>BNJS01001891.1_pt1 | contig 114501 bp, 124 predicted proteins | sample 8540461 | NCBI WGS metagenome assembly BNJS01 (sample SAMD00202454, study PRJDB9452) | human saliva metagenome | isolation source: human saliva | place: Japan | reverse complement strand
ATTTCGTGAACCTTAATGGTAAGGGAGAGGAGTCATTGACCTATTTACGTCCTTTTTTGAAGAGAGTTGGAGAAGGCTATCTTGAATATCCCAGTTATTAATGGTAGATGAGCGTTTTACCTAACACTAGCTCAGGAACGATTATTGAGGCAGGTGTATTTGGCAAGCAACGCAGATGAGAGGATGTGTGACTTGTTGATGAAGTTTAAAGGTTGGTTATCTTGCAGACTTATATGTTCACACCTCTTTTAGACGTATTTTCCCAGATATGTGTGAGGGCTGCATGATGTAATAGTTTTAATTGTCCTTAAGAATGATAGGGTGCAGTTGGTTATATGTATAACCAACTGCTACCTTTGTCTTCGGGGCCAGGGTTAGAATGTTTTTCGTTTTGTTGGAGACTGCTAGGCGGTGTTCAATAAGAACAAGTAAACTTGTTCTTTGTGGCTTTGCAGAATGCGGAATCGGCATTGAGACTGAGGGGCGAGGAGTTTTCTTGTAAATGACTGCCTGAATGTCGAGAATAACGGCAGCGAGTGCCGCACAATGGTATTGTCTTTTGTAAATTGTGTTACAGCTATTATTATTAAAATAGTATCTTTGCACTTATTGATTTAATTATAAAGTATACATATGATAGAACAGAATAGTAGTAGTGGGCTAGGGTCCTGGTAGTCTGAAGATATTACGCCAGTGTTTTGGTATAGTAGAAAGAGATGTCGTTGTAGGCTATAAATTACTTCCAATTATAGAACAGTATTTGTTCGTTGAGACTATCTGTTTAGATAGTGTTGAAGAAGTTGGAAAGATAGAGAGCTGAAGAGGCGTTTAATACGCCTTGACGGAAAGATGTTTGTGTTATTTTGGTGGTGATGCTGGTATTTACGGTATGGCTCTTTTATGAGATGAAGAGAGATATGTGTAGACGAGTTGGTTGAAGTATGTCGGTATTAGTGTTGTATGCCGTAAGTCTACTAGGTTGCCTTTATTGGTCATGACTTGTGCATCATTAGCTTGTCTTGACTGAGACTCCTGGTTACGTGCATGAGTGTCAGCATAGGCAGCCGTTGATGCTGATTTTGTAATTTGCTATTTATAATCCTAGAAGTCAGGTCGCTATTGGCAGTGTCTCTGCCTTAGAGATTTTAGGAATATCGTAGTTCAGATACACCACGGTTACGTGTGTCGGGCTGGTCGAAGAGAGTGTTGCTGACGACTGGTATTTGATGCTGAGAGATTGATATGTTTACGGTTATCCTTATTGTACCTTGAGTTGTAATGATGGTATTTCATCACACTACGAGGTTACTATCGTGTGAGGAAGTTGAAGAGACGTTATGATCGTGCAGAGTATCATGATTGAGAGCTTTGTACCATTGTTGGAGATGAAGAACCCATGTACCGCTGACCATAGTGGGCATTGATCTCCACTCATCCATACAACGGCTGACTTCGATAAGGAGAAAAAGCATCTTCTATATACTGGAGGATAAGCAGCGGTATGCCGCCCAGCATGAAGGGGTGTGCGTGATGGTCGTATCACAAACGGTGATAAGTGATGTAACCATGGCAACATCGGCATCCGTAAGTGCCCTTTGACCGCTTAGGCGTTGAAAGTCGCGCGCTCCCAAAGACCCCAGAGTAGTTGAAATGGCTAATCGCCCAGGTATCACACGCACAGCTGGCATTAGGAATAGCTGCAGAAGACCATCCGATGCAACCTGCTGGTAATGCGCCTACTGCGCTTATTGAGTTGTGTGACCGAATCGCAAGCGGTAAGGCAACCAGCGGTGGTCATGGCCATGCCCCTGTGGGCCTGTGACCGTGCGTGAGCCCAAGCCACATGGCGATGACCTTCAAACATATTCCCAAACTCGTCGTAATGGTCACGGTGAGGAAGTAATCTCAGCGGCCATGCTGTAAAATCTATTTTGACCTTTAGATGATGCTGAGGTTCTTCGCCCCGTAGAGAGAGGCCAGAATGGCAGCCACCAATTCTCCTTGTTGTAGCAGGCATGAGTGATGAGGCGAAGCAACTTTTGCCCCTGAGCTCGCTGCTCAATAGGCTGAAACACGAGTATTCTGGTAAGCGTCAATACCATGAATTGGTACGCACTTCTTACCAGAGGGCTATACGTGACAGATATAACCGTTCCGCTGAGCGCGGTCTCGATGAACATCGCCGCTATAATGAACCTATTTTCATATTGCATCGAGCGACCCACCTTTTCTTCGCTGGCTAGCACCACAACATCGTCATGCGCGAATTTCCGCTTAGCTAAGAAGACCATATCCTTATTTCAATTCGCTGCAGATGCTTTTGACATGCGCCTCGACCCCGCCTTATCATGATTATGCGTGTAACATCGCTCGTTGGGCGACCTTGGTTAGTACTTTTGATAAGCAGGCGATTGAGCGTACACGCAAGCTTGGTGTCCTGACTGATAAACGAAAATACCCCTCGTGTTGGTTGTTGCTCAGCGCATGCTTAGACTATGGCTATGATAAGCACCGCATGCATATCGGTGGTAAGACCTCGGTGGTGAGCGTGAGGAACCTATTCGTTGAGTTTAGAGGAAGTTAGAGCGCGAGATTTCGAACATTGCCTAATTGCATCATTTCTCCTGAGGCTACGGAAGAACTTTGAATATGCAGCTCCTTCTGGGATTAAGAGAGCGACTTCATTTGCTTAATGGTCGCTAAGATGATTACTAAGCCGTCCGCATAGCGCTTCAGAGTTTGTTCATGATGGACTCGCGCACAGACGTCGTAACTTTTGGGATGTAGCTTTCTGTACGGGTTCTGTCTCTGTAGAGAGCGGAAATTGCAATTCCCTCACCCTCACGCGCGAAGTTTCGAAATCAGAGAAGAAGGGGAGGAGCTAATGCCAGCCAATAGTAAGTTGCTTTTCGTACGCCCGGTATTGAGTATCATATTAAGCGACTTCCATGAAACGACAGAATCTTTCGAACGTCCTGATGCTGTCTTTATCGGAGGCATGGCGGACAGACGACACCTTTTGTAAAGAAGATTGTTCGTTATATCTCGAGAATGGCGTTATTGTTCTTTAACTCTGTTTCCGCTGAAACTGCTTGACCTTTTTAGAGAAGGTGAAAGAAGTTGGTTGGGTGATTAGTGAGGAGATGCGCTCTTGTGGTCGATGACCATAATCCAATCACACACACTAAAGCAACCAAGGAAGCAGTAGCTTAAGAGCTTTGAATCAAGCGACGCGAGGAATGTACTGAGATTGCAGTGCATCATCGCTTTTATTTATCTAAGTGAAATTTACTCGATCGGACTCTGGAAACGGACAAATCTACGTTAAAATAAGGGTGAGAGTCGTGTTTTTAGCGTGTCTCCATACCTGATGCTTACGCACTCACCGTAGAGTACGGTAATCATTGTCGTGAGTACGCACACTTATTTTAGTAAGTGCGTGTACTAAATTTGACCTAAGCATTTTGCACTTCTGGGAGACTTCAGCTGAAGTTCGTAGAGAAATCCTCAGCTGTGTCAGTTTGTAAGCAGACTACACGTGTAGTCTGCACAGACTTCGCCGAGGCTTTTGAGAATAGGAAATGTACTTAGAATTCCTTTGCACTGGCATACATGTAGTTTCTTGATTCTTCCACAGCTCCAACTAAAATAGAGCCAGCATCAGTTAAGGTTAAGCATTAATCTCAATCTACGTGCCGTGGTGTAGGCACGATACTCTCTCTGTTTCACAGCAATAGCGTGTCTAATAATCAGCAATTCCTTTGTACATCATACATACAATTATTTAACTGAAAAGACAAATGAAAAAGAACTCGTAATGTCATTAGGACTTGTGCTCATGCTTGGCATGTAGCAAGTACGATGATAGCGTCTTCTAATGACCGACCTTGCTAAGCTCGAGAGCAACGTGTTTGAGTCATTGAAGAGAAAGTTAGAGTAGCCAATGAAGATATCAAGACGCTCAGGAGTCTTGTTTCTGCATCTACTGCAAGGTAAGACCATTATGGAAGTAAAGAAGACTGATGAAGGGTATGACCTACTTTTCTCAGATAAACAAGTAATTCCATTAAGATGGGACGCACAGTGCAGATGGTCATAGCCCCAAAAATCAGTGTAGCTCAAGAGAATGGCGGTGTACTATTGGCAAGTTAGATGGACAATGGCTTCCTAGATGCACAAAGACAGAAAGTGCGTGTGGAGTGGCGAGACTGGGTCCAGTTGTCCACAAGGACCACAGGGCCTGCAGTCCTGGTAAAGATGGCAGTTGGGACCGCAAGGACCACAGGGTCCTCATGGCAAGGATGGTGCAGTTGCCACAGTCCACAGGCCACAAGGTCCGCAGGGACCTAAGGGTCAAGATGGCGCAGCCAGTACTCAAGGTACCTGGGACACAGGGACCACAAGGCCCACGAGGAGATAAAGGGAAACTGGATCTCAGGGTGTTGCAGTGACACATGGTAAGACGCCTCAAACTACGCATAAATGCAGGTAAGGGAAGTTTCTTATGGAGATATCATTGGACAGCAGGCTGAGGTCGTTTCAGATACAGGTTGGGATGTATTTAAGAACATTGAAGAAACAGACATGAAGTGGTAATCACTCTAAAATCTGGAGGTACAATAAAAGCTCACTAAGCAAACAAGTACATTCCATCAATTCCGTTGAACTCAGACAAGGTTATCTCACACGTAGGAGTGGATATTCTAAGCTGCATTAAGATATTGGGGGCTACATCAGAATTGGATTTTTGATGTAGCTCCATGCTTTATAAGTAGTATCTTTTGTTCTCAGTCAAAATACGTTAATGCAATGAATGAATATCCGAACTGCCCTGAGTGTAATGGGGAGAACACTTACTTTTGATGGAACTACTTATATCTGCCCTGATTGCTCGCATGAATTTGACCTCTGCAAGTGCAGAAGCAGCCGCCAATGCCTTAGTGTGTAGAGATAGCAATGGTCACCTACTGAGTGATGGCGATGCTGTAACTCGTTATCAAGGATCTTCAAGTTCGTGGTTCATCAATGGTCATCAGCAAGGCACCAAGGTTGAAAACAATACGCTTTAACTGATAACCAGAGGAAGTTGAAGGTAAAGTTGATGGTTCGATGATGGTTCTTCGTGCCGAGTTTCTGCGCAAGGGCTAATATTTTAGTAGTATGAATGGAAATATCGCCGTACAAAATTAATTCTGTACGGCGTATCTAAGAGATAAGGATATTTTATTCTATACAAATTATTTCTCATTTAGCTTTGGCGAGACCGTGCACGGTTCTCATAAAAGAACAAGTGAAACTTGTCCTTTGTGGAGCTTTGCAGAATGCGGTAATCGCAAGGCATTGAGACCGAAGGCGCAGGAGTTTACTCATGTAAATGACGCTCGAATGTCGATAATAACGCGCACGAGAGCCGCATTATGCAAATGGTCTCTTTATATCGATTGAGCTCTATTGATGAATCTATGTAACTCGTGTTACATTATGAATAGATAATAACTTATACCTTTGTTACATCAATTAAGTCAAACTCAAATATAACAAACTACTATGTTAGGTCAGACACACAGAAACAGGTATGCTTCTGAAGAATGAGGAGCTTCAACTCGTTCACATCAAGCTTGCTCAGGGTGAAAGCGTTCCAGCGCACGATCATAAGGGGCAAGAAGTATTCTTCACCCTATCAAGGGGATATCAGCGACATTAGACGGCTCGGAAGTTCACAATTTGAATGCTGGTGCTGTTCTGCGTTTTGCTGGGTGAGCATACTGTCATCCGTAGAGGCTCTTTCGGAGTGCGACTCTTTGTCTACCTTGTTTACCGTCACTACAGATTATTGCCATGAGTGCTAAAGATATGAAGAGCCATCTTCCGGAGGTCGATCTCAGACAAAGCTTCTGAGCAGTCCTTGATATTAAGGAGGCTCACATGAGTGGGGCTATAAGTTCAGAGGAGGAAGAAAGCGCTTCGAGAACAGGTTACGAAGCTGCCTTATGAGACAGCTCTCAGTTGAGCAGGAACTTAAGACCATAGAGGACGATGAGTGTCGCAAAGAAGATATTCAGTCTATGATGCTTCTTTTGAGGAAGTTATGGATACATCACGCCCAGACTTGCCAAGTAATCACCCGATTATGTGCTATTATCGTGAGAAATGATGAGATGCGCAAAGTACTTAAGGAGGTTGGAGCGACTCAGCGCCATATCCTGTTATTAAGAATGAGTGGTTAGGTATTCATGATGAGTTAGCTAGTGGCGCACACACCTTTCTCGCAAGCAGAATCAGCTGTATTCTATTCTTGAGCAGAAAGGTTTTGACCGCCCGACGACTACCATGTGGTTATTGGACGACTTTATCAGAGATGAAATCCGTGATACACGCAAACTCATAGAGGAGGATAAGGATGCTGAGTTCATCGCTATGCAGAAAACCATTGTCCACGATGCAAAAGCCGGACCTCATGGAGAAGCGAAGAGACAGTGCTCTATCCAGCTATCTGGCTATGATTAGTCCCGCTGAGTTTGGAGGAAATGAAGAGCAGGGCGTAGGAAATAGGTTTATGCGTTTATTACCCTTGAGTCTCAGAAAGAGAAGACGGAAGAAGCACCATCTCATGAAAAATAGTGCGGTTCCTCGCTGGATTTGCTGCGGAGCTCGCATCACTACTGGGAATAAGGCATGCTATTCTGCTGGTGGAAACTGCTTCTGCGATACCTCAGTCTTGGATGTGGTTATCGGCAAACTCACCCTCGAGCAAATCACCTTTATCTCATAAGCATGCCTGTGGATAGCTCGTATGTGTGACGTACGAAATCGTTAAGTTCTATACAGACACAGAGCACAGAGAAATTCCTCGTAGTAGAGAATGTGATTGGACGAGATGTGAAGAATTGCCACCTCGCACTAGCGTGCATCTTGTAGAAGAGATTATTGAGAAGTTCCGTACGCCAGGAGCAGGATACAGTAGGACTTTGATGGGGTAAGCGCGACTGTATTTATTTTACACTCCATTATGTAGCTGTGGAGAGACGAAAATGGTCGCCTCCCGTGGTGTGCTTGACATGATGCAGGATTGTCTCGTATTCAGCACTCGAAGGTTCGCGTACACTATGCTTAAATGGAGTAATGATACGACAGCGTAGCCAGCGTTAGCATGATGCCGCTTATTCCTCAGAAGCATCTGCACGTGCAGAGGAACCCAGTTTCCAGCTGAGAGCGAAGAGAAGCATGAGCCAGCTCATCGAAGTGGACGACCCAGAGATTACTCCTGGATACAAGGGTTAAGGACCCATTGAGTACTTGATCAGCACGTGCCAAGAGTTACCCAAGCTCAACAGCTCGATGCTTAATTTCGCCATTGGCACGCATCTTTCATCATACCCAAGGCAAAATGCACGGGCGATGAGTGAGCAGTGAAAAGTAGAACCGTGATGAGTTGATTTAAGTCTTTGAAGGAACTGACAGAGAAAATCAAAGTTCATCTAAATAGAAATTATTCAGTTGCTAGGGTTGAATTTTACCGTTTTATATTTGTGGGTTTATTTGTTGTGTTAGCGTTGCTTATGGAAATGAGTTTTAGTTGATAATGAGCTAAGGGATCTCCCATAGTTAAATTGAAGCCCTCCTGAAGTAGCCATTCAACAGCTTGGAGGTAGGCTTTTTGGTGCGTTCACTGCGCGTTTCATGAAAAGTACTATGATAGAGCTATTACGAGTAGTCCATAACGTTCTAAGAACTTGTTAGACTCTTGATTATAATCTGAGTAAGCATCCCACAATAATCTCGGTGCTAAGTATTATCCTCATCTGTCTTAAGTGCATGTGCCCATAAGGAGCTTGTAGGAGAGATTGGATTAGTTTATGTGCCTCAAATACATCTTCATATAGGATGTAGTTGTGTATTTTAGTGCTTTTAGGTGGTGAAGGTGTGGTTCTCACTTGATGACCACGTGCTTTAATATCCTCAAATATCTGAGGGTGTTTGTGCACATTATCACTCACGTAAGAATGTTGGCCTTAATTGATACTTATCGAGGAGGCTATGTCCATGGTAATCTCTTTGTGAATAGGACCATCATCGGAAGTAAGGTACTTTACCTCAAGGGAGGGATATACCACCGCGCCTCGGAAAGAAGGCGTGGTAGAGAAGGAACGTGGCTGAGCCGATTGGCGAAACCATTGAAGAGGTTTGATAGTGAAAGTTTAGAGGCTTTGGAAGTTGTTGTAGGATACTGTTTAGTTTAGCCTCTGGGTAAGGATTGGTCTGTTATTCTTGTCACTAATACCCATGTTTGCTTTTGATGTTTTGGTACAATTCAACGCTTTTGTAGGGCGTTGTAGCTATCGTTGTCAAGGTTCAGCATCTCAAACGATGAGGTTCTTCGTATTGTTTGTTATAGTTGTTGATGTCATCAGCTCACGAGTCATGCCTATTTTATAAAGAGCTTCCTATGTGAAGATCAGACGTTATAAGGTGCTCAAACTAGGGATTGATAACCTTGTTAATTTTGTGTTTTTCCTTAGCTCGTACTGTATCTCCTTCCTCATGTTGTATTGAAGGAGAGGAATAAAGACATTGCTGGAATGCCATTATGCTTATTGCGGGCTGTTCTGTCCATATAAAATCTTTAGATTATCAGTACCACCAAGAGGAATCAGCTTTATTTCTTTGTACATCTGTTCTGTGTGTTCATGTTGTGGAGGCGTTCTACCTCAGTTATCGCTGGCAGGCTCTTTGAAGCAAAGCTGATTGGTACAGTTGGTGTTTCTCTGTTTGCAGAGAGTAGTCTCCATATTATTGAATACATCGAGAGTGGATGTGCTGTGTCCAATAAATAGGGTGTTTCTAATTTGTTTGCATGAGGGATATCAAGGATGTCAAAGAGCTCTGTTCAGATAACGTTTACCTGAGAAGTCAAGATGCATCGTAGACTTAGCTTGAGTTTTCAGTTTAGCAGGTAGTTTCTTAGTGGCACTAGGAGTCTGCATAGAGTTCTGTGACTTGTAGTTGGAAATAGGATCTCATATGTTTTAATAGTTTGTTGCTATTTCATCTAGAGTGAAGAGTCTGAGTTTTTATTTCCAATATAGTAACTCGTATGATAATAGAAGTCTGGTGTTAGATGATTAAACGTAGAGCTTCACTGTGTAAGTCTTTTCTGCATTTGGTTGATGTACCAGTCTCTGAGAGGTAGCTTAGGTTTGCTGTACGGATGTCTGTGCACACGTTCCAACATCTTGTATGTACCATAGAGGGAAGGTATCATCATCGTAGTAGCAGAAAAGAATGGCATTAGGCTCAAGACTTTCCAAGTAGTTGATACCAGCATCACGTAATCGTGTCCACTGCTGTCGTGGTCGTCCCAGTTTTGCCTCATCTGTAAAGGAACAATGAGGCAAGAGCGCTGCTAGTCCAGCCGAAGAGAGGTTTGATAGCCTGGTCTTCTGGCAGGTGTAGAGGCAGGTACCCCATTCCGACCTAAATAGCATAGGCATAGAACGAACCCGCATAAGCGATAGTCACGTTCACGGCTGCCTGTGTTTGCTTGAGGCATAGTACGATGGCGATACCTGTCATGAAGAAGAGCATGAACACAATCCAAAGCCTGATGAACACTAGGCGTTGTATTATCACTCTACTTCGAGGGCTCTCGCTATCTTTTCCCTTTTCTTAGACAAGCGTACGCGAAATCTGATAGTGTTGCACCGATAGTCCCTGGTAGTTAGCGTAGCAGTATATTGTGTCCTTTTATTATTCTTTAGTGTGTCAGGGAGTGTGACTGGTCACCTACAAAGAGCTATCAATAAAGTTAAATCCAGTAACAGCATTATCACTTAGGGAGGTCTCCTTTGTCCTTGAATATCATTCGACGACCAACGAAATTCCACATAAAGCAACGCCAGTAGCTTAGGTTGAGCTGGTTGAAGAAGTGTTAGATTATTCACGAAATGAAGGCGCAGACATATCTTCATCTTCACGTCCCATCCAGCTATTGTAAGGGAGCATGCTGGACGACTATAAACACGAGGGAAGAGCATCTGTCCTCAGAGCTATATTCGTATTCATTCTGTTCGCTTAGCTTCTATTTATCAGGGTCTGATGATTTTAGCGGCCTTCCAAGTATCTCTTTTCCCGCTGTAACACCTGTTGGTTGAGAGGCAAAGCTGGTCCGTAGATAAGAGGAGCTGAGCCATATTGTCGAGCAAGATAATGTAGTGAGAAGGTGATTAGCTGGAGCATTTCATCTAGTATTAAGCGCACGTAATGAGAATGACGCCATAAGAAGAGAAGTCAATAACGATAGCTAGAAGAGAAAGACAAAAGAACGAGCTTGGAGAAAGTTTATCGCGAAGTAGAACGCTCCAAAACAAGAATTGGTTGATAGTATGAAACCTAGAAGAATCCTTCACTATGGTAAAGGTATTCCAAGTAGGATAATAGATGCCAGTGATGCGATCAGTAGGCGAGTTGAAATCTTTCCAGCCTTTAACGCTTGCGTGCGCGCTTTCCAAGACAGACCATGATATAATGCAAAGATAAAGAAGATAAGCATAGCAGACCTGAATTGAATAAAGCCTAAGTCATTGACAACATTCAGTCAAAGCGTCCTGCCATCTTAGGCAGACCCTGTAATGCCGTACATCATCACGATGATGAGGACAAAGGATACAAGGACAGACACTACTGCACCTTGTGAATGCAGGTTTTTCACTTTTGCGGTAGTAGTAGATGAGTGCCACGCAGGCAGACAGAGCAGATTGAGAGGGTAACCGATGCTTAATCCCATTAAATAGGCAATCAGAATAATCCATCTATCTGAATCCTTCAGAACTCTTCCCACTTGAAATATTGGCCATACGACGACGGCAGTAGAGAGCGAGGAGAATGCATATACTTCCAGCTCTACGGCAGAGAACCAAAGGAGTTCAAACGTGCACACGAGCGCTCCGATGAGCGCACCTCCAAAATGAGGATACTTTGGCTAAGACTGAGCTCTTGCGCAACTTTGTGAGGTGTACTTGAGGATTGTTTAGTTCGAACGTAGGCATGATAGGCTGGGCTTGAAGATGTGCGGTGAGTGTCTAGAATGTGAGCGTAATACAGAAAGCACTGATATAGCACTTGTATATTGGCGTTAGTGCTTTTTCATTAGGAGCTGGGAGAGACTACGTTGTGACGGGCTGTAAAAAGGAGTACCGAGGTGTCCACTTAGTCTGGTACATGTTATAAACTCTGCACAGTCCCATAAGTTGCTGTGTTCTGTGGTTAGCAGGTAAACAATGTGGCAATGAGACCTGTGGCCTGAGGATGAGGACATTGTTAATGATTAAATGTTTCCACCATTGAATGACTTCTATGATTACGTGGCAAAGAGATAAACATAATACTGGTTCTGTGATGTAGCTTAGTTATAGAGCAAAGGAAGAAAATCTTCCTGCTCAATCATAACTAGATTATGTAGAGATTTGCTTGGATATTGTTTTCGTTTAGGTGCCTATATGCTAGACCAAACCAGAACCTACGGAATTGTACCTTAGCACCACGGATATTTTCTTCGCTATTTCGTCTTAATATCATTGTCATAGTGAGGTTTTGTTGTGTTATAGTAGTGAATTTGTTGATGGAAAGCAATCATCATATCCCAGTTAATATCGATATTGCAAAGTTCTTTCGTGAGTAAAGAGCGTCAGCTAGTAACTAGTTTGATGTTCTGAGCGAGAGCCTCAGGTTAGTTGCATTAGATGCACCGTGTTGGGTATATTGGCGATTACTGTTTTACCTCAAAAGCAATTGTGTGCATCAGAGAGTTTTATCAAATACAAATGTCATCTTACCTGTGACAGGAGATTAGTAATGAGAAGTCATCACTGGGCTTTGTGGTCAAACCGTGACAACAGTTAGGTATGCTGGAGCAAAGAACTTAAGAATATATTTGTCTTTGTTCCCTGCTGATATGTAGGTTTGTCGCACCATCATACCCAAGGTCAAACTGAGAGAAAGTCACCGAGGATAGATACATTCCAGTGCTTAGATAGCGAGCGACCTAGACCTAGATGTTGAGTTAATCTTGTCCATGCTCTTGAGCCACTTGTCACTAGAGGTAATGTTTTCACCAAAAGTCAGTGTTTAGAGTGTTATCAGTTCCACTTTCGCCACTTACGGTTTGCTGAGGGCATTTGGTCCCTAAATTCCATGTTGCAGAGTTTCTACCACCCAGCAGACCAGTTTTGCAGAGGAAGTTTGAGATAGGTTAGGTCCAGGATACCGCCTATCTTCCATTTTAGAAGTGAGATGTTTTCTTCCTTGAGCTGATACAGCTAGAGTAGAGCAGAGAAGATCTACAAGCATTAATTTCTTAGTCATACTTTAAAATATATAGGTGTTGACTATTGTTGCCTGCTTGATTCATTTAAGCTAATTTCTTCGTAAATTTAGTTAATAAATACTGAATTTATTCGGTGCAGAAAGTAATGAGATTATCATGTGGATAGATACATGGATATATTTTCTGATGTAGAAAAATTATTAAGTTCAGATGTATAGCCAATATAGTTTTCATGGATTATATAGGGAATAAAGAATTTTACTACCTTTGCAGATAATAACTCAGAATTGATTGAAAGTATAAATTCAAATTGTCAAAAATATGAACAGAAAAATTTTTAAAAGCTTATCACTTGTAGTAGATTGGTATTGGTGCTGGCTCTTGTGGAAAGAAATCCAAATAATGAACCAATAAAGCCTAATCCTACAACCCTTGTTCCAAGCAGATACATGCTGGTGGTTTCCTAATAATGGAAGTAATGCTAATACCACTACTGGAGAAAATAGCAGTAGCAATAATAACAATGGCGGAAGTACAGATGCTGGTAATACTAACTCTGGTAATGCACAGAAAGTAATGCTGATATAACTCTGACTGTTCCTGCAGGTAAATCTATAATTATTAACGGAACTACTTATACAGCAAATCCTCAGAATAAGATTTTCTTCAAAAGGAAGAAACTTTTACAAGACTCGCTAATTTCTGGGAGATGATTTTGCCTAGTCTGGACATCTCGAGTAATAATTTGACGAAGTTCAGATCAAGGAGGAAATGGCTAAGCTATCTGCAAAGCTACAGTGATAGTACGTGATGTCAGCGAATCAGACTGGTATTGGATCTGGTCTCACTAATGTAACTTCTTTAATTCTTGCTGGAGTATAACTTTTGGTACTGTTGATCTTAGTAAGATGTCAAATCTTAAAGGAAACTTTTCTTAGGCTTGAGAGCACCAGAAAAGACAAATTCGCAAAGTTATTTGCCTACTAATAATAACATTCAAAAATATTAGCTCGTTCTTCCTTTGACTGATCAGATGGTTGATTTAAAATGAACTGACCCTAACTTGACAGGCTGAGCTATATCTCCTAAATTTTGGAAAAGGTTTCATTTGATAAAGTACTCTAGTTACAGTTGGTTTGTAGTATCAAATCCTACAGATGCAAAGAGTTTTGATTTTGAGCTAAAGAATCATCCTGACTTGCAAGATGTTTCATTAAATGGTGTTACTGTTAAGAAGTTCAGCTAATAACTAATGCCCCTAAACTATCGTCTCCAAAGAGTCAAGCAACTGATGAGGTTATATGTAGGTGAACTTGAGCTACAGGTGTTAATAGGGATGGAGTCGTTAAGATTCTTCAGTCTATTAATAAGGATGGCTTGAAGAAGGCTGTATTCCTAATTTACGACTTTACGCTAGGGACAGCTCCTTTAAATAGGTTTCTCGTCTTACTCATTCAGATGTTACCTTTTAATTAAGGTCTTGAGATTCACTCTTTAAGTAATAATTTGTAGCAAAGAGCCAGCAATGATATCATTGCTGCACTTTACTATATATACCTATTATTTTAATTTGAGTACCTTTATCACTAACAGAAGCTATTTATGACTAAACTATTACACTCTGTTTTCACTGTTATTCTAAGTTTCGTGACTTTCGGAGCTCAGGCACAAGAGCACGTACGCAGAATCTCAGTGGAGACGACTAAGGAAGTTTGTCTTAGACTTTTCAGCGAAACACCTCGTCATCGTGATAATTTCATTGAGAGGTAAGGTCAGTGCTATGATGGCACTATTTTTCACTGTGTTATTAAGGTTTTACGCGTAGCAGGGTGGAAATATGTTCTCTAAAGAGCCAAATATCAAAAGGCAGAAGAGCTGAGAGATGATGGCTTCTCAGGGAACTGGAAGAGAAATATTGCCTAAGTTGTTCATTCATGGGCAGTAGTATGCTTGTGGTACATCGACTTGGTGACAGTGCGATCCTAAACGCCTATCATCCTCAGCGTCTCAGTTTTATATTGCTGACCGGGAGTATTATACTGCAGTAGACCTAAAAGAGATGGAGAGTGGTATGGAATATACGCAAGAGCAGAAGGATACTTACATGGCACATATGGGCGCACCTCATCTAGATGGAGCCTATACAATTTTTGGACCGCTCATTAGATGGATGGGGACGATTGATTAGAATTCAAAGGGTTTGGAAACACATGAAGCTGACCGACCGCTGAAAATATCGATGTTAAGCGTATGTCTGTCTATACGCCCTAAAGAGTAGTCTTAGTATCAGTACATTTGTGGGCCGAAGAGGCTGTCGGTATCAGCATGGCGGTAGCAGCTTTGCTATAGAGATAGAAGTGGTAAAAGCGATTTGTATGACGCAACACTAAATGCTGATTGCGCTTCTATTCTGCAAACCTCGGCAGTCTGTACAAACTACACGTGTGGTCTGCACTGGACTTCAGCTGCGTTTGTAGAGACTACAGCTGAAGTCTGCAGATTTATTCGTTATTATCTAATTTATATTGCCCTTGAGACTTTAATTGTCAGTGGTTTAAGTGGAGGTTTTGGTTGAGGTTTTAGACTGAAATAAACAACTTGGAGCTCTGTTGATAAATAAGTTTTCAGTGCACTCTAATATCAAGTGCTTAGGAAGAGAACAAAGGATGGAGACATTCTCGTAGGGGTTTCTATGAGTTTCTTTGTTTCCTTTTGCCCTAAGATTGTTCTTTTTATGTTTGGCTTGGGTGTGTGAAATAGATAACTTGTTGTAGCGTAATCCTAGATTTGAGTGCATTGTTGCAGGAGATGAAGTTTCTATTTTCTGCACGTCGTTCAATATATACTTTGCTATCTTTAGTTGCCTTCGACACACTTGTTTAATGGTGTTGTGTCGTTTATTTAATTAAAGTTGATTTTATGCATCGTTTTATTTCGTCAATATGTGTCATTAAAGTGTTAGTCTAAGTTTGTGTGTGTGGTGTAAAGTGCATAGTACATTTCTGTACGTTTAACTAATGCATAGTCTAGAATGAAGAAAACTAATACCACTTGTGTGTACAGAGTCTTCTGCTTGGGCTCAGTGTGGAACTCTTGGCTCCAGCAAGAGATTAGTCAAGGACTTGTGACTGAGGCAGACGGCACTCCTATAATAGATTGCTTCTGTCATCGTTAGGGTCATAGCTCTCCGTGGAAGTAGCGACAAATCTAGATGGGTCGTTTAGCTTAAATGTTCCCTCGAGGACCGAGATACCACCTTGATTGCTGTCTTTCATGGGATTGAAGACTCAGGAAGTTAATATTCAAAGGCGAGAAGAACTCAAAGATTGTTCTGCAGACGACAACAACGTCATTCAAGATGTCGTCTGTAACGGGTATGTCTAAAAAGTAGATAAACGTCATGTACGAGTGACGCTACTAAGATATCTGGTGATAAGAGCAAGATGGACAGTATCGCCGATCTCTCTCGTGACTCCTAGAGGGTAAGAAATTTTGCTGGAGGGTGTCTGTGCAGAACGTCTCTGGTACACTTTGGTTTCGCTCTAAGGTTCGTGTGCAGTGGTTGCAACTTCTGTCTACCGGTGCCCACAAGCCTCTATGAGTTTGGTGATGGTGTCAGTGAGTGGATGATGTTGTGAGAGGTTAGTGCTGATGCTTTGAGCTGGTGGTGGCGATGCTACGACGCTTATCAGTTCTACGGCTAATTGCGGGTCTTAATGCTGACGATTGACATAGAGAGCTTTCGGGTCGCTAGGACGGCTCAAGCTGCATCTATCACAATGGGCTAGGCTGATGGCTGGGTGTCATCGTAATAACCACGAAGAAGACAATGCTGGTGTTAGTCGTATCTCTTATACAGGTGAATGTGCATACTCGATTGGAAGCCTGGTGATAATCCAGGACAGCTTATCACGCCCAGAACTCTCAAACGACGGATGACCGTGTATGATAGAGATGGAGCAAAAGAAAGGGCTGGTTAGAGCTTTGACATCGCTCGAGATAGCTGCGAGTTCGGGTGTATGTGGCAAGATGTATATGCCTGTGTCGGCTCAGGTATTTTGAGGAATACAGAGGCAGGAAAAGAGCTAAAGTATCTCCGTGAGAACAGGGTAGGTATGCCAATACCAACTGGTTTTGATTTGCTCTTACAATGATAATGTGCTGAGTCAACCATGTTCGGTGAGCTTGAGCTCTGGTACAGATAAGATGAGCTTGTATGCTACTCTCTCGGCAATGTTTGACCCAGGATGGACAAGCAGAGCTCAGTGAACAGATATACAGCTAATCTGAATACGGCATATGAGATTAACCCTAAGTTGTCTGTCAATCTGATAGCTAATACCTCATTGCGTAAGCAACGTGCCCTAGTACATTGAGTCAAGGAACCAATGCAGTGACTGGTGGAAGTATCTCGTGACTGATATCAATCCATACTCTGTGCCCTAATACCTCACGTGTACTAAGTCCTAATGAGAAACTATGTGCGTGGTTATGCACCATTTAATATCTTCAACGAACTGAATACATCAAATTATCTAGACCTCAATGTGCTAGACTTGAAGTTTCAAGGGGGCTTAGTATAAACCTCTCAAGGCTAGAGCCTAGCTGTCCTAGGAGATATTAAGTATTCTGGTAGTGAGACAGAGCATATAATCAAAGAAAAGTCTAATCACCAGGCTGAGTCTCAGAGACGTGACACTTATACTGCATTTCATCCTCCAAAGAACAATCCTCAGCTCTATCAAGACCCTGATAAGCCTTTATGATTTGCCTAAGGTTACGCTACCTGTGGGTGGATACTTCAATACTCAATAGTATAGCCCTAACTCGCTTGGGACTTCCGATGCTTCAGCATCATATAACAAGGACTTTTGGACAAGATATCTTGAGTCTGTTCGGTGGGCTAGAAGTTAACGCATCGACAGACATGCGAAGGCTTTCGATGGTGTGGGTATAGTATGGCAAGGAGACACCTCTGTTTGATTATCTATATTTCAAACGCTTTGCAAGAGGAAGGCTCAAACTATTATTACCTCTCTAATACTCGCTATCGCAATGTAGTGATGTTTGCCAATCTAACCTATTCAATTGCAGGCAAGTATACATTGAATGGAACAGTTCGTTATGAGGGTACTAATAAGATGGGTAAGGGCTCTTCTGCTCGTTGGTTGCCTACCTGGAATATATCTGGTTCATGGACTGTAGATAGGGAGAATTCTTCTCTGCCCTTCGTCCTACACTCTCATCGCTTGTACTCAAAACTTCTTATTCATTGACGGCTGATAAGGACCCTTCAAGCGCAACCAACTCTACGATTATCATCAAAGTACAACGCCATGGAGACACCAGTCTTCTCTAAGAAACGGGTTATCAGATTACGCACCCAGAGAATAGCGAGCTGACTCTATGAGAAGAAGCATCAGGCTGAACCTATGGTCTAGAAGCATGCTACTTAAGGACCGCATTAACTTTAGCTTTGACTGGTATCATCGTAATAACTTCGACTTGATAGGGTCCTATCACGACGATGGGTCTAGGAGGTTCAACGGTGAAGTATGGTAATGTCGCTTCTATGCAGTCTGATGGTGTTGAGTTCTCAGTATCTACAACTAATATCAAGACAAAAGAATCTCTGGACAACAGAACTTCGTTTATGCTCATTCGCGTAATACGGTGTCTAGGTTGGAGAATAGACAGTGTATGATTGACTTGATTAGTGGTACTGGTTTTGGGGTAGAGGTTACCCTGTACGAGCATTGTTCCTCTATTCCTTTTGCAGGTCTGAATGATGAAAGTATTCCTTCTTTCTATGCAGATGCTGAGCATACTCCGAAGTTTACGCAATCAATGTTAACTTCCAGCAGAGAGAAGGTCTAGACTTCCTTAGTATGAAGGTTCAGTAGACCCTACGGATTATAGCTCACTGAGGTAGTCACCTTTTAGTTATAAGGGTTTGAAGCTAAATGTCTTCTTGACATACTCTCTGAGTAATGTTGTCTAGATCAATCTTTAAGGACCATTATTCTGACTTGAGCAGTATACCTCGTGAATTTGAGAATAGATGATACGTCCAGGAGTGAAGACAGAGACAAACATCCCTACTATAATGTCTAAGAGGACTATACGACTAATGATTTGAATAAGGTATATAGTGCTCTACAACTACTCAGATGTTCGTATTGCTAAGGAGAGTGCACGTCTCAAGGAAATATCTCTAAGTTGTGACTTGCCTAAAACATGGGCTAAGAAGCTATCTGTGACGATATAAATATGAAGTTGCAAGTAACGAACTTAATGTTGTTGTATTCAGATAGCAAAGCTCAATGGAGAGACCAGAGTTCTTCAACATACTGGTGGGGTGCTACACCATTAGCTAAACAAATGACGCTTACCTACGTGTTGGTATCTAATGTCTAACTATCAAGATAATGAAAGATGAAGTTTAGAAAATATATCACTATACGCGGGTGTAACCTCGGCGCTTCTATCGCTGACGAGTTGTAACGACTTTCTCTACCATTACCAGATCTGAGCAGAAGTTAAGAGTGCTGAAGATGTAGAAGTTTGCTCATCACAGCTTATCCAGGAAAAGCTTTTTATTCAATGTATTGCGAATACTCTAGTGATAACGTAATTTTACAATGTGGAAGCCGATGCTAATACAGAGCCTTTCTACGACCAGATTTATGCTTGGGAGGATATAGCAGAGCAGATAATGATGACCCTAGAGGGACATGGGGAATCTTGTTATGGTGCAATCCAAACAGCCAATGCGACTCTAGAAATTATTGAGAAGGCTGGGAACCCAGCAAATCTTCAAGCTCAGGGCGAGGCTTTTGATTTGTAGAGCATTCAATCATTTCGTGCTTGTTATGTCTGCTAAAGAATGCATGCGACTACAGGCTGCAAACAAACTAGGCGTTCTCACTAATACTCGTCCAGAGACGACTCCCAAATCCCTATTTACACTCGTGAGTCTATTGCAGGAACTATGAGCATATCCTTTGGGAAAGATATTGAGGAGGTTTGCTCCCAATCTCGGACAATAGCTACTCAGTACCTAGTATCACTTTTAATAAGAAGGCTGTGAAGCTCTGTCGCTCGCTTCTATCTCTACTATCAGAGTGGGATTTGAGCCAAGTATGCGTCTCAAGTGTTGGGTAGCAATGTCAAGGTCTGTTTCGTGATTATGATGCTTTGCTTGCTTTTGCCAAGTGGCTCTGATGGTTAAGAATGGGCACTTAAATTTATAGGCCAAAGCAATGCCAATAATCTACTACTTATCGCGTCTTACTCAGGGCTTGGTCGCATCTATGGTTTCTATACTATCGGTGCAAGGTACGCCTCCAGACTTTGTAGCTGCTAAAGGAAACAGTTGAGAGCTACGATGCTTGAGGGTTCAATAGAACTTAAAACTACAGGGTGAGCATGTGCAAAGAGCCTATCGTAGGATTTTGTTCCCTCGTTACCCTGAGCAGTTCAAATCACTGACCGTATCAGCTGGTACAGGATATCTACGCACTACAGGTAGGGTACTACTGATGAAACGCTCATCATCCGTAGAGCTGGATTATGCTCAGCGAGAAGGAGGCTGCAGGCCCTGATATGAATGCGTATGTTTGTCTAATGCCTATAGTGGTCAGGTCGAGCTTACAGAGCAAAAGATTAAGACTTGGAATAAGAAACTGATGCTCAACTCCACAACTTCAACGCCTCGTAAGCAACCATCCTAGTTGGACGATTACTCCAGAGCAAGAAGAGTATTTGCAAGTACTTCTTCACCTGCGCCGTATCGAAACTATCCACACTGGTTTGCGTTGGTTCGATGTTAAGCGCTATGGTATAGAGTACGCGATGTAGATGTATCTGATGGCTCTAAGGTCACAGATCTGCAAGCAATGTCCTCAAGAAGATGATAAGCGTAGGCTCTGCAATTACCTGCGAGATGTGATTACAGCTGGACTTGCTCTAATCGTAAAGTAGAATCAAAGTTTTAGTGATGTAGTTATGAAACTGAAGAATATAAAATCCTTGACCCTCGCAATATGTCTTGTTAACCTATTCGCTTTGTTCGGAAGATAATCCTATCGACTATAGCAAGAGTGTAGTTATAACAAAAGCTACTGTAAGCAATAACTTCGATAAGTGGTTGGACCATAATATCCTTGAGCCTTATAATATCGACTTGAGATATAAGATTAAGGACAATGAAACGTCTATGACTTATCACCTCGCTCCTGCCGAGTTTGAGAAGAGCATACGAATAGCACCTGTATTAGAGTATCTATACCAGAGACTTTACGATGAAGCAACAGGGGTCTACAGAGTTTGTTGCTCACTCTTCTAAGATAGTAGACCTTATTGGTTCTCCTGCTATAATACCAATGGAACGATGGTTTTGGGTACGGCAGAAGGTGGACGCCAAGATGACGCTTTCTACAATGTAAACAATCTTGACCCTTCTAAACCTGAAGCCCTAAATAGGTTGTACTTTTAAGACTGTACACCCTCAGTTTGGTCATGATCAAAATCAAACCAAGGCTTATCCAAAGGAATTCAGCAGATAACAGCTAGTGCTTATGTCTCTGACTCTTGGAGTACAAAGTAGGATACGCCCGAGGATACTAAAGGATGTCGTTCTTGAGGAACTTCCAGAAGGTGCATGCTAAGGAGCTGATTGCTTAAAGCTATCGTGAGTACAGTACCCCTTTCTAGAAAACTACAACAGATGCAGAAGACTCGTTTGCAGGAGCTACAAAAAGAAAACCTAACGAGTACAATAAAATCCTGAGTATAAGAATGATTTAGAACTGTATATGGACCGTGTTCATGTACTTGATAAAGTTGATAAGTTGGGTTAGTGCTCTAAGGCAGGTTTCTATAAGTCCTTATGCTTCAAAGCCAGCATGGAGAAGACTTCTGGGGAGTTCGATGATATTCATGACTGATGCTCCTACTGTGGAGGCTAGATTAGCTATTTGCTGGCACTGCAGGAAGAGAACTAATCCAAGCTAAGTATGCAATCGTAGAAAGTTATCTGAGAACTGAATGGGGACTTAGCCTCGTTCAACTACGAATATCGTTCAAAAGGGACAAGCTAAGGTTAAAGAGCAAAATCTAGATGATTTAACGGTAAAAGTAATTAGTTATGAGAAAGATATATGCTAAGATATTACAGGTCTATGCTGTGAGTGGTGTATTGCTTACTGCTTCATGTCAGAAAGACCAAAAATGTATTCAAGTACAACTCCGGCTGAGGCGTACTTCTCAGTCTCTACAAGAAGCTACGACATTGCAATCTTCTGTTTATGGCTGGAGATGACTATTTATCCTTCTAAGGATAAAAGTATGAGTGGTTATACGCTCTTTTGTTCAATTTGATAAAGATGGTACGCTCTCACTCTTTCGATGGTGCAAGCTAAAGATGATGTTGTTTCTCGATCACTTTTATGAAGTAGAGAACTCTAATGGTCCGACGCTGATTTTTCAACACTTTGTACAACAAATCTATTCACCGTTATTCAGAGCCTAATAGTAAAGACTTTTACAGAGAACCTAGCTTTTTGGTGCTGATGGTGATTATTCTTATCGCATTATAAACTATCTCCAGAGAGAGTTGTACTTAGGGCGTGCGTGTGATGGAAGACAGGCTGACTCAGCTTACGACCGTGGCTGGGATGTTCTGGTAAGCTCAGAAGAAGGCGCTGATATCTTCAAATCTCTGTACCTGTATTTAAGATTAAGGGTGAGAGTGAAAGGGGCTAAAATGACTAATAAGCGACATCTAGTCTTTACTTATAAGGTAAGAACTATAATCGAACCCTATAATTATGTAGATACGGGCATATCTTTCTACAAAGCCATTTCGGGTTGATGGTATTACAGTCTCAGCGCTCGTTAATCAAAAAACTATTAGTGATGACCCACGTTTGGAAGATCTTCTGCTCAAATAAGCACGAGAAAGTAGTCACGTGCCTTACGATATTCTTGTAGGTAGTAGATGGCACTACACGCTTCAGGGTTCTAAGGGACGTTTCCAGCAAGCGTTTAGTAGAATAAACACATTCCTGACACGCTATGGTGGTAAGGTTAATGATGAGTATGTGTTCTTCGGATTTACCAATGGTCATCTGAGTGTCTTTACTAGTAAGTTTGAGTACGGTACAGATAAATTCGCACCTCTTGATTTGCAGCTCAAGCTGAGAAACTTTCAGAGAATGAAATCAAGATTACTTATGATTGGCAAAGATGACTACCTGCAGTACCTGACTCATGAGAACTTCTGTACTTGTTCCTTATCGTTGCGCCTCTTACCTGGCTATGTGACTTCTCAAATATAGGAACTATAGATATACCTCAGAACTGGAAAGCCAGACGGACCTACCTATTTCTACAAGGATGCTGACAATGCTGAAGGTCGTACATTCACCATTGAGGTAGAACCCAGTGAGCCTAGACCTACTGCTGGATTAAAGCTTTACCGATAAGCAAGACCCAGAAAATGTAGATTGTACTGAAAAAGCAACTCTAATACTAGATGCAATGGTGCGGAGCTTTTTATTTTAATATTTGCAGGTAACCACTTCTGTAGTACGTACTCATTGTCGTAAGTGCGTGTACTTGACTTTCGGTGAGTGCGCGTACTTAAGACTATGAGTACTTAGTACTTTTCTGGAACTTCAGCTGTAGTCTGCTGACAAACCAGCTGAAGTTTGAAGAACCACGTGTAGTTTGTAGCAGACTTCGCTGAGGGTTTTGAGAATAGGAAATGTACTGTCTGTTTTCACTTTCGTTTCAATTCTGCAGTTTTTCAGCGTATTGAAAGTGAAAATAAGACAATCCAAGAACTAAGAGAGAACAAGTTCTATTTTTAATCAAAGAGTTGCTGAGCGAGTGTTTGGAAGTAAGGGCGGAGTATATCTCTTGGTTTGAGTACCTCATTATTCCATTGGATTAAATCCAAATCAAGCGTTACAAACTCTGGATGTTTGCGGTCTCGCCCTGCTTCTTGCTCGATGTTGTGCAGAAGATTGATTAAGTCGGCTTGACTCATAGGAGTGTAGAGCGAGTATCAGCAGGTTCGTAAATAGCCCCGATGGATAAGGAAAATCCACAGGCTCTGTTTGAATAGTCGCTGTCTCTCGCTCTATGGCTAATGCGCTATGTAAGAGACTCTAAGGCTCTAGGTATATGCGCCTCTGCATGCATGTATTACTGCCTAGAGATATAAGTACTCTATTCATCTTCAAGCCTAGTGGGGGCGTTATTAGAAGGGCTGCTGTGAACGCACGCTCTCTTCGTGAATGATGCTGAAGGGTCATGCACATGTTGTAGTATCAAGACCTCAAGGCTTGAGCTTGTTGCTCACGACTAGACATAAGCTCACGATAGCGTTCAGGTTGGAGTATGCATTCCTACTATGCTATACTGCCCAATGGACTTTTACGCTATTTCACCTCTCTGAACAGAGTAAACGCAAGATTTCTTCGTCTATATGGTTAATTGTATTTCTGTACTGTGAGAGTTCCGGTGAATCCAACATTATCAGTACACATAGAGCCAAAAGACTTTGCTATGCTCTTGAGACGTTCGGGTGTGATTTGTTGCTCAGCATCACTAAGAGCTGTATCAGGTTGCAGTACTGTCAACCATAAGACCATCAAAATGCATCTCTATAGCTGGAGGCGAGGTACTGCCCTCTATCAACGAGCGTTTACCGCCTATATGGCTAGGGTCAGCATGAGAATAGTGAGTTCAGGATGCCGTAGTTTGAGTTCAATTGGTATTTGCCAAAGAGGGCTATTGCGGTAGAATTACTCTCCATAGGTAGTAAATCACTCTGTGTATAGACTCCACCATGTTTTTCACCCCCAGCTTGCTTTAAGCGAAAAAGCGAACCTTCCCAAAGATTGATATCGAGGACTAGTAGGATTCTTAACGAGAACAGCGAGTATCATCAACACCCTAAAGTGCCTCTGCAATCTCCGCCATGAGCGAAAGGGCTTGCTGTGGTACGAGCGCTATCCATCATCCCTTTCAGTCAGCACGCAGTGCTACTTCCAATATGTGCAGGAGTCGCAGCCTCTGTCATCGCTTGCATGCCGAGTTCATTCTGTGCGCACGAGCCACGGACACTCCTCTATGCCTACGCCCTCAAAGCCTCGGGTTTTGTTCGTGGTTTCCATAGGCTAGCACGATAGATGCCGACACCTTGCTCTTTGAGGGCTTGAGCGATGCTGCATTGTTTGGGCTTCACTCTCCAGTAGAACAAGGTCCCGCAATCAGGTGATAGTGGCGTTCTCCACTAATCCAAGGTAGTGGACTGAGAGGCGATATTTCGTTATTCATCAACTAAGAATTCTCTCTATGATTGGTGTACAATCTTTTTATTTTGTGTCACAAAGGTAATAAGTCATGAGGCAATAGACAGCAAAGGTTATAGCGAATGCAGACGTATCGATAAATTAGTGGAACATATTGGGGAGAAAAATGAGGGTTGCCACATTCATGTTGTGTAGCAACCCTCTTGAGTCTTTCGTTTAGACCTATTTGCGTTATCTAGGCACTCTCTGCGTTATTATCATTCAGTGCCCCGTCATTTCGCAGGAGTAAACTCCCTGCACCCTCAGTCTCAATGCCTTGCGGTTACCGCATTCTGCAAAGCCCCACAAAGGACAAAGTTTTTCTTGTCCTTTGGGAGTCTCCTTAGCAGTCTCTTGTTGATATCTCCACAAAAAGGAGATTAAGCAAACTCGTTACTTTTCGTAAGGAGTCTTAGGTAGAACTATCCCACCATTGGGGCTTATCTTGGAGGTACTTAGCGAACCAAGCACAGATAGTTCTCATCCAAACATCTTGTCTATCTGGTTCCATGATATGGTGGTCTTACATACGTTATTTCAACTAATTCTACTGGACGTCCAAGTATTTTCAGAGCATTGTATAGAGCTGTACTTTCACTTGGTGGTACATTAACGTCTGCTGTGCCATGTAGTGAAGTAGAGGTATGGATTTTATCAGCATTAAAATAGAGGGCTGTGCTTGGTGTATAGGGTCAGGATTATTCCAAGGATAACTACCGGCAGATGCGACAGAACTATAACAATACCCAATAACCATTAGCCCAGTAGCTAGAAATCGAACTGATACCTGCATGACTAATAGGCTGCTGCAAACATAATAGTCTTAGTTTGTAGGTGTTGCGTCATGAACGTATATAACTTGCTCACAACATCCTATCTTCTTGCTATCAACAAATGAATGCTGGTCTGAGAGTGCTTTTACAGCACCGATGATATCATCAGCTGTCTTGTCTCCCCAAAGCATTGAGGTGGTCTGCGACAGACACTTTTGACCATAGCCAGTACAGCCACGAGGATTAAGCGAGAAAGCAACGTAACCTTGAGAAGCAAACATCATAAAGGTCGTAAACCGTTTCTAGCTGGCGTGTAACAAGGACAGTACCTCCATAATAATAAACAATCATAGGGTATTTCTTATTAGGGTCAAGAGTTGGGCGGTAGGTAGTACCAGCAGTCAATCTTAGTACCGTCAGGTGTCGTATGGACAAAATCCTTACAAGGAGTAAAGCGAACGTCTTGTAGTCTTTCCTTAGAAAAATCCCATACGAGCTGTTGCTTTCCACTAGCGTTTATTCTGTATAAACTTGTCCGCATTATTAAGGCTCTGCCCTAATGTACCAAGGTCTGTGCCGTGACTCGGCTACAGGAGAAGTAGCGTACGAAATCTTCACTGATAGGTAGTTGGCTGATGCGATTGCTCTTAAGGTCTAGTTATAGAGAGACTTACGACTTCCATTCTCGGCAGAGAAAGATGAAGGCAGTGAAGCTTTTGGCTATACTTGGAGTTCGATGATACTAGGGTCAAAATCTTTTGTAAGCGGTACAATCTTACCCGAACCAATGGTGTAACGGAATAGTTCTCGTTCATAACCATTAGCCATAGCTCCTCTGCAAGAGTCTTGCCTATGCCATTGAAAGCGTTGGGCGGAAAGCATTGATAAAGCAAGTCATTTTGAGGCCTGGTATGAACGAAAGAACCTGCGATATCAAGTGCTCTTTAAGGAGGGTGTCTATTTTACCTGTTTCCAGCGGAATAGAGGTAAAGGTCTGTAAGATTGTGAAAGGCGTACGCGTGATGTCGGTACAGTGGTGCGCAATCAATAGTTGCTTACCATCAAGACTAATATCCTCAATAGAGGTATTGTTTTGAGTCCATGAAGAAGGGTGCATATCCCTCCGTCTGAGATGTTGTAGCGGTAGATAGTCGTTCGATTGCGCCAAGAGGGCATGCGGTCATCAGTAGATACTCTGCGGATAGCCAAACTTTCTTTGCGAGGTCCTTTTTCTTCTTCATAGAAGTAGATAATCTTCTCGTCAGGGCTAATCATATAGCTTGTTCCCGGTAGATAGTCTACCCAAACAGATGTTTCTCCTGATACAGGATTGATTTTTGAGATAACTGACGTCTTAGTCCATTGGAGCGTTGTTGGACCAAGAATATCCTGCTTAGGTAGCCATTGAGCACCAGACAAAACCTTGCGTCGTGCGGATAATCTTACCCGAAGCATCACGGAGCTCTTGATAAGTAGCACCTGCCTTAGGGCGTCTTGTATGAGTAGGTTACTAAGACATATTTTTCCAGAGGAGATACACTAGCGTAATAGAGTCGTTTGCCATGTGTAATATATTCCCAGTCAATGTAGCGTGTTCCCGAAACTGTTGCCATTGAGTCTAGCTGTGGTAAACCTTTATCGGGAGTAAAGCTGAGACTAGAAATCGCTAGAGAGCTATCGCTTGGTAGACGCAAAGAGCGCACCTGTAGGCGTGCATGACTTGCTTCTAGGCTAAAAGGAACAGACAAGGCTGGTATGCTATCGCTGTTCGCTGGGTGAGATCATTAGAACCAAAGCAGTTCGTTATCCAAATAAATGGCATATCTTCCTGTTCCCTTGATAGAGAGTGAACCCTTAGTGTAGGTAGGAGATACGACATTGAAGCTATAAACATCCATTACAGCCTTGGCTTTCTGATTGACAGAACTTGTTGGATAAAAGCCTTTAGCATTGGGCTGGATGTTTTGTTGCTGTTCGTCCTTCAATAGCGTAAGGCTGTTTGATTTTGACGAAGGATGTCAAAGGATTTGCCTTGTACATTTAAGGATCCATGACAAAGCGTCCCCCGATAGTAACAGCGGGATAGCGATTAACGCGCATAAGCAACTGAGCTTTGCTAGGCGTCATCGAGCCGAGAAGCAGACCTAGCGAAAGGATAGTTAGCGATTTACTCATGATATGTATATTTGACTGAATTTATTCGGAATAATCTCTGTTCTTAAACCTAATCAGAAGCAAAGGTAATGTATTTCCATAAGATATCGTTTGACTATGTGATATTTGTTGCTTCGAAGAAAAACAAAGCAAAGAGGGTGAGCGTTATCTCTAGTAGAAAGACTAGTTTTCTGCTTGATGTCAGTAGGCTATCTGCTTAATTATAGTAACGTGTGATGCAAATCAAACTAATACCTTTCAATAGTCAAGAGGCATAAAGGCGCATACTTATTGCATTTAGAGCGAGTATATCATGAGTTTTTCCTGAGGAGGAACGCCGTGATTGGACTGAGATTATAGCTGATGATTTCTCCGCACGCTTGTATCTTATTAGTTGCGATAATGATGTTGTTGGCTTCGTTACAGCGTAGGACTTCGGTGAAGTCTTATATCTTGAGACATCTCCTGATTTTGTCATCTCAACGAGGTGCAGGCATTGAGCTCAAGTAATACAAGCCTTGAAAGATTTGGCTAATGGTAAGCACCTTCTTTTTAGAATGCGAACCAGCCCACAGCCTTCAATGGCACAGCGAGGTACATTTCTATGCTCGCTTGGGTTTCGTCAAGCAAGATTTTGATTACATACAACCTCCCTTATCGTGAAGGCGGTGTTTCTGTTCCTCTGCATCTAATGGCTACAGCAAGCCTGCCTCAAGATACACTTATTCGCCTTAAGCAAACTCTTTATGAGGGTCGTTTATGAGGCAGAAGTAAGTCTTCGGAATGGATGTCGTATGCTGTCTAAATAGTAATAGACAACAGCTTTAATACTGCTTGCGTAGGTTGATGAGGCGTACCTCATACGACCTAAAAGCCGTATTGATACTCACTCCTGTGAGTCAGCGATTTCCTTAAAACTCTTATCTTCCCACATGCGTAAGTGAATGACTTCCTGCTGGTCAGCAGGTAGCATAGCTATTTTGCTGTACAGTTCGTTGATATTGTCTAGATGAATAACTTGCTCTTCTCCGTTCAGGTCTTCGCGCAATGCCTTTGAAAAGCTGAGGTCTACAGTATCTTCATCTCCGTAAGGCTCAAACTTAGCGGCAGTCTTTTTCTCTGCGGAAAGTGTCCATGATTAAGTTGTGGAGGTAGTACGTGTTAGCCACTGCTTAAAGCGCTTGCACTTTCGTATAACGACTGCAGCCTTGATGGTCGTCATGACTTTAATGAATGCATCTTGGAATATATCCTCTACCAAATCTTCATCTTGGATAGAGTAGCGTATATAGCCATGTATATAGGCATCGTAACGCATCAAGAGTTCATCGAAAGCTTCATTACATCCTTGTTCGCTAGAGCGAGATTAGCTGTTCGTCGCTCATATGTCTGAATCTCTTCATCGCTTTATCTAGCAATTAATGATTGGACTTCTATTTTATCTGCAAAAATGTAATGTTTTCTATTCGATAGGCGTTACTTTTTATAGAGTTCTTATGATGCAAAAGTAAATCATTATTCTTTTAATACGCAAATTTTCAAGTGTATCAGCTACAGTCTAGCAAAAATGAGATAAGGTGTTTATCCCTTCACCTGAAGGATGTCTGCTACTTTATCGTATGTTTTGCCGTTGCAGAATCGTAATACGTTTGTAGAAATCTTGGTTGATTAGCTTCTTGTGATAGGTGAGATTTCAGATATTCAGCCTCATCGTACTTGCCCCAGAATATAGAGTTTCTTCCGATATAAACTACCTCATTGTAGAGCTCGGACGTATTGATAAAGTCTAGAATACTTGACTTGTCCGCATTATTGGGGGATAAAGAGAACGTCCCGTCTGGCTAAATCTCCTTGCCACCAATCTGGCAATTCAGCTTTTTCTGCTAAATAATCCTCTTTGTTCATCAATACAAAGGGAATAGAAAAGGCATAATCTCTTGCGAGTAGGGTGTGCTATTGCGGAACTACAATGCTCAAGGCTTTTGAGTACTCCTAAAGAATAAGTTCCCACTGTTGATATAAGAACTAACATCTTCAGAGCCCTCGTTGAGAGTGCTTCTTTCAAATCACTCATTGGAACTTTATTCTTCCCTCTACATTGACTCCTCTAAGTAAAAAGTACATATACCATATATGTGAGAGCTTAACTATATACTTCTATATAGTTCGTCTTGCTCTTGAGGAGGTCAATGTACCATAGATAAGTGCACTTGGAAGCCTTCGCCCTAAGATCTTGCAAGTAAATAACCATAATTGAGTACTTGCTCTCGATGTTGGGATTTTGGTGATACCAAGTTTATAATCTATGATATCGGCTCTATCTGAATAAATAATAATTCGGTCAGGTCTGTACGATAAGTTATCTCCTAGGATAGGGTTCTCATTAAGCACGCGCCCACTGCCATCAAACCACGCTCGTGTATGCTCTTGTGTGATAAGCTTACTAAGGAAGGTTCTGCAATGCGTCACTGCGTTCCGGGTGCTAAATAGCCTTTGAGCGTAGCTACTTGTATTGCCTTATCTAGGTCTTGCGCTGTCGTTATTTGGCTGAGTATCTCATGCATGATAATACCCTCATCACGCTTCGTTCTCTTATCGAAGTGTGCTAATCCCTCTCTTAGTTCGGCAATGCGGTCTTGAGCTTCAAAACTTTGGATATTACTAATAGTTATGTTTTGTTCATCTAAAGTTTTGTTGTCTTTACTCTTTTTCTGCCTTATACTGAGGTAGGTTTAGAGTGGATAGAGGTTCTAGATGACCAAGAGTTTGATATAGTGTTTCCCCAGCCTGCTCTTGCTCAAGGGCTAGATCAGGCATGGTATCCATTACGAGATTTATCATTTCGGAGGGAATATCCTCTTTCTTTTTGTCTGAAGGAGCTTATCGAGGAGTAACCATATATACGACTCTTTGTACTGCTCGAGCTTGCCACATAGAGGATATTGATGGAGTCCTGAGCAGTCTCAAGGACTTCGTGGATATAGCTGCGACAAGAAGGAGTTCAGTAGGTCTTTAGATACTCTGAGTAGGTACGCAAGAAACAGCTTCACCACAGATGCTCTTTAGGGGCTTCGGGCATATCTACCCATTGGTAGTTGTCATTGCGAGACTTTGGGCTTCATTTCCCAGTTCAAGAATGGTATAAGCACAGCCCGATACTCAAGTCCTTTCGATTTATGAATTGTTTGGATTTGAATTTTGCGCTCATCTTCAGGCATATTAGGGCGCATCTTGTGCGCTGTATCTTACCACATCGCGATAAAGTCAGCCATACTCTTACTGCTGGTCTTGCTGGTAGGATAGAGCTGTATCAAGGAATTTGATGAGGATAGTAGCTCGTTTCGCTAGTCTTGCTTTTTCTCCCCAGCTTCTTCTGCTCGTTCACTTCCTGAGTATCATAGAATAGCTCACTGAAATGCTCAATGACCAATTCAATGGTTTTCGTAAAGACTGCGATAACCCTTAGCTAGTAACTTATCCACACGCTCCATATCTATGGCTTGCTGAGCAATCTTAAAGTACATTGTTTCAACTTCTTTTGCGAGCCGTATCATCGCTATCGTTAATCATAAGCTTAAGGGATAGCCAAGATAAAGTCAATCGTCAGAATATTGAGCGGAGCAAGAGCTTCATCAGAGACAGAAAGTCTAGCGAGTATTTATTGAGGGTCAATAGCTTCACATTTAAGAGCTTCTTCTTTGGCTTTTTGTGAGTATTTCGGCAATAGCTTTTGCTTGTTCTCTCGTGCGTACAAGAATGGCTATCTCATTAGCTTTAAGTCCTCTCTGCTGTAGGGTCAATGACCAAATTAGGTATGCGTTCTTGAAGAATAGCCAAAAGGTTCGTATGGTTCTTCCAAGGTAGGGGGTTCTGAGTATATTCATGTATAACTACAGCCCCCTCTGCTTGTGGACTTTTTCTTTGCTGTCAGGTATTTCCTGTGGTGTTTGATAGTCCTGAAAGAATGACGACAGAGGAGCTAGCAAAGTTTCTGCGACCTCTTCGTCTCCATTAAATAGCTCGGTGAAAGAGGATTTGTAGAGATGTTGAGCTTTATCTATTGGTGTATGATAGAGTAAGTTGTTGAATTTGATAATTTGTGGAGCTGAGCGGAAATTTTTATTGAGTGGTTCTAGATGAACCATTTCTCTAAAAATAGGCATTCACTTGTTCGCCGAGCAAACTGCTATCGCCCCCACGCCAACGATAAATACTCTGCTTAACATCTCCACAATAAGATTGTCATGTCCATTACTTAAGGATTCTTCAAGCAATGGTCTAAAATTGTTATACTGTAATCGGCTCGTATCTTGGAACTCATCAATCATATAGCTATTAATCTCAGTGCCGAGTTTCTCGTAGATGAATGAAGGTCCATCACTATCATCTAATACTTGACTAATGAGCTGTGCGGTGCTAGAGATGAGTAGGCTATGCTCTTCTTGGGTAATCTTATTGACCTCATCTTGTATAGACTGATAAAGGCTAAAAGGAGGGTAATAGGTCGTAAATGGCTTGCAGACTGGTCTGTTCTAATCCGATACGACTGGTATAATCTTGATATTCATTAAGAAGTTCGGGTAATTGGCTAGCTTCTAGAATAGCTCCCCATTTAGCTTGCTCTTTGCTCGCTACTAAAGGATTTAATGTCTTCAGATGCTTTTTCAAATCGCTTGCTTGTCAATTCTGAGTAATTGCCATTGCTTATTTTTAAAGAATGGAGCAAGACCACCCGATTTCTTGTAGGCTAGCATGTTTTTCGTCTAGCCCAATACTCTTCAGTTCGCCTAATACACGTGTACTATACGAGGATAGCCCACTCTTGATATTATTAAGGTGATTTGTGATATTGCGTTCAAGCTCCTCAATATCTTTGAGCTCAGGAAACTTATGTATTACGCCCCCGTTCCTTTGATAAACTTCTCTTGAAATCCTTCTTTGGATTTAATTCATTTGCAAGTCTTCCGATAATGCGTAGAGGATTGTGCCCATAACCATCAGCCATACGCCTCTTAGTTGATTTGAGTAGCCAAGACATCGGACTGCGCTACTATCCTCTTGGCTGAATGCTTCACCACTTCTTTGTGCATTGATAAGAATAGCTTTAAGCGGCTTGGTCTAGATACGCTCATTATCAAGTTCTACCTGAAAGTTACTTTTTGATATTTAGTTCGCGAGTAAAGTTGCGAACAACTTCTGGAAGAAGGAGTCAATAGTACTTACACGGAAATTCTTGTACTCAATTAGGGATGCGACGTAGCACTTCTTGAGCACTTTGTCAGCTGTAATTTGATGCTGGTATCAGACTGAATAGGCTCATCTTCGTCCTCTATACCTAGAAGCAATCTACAGTAAGGCGATTTCTCTGTTTCGGTACATAGAATATAGAGTTGAGCGATAATACGCTCTTTCATTTCCAATGTAGCCTTATTGGTAAAGGTTACTGCTTGTATCTTTCTGTAGTCCCCCTTGAGGGCAAGGCGAAGATATTCGCCTACGAGTTTGAAGGTTTTTCCCGAACCTGCTGACGCTTTGCAAATGTTTATCATGCCGTAAAGATAAAGATTTATCAAGAGAGTGTGTTGTATGGCTTCATAGAAATGACAGGGCTCTCGTATCAAAAACTACGACGCACTTACTGAAATGAGTACACGCACCCATCTAGGGCTATGAAAGAGCATGCACATTTATATTATATTTGCAGATACATGGTGAGATGCCAGTATTACCTAGCATAGAATATAGTATGACTTTAAGAAAAAGATAGAGACAAGCCAGAGATATGGTCTGTTGACCATTTACTGGCGCAGAACATTATTATCCCTAAGCTACCAACGCCCTATAAATGGGGGAATAAGAATATCAGAGAGTTGATCCTTGATATCCAGAAGAGTATCGAGGAGGCAAGGAAAGTACCCGAACTTCAAGTATCGAGTGGGGACAGTGATCCTCTATAGAGAAAGCAGTACAGAGCCCTATGAGGTGGTCGATGGTCAGCAACGTCTACTCTCATTCCTGCTACTGAGCTATATCTAAAGCCCTGATTTTTCATGTGGATTATTGTCCACTAAGTTCTCAGATAAGATTACTCAGAAGAACCTCCACAGCAATGCTGGTACCATACGTGAATGGTTCTCATCGGTAGATGATGCGACCAAAGAAGCCTTTAATAAAGCTCTAGGGAATACGCTTGAGGGTGGTTGTTCTTACAGTGAATGAATTGAGTGAAGCCTTCCAGCTCTTCGATTCTGCAGAATACTCGAGGGCGTGAGCTATATCCCCATGATTTGCTCAAGGCTTATCACCTGAGGGAAATCCATGATAAGTACGATATGCAACGTGCCGTCCTGAAGTAGGGAATCCAAGGATCCTAAGGCTATTCGCGAGCTCTTCGATAGCTATCTCTTTCCGCTATGGAATTGGTCCAAGCGGCGAAAGTCTAAATCACTTCATTGCAACTGAAATAGATCTTTACAAGGGGATTGAGGAGAGTTCTGGGTACACTTATGACGCCGGGCTAACGAGGCTATGCCTTACTTCCTGCTTTCAGAGCCACTGATCTCAGGAGAGGATTTCTTCGAGATGGTCGATCACTATATGCAAATGCTTCATAGTATCAAGCAGGGAGCTTATTGACAATTCTGATTTTTGCATTCATCAAGGGTACGCTCATTGATGATAGAGTCAAAAAGTGGGGCAGATTAAAAACTCCAGCAGACTTAGATAAGGCATGTAAGTCTTCATCGACGGGGATGAATCATGCTCACAATCTGTTTTTGCGCATGTTGCTCTGCTACTATGACCGATTCCACAACTTTTGACCCAATGGCAGTGAAGAAGCTGTTTACATGGGCGATGATGCTTCGAGTCGATATGAATCATTTTGGGCTTTGATTCCGTTAATCGGTATGCAATTGGTCTTGGAGATAATGATAAGTATACCAATTCAGAGCCCGTAATTTCACTGATCTCTTCAGCTCGTAGGCACACGGAGATATCGGGAATGACTCTTGATCTAAGAAGGACGGATAATAAGGCTAGGGTAGAGAAGTGGCGGTACTCTATATGATGCCCTTCTTCAACTTAATGGATATAAATAAGATGATACAGGAGCTTAGAATACTTGATAATGATAATGTGACCCTTTTTAATAAGGGTGCACACTATGTAATACCGCTATACCAGCGTGCTTATGCTTGGGAAGATGAGGAAATTGTGCGACTCATCGGTGACATCAATGACTCCACGGGAGATTACTACATCGGATCGCTTGTAGTCGCTAAGGTCAAGGGCAAGGTAGAAACTTATGAGGTCGTGGACAGGGCGGCGGCGCCTCACTACGCTCTATCTCCTGCTCCATTACATGAAGTCACAAGTAGGAGCGGTGGGGAAGACCCTCTCCTTTGACTGCCGACCAGACTCCAACTATACGCTGACGTATATCGAGGCTTTACTCTCCGATAAGAAGCGGCTTGCTGATGACGAGGATCGAATAGAGCAGTCTATCCGTAATGGGCTCAAGGGTAATTCGCCAGAAGTTTGAGACGGGAGATGGTATCCAGAAGGATGACTTCCTCGAGCGTTTGAGGAGGTGATTCTCTATCGAATAGAGGTCCCCGAACATACGGATCTCAATCGCTACTTTGAGATCATGAATACCCGGGGTGAACAGCTGGAGCGAGCATGATATCCTCAAGGCTCAGCTCATGGGCTACCTCCCCAATCAGAAAGAGCAGGAGTTTTTCTCTAGAGTGTGGAGTGCTTGCAGTGATATGACGGGCTATGTGCAGATGCACTTTGCTAAAGCGGAGAGAGAGGAGATCTTTGGCGATAAATGGTCGTCTGATAAGTTATCGGGGAGTTGGTCTCACTATGCAGGTTGCCTAAAGATGGGGCAGAGAGCAGATAAGGAGTTTTCAGTCAAGGATATTGTCAAGCCTAGCTTTAGAGTTGAGACGGTACCGATGGAGTGCGGGAGGGTGACAGGACCCCGATACGTTTCGATAGTATTATAGGCTTCCCTCACTTCTTGCTCCATATCCTCCGAGTTTTTCTTCGTGTTGAGAATGTGTCTTTAAGTAAAGGAAGTGGCTTGGGTCGCTTGCTTGATGACAAGTCTTGCTTGCAGACTATAATAAGGTGATCGCTTGTGGGCAAATGGGTGCTAAGCCTATCAAGGAGAATAAGGCTAGCTTCGCCCGTAAGTTTATTCTGTTCTTAGTTTGCGTTCGCGCTTCCTATTTGATCAGTTTATTATTAAGCGTGAATATGCGGGTGATGACCAGAAGGTGTCTGGAGCCTTAAAGAGTTGTGCACTGCAGGGCGCAGGATATAAGAAAAAGGCTTACTATGCAAAACACAAGACTTCGCTATGAAAATGAGTGGGAAGACCTATACGCCACGCAATAAGGGTGTCTGATGATCCAGTCTGCCCTACGTGTATCATGCACCTCTCCTAAGGTTATGCACTGGATAACGGAGTTGCTGGTGTGGTTGTTTGACAACGAAACTGAGCGGTAAAGCTAGCTGATAAGGCCGAGCGTATAGCGACAGAGGCGGTAGCAGAGGGTTTCTTTGAGAAGTCGCTTGAGGAAATGGGAGCGTATGACCTTCAGGAATATAAGTCGGAGGACTATGCCTTTGGCGTGAGAACTCCACATTGTCTTCAACTACTTAGATTACTTGCTGTGGAAGGAAAATAAGGAGAAGTATAACGACTTTGTGTTTGAGTTTCGCAATTCCGTCGAGCACTGGTATCCACAGCATCCCTCCGAAGGTACTTTTGAGGCATGGGACGAGCGAGATCGCTTCGGGAATCTGTGCATCATCTCTCAAAGTGTAAACTCTAAGTTCTCCAATCTTTCCTTGAGTCCAAGATGAAGTCTTATAAGAAGATGGTGCAGAAGGGTAGTCTGAAACTCCGTATCATGGGTGATATAATTGAAGGCTGTTCGAGTGAAGTTTGGAAGCAAAGGAAGTGTGACGATCATGAGAAGATATGATTTCAATTCTTATTCAACGTGTTGGAGAAATCCTTCCAGAATAACGGTTGTTAATATACCTGCCTAAGGGTAATCTAAATTGCAGGTAAAGACCGATAAAAATAAAGGAGTATTTCCTATTGATAATCTCAGAGAAGTCTCCAAAAAGTACTACGTACTTATCAGTTTTAAGTACGCGTACTCACTAAAATAAGTACGTGTACTCACAACAACAAGTACACGCACTTACTGAAACGAGTACGACGTATTCACTGAAGTCTAAAAAGGGGCTGTGCAAAATTTGTTTTGCACAGCCCTGTATGTATTTAGTAGTCTAAACTTATCTACTAAAACCTTAGTTTAGTAGGCGTTTTTCAGCTTTGTAGTAGTGACGCAGACTATCAAGTCCCTTGTGTAAGTCTGCTTGTACCTTTGCTGTAACTAGGTTTGTTGTAGATGTTATTCAATTCTTCGGGGTCCTTACACCAAGTCGTACATTTCCCAGAAATCTTTTATTCTCTCCCTTAGTATCCTTACCGTAGAAATGGATAAGCTTATAGTTCTTCGTGCGGATACCATAGTGGCGACGTACATTGTGTTCACCGGGGAATTCGTAGAAGTGGTAGTATAGGCTATTGCGGTTCCATTTCTTTACGGGCTTGTTGTTTTTAAGAGTGGAAGCAAAGAAACACCCTGCATATCTTCAGGGAACCTTAATGCCTGCAAGGTCAAGGAATGTAGGGAGCAGTAGTCGATATTCTGAACCATCTGCGTAACATCACCTCTCTTGTCAAAACCCTTAGGGCAAACGCATCACTAGAGGTGTGCGCATAGATATATCGTACATAAAACGCTTATCAGACCAGCCGTTTTTCTCCCATATAGAAGCCTTGGTCACTCGTATAAACGATGAGCGTATTGTCTAATAGGGTCATGCTCTTTGAGGTACTCCATGAGTCTACCGATATTACGGTCAAGACTTGTAATTACCTTTGCATAATCACGCATATAGCGTTGGTATTTCCACTCAGCAAGCTCTTTACCTTGCAGATTGCGTTTGTATAGGTCTTCGGCAAGAGGGTTATAGAGTTTATCCATAACTGCTTGCTCTTCAGGGGCGCATTCTCTTGTAAACACCTTGTGTGTACCAGCGACCTAGACCCGAAATCTTGGGCGCATTCTTTTGCATCTTGAGGGTCATAGACAGGGTCCATATCTCTGTTGATGCGCATCTCTGCATCTTCAGTGCGATACGACCCTTGTAATCATCGTAGAAAGTCTTAGGTAGAGGAAAGTCTTATCCTCGTACTTATTCACGTCTACAGTATCAGGGCATCCAAATGCGGTGTCTTACTTATGAGTGAACGAAGAGGGCAAAAGGCTTGGTCTTATCTCTGTGTTCAAGCCAATCAATGCTCATATCTGTTACGATATTTGTCACGTACCCCTATGACTGTACCGTGTCAATACCACCCTTATTATTCGGAGTAACGAAGAGAGGATTATAGTACTCACCTTGGCAGGAGCATATTCCAGTAATCAAAGCCTTGAGGAATGCCTTCAAGATGTAGTTTACCTATAAGAGCTGTCTGGTAACCATTAGCTCTAAGGATTTTAGGCATCGTTTGTTGATCTTGATTGAATTGATGTGCATGCTCGTTGTTGGTCTTACCATTCATGTGGCTGTGCTTGCCCGTGAGCATACAAGCACGACTAGGACCCGATAGAGAGTTTGCAACAAAGCTCTCTGTAAAAACGTACACCATGCTTAGCTAGAGCATCAATATTTGGTGTAGATACGTAGCGTTTGTCATAGGCACTGACAAACTGATAAGAATGGTCATCGCTCATGATGTAAACGATGTTGAGAGGTTTCTGTCCTTGAGCAACCATCGAGTGCACTAGAGACCAAACCTAAGATAGTAGCACTTGCTTCATAATCTTATATGTTGATAGTAATAGTATTTCCTAGGGCAAATGTAGAAAAAAATAGTCTAATCTAAGAGCTTACTCTCTGTTTGAGCATGTGTGTACGCTAAGCTTGTTCTTTATTAGGGAATGTAAATACGTGAGTTGTATTCTCTGTATATTTGTAGCGCAGAAATGAATAGAATATGAAGAGATTTATTTACAGAGTCTTGCTCTTGTTGATGCTTTTGTATCCTTTGAAGGCATGCACAGCATTCATGGGGGCGTTCATGTAGGGACAGTTACCGGAGGTAGCTACCTGTTTCATATAAATAGGGCATGGGCAATGAGAGCTTCATGCCGGATTTGAGATGAGACAACTTGCTGGCTATTGACCAAGGTATGTCGCCGACAGTGTCGATGTTTGTGAAGTACAATTTCTTTAAGGATAGAAGGTCACCTTATTATCGTGAAGGCGGATATGTGGGGATAAACTTCTTATCTCGCTTTCTACAAACTAAGGCTTTGGGAGGGACGAAAACGCCAAAAGTATTTATCCTTATCCTCATCTCACGGCAGGTTTTTGTGCCTACATTTGGGTGGAATTTCCCTTTGACTGAACGCTCGTATGTGTACACCTCTTTAGGTTTCGGCTATCTCTATCATACGTATTGGGATGAGTATCTGAATAGAAACGCTACTGCACTGGGTAGTGCTCAGCCTTTGTTACTCAATATTGGCTATAGTCTGCGCTTCTAAGCCAACACGCAAATTATATACAACATAAAAAGGGTCTGTATCAAAATCAATTTGATCAGAGCCCTTTTTAGAAATGGAGAGGTGACCCGCTTAACGGCTGTAGCCTCCGCCTGAGTGCTTGATAGAGTGCAATAGTAGAGCAATCTCATTGTACTTATTGCTTAGCTCTTGTAGCTCTGCTGTGAGTAAATTCTGTTGAGCCGTTGGGACTTCGAGGTGAAAGTACTGCTACCACTTTCTTGTAATAGTCGTGTAGCTTTCTCGCTACGGCGAACAGCGGCAGTATGTTTGCGGTAAATACCTGCTAGTTCGTGGTAGGTCTGTACTTGGCTTAGGTGATTATTGACTTCAATACCCGCATCAACGATAGTCTGAGCAAAGCTGAGCAAATTCTCTTGGTACTGACTCTTGGCAATCTTAAGGTTAGCCGAGAGACGACCTTGCGCTAAATATAGGCTGAGTCAAAAAGAACCAAATCAAGCTGAGTACAGGATTAGCAAGGTTTCCTCCGAAGATACCACTCGATGAGAGGTTAGCAGAAATAGAGATATTAGGGGTACATAGCAGCACGAGCTTCGTTTACGGCATAGAATGATGATGCCAATACATTTTCAGCTCTCCTTACATCGGGTCGTTGGCTAAGCAGTTGTATGGGTAGCCCTATTGTCAGCTGTTTGAGCGAAGACCATGAGCTAAGACTTCCCTCGTTCGATATGCGGATTAGCCGTGCCTGATATGCCCCCAAAAAGTTAGACAAAAAAACATTTTGGGGTTTTCTTATGAGTATTAAAAAGAAAGAAGAACACTTTATCCAGATTTGCTCAGGTATATGCATCTTCTAGATGCTGGTTATGCCTTTGAGCATATCAGTGCTACCTACGGGATTCATGCAGGCACATCTAAAAAGTCTTGCGTTCAAAAATACCTACAACAGGGTCCAGTAGGCTTGGAAAAGGTAAATCTATCAAGGCAGATTTTGCGTTAAGAAACACATCGTCCTTGAAGTTGAGAAAAAGCACTTACCTTTACATGTAGCCTCGTTAAAGTTTGAGCGGCTCCTCAAACCATCTGTAGATGGTTAAAAAGCATATCGCGAGGAAGGATTGTCCGCTCTAGGCAGAATCTAAAAAGCGAGACAAAAGTACGCAAGCATGGGTAGACATAAAAAGAATAGTAAGCCTCTCAGTGAGTTGGAGAAACTTCAGAAAGAAATACAGGAACTCAAGACAGAGAACGCTTTGCTAAAAAGTGAGAGCCTTAGTAGAGGAAAAGAAATGCCCGTCTAAGAGCGATTGGGCAGGTGCCATCGAAGAACTAAGGCAGGCAGGACATGCTCTTAAGTATATGCTTGAGAGAATTGGCATGGCACGTTCAGTATTCTATTACACCTAACGCGTCTCAACAAAAGCAGATAGCTATAACTTTGTTAGAGAGGCGGATAAGCTCCATATATAACGAAAATAAGGGAAGATATGGCTACAGAAGATCTGTTATGTATTGCGCGGTGAAGGAATAGAAATCAACCACAAGACTGTACTGAAACTTATGCGACAACTGGGTATAAGTGCAACGCATAAAAAGCGTCACTATCGCTCCTATAAAGGTGAAGTGGGTAGAATAGCTCCCAATGTGATTGCCAGAAACTTTAAGGCATCAGCACCCAACCAGAAATGGACAACAGATGTCACGCAAGTCTGCATACAGGGAGTCAAGACCTATCTATCTCCCGTAATGGATATGTTTAACGGTGAAATCATTGCATACACCATATCCAGAAGTCGAACTTAGCAAATGGCTATTGATATGCTTTAGAGATCGCATTTAGGAAACAGCCTCAATTAATGGGCTGATTATGCACTCTGACCAGGGATGGCATTATCAGCACGGCAGGTATCAGAAGATGCTCAAAGATAAAGGGATTGTACAGAGCATGTCTAGGAAGGGAAATTGCTTGGATAACTCTATGATGGAGAATTTCTTTGGACTAATGAAGAATGAGCTGCTCTATGTAAACCATTATGACTCTATTGAGGAGTTTGAGAAGGAGCTCAAGCAATATATCTGGTGGTACAACAATAAAAGAATAAAACTGAGATTAAAAAGGAATGAGCCCAGTACAATACCGTGCTCAATACTATAAAGAATTGAACAAGAACATTTAATTTAATGTCCAACTTTTGGGGGCATATCAGCCAAGAGATACTCCCAATTGCATTTTTCTGCTTCTCTAATTTGTTGCTTGAGGCTCACGACAGAGGCTTCTACATTATGTGGTTGCGCTTCTGCACTAGATACTCCTGCATCATTGTACGCTCCTGCGTTCATAAGAGCCTGCATGGTGCGCACATTCTCACGCCATATAAGGACAGTTTTTTCATTGACTTTTAGCTGTTCGTCTAGTAGCACGAGCGCATAGTATGAGCGTGCGATAGATGCCACTAGTTGGCTTTCAATAGCTTGCTTGTAGCTAGTGCTTGCTTCTACCAAAGCTCTATTGCGCTTTTTTGCATTGCTTAGCAAACCGAAGATGTTGGCTTGCCACTGAGCGGTAAGCGGAAGTTCGTAACTCTTACTCATCAGCTTAGAGTTCGTTACATTCACTAGGGTTTGCTTGAGGCGTAAAAGTGACTGAGGGAAGGAAGGCAAGTTTTGAGGCTCTGAGTGTAGCCTCGGCTTGCTCTATGCGTAGTCTTGCCTGCTGTAGATTAGTGTTGCTTTTTAAGCCTTGCTCAATGAGTTTTTGTAAGAGCGTATCGGTATAGACTTCTTTCCAAGGGAGAGAGGCTATACTCGTAGAGTCAGCTTGGACTGTACTATCTCCCATGCTCTGTTGGTATAGATGCTTGTGGGGTAAGTCTGTGGGTCGCTCATAATGGCTATAGATACCGCAGCTAGCAAGTAGTGTACTTGCTAGAGCGGTGAGGATTATATTCTTTTTCATGGCATTAGTTCTTATCAGAGTTAAAAGCCGATTGTTCTTCTAATAGGTGTTCTTTCTCAAGTGCTATTTGAGGGTCTAGCTCGTGCTCTTCGGGCTTGCGTATAAACTTCTCTTGTAGGTACTGGAAGAAAATAAACAAGATAGGCACAATGAAGAGTAGGGCAATTGTCCCGATAAAGCATCACCTACGACACCCGTTGCGAGCGAACGGCTACCATTAGCTCCGGCTCCAGTGGCAAACATGAGCGGAAGCATACCGAAAATCATTGAGAGAACAGTCATCAAGATAGGACGGAAGCGTGCTTGTCTTTGCTGTGTAGCGACTTCGACTATCTCAAAATCCTTGGCGACGACGCTCAGAAGCATACTCTGTAATCAAGATAGCCGTCTTGGCTAATAGTCCGATAAGCATGATGACACCCGTTTGCAAATAGATATTATTCTCAAAAACCTCCGACTTTAGCAAAAAGGAAGCTCCCCATAAGACCAAAAGGAACAGATAGGGATTACTGCGAAAGGAATGAGAGCTCTCGTACAGCGCAGACAGAATGAGGAAGATGAGTATGATACAGATGAGGTAGATGTATATGGTCGTATTGCCCGAAGTCGCTTGAGCTTCTTCACGAGCGACACCTCCATATTCGTATGTAATACCTGAGGGAAGCATTTGCTAGCCATTTCCTCGATAGCCTTCATACCTTCACCTGTCGAATATCCTTCGGCTACACTGACATTTGCACTGATAGAGCTGAAGAGATTAAATCGATTGGCCGATACTGCACCATTAGTTTTCTCTAGGGGTCACAAACTGACTGATAGGAGCCATTTCGCTACCATTGCGTACGAATATATTATTCAGGCTCTGTTCGTCTAAAACGATACTCGAGTGCTGCCTGCATCATAACGCGGTAGGTCTTACCAAACTTATTATAGTTTGAGGCATACGAACTACCAAGATACATACCAAGAGTTTCAAGGACTGTCTGCAGGCGATATACCTGCACGTTTACATTGAGTAGCATCTACATTAACCTTATACTGAGGGAAATTCATTGCATAGCTCGTATAAGACATAGCGACCTCTGGGCGTTGGTTGAGCGCATAGATAAATGGAGCCGCCTTCTGATAGAATGAAGCCATATCTCCTCCCGTGCGGTCTTGTACTTGTAGTTCGATAGCATTCCCCATACCATACCCCGGGAATCATACCCGGCTGGATAGCGAAGATTTGTGCTTCTGGAATAGCTTGGAACTGAGCATTCAACTTAGCTAATATCTCATCTGCATGTTGGTACTTGCCCTTACGTTCGTCCCAATGCTTGAGGCGTACGAAGAATGTACCGTATGAAGTACCTGAGCCACCCATAAGCCCGAAGCCTCCGATGCGTGCATAGTGCACAACCTCGGGTGTAGACTTAATGATATGCTCTACCTTGTCTAGAACCTTAGCTGATTGCTCAATAGTATTACCTGGTGAAGTACCAATACTAACCATAATCATGCCTTGGTCTTCTTGTGGCACAAGCCCCGTCTTAGTTGTAGCGACGAGGGTAAATAAGACCCGCAGAAGCAAGAGCTAATGAACCCCATACCAGCCAGCGATGACCAATAAGGAAGCTAAGACCCTTCTTGTACTTGGATAGTGAGGCTTCGAAGGCAATGCTATAAAGCTTGCTTTTACACGATGCCCAAAAACTTCCTGCTTCTTATGTATGTCCTCTGGACGCATCATAATAGCACAGAGTGCTGGACATAGCACAAGGGCAGATACCATAGAGAGCCCAACGGAGTAGCAAGCGTAACCCCAAACTGAGTATAGAAGATACCTGATGTTCCTCCCATGAAAGTTACAGGAATGAATACCGCCATGAAGACGAGTGTACAAGAGATAACTGCCATCGTAATATCACTCATGGCACTCTTTGTGAGCTAGGTAACTGCTCGTGTAGCCAGCCTCAAACTTCTCTTGTACAGCTTCCACAACGACAATAGCATCATCGACGACAGTACCAATAGCAAGTACAAGTGCGAAGAGCGTCAGCAAGTTAATACTAAAACCAGCTACTTGTAAGCAGAAGAATGTGCCGATAAGAGAAACTATAATTGAGATAGAGGGTATAAGAGTTGCCTTGAAATCTTGTAAGAAGAAGTACACAACAAGGATTACGAGGATAATCGCTACTATGAGAGTTTCTATCACGACGTGAGATAGAGGCGTAGAGATTATCATTTGTATTTATAAAGGGTAATGAACTCAACACCCTTGGGTAAGTCTTTTGCTCATTTCCTCAAGACGCTTGGCTATCTTGTTATTGACTTCGGTGGCATTGGCTCCTGCTATCTGCGTCGCCATATAGTTTACACCCTGTTTGCCGTCAATAGACGAAAACGACAGAGTAGGCCAGTGCGTAAGCTCTATCTTGGCTACATCACCTAAGTGTAGGACATTGCACCATTGTCTAGAGATTTAATAACGATATTATTAAACTCTTCCTGACTCTGCAATCTGCCACGATATTTGAGTGTATAGGGTGTAAGTATTCTTAGAGTCCTCACCTAAGGCACCTGTCGGCTACGATATTTTTGTTCGTTAAGGCGCTGTCAGATGTCGTTAGGCATCAGTTTGTACTGAGCCATAACATCGGGTTTGAGCCAAATGCGCATACTATAAGTTTTGCCCAAAAACTCTGCACTTCGCCGACGCCCTCGATACGCTTAATCTCTGGAATGACATTAATGTCTAGATAGTTTGAGAGAAACAGCTCATCATACTTGGGGTCATTGCTAACAAGACCTCCTACTTGAAGGAAGCCATTCTGACTCTTACCCACAGTTACCCCGATGCGTGTTACCTCGGCAGGGCATTAAGCCTTGGGCACGACTAACACGGTTCTGTACATTGACGGCGACCATATCAGCGTTTGCCCCCTGCTTAAAAGTACACAGTTATCGAGGCACTACCGTCATTGCCTGCTGATGAGGTCATATAGGGTCATACCCTCTACACCATTGATTGCTTCTTCAAGGGGTAGTACGACACTCTGCTGTACGGCATCGGCATCAGCTCCGGGGTAACTTGCTGAAACTTCGATAGTCGGAGGTGCGATGTCTGGATACTGCTCTACAGGTAAGTTGAAGAGCGATATTAGACCAACGAAGACAATCACGATAGCTATTGAGATGGTATCACTGGTCGTTTGATAAATATATTATCTTTCATTATCCCGTGATTAAGTTTACTTCTTTGCTTCGCTTTGAGCTGGAGCTACTGCAGCGCCTTCGCGTACAAGACCTGCACCTTCGGCTATGATGACGTCTCCAGCCTTAAGCCCATCAGTAACGAGGTACTCAGTACCATTGTTAATAGGCTCTACTGTGATAAGCGTTGAAGTAGCCTTGCCGTCAACGACCTTATAAAGCGAATACCTTGTCTTGTAGCTGGTAAGTAGCGGCTTGGGGAATAACAATGATATTGCTGTAGCTGTGCTTGAGTATAATGCTTCCCGTAGCACCACTATGAAGGAGGTGGTTAGGGTTGGCGAATTGGCTCTTAGGCTACTTGCGCCTGTTGTGCGGTCGATGACGCCACTAATGCTCTCTACCGTGCCAGTGCTTTCGTATAGACTGCCATCGCTTAGGCGTAATTGCACAGCCCCCATACTCTTAACAGCGGCTTCTAGAGAGCCATACTTACGCGTAAGGTCAAGAAGCGTCTTTTCGCCTAGAGAGAAGTAGACATACATTTTTGGCTGTTGTCCGAAACTGTAGTTAGTGGGCTAGGCATAGCCGAGACTGACAAGTGTTCCCTGACGGTGAGGAAGTGTCCCTACTACACCATCAGCAGGGCTAGTTACAGTTGTGTAGCTAAGATTATTGTGTGCACTAAGCTCTGCAGCCTTGGCTTGCGCTAGACTAGCTTCGGCAGACTGATAGTTATTACGAGCCATATCTAGTTCAATCTGTGAAATGACTTTCTCGTTGAAAAGTCTTTGCTTAGCATCAAGTGTAATCTTAGCTGTTGAGAGAGTCGCTTTAGCAGCTTAGTATAGTGACTTTGCTTGTGCAAGTGCTACCTGATAAAGGAACTTGGTCAATGATGAAAAGGGTTTGTCCTTTGCGCACAACGTCGCACTTCATTAACAGTACTTGTGTCAAGCGACCACTTACCTGAGGGTAGATGTCAATGTCTTGTCTTCCTCGTATCGTAGCCGAGTAGCTTTGCTCGAGTTCTCTATCGCCTGCGCTTACGCTCATCGTCTTGTAAGGCATTGCTTGGGCTTGCTGTTCTTGTCCTTGCTGCGTGCTTCCACCACAAGAGGGAAGGGCAATAGACATCATCATGAGGCTAGCTGTGAGCCATACTGTTTTTCATATCAAAGTCGTTAATAATTTATCTTGAAGTATCTATAATAAGAACCCCTAACATCCATTAAGAATGCTGAGGGGCAAATAGTTTAATATAAAATATGGAGAAGTCTTATGGGACTTCGTTTCTTTTTATGTCTAATCATCTTGTTTGTATAACAAATGATTGTAGCATTTTAGTTCACTAAAAAGAGTGAATTTTTATGCTCTTCCGCCAGTGAGGACTGCGTAAACCTTAGGGAGGTAACGCTTAACGAGGTAGTTGAGTAATAAGGATACACAAAAAATTGTTTCTAAAGTTTCAACCCATAAATAGAAACACATTAGGCTATAAAGAGTTAAAAATTGTGTTTCCTATTCTCAAAAGCTCAGCGAAGTCTGTGCAGACTACGGCTGAAGTTTGTGCAGACTACACGTGTAGTTTGTACAGACTACAGCTGAAGTCTCCAAAAAGTACTACGTACTTACAAATTTAAGTACGCACACTTACTGAAATAAGTACACGTAAACACTTTAGTAGGTACACGTACTTTACTGAAATAAGTACGACGTACTGACATTGATTTTGAACTCTAAATTTTGATGCGCTTACCCTGAGTAGCCCATTAAATAGATTTGTGCAATCTGTTTAATTTAAGTATTGGTTATTATCAATATGAAATAATTTTTCTCATAGTGTGGGCTGGTGTGCAGTTTGTAAAATTAGCACACGAATGTTTTTTGGATTATTCATAAATACTACCTACCTTCGTCCTTCGGTTAATGAAAAGAGAAGAGATTCTCGATAGTATCACTTAATAAGGAATCATAGTCATGAAAGTAGGGTTATTTATACCATGCTACGTCAATGCTATATATCCTAACGTAGGGATAGCAACTTACAAGTGCTCACCTCATTGGGGCTTGATGTAGTATACCCACTCAATCAGACTTGTTGCGGACAACCAATGGCTAACGCAGGCTATCAGCATCAAGCGAAGAATTTGGCTCTTAGGTTTGAAGAGCTTTTTAAAGATTTGACATCATCGTAGGACCTAGCGCAAGTTGCGTGGCGTTTGTCAAAGAGAATTATCCAAACATCTTAAAAAGAAGAACAGCATCTGTGTCAGACCCCCGGAGCTATACGAGACGTTATAGAGTTTCTCCATGATGACCTCAAAATCAGCTCTTTGCCTAGTCGCTTCCCTCATAAAGTCAGCATACACAACAGTTGTCATGGCGTTAGAGAATTGCATCTATCTACTCCTAGCGAAAGAAATCTACCTTATCAGAATAAGATACGTAACTTGCTGGAGCTTGTCGAAGGTATTGAGGGTGGTTGAGCCCGAACGTGTAGATGAGTGTTGCGGCTTCGGTGGTATGTATTCTATCGAAGAGCCTGAAGTAAGTGCTTGCATGGGGGCGAGATAAAGTCCTTGACCACATGAAGACAGGGGCTGAGTACATAACGGGGAGTGATAGTAGTTGCCTCATGCACATGCAAGGGGTTATTGAACGTCAGAAATACGACATTAAGACGATACATGCCGTAGAAATCTTAGCAGCAAATTTATGAGTACATCACATGCTATGGCGCTGCTCAGTTCCTCAAGAATATGGAACGCACGAGCTGGCACAATCAGGCTCTTTGGTTTTGTAAGACAGAAAAAGAGATTTGATTAGTAAAGCAGTTGCCTGAGTGGGAAGAGCTTTAGGGCAGTTGGCTCACGATATTAAGCGTTATAATGTAACACATCTGGATACGCTACTTGAGCAGTTTGAGAAAAAAAGCAAAGAGAATGGCGTCATCGTTCACTGGGCTGTTGATGCCGAAGAGCATAATCAGATTGTTTATGACCTGCTGTCTTCTCATGGAGTGAAGACCCTAGTTAAGAGCAAGTCCATGCTCAGTGAAGAGTGCGAACTCAATCCCTATCTGATGAGCAGAGGTATAGATGTCGTTGAGTCCGACTTGGGAGAGCGTATTCTTCAGCTGATGAAAAAGAAGCCTAGCCACATCGTTCTGCCTGCTATTCATATTAAGCGAGAGGAAGTGGGTGAGCTTTTTGAGAAAGAAATGGGGACTGAGCCCGGTAATAGTGACCCAACTTATTTGACTCATGCGGCTCGTGCTAATCTCAGACAATTATTCCTTGATGCCGATGCAGCGATGACTGGGGGCAACTTTGCCGTAGCCGAGACTGGCGAAGTGGTCGTATGCACGAATGAGGGTAATGCCGATGTAGGTATGTCTTGTCAGAAACTCAATATCTGTTCGTTTGGTATTGAGAAGGTTATAGAGAACCTTGACCAATTAGCAGTCTTTCATCGCTTACTCGCTCGTAGTGCTACGGGGCAACCAAGTACAGCCTTTACATCTTCGTTCCGTAAGCCTCAAGAGGGTGGTGAGCTACACTTTATCATCGTGGATAATGGTCGCTCAAGCATCATTGCGAATAAGGAACATGAGAAAAATTCTGAATTGTATTCGCTGTGGAGCTTGTATGAATACTTGTCCAGTTTATAGACGTAGTGGAGGCTATAGTTATAGCTACTTTATACCGGGACCTATTGGTGTCAATCTCGGAATGGTCAAAGATCCAAAACTCTATGCTGGTAATGTGTCGGCTTGTACTCTGTGCCTCTCTTGCTCTAATGTCTGCCCCGTTAAGATAGACTTAGGCGAACAAATCTATCGTTGGCGTCAGGACTTGGATAAAGCTCAGGGAAGGCCAATAAAGAGAAGAAAGTGATGAGCTTGGGTATGAAGTTCCTAATGGAGCGTCCTCGCTTATTCAATACAGCTTTGAAGTTTGCACCTATTGCTAATCACATGCCAAGATTTATGCTCTATAATAGCCTTAATGCTTGGGGGAAGGATAGGGAACTACCTCAGTTTGCTAGTGAGAGTTTTAATGACTGGTGGATTAAACAAATGAAGTAGTTATGTTACACGCTAAGCAAGGTGTTCTAGAGAACATACGTAAATATACAACTAAGCGAGAAGCACATCCAGACTTAAGTGCCTTTAAGGGTATTACCTATCCGGATAAGGTGAGTCAGTTTGAAACTATTATTGAGGCTGTCGGTGGGCGCGTTGTTCACATCGAAGAGAGTACTGATTTGGGTAAGCTTTTGCGTGAGCTTTATCCCGAAGCGACACGATTTATTAGTGACCTAAACTTGGGTACTTTGCCTGTTACTCGCCCTAGTGAAGCCGGCTCACCTACGGACCGCAATGGCACTGATGTAACTGTTGTTCAAACGCCTCTAGGTGTTTGTGAGAATGGTTGTTGCTGGGTTCAGCAAGAAGGGGAGTGGCGCTCTGAGCTATTCATCTCGGAGAACTTGGTTTTTATCTTAGATAAAGCTAATCTAGTGCATAATATGCACGAAGCTATGAAGCGTGTAAGAGAGCTTGCTCCAGCGACACCTTTTTCGGGCTTTATCAGTGGCCCTAGTAAAACGGCCGATATCGAGCAAGCCCTTGTAATAGGAGCTCATGGTGCGAGAGGTGTTATTGTGCTTCTAAAATAATTTCAAGTAGAGACCATTCTCTAATAAATAATCAGAGAGATAATCTTAATAAAGGGTTATCTCTCTGATTGTCTTCTTTATTGCTGTTGCCAACGCTTGCGTTGCCGTTCAGCCATGGCGGACTCTGCCTGCGTATGCTCATCGGCATGCCATAGCTGTGTGCCTTGTAGGGGCATCTGGCAAATACTGCTGCTGGACAAAGTGATTGGGGGTAATCGTGGCGTATTTATAACCATCAGAATATCCCAAATCCTTCATTAAAGCTGTTGGCGCATTTCTTAGATGTAGAGGGACGGGCAAGTTGCCTGTATTCTGTACTACCTCAAGAGCGTGATTGATAGCGAGGTAAGCACTATTACTTTTCTCAGAAGTCGCTAGATAGATGACTGTTTCGGCAAGCGGTATGCGCCCCTTCAGGCCAACCAATGCGCTCAAGAGTATCTGCACAAGCATTAGCAAGAAGAAGAGCATTTGGATTAGCAAGTCCTATATCCTCTGCGGCTGATATGACTAGTCTGCGTGCAATGAACGACGGCTCTTCACCGCCTTCAATCAAGCGTGCTAACCAGTAAATAGTCGCATCGGGGTCGCTCCCTCGTATTGATTTGATTAGGGCAGATGCGATGTCGTAATGCATTTCACCCCCTTTATCAAAGGCAAGCGGATTGGTGCTTACACGGCCACGCACAAGTTCGTTTGTGATGATGATTTCCGTTGCAGCTGTGCTGAGTACTATTAACTCTAGTATATTCAGTGCTTTGCGGGCATCACCACTAGAGAAATGAACGAAAACATCTGTTTCTTGCAGTACAATATGCCTTGCTTTCAGCACTTCATCGTGCTTAATCGCATATTGTATTAGGTCAATAATATCATCGGCACTTAGGGGCTCAAGCGTATAAACCTGACATCTAGAGAGTAGAGGACGAATAATCTCAAAGCTTGGGTTCTCCGTCGTTGCTCCTATAAGTGTGAATATCCCCCTCTCCACCGCACCAAGTAGGCTATCTTGCTGACTCTTACTGAAGCGATGTATCTCGTCAATGAAGAGAATAGGGCGATCAGTTGGGGCGAAAATCCCCGACTGATCACTTTGAATACGTTCAATCACTTCACGCACATCCTTGACTCCTGCGTTAATAGCACTGAGGGTATAAAAGTTGGACCCTGTTTGTTTGGCGATGATTTCGGAGAGCGTTGTCTTACCGACTCCGGGAGGTCCCCAAAAGATAAGGCTTGGGAGTCGCTTCTGCTCAATCATCGTGCGCAGACTAGCACCTAAAAGCAAGTAAATGCTTTTTGCCCAAAGTAACCTTCTAGGCTACCAGGGCGCATGCGTTCGGCAAGGGGGCGTGTCGTGTTCATAGAGCAATCAAACTAATACTCAAGAATAAGCGTCTGACGAGGTGCAAGCTCTCCGAGCTTCTTGATGTCAATTGTCTGACCGCTGATAATATCCTTAGCCTCCGCTTGAGGGAGAAGATTAGCCCAGTATTCCCAGTCAATCTTAGACGCTTCATCACGACCATTGAAGACAACGCTCACATGCTTGTCCCCTAGGCTACGCTGATACACATATACCTGCCACGAGGGATTTTTGATGACGAAGTGAGCCTTGGCTGATGACCTTATTTCCTTGTCTCCACTTGAGCAATTTCTGTGTATAGGTATAAGCCTCTTGCTCTTCCTTAGTGCGTTGCTGAGGGTCAAAGTAACTGCGTTTATCGCCTTGCCAACCACCTAAGAAGTCTGTGCGCACATAACCATCACCCTTAGACTTATTCCCAGACATAAGTACTTCAGTTCCGTAATAAATCTGAGGAATCCGCGAGTCGTTAGTAGGAATGCGAGGGCTTGTTTGTAGCGATTAGCGTTGCGTGCCAGCTCTTCATTCTTAGCAAATCGGTCTGTATCGTGATTGTCTAAGAAAGTCAGCAAACTATTCGGATTAGCATAAACGATATCTTGAGATAGATATTCGTAGAGCTTGCTAAAACCTCCGTGCCAGTCTTCTGTCTTCTCATCAAAAGGCTTGGTTCATAAGCCCCATAAGAGGGAAGTCCATAACGGTAGGAAGTCCTGAGTTGCGAGGCGGCTGCAAGGCGACTATCCTTCTGCCAGTATGAAACGAGTACATTGCTATTAAGCCAAGTTTCACCCACGATATTATACTTAGGGTATTCCTTATGAATAGCCTGACACCATCGACTCATCATATCGAAGTCTGCATAAGGGTGAGTGTCTTGTCGAATGCCTTGTATACCAGCGTACTCAATCCACCAAATACTATTCTGTATAAGGTACTTCTCTACATGTCTATTGCGCTGATTAAAGTCGGGCATAGAAGCAACGAACCAGCCGTCAATAGCTAACTTCTTCGCATATTCGGTCGCATAGGGGTCACTTTGTACGGCAGTGTGGTAGGTTGTTTGTGTGTACTTACCATCAAAGTTGAACCAGTTTTTGCTTGGCATATCCTTAAAGAGATAATTCTCCGTACCGCAGTGATTGAAAAATCATATCCATTACCACCTTAAGACCTCGCGTACGGGCTTGAGTTATGAAGTTTTTGAAGGCTTCATTTCCCCCAAAGCGAGGGTCTACTTCGTAGTAATCCGTAATCGCATAACCATGATACGAGCCTTCGGGCATGTTATTCTCTTGTACTGGATTAAGCCAAAGAGCGGTAACACCTAAGTCTTTGAAGTAATCTAAATGTTGCTGAATACCAAGTAAGTCACCACCATGACGTGCTGAACCATTCTGTCTATCTACCTTATCTTGATACAAGCCCTTGACATAGTCATTCTTAGGGTCGCCATTAGCAAAACGGTCAGGCATAATGAGGTACAAGACATCGCTAGAGTCGAACCCTTGTATCTCAGAAGCATTTGCCTTGCGTGAGTCTAACTTGTAGGCAATAGGATAAGTTTTTACCTTTAGCGTCCGTCAGAATGATGTTAAAGTCTTGTGCAGGTGCGCCCTGTGTATCAAGATAGAGGATAGCGTAGTTGAGGGTTATCCTCGTGCGCGACCTCCAAGAGCTTAATCCCTTAGCCTTGATATCAACCTTGTAGTTCTTAAGGTTTGTTCCGTGCAGGAGTATCTGTAGTTTGCTGTCATTCATACCAGCCCACCAGCTTTTTGGGGGCAATATGTTGAATATTGGGTTTCTGAGCATTCATTCCTAAGCCGAGTAAAGGAATAAGCGCTAAGCTCAAAAAAATCTTTTTCATATAGTCTTGTGATTTGGTGATAACAATTTAATTTATAGACTTTGCTCGTAATTGCTTAAGCTGAGCGAGGAATTGCTGACGTGCGCCATTAATATCCCCCTGCCATTCTCCGCCAGCGGCATTGAGATGACCTCCACCGCCAAAAGCCTTCTTGAGCTAAGATATTAACCGGGAAAAGAGCCTGTACTGCGTAGTGATATTTTTGACTTGGGTCTTATCTTCTCTGATGAAGCACACGCAATCAATACCTTCCACGCTTAGTGGTAGGTTCACAAAGCCCTCTGTATCTCCTTTGCTCAGACCACGAGCTTGCATTTCTTCTTGATTAAGGGTGATAATCAGCTGCTCCTAGTTCGGAATAAACTTCAAGTTTCTCATGTAGAATATATCCTCTCAATTTAAGTTCCTCAAGAGTGCCGTGGTAAGAGAGTTGGTCAATGATATACGGATAATCAGCTCCCTTGGCAATGAGGTGCGTAAACTGACGGAAGACTTCGGGACGGAAGCAATTATACATAAAGCGTCCTGTGTCGGTGATAATCCCAGAAGCAAGTAAGGTCGCAATATCGGGACTTATCAAGTCGCTCCAGCCTAAGGACTCTATCAAAGTAGAGACTAGCTCGCAGGTAGAGGAGAATGGCGGAAAGCTAAACACGACATCGAAGCCCTCTTCGGGGTGAAGGTGGTGGTCTATCATAATGCGATAGCCCTCGGCTTGTCTAGCTGCCTCTACCAAGTCGGGATAGCGAAGTCTTGATATTTGATTGTGGTCAAGATGGAAGATGAGGTCAGCCTCTGCGATAAGCTGAAGTGCTTGCTCAGTCTCCTCGCCATAGATACACAATTCATCTGTGTAGGGCAACCACTCTAGATAACGCTCCACCTTATCAGGGACTGATAACGGTAATGCGTACCTCTGGCTTAACTTGTGCAAGCGTCTTCGCCCAAGCTAGTGTAGAGCCCAAGGCATCACCATCGGGCGCAGTGTGCGGAAAGATAACAATGCGCGAAGCACTATTAACTGCCTTCTTGAGCCGCTCAAGGTCTTGTGTCTTAAATGTAGTTTCCAAATAATGTCTAGATAAAAATTAAAAAGGGCTGTAGCAAAGTTTGCGGCAGCCCTTTCAAAAGTATATTCAAGAATGCGTACAACTACTCAAGTAGAGAGCAAAAAGGTATTAAACTTCAGATATGGACGCATTCGCCGTCTTTGTTTCGATGTTGCTTAGTAAGCACGAGCGAAGAGTACACGCTGGCTACTTGGTTTACCCGTTACCATACATACACCGGGCGTCTTGTCGCCTTGTAGTGGTATGCATCGGATAGTTGCCTTGGTTTCAGCCTTAATCTTCTCTTCTGTCTCAGGAGTACCGTCCCAGTGCGCCAAGATAAAGCCACCTTCTTCGATAGCTACCTTGAACTCTTCGTAAGTATCGACAGTCTTCGTCGTCTTAGCACGGAAGTCAAGAGCCTTTTTGATAAATATTCTTCTGAATATCTTCAAGTAATTGCTCAATGTGGTCTTCAATGCCCTCTATTGAGTATGTTTCCTTTAGTGAGCGTATCACGACGAGCTACCTCAATAGTGCCATTCTCCAAATCACGGCTACCAAGAGCAAGACGTACAGGCACACCCTTAAGCTCGTATTCAGCGAACTTCCACCCCGGTTTCTTAGTATCGTTGTCATCAAACTTAACGCTAATACCACGCTTCTTGAGTTCGCTGATAATTGGTTCTAGACGCTTGCTAATAGCTTCGAGTTGCTCTGCTCCCTTGTAAATAGGAATGATAACTACTTGTATAGGAGCGAGCTTAGGAGGGAGGACAAGACCATTGTCGTCCGAATGCGACATGATGAGCGCACCCATTAGGCGAGTCGATACGCCCCAGCTACTTGCCCATACATACTCTTGCTTACCTTCCTTATTACTGAATGTTACGTCGAAAGCCTTAGCGAAGTTCTGACCAAGGAAGTGTGATGTACCAGCTTGTAGCGCCTTCCCATCTTGCATAAGTGCCTCGATACAATAGGTTTCTACGGCTCCTGCGAAGCGTTCGTTAGCACTCTTCAGACCTACAACCACAGGCACCGCCATATATTCTTGAGCAAACTTTTCATACACATGCACCATGCGTTCAGTTTCCTCAATAGCTTCTTCGCGTGTAGCGTGAGCTGTGTGTCCTTCTTGCCAAAGGAATTCTGCTGTACGGAGGAATAGGCGAGTACGCATTTCCCAGCGAACTACGTTAGCCCACTGATTGCAGAGGATAGGCAGGTCGCGGTAAGACTGAATCCAGTTCTTGTACGTATTCCATATAATGGTTTCTGACGTAGGACGCACGATGAGTTCCTCTTCGAGCTTAGCATCTGGGTCTACGGTTACACCACCTTCGGGACTGCTCTTGAGGCGGTAGTGTGTAACTACGGCACATTCTTTAGCGAATCCTTCGACGTGGTCAGCCTCTTTACTAAGGAAACTTTTAGGGGATAAATAGAGGGAAAGTATGCGTTAGAATGCCCTGTTTCCTTGAACATATCATCAAGTACGCGTTGCATCTTTTTCCCATATAGCATAGCCGTAAGGCTTAATCACCATACAGCCTCTAACTGCAGAGTTCTCTGCTAAGTCTGCTTTCAGCACGAGGTCAAGATACCACTGCGAGTAGTCTGTGCTACGTGATGTTAGCTCTTTAAGTTCTTTTGCCATTATATGTTGTCTTATTTATTATCTAATTAAAGTAGCAACAAAGATACGAATAAATAAGATGATGTCGTATGAGGTAAGAATACTTGCTTTTTGATGCCTTCTTTTTGCTTGCGAAGAGAAGTTGTTTTTCAGGGAAAAGAAGAGGGGCTGCGCCAAAGTTAGATTTGGTGCAGCCCCTCGTTAAGTTGCTTAATAGAAATAAGTGCTGAGCTTACTTCTTCTTACCTTGGTTAGCAACAGCTTCCATAAGCTTCTTGATTTCTTCAGGGTCGCCAAGGAAGTAATCCTTAACATAATTGAGGTCGTTATCGAACTCAAATACATAAGGAACTGCTGTAGGTAGGTTAAGAGCGATGATTTCTTCGTTGCTCATACCCTTAAGAACCTTGATGATACCACGTAGGCTGTTACCGTGTGCAGCTACAAGTACATCATCGTGCTCCATAAGAGTAGGAAGGATAGTAGTCTGCCAGTAAGGAAGTGCACGCTCTACACAGTCATTGAGTGCTTCTGTAAGAGGAAGGTAGCAAGGAGCCACGTTAGCATAACGAGGGTCAGCGAATGGGCTACGTTCGTCATTGCGTTCAAGAGCTGTAGGGAGGTACATCGTAGCTACGACGCCAAATGAGTACTTGTTCGTCGCCATACTTCTCAGCTGTTTCAGCCTTGTTTAGACCCTGAAGCATACCATAGTGCTTCTCGTTAAGACGCCAGCTCTTTTCTACTGGAATCCAGTCAAGGTCCATAACATCAAGGATTTGGTTCATCGTCTTGATAGCACGCTTGAGGTAAGAAGTGTAAGCCTTACCGAAGCGGAAACCTTCCTTCTTAAGAACTTCACCAGCCTTCTTAGCTTCTTCGATACCCTTTTCGCTTAGGTCTACGTTAGTCCAACCTGTGAAGCGATTTTCCTTGTTCCATACACTTTCGCCGTGACGGATAAGAACGATTCTTTTCATTGCTATTTATCTAAATTATGTAATTCTATACGCAAAGTTAAGCGAAATAATCTAATCTACTAGTGACTGCCCAAGCTCCCGCCATATTCTTTCGTTGGGTAGGGGTGCTTTTGATATCTAGGTCTACGCCACTCACGGGGTGACGGAAGCGCAAACGATAGCTCAAGAGGGAAATGCTTCCGTCAGGATTACTTCGCTTAGCTCCGTATTTGAGGTCGCCTTTGATGGGGCAACCTATTGCCGAGAGTTGGCAACGTATTTGGTGGTGTCTGCCCGTGTGTAGGTCTACCTCCACGAGGTGATAATGCTCGCCATTAGAGATAAGTCGGTAGCTTAGCTCTGCTCGTTTGCTATTTGCCCGCTCTTGGTGGTAGGCATAGCTTTTGTTTTGTTTCTCGTTGCGTACGAGATAGTGCGTAAGCCTTGCTTGGGTATCTTGAGGTTTGTCTGTGACGATAGCCAAATAGGACTTTTTGCACTTCGCCTTTGGCAAACATCTGCGTCATTCTGCTCAAGGCTTTACTTGTCTTGGCGAAGATGACCAAGCCTCCCACAGGGGCGATCGAGGCGATGCACCAAGCCGAGGAAGACATTGCCGGGCTTGTTGTATTTCTCTTTCAGGTAAAGTTTGAGAGATTCTACCATCGGAACATCTCCCGTCTTGTCACCCTGAACAATCTCTCCGGGTCGCTTAGAGACGATAAGTAGATGATTATCTTCGTAGATGACCATCGGATTACATATTCATCCCACCACAGACACTGATAGTCTGCCCCGTTACATAGCTAGCAAGGTCGCTGGCTAGGGAATACCGCTACGCCTGCTACATCTTCGGGCGAGCCTGCTCGGCGTTGAGGTATCTGAGCTTCCCACTGCTTGCGCACTTCATCGCTTAGGGCGTGCGTCATGTCTGTTGCGATAAATCCGGGTGCTATCGTATTGGCACGAATGCCACGTGAACCCATTTCCTTAGCAATGCTCTTAGTTAGACCAATCATACCTGCCTTACTTGTCTGCGTAATTAGCTTGACCTGCATTACCTGAGATGCCCACTACCGAAGACATATTGATGATATTGCCCGAACGCTGCTTCATCATAAATGGCGTTACCGCATGAATGAGGTTGAATGCGCCCTTGAGGTTGATGTTGATAACTGTATCCCATTGCTCTTCTGTCATACGCATCATGAGCGTGTCCTGAGTAACCCCAGCGTTGTTGATGAGGATATCTATGCGCCCAAACTCAGCTACCACTTCTTTAACTAGCTCGTGTGCAGCATCAAATTGCGATGCGTCAGAAGTATAAGCTTTAGCCTTTACCCCTAGTGTTTCTAGTTCGGCTACGAAAGCCTGTACTTCTTCGTTAATGTTTCTTGCAGTAATGGCTACGCTTGCGCCTTCTTCTGCGTATTTGCGTGCGATGGCACGACCGATACCACGGCTACCGCCTGTTATGATGGCTACTTTTTCCGTCTAATAGTTTCATTGTCATTATTATTTATTGCTTGTGTGAGAGCTTGGTGTCCATGCTTTCTTGCGTATGCCTCTTAGTATGAGGGTGGACGACATTCTCTCTGATACTTTGATACTCGCTATTGTCTCTCTGGCGTATGTGTCCGCTGATGTATGGAACCTCCATGCCCTTAATGGCATTCTGCATCAGGTAAGACATAGTGGGGGTATGAGGAATTTCAAATACACCCTTATGGACACCCTCGTCAAGGATTTCCTGAATGAGCTTTTTGTTCCTCTTTATCCATATCTGCTCGTGCTTTTTCTACAGGCAAATGTCTCTGAAGAATTCGGCACGTAGAGTACCATTGCGCAGAACGATATTCTTGACTGATTCTAGATGCACATAAATCAGGTTAATTAGCTTTTTGTTCTGCTGGTAGGTTAATGCGCTTAGCAATCTCCATATCGTGAAGGAACTGAGTTAACTCGCACTTAACGACAGCTTGATAAATATCTTCCTTGCTACGGAAGTAGGTGTACAAAAGTACGACGACCTTTGCCTGCTTTGCATCGGCAATGTCATTCATCGTGGTGGCTTGTATGCCACGCTTAGCAAAGAGTTCGCGTGCGACCTCTACCATCTTGTCCCTTGTCTTGGAAGTAGATGCCATATTTTTGTATGCCTTAGAGATTAAAAATTTAATTCATGTAAAACCCAGAGAATTTACCATGCAAAGTTAATGAAATAAGCTCAAACTTGCACAAAGAGAATTGCAGTGTGTAGAATTAGTCGTATTGATGAAAAGGCAAAAAAATATTCAAATATGTCCTTTTCCATATTTGTGGCCGATATTGTCAATATTGGAAATTGTAATAAAAGGCCTAAATGTGTTGTATTTATGCGCTTACAAATTATTGAGGCCTAAATCTTTAATAAGCCTCTAGATTGTGATTTTTAGGACTTTATTGGCATAAATAGATGTGTATATGTAGTAGTCCCTTTTGGGTATTCGTTGTACCCTTTGTTAGGAGCCAATCTTATTGAATTTCTTGACCTTAGGCTTGTTTCTTTGTTTAATAATACCTACCTTTGTTACGTGTTTTTCATAGTATTAGATTTAAGGTTAATTGGGTGCTTGACTGTCGGGAGATAGTCAAGCATTTTTTTACGCTTACCCTAAAATCCTAAATCATCATTCCGAGCGAAATCTTGTTGCGCTTATAATATAGCGAGTGCAGGCCTAATCAGATCTTTTTGGGGTGTCGCTAATCCAAATTTGTATGAGCTGTACCTAAAGTAAAAAAAGCTCAGCGAAGTCTGTGCAGACTACACGTGTAGTTTGTTCAGACTACGGCTGAAGTTTGTACAGACTTCAGCTGTAGTTTCCAGAAAAGTGCGTGTACTTATTAAAGTGTTTGCGTGTACTTATGAATGTGAGTGCGCGTACTTATTTTAATAGGTCCCATAAAGAGGAGCTGTGCCCAAACGAATTTGGACACAGCTCCTCTGAAATATAAATTTAATCCTGGGTCTTTACTTAACCTTGATGGTAATGCTTGCGCTCTTAAGCCCCTTTGCCGAAGCTGTAAGCGTAACCTCTCCTGCATTTTTGCCTGCTTGCACAAGCGCAGTGAGTTCGCCTGAGAAGAGGTGGTGCTGAGGTGCTTGGAATGAATCCAATGACGCAGGATTACCCGAAGCAGCTGCACGGAAACTTCCGGCTCCTTTGACTGTGAACTTCACAAGACGAGCATCATTAGGGATAAGGTTGCCGTCCTTGTCCATTGCGCTAACGCGTACGAATGCAATGTCCTTACCATCGGCATTGATTTCCTTGCGGTCTACTGAGAGTACGAGCTGATAAGCTGGTCCAGCTGTTTTTGATTTCTTTCTCCTCTGCTACCTTGCCATCTTGATTGTAGGCAACGACCTTAACTACTCCGGGTTCGTACTTAGTATCCATCCACATGAGGCGGTATCTCTTTTGACGTTCGAAGCTCTTCATAGCCTGTTCGTTGGCTGTAGCCTCGATGCTAATAGATGTATCCTTCTTGCGTCTGCCTTGGCTCTTGCCGTTGATGAATAGCTCTGCCTCTGGGTAATTGGTGTAAACGAAGATTGGAGTTACTTCGCCTTCACGTCCGGGCCAAGTCCAGTGTGGCAGAATGTGTAGCGTATTAGCTTCCTTATTCCAGTGTGAGCGATAGAGATAAAATCTATCCTTAGGAATACCAGCAAGGTCTACGGCACCAAAGAGCGAACTATGACTAGGCCAGTTGCTGTAATATGGTGTAGGCTCACCGATGTAGTCAAAGCCCGTCCAAATAAATTCGCCCATAGCCCATGAGCGGTCTTCGTGCCACATCCAGTCATCTTCAGGGAGGTTACTCCAGCCACAGTGCTCAACGTCATAGCTTGATGCTTGGTGGTCATCATACTTGGCCATGCTCTTGCGCTCAACGGGGAACTTATAGACGCCACGCGAGCTAAGCGTAGAAGCCGTTTCGCTACCTAGTAGGTAGCCTTGTGAAAGCGTGCGGTGAGCTGAGTCGTAGAGGAATGGGCGGTAATTGAAGCCCGGTACATCGAGTAGAGTAGCCATACCCGTACGCATAACGCCGATAGGATTATCCATACCATTAGTTACGGGGCGAGTAGGGGTCTTCGCGGTGGCAAATGCTCTGCAAGGTGCGTGCTCTGCGTGCGCCTTCGGCTACTCCTTGTTCGCTTACTTCATTACCGATACACCACATCATGATAGAGGCAGAGTTGCGGAATTGGCGAAGCTCGTTAACCAAATCTTTTTCATGCCATTCGTCATAATAGAGGTTGTAGCCATTAGGTACTTTGGGAACCTTCCAGCTATCGAAGCTCTCAGCCATGAGCATCATACCCATTTCATCGCAGAGCTTAACGAACTCAGGTGCAGGCATGTTGTGGCTCGTGCGAATAGCATTTACACCCATGTCCTGCATAATCTTGATTTGTCTGCGGTAAGAGGCTTCATTGACAATAGCGCCTAGAGGACCCTTGGTCGTGGTGCATGCAAACCCCTTGGAACTTAACCTTATGTCCGTTTAGATAGAAGCCTTCGCCTTGAACTAGCTTAATAGAACGAATACCGAGATGTAACCTCATCGCTATCCACGGTCTTACCGTCTTTCTCTACCTCGATAGCGAGCTTATAGAGATTAGGGCTTCTGGATATCCCATAAGCGAGGATTGAAAAACCTTAGTGTCTAGATGGTAAGTGCTGTCCGACGAGGTGAAACGCTTGTAATCACGCACAACTGAGCCACCATCTTGCCTGAAGGGTCAAGGATATTAGCCTTAATCTTAACGCTTTCGCCCACCTTAAGACCAGCCACCTGAACGTCTGCAGTAACGCGAGCTTCTTCACTCGTGATATTAGGGGTCTGCACATGGATACCCCATTGTGGAATATGTACAGCATCGGTAACAATCAAATGAACATTGCGGTAAAGCCCTGCACCAGGGTACCAACGGCTACTCTCGTGTTCGTTCTTAAGTCTTACGGCTAGGACATTCTCGCCTCCTGCTTGTAGATAAGGCGTGATGTCGAAGTAGAACGTATTGTATCCGTAAGGCCAGTAGCCTACTTTTGTGCCATTGATATAGACTTCTGCATTACTCATCGCTCCATCGAAGACAAGGCGCACATTTTTGCCCTTAAGGTCTTGAGGTAGACTAAGCTTGGTGCGGTACCAGCCTGTTCCTACGAAAGGAAGACCACCCGTACGACCAGCATGTTCCATAGCTTCTTTCTGTCCGTCTTGGGCAATAGCTAGATTTTGCTTGTCGTTACTGATGCTGAATGGTCCATATATTGCCCAGTCGTGAGGCACACTCACGCTTTGCCACTTACGGTCATCATACTTGGCTTGCTTAGCCATTGGGTCATCTTGGCGAGTGAAGCGCCAGCCCTCAGTGAGGAGCGTGTGCGTGCGCTGAGCGAGAGCCGAGCTGATGCCGAGCGTAGCTACAGCGCCCAGCATACAGAGGGCGTTGTAATTTCATGTATGTATACTTTTTAATAGGAATTATATGAGGCAAAGATAAGGTTTTATTGTCATGGTAGCATAAAAGGGTAGGGCGATGCGCTTATCTTAGAGTGTTTAGACCGTAGATAAGAGCTAATTTCATAAATAAATTGTCATCGTTTCATTTATCAAGTAGATTTCTTGTAGTCTTGACACAATGATAAGGAATAAGCCTAAGTGTTTGTCGTAAGTGGTGATATTTGAGTTTGTCTGTGTGTATTTATTAAGGGTGTAAGGGTGGTATTTATGCAAAAGAAGTGTTCGGAATGTTGCGAATAAAAAACATTATCTATATTTGCCGTATAGTTTTTGAATAATATAAGTACAAGGTAACGTAAACCACTAAAAACAGTGTTTTTTTATGAAATCCGCAGACATTCTAGCGACCCTAGAGGCTAAGCACCCTGGAGAAACAGAGTTCCTACAGGCAGTAAAAGAAGTTCTACATTCAGTAGAAGACGTTTACAACCAACATCCCGAATTCGAGCGCGAGGCAATCATCGAACGCCTCGTGGAGCCTGATCGTATTTACACCTTCAGAGTACCTTGGATTGATGATAATGGTAAAGTGCATGTTAATATCGGTTATCGTGTGCAGTTCAATAATGCGATAGGCCCATACAAGGGTGGTATTCGTTTCCACCACACAGTGAACCTCTCGATTTTTGAAGTTCTTGGGCTTCGAGCAGACTTTCAAGAATGCACTCACTACGCTTCCTATGGGTGGCGGTAAGGGCGGTAGCGACTTCTCTCCTCGTGGTCGTAGCGACAGAGAAATCATGCGCTTCTGTCAGAGCTTCATGCTTGAACTATGGAAATACATTGGTCCTGATACCGACGTCCCTGCTGGTGATATAGGTGTTGGCGGTCGTGAAGTAGCTTATATGTATGGTATGTATAGAAACTTCGTCACGAACACACAGGTACACTCACAGGTAAGGGCTTCGAATTTGGTGGCTCTCGCTTGCGTCCTGAGTCTACTGGTTATGGTGCTGTTTACTTCGTTAATCACATGTGCGAAGCTAATGGCATTGAGTTTAAGGGCAAGACTGTCGCTATCTCTGGCTTCGGTAATGTGGCTTGGGGTGTAGCAAAGAAGGCTACCGAACTAGGAGCTAAGGTGGTAACTATTTCTGGTCCTGATGGCTATGTGTATGACCCAGAAGGTATCAATACAGAAGAAAAGTTCCAGTGCTTGCTAGACTTACGCTCTAGTGGTAACGACGTCGTAAGTGATTACGTGAAGCGCTTCCCTCATGCTCAGTTCTTCGCTGGTAAGAAGCCATGGGAACAGAAGGTGAGACATCGCTATGCCTTGTGCTACTCAAAATGAAATGAACGAAGATGACGCTAAGATGCTCCATAAGAATGGTGTCTTACTTGTCGCTGAAACGTCAAACATGGGTTGTACAGCTGAAGGGCTGCTGAGTACTATGTAGCTAATAAGATTATCTTCGGCCCTGGTAAGGCTGTTAATGCTGGTGGTGTAGCTACTTCGGGTCTTGAAATGACTCAGAATGCTATGCACATCTACTGGACTAACGAAGAAGTCGATGCACGCTTACATCAGATTATGAGCGACATCCACGAGCAATGCTTGACGTATGGTCGTGAAGATGGCTATATCAACTATGTGAAGGGTGCAAATATCGCTGGCTTCCTTAAGGTTGCTAATGCGATGCTCCAGCAAGGTATCATTTAGGAGTTAATTAAATCAATTCAATCTTTATACTGGATAAGGTCTCCGCTCGGTATGACTCTGAGCGGAGACTTTATGCTTTTAAGACCGTGTATCGAGTACAAGGTCTTGCTCAATCTAAAAATAACAGATACAATCATATAAATGAGAAAATTACTTGTTGTTATGGGGGCTAACGCTCACGACGAGCGTAGCCATGCAGGCGCAAGCTAACCTTAAAGGTTTCTCTTACGATAAGCAGGAGCAGCCCACAGGGCAAGAATGGCAAAGTCCCGAAGCCTATGCGCATGGTAAGTTACAGCCTAGAGCTCATTTCTATTCGTTCAAGACGGTAAGTGAAGCACTAGGAGTCTTGCCAGAGAAGAGTAGCTACTATCAGAGCCTTAATGGAGCTTGGCGTTTTCATTGGGTGGGCAACCCTGAGGAGAGGGAAGTAAACTTCTTCAAGCCTGAGTACAATGACGCTAAGTGGGACACCGTCAATGTGCCTATGAGCTGGAATATTTACGGTCTTCAGAAAGACGGCAAACAGAAATACGGAACGCCTATTTACCTCAATCAGCGTGTACCTTTCTTCCATCAAGTGAAGGTAGACGACTGGAAGGGTGGCGTTATGCGCACACCACCTGAGAACTACACGATGTACAAGCACCGCAACGAAGTAGGTGCTTATCGCCGCTACATTCTCTGTGCCTTCATCGTGGGAAGGGCAGTCTGTGTATGTCAATTTTGATGGTGTAGATTCGTTCTTCTATATTTGGGTCAATGGTCATTATGTGGGCTTCTCCAAGAACTCACGCAATAGAGCCTCTTTTGATATCTCGCCCTACCTCAAGCAAGGTGAGAATACGCTCGCTGTAGAGGTTTATCGCAATAATGATGGCTCATTCTTGGAGAGCCAAGATATGTTCCGTCTGCCCGGTATTTTCCGTTCGGTATCGCTCACAGCTAAACCGAAAGTGCAAATCCATGACCTACAAGTAACGCCCGACCTAGATGCTTCCTATCAGCATGCGACACTGAATATCAAGACGGATTTGCGTTCGTACGATGCTAAAATCAAGCAACTAAAGGGTCTATCATTTGCGTTATAGCCTTTATAGCCTTCCGCTCTATCTTGATGAGGGTGCTAAGCGTGTGGCTGAGATGCAGTCCGAACCAATTACGCTCAAGAGTGATGGTGCACCACAGATGCTCACTACATCAATGTCTGTGGAGTCGCCCAATCTATGGAGTGCCGAAGCACCTTACCGCTATATCCTAGTAGGCGAATTGCTGGATAAGAAGGGCAATGTCCTTGAGACTGTTTCTACTTATACGGGTATTCGTGAGGTGGAATTGAAGGAGATGACTGCTAAGGAAGATGAATTTGGTCTTGCTGGTCGTTATTTCCTCATCAATGGTAAGCCTGCTAAGCTCAAAGGTGTCAATCGCCACGAGACGCACCCTGCTACGGGTCATGCCCTCACGCATGAAATGATGGAGGAAGAGGTGCGACTCATGAAGCGTGCTAACATCAACCACGTTCGTAACTCACACTATCCTACTGACCCATATTTTTTTACTATCTATGCGATAAGTATGGTATCTATCTAGAGGACGAGGCCAATATAGAGAGCCACGAGTATTACTATGGTAAGGAGTCATTGTCCCACGTTAAGGAGTTTGATATTCAGACAACCAATAGAATGCTGGAGATGGTGTACAGCGATTTCAATCATCCTAGTATCGTGATTTGGTCGCTCGGTAATGAGGCTGGTCCCAGGGGATAACTTCAAACGCAGTTATGCTGCCACTAAGGCTGTCGATGCTTCTCGCCCTATTCAGTATGAGCGTAATAATGATATTGTAGATATAGGCTCTAATCAGTATCCGTCTATTCCTTGGGTGCAGGAGGCCGTGAAGGGTAAGTACAAGATTAAGTACCCTTTCCATATCTCCGAGTATGCGCACTCTATGGGTAATGCCGTGGGGGGCTTGCAGGATTATTGGACGGCAATTGAGTCTACCAATCATTTCTGTGGCGGTGCTATTTGGGACTGGGTAGACCAATCGATGTACAACTATCTGCCTAATGGCAAGCGTTATCTCGCTTATGGGGAGACTTCGGAGATACGCCTAATGATGGTATGTTCGTGATGAATGGTATTCTCTTTGCCGACCGTACGCCTAAACCTCAGTACTACGAAGTGAAGAAAGTCTATCAGAATGTAGGCTTCTCGCTCTCGGAGGATAAGAAGACGCTCACGCTTTTCAATAAGAATTACTACACCGACCTTTCACCCGAAAAGTACAGCTTGCGTTTGTCTCTGCTTGTTAATGGTGTTGAGACTGCCGTAAGTTTCCCCGAACTCAAGACGATAGCACCTCGCTCAAGGGCAACTATCGAGGCTAAGGACTTGCAAACTTTGCTGGCCTCTAAACCTAGCGATGCGCAGGCTGAAGTCTTTATCAAAGCCGAACTAAGACTTAACCAAGATATGCCGTGGGCAAAAGCTGGTTTCGTTTTAGCAGAAGAGCAATTCCTTTACGCTACGCCATCTAATAAGGAGGCTATCGCGCTAGCCAAGGGTGATGAGCTCAGCGTCAAGGAAAAACAAGCAGACTGGTCTCACGCAAGTGAGTGGTAAAGAGCTTTACGCTTGCTTTTGACAATAAGCAGGGTACTATACATAGTCTCAAGTACGGAAGCAAAAACGATTATAGCCGAGGGCAATGGACCTAAGTTAGATGCTTTCCGTGCGGCTGCGGATAACGACAACTGGGCTTACGATGCGTGGGGCAAGAATGGTCTTTATAACCTCAAGCATAAGGCGATTTCAAATGTGTCTTATAAGCGTGCCGATGGTGCGCAGGTATTCTTCTACCTTGTAGAGAGCCAAGCCCCTTATGCTGGTAAGATTGGTCGCCATAAGGAATGGCCTTCGCAGTCTTCGGGTCGTTACTTCATCGAAGACGATAAGAGTAAGCCTATGGGGGCGGACGACTTCAAGTTTACAACGGCTCAGTCGTGGATTGTTTACCCCGATGGCTCTATTGAGTTGCAGGCTAACATAGTATCTAGCGACCCTAAGTTGCCTCTTGCACGTCTTGGCTACGAACTCGTATTGCCTAAGGAATACGGCAACTTGTCTTACTACGGACGTGGACCTGAGAATAATTACAGCGACCGTAAGACGAGCCAATTTATTGGTCAGTACACGAGCACGGTTAAGGATATGTTTGTGGACTTCCCTAAGCCTCAGACTATGGGTAATAGAGAGGACGTTCGCTGGATAGCACTCTATGGCAATGATGGCGAGGGCGTACTCTTCCAGGCTGGAGACAAGATGAGTACTTCGGCTTTGCCTTGGTCGGCTAAGGAATTGCTTCTTGCCCCTCACCCACACGAATTGCCTGAGGGCTGGCGATACGCACTCACATCTAGATGCTAGTGTGAATGGTCTTGGCGGTAATAGCTGTGGTCAGGGTGGTCCCGCTCAAGCATTGTCGTTCATTCGGTGAGGCTACTTTCTCTTACCTCATTCGCCCATTTGCTAAGGCGAAGACCGCGGATAAGAATGCGCTTAATATCCCTCTTGTGCGCTTGTCGTCTACTGTTCCTCCTATTATTTCTAGAGATAATAAGGGTGAAGTCGTGATGAAGGCGGCTCCCGGTGATGTGCTGATGTATCGTATCGGTAAGAAGGGCAAGGCTCAGACTTACACCGCTCCTTTCGTGATGCGTGATGCGACCGAAATCACTGTGTGGTCTCTGCGTGAACCTAAGATACAGGTAACACAGATGTTTAGCAAGATTACGACGGTACCGCTCGAAGTCATCTATGCAAGTAGCCAAGAGTCGGGCGGAGGCGATGCTAAGCACCTTGTCGATGGCAGACCCGAGAGCATTTGGCACACGATGTATTCGGTAACTGTGGCGCAGTATCCTCACTGGATTGATTTTTGATGCTTCGGAAGTGCGCTTGATTAAGGGCTTCACCTTCCTCCCTCGTACCGATGCTAGTACGAATGGCGACATCAAGAACTATTCTATTAGCATTAGCCTAGATGGCAGAAGTGGGAAGAAATTCATCAAGGCGAGTTTACTGCGGATAAGTCGCTCAAGCGTGTAACCTTTGCTAAAGCCTATTAAGGCGCGTTATGTACGCTTCACAGCTCTATCCTCTCATAATGGTGCCGACTATGCGGCAGGAGCTGAGTTCTCGCTCGTAGCCGACTAGACCTGCTTTTGGATACATCTTTATGAATAGCCCTTTTATGCGGGGCGACAATTTCTTTTCGAAGCCTAGGGGACTTGTGCCCTAGGCTTTTTTTCTTTATTAGGGCGATGCTGGCGTGAGTCTGCCTTTGGGGCTCAATAAATGTACCGATAACAAATAACCCAGGGCTTGCGCCCTGGGCTTTTAGGAAGTATCGCCCTTGCAGGGCTCCTTGCGGACAAGTCTAATTCCCTATCTATCATTTGTTGTTCTAATCATTGTAATTTGTTGTTTGGTGTGGTTGTTTGCGTTTGTTGTCGGATTGGTTGGGTGGTGCTGGTGTAAGTGCCGTAGGCACGACACTCCTGCAAAGCCCAGGGTGTAATGAGGGCAAAGCCCGAAATGAAACCCTGGGTAGTAAGCACGGATACAAAAAATAAGAGCTCCGTAGGAGCGGCACTTTCGGCATGAGCATTTGCCTTGGACAGATTAGTATCTTTGATTGTAAGTGTTACTCTGTGTGAGATGTTTTGGGGTTAGTTTTTTTGATGCTTATATTGTTATTATTTAGATGATTATGTGATATTGATTGATTTTGTCTATCGTGATGTCACTTATATTAAAGCTTTCTCTATATTGTTTTTGACTACTTTTGTGGAACTTAAGAGGTAATTTATGCCTGTCTAGATTAATTTTTGCTATATCTCAATGTTTATTGTTGAGTGTAGCCCTAATAGTGTATTCACATAAATTTAATAACAATTCTAATGAGTAGAAATCTCTCACGCGTAGTCCTTGTTGCAGGTCTTCTAATCGGAGGCTTGAGCTTGAACTCGTGCTCTCAAGATGCTTCTCCTCGCATGGAGGAGACAGACTCAGCTCAGTATAGCAGGATCCCACTGTCCCTCGGCGAAGTGGAGGCTGTCGTTCAACCCATTGAAGAGTTTTTCAGTACCTGTAGAAGAGTCTTCAGCTCGTACGCTATCACTTGAGTTGGATGAAAATAATAAGATGCTCCCTAAAGTAAAGGAGTTTAAGGAAGGCACAAAGGTGCTCTGTATCATCCGGTCTTCTGATTCTCGTCAGCCTGTGAACTATATTGAGGCTACATGGACGAAGAAGAATGGTACGACAAAAACCTACTTATAGCCTCTCTTTTGGAAACACGATTACGGGCTCTGCTAGTCCAAATCCTTCAGCGATGACCTTTGCCTATGACTCTCGTTATCCTCTTGGTACGCTGTCCATGATGCTGATTACAGGTGGTGAGTGGGATGCAACGACGAAGCGTCTAAAGGTTAGCCCTAAGCTTGTCCGTGCTGTGGGCTCTACGATGGAGTATGATATGCCCTATGTCTCTGAGTGGCGTCCACTTGATTATAACTTCAATAATGGTTCGTCTGACCCTTCTTCTCTTCAGATATCATTGAAAGACCACGATAGGACGGTAGCGAACCCCGAGCGTTACTCACTGAAGCCTGCGGGTATGCTCCTGCGTATGCCTGTAGAGGAGGAAATGGCAGAAGATGGTGGTGGTTTCTATCAACTTAATGGCATCACTATTCGCTCTACCGCTTTTGGTGGTCAGGGTTACTTCAATCTCTCTGAAGCCAATATCAAGGGGGTAGCTGATAACGTCATTACTCAGAAGAAGAATAACTATAGCTCTTGGTGGAACTTCAATATTCAGTCTGAGAAGGATGAAACTTATACAGTTGCTAATCCTACAGAGCACTTCTATACTGCGACTGGTGTTACTGAGTATGGTACGCGTAAGTTGAAGCGCTTTACTCCTCGTTATTATCTCTTCCTCTGGGTGATGCCTCGTGGTCAGCAAGCAACAGATGTTACAAATGGAGAGGTGCGTACGCAAATTTATGCCGATGTAGATGTTAAGCCTAGGAATGGTAAACAGATGGTTTATAGTAATGCTAGTGATGCAGACGAGAAAGAACTTCAAGGCTATGTCGTAGTTCCTAGTATGAAGGCAGCGCCTGTATATGCTTCTGACCGCTTGGTCCCTAAGGCTGATGGTTCAAACTCTGCCTTTGTAGAGGGAAAGACTTATCCTCTGACGCTCAATCTGAACCGTCCAGACCTCCCTCTTGAGTTGCTTTCTCAGTATCCTGTGAATAACACTCTCACAGGCTTCTCTAAGAATATCGCAGAAGCTTACTATGTAGATAATAGAACTGCTCCAACTGACGTAAGTCGTCTTGAGACAAGCTTCCGCACTAATACGGGGCAGAACACGTGGTCCGTTCCTGGATATTCCCGTTTTTCGCTAATCTTAGGTACGCTTTTTGGTAAGGGTACTTTGGATCCATCTGCTACAGCCCTCAAGGATGACCCAAGACCAGGTCAACAAGCTAAGTATATTTCTACTGATGCCTTTGTCGATAAGGGGAACTATAAAGTGCATAAGGATGCTAGTGATATACGTATGCTCTTGGGTTTCCATTCTAAACTTGTTGGAGACCAGTATGCAACTTATACCTTACTTTTCTATCCTTCGATGCAGAGAAATACTGCGTATAATCGTCGTGGTGACCGTTTGTGCATACTGCGTAGTGAGTATGTTGCTACTAGCCCTTATGGAGGACCTGCTTATAAGCTAACAATGCGCTACCTTGGCACCTATTCTAATGATATTGGGGTTATGTCCTATAATCTTCCTGAAGTGGGTGATGAAGATGAGCAAAAAGTCTGTGGTTGCAGAAGCTGTAGATAAGATTATCGCTAAGGGCGATGCTTACTGGAATGATAACTTGCGTAAGAAAGATGATATCGTTCGTTACTTACCTATGTGCCAGAAAGACCCAAGTACGAATATGATTTATAAATCTGGTGAGCCTGGTTATACTTGGGGGGATATGGGATGTATGCCTTTTTAATACAGGTAGTATTACGTATGCCTACTACGGAAAGTTAGGAATTGGCTATGCTGCTATCGGAGCTAGTTCTGCCTATTCCGAACTTAATAGAAGTACTCCTATCTTCCTTATGCGTGACCGTCTCTCTCATAAATAGTATACGACCGATGAACAAACAGATTATGCGCTTGCGCTACAGAACAGCCAAAGGTTGAAGCTTTTGAGCTAGATAAACCTCTTGACATTCTTGATATGTTCTCGTACATTGAATTAGAGATAGAGGAGTGGGAAGAAGGTGAAGACCTTGATATAGTATAAGCCTCATCCCATAATAATAAGCATAGCCCTTAAGGGGGCGACAATTTCTTTCGAAGCCTAGGGACTTGCGCCCTAGGCTTTTTTCTTTATTCCTTAGTTTTTTGCAATAGTATCGCAGGGTAGCCGCATCAAAATAATAAAGTGATAGGGAAGACGTGAGGGAGCCCTGTAAGGGCGATACTCCTACATAGCCCAGGGCGCAAGCCCTGGGTTAATGTGGAACACATTCATTGAGCCCCAAAGGGGCGGTACTTTCGAGACGTAAGACAAATGCTCGCGTTATAGTGCCGCTCCTCCGGAGCTCAATATTACTTTGAGTTCGTGTATCCCAGGGTTTTCATTTCGGGCTTTGCCCTCATTGCACCCTGGGCTTTGCAGGAGTGTCGTGCCTACGGCACTCATAACGCACCTGAATTTTTGATGCGGTTACCCTGATAGTATCGCCCTAAAGGGCTCATTGCGGACTGGCTTCTTCTGACGAGTCTAGGATGCTTCTTTGTCGGGCTTGTCTCAAATTGTTATTGTGGCTATGCTCGTCTGCTCTCTTTCGTGAAAAATTGATATTTCGTAAGTGTTTGTTTTCTAGGTGACTGTGATCCTTTCGGATTGGAGAGAACAAATGCCTTACTTGATGACTGTGAGTACGACGTAAACACTTAGTGAGTACGCGTACTCACGAGCTATCATCTGATGTACTCATAGAAGTAAGTACACGTACTTATTTTTTTGTCCCAAATTGTCATTTCCTATCTATCATTTGTCGTTCTAATCATTGTATTTATGGGGGCGTTGTTTACGTTTGTTGTTTGGTGTCGTTGTTTGGTGCTGGCGTGAGTGCCGTAGGCACGACACTCCTGCAAAGCCCAGGGTGTAATGAGGGCAAAGCCCGAAATGTAACCCTGGGTAAACATGGAACACGAAAGTTAAGAGCTCCGACGAGGAGCAGCACTGTAATCTGATAAAAATAATTTTTTTGCATTTAATTTGCTGTATTATAGTGTGATAAGTATTTCTCTGAAAAATATTTTTTTCAGAAGTGTACCAAAGTATATCAATCTCTTTTTACCTTTGTCTTAGTCGCTAGGGAGACAACTTAGTGCTTGTGTTGAAAGACTAGGGCTTAGAGCTTGTTTGAGCACTCAATCAACTCTAATACTATTTATTAAACACGCCTATATGCACCTCTATGGTGCTTGTATTTATCCTTTTGTGAACGGCTCAAGCAGAGTCAATTAGACACATCCACTGGGTTGCTCTTTCTAGAGACTTACTTTTTCAATCTTATAATATCTATACTACTATGACTACAATTGTATTAGGCATCCGTGTCATGCTACTTGTATTTATCCTCGGAAGTGCCTTTAGTATTAATCCCAAAGCAAGCGTTTACTTCTGATGCTCATCATTCAGATGACTCTAATGAACCTCCTTTTTCCGCCTCTTATTTACCCAAACTGTAATCAACCTGTAATCAAATAACACTTATGACGTATATATATTTATATATACAGTTTACTAGATAATATATACATACTGGGAAAGGATTGCAAAGGAAAACCCAACAATATCTCAAGACTATGATGGACCAAATTTTGACAAAAGAAGAAGTAGCCTCTATGCTACATGTTTCTATCCGCAGTGTAGCGATGTTTATTAAGCAAGGCGAACTAAAAGCTTATAGCCCAAGGGGTAAGCATATTTATATTTTGTTTTCGGACTTACTCGAATACATCAAATCTAGCCCCCTCTCTCGTCGGGAAATGCTCAGCGAGCCGGCATGCCAAGAGACAGAGGAAGATTTACTCAGCGAAGAGGAAGCGACTACCGCAGAGCCTACGACGCTAGATGATGCTAGTGCAGATGAAGCCGAGCGGTCACACGAAGCTAGAGTAAGGGACTCCGCTTTGGTAGCACCCCTTAGGGCGATGAGCCGAATGTGCTTATAAGGGAAGAAGCAAGCGCATCATGCCCGAAGAAACTAAAAAAGACATCAGCGAAAGCCGATTTGATACAGCCCGAACGTGTCGTCGCCCCTATGGCATGAGTGCTGTCCGCAGTTGGCTCAGGTAACCAAACTTACGGATATTCGGCGCAAGGCGATTGTGCGCTTGCTACGAGAGTGGCGACTCGACAAGGGCGAGCAGGAGGCGCAGATACGAAGCCTCTTTCACAAGGTCTCGGCTTCGCCCTTCCTTACGGGGCAAACGGGGTCGTGGCGGGCTTCTTTTGACTGGGTTATATCGGGTAAGGGGCGCAATGGCGTACCTAACTGGTTGAAAGTCATGGAGGACCAATATAAGGGCAATATCAATTCATCTGTTTCTGGTGGCGTAAATTATTCAGACTATGAGCATAAAGACTACAGCAAGTGCTGGGACTAGTTTCCTCTCTGAGCGCGAACTAGCAGGTTTGAGCAAAATCATGGGTGGCGATGCTGAGAAGTGCGCTCTATTCCTCAAGGGCTTGGAGCGTGCAAGGGCATTGAGAGATGAGGAGCAAGCTCGCAAGCGCGAAGCCAAGAGGCAGAAGTTCTTGGCGTCAAGGCTTGAGTTGGTGGCGGAAAGCCCCTCGATGCTAGCGATGAGTTTTTTTGATGTCTGCCGATAGGGTGGGACGCCCTCAAGGGCTAAGGGCGTTATGACGCTGGCACGCTCCCGTTTTGTCTTTCGTCACGGCTTGTCCAGAGCCGAACTGAAAGCCAAGTATTACGGCTATCTACAGCAAGCCCTCTACCGTGAGCAGGGGCGAACTCGTGCGACCCGTGTGGTACGAAGAGCACGAACGCATCTTAGACTGGTTGATGTGTAACGAGGGGCAGGGGCTTCTGCTCTCAGGTGCAACGGGCGTGGGGAAGAGTCTTATTTGCGAGGGCGTTCTGTATCCACTATTGCGTGAGCTTACGGCTCAAGTTCCGCTGTATAGTAGGGCAGTGGACTTGCCTCAGCTCTTCGATGAACTGGGCGTCTCGGCTCGTCGTATGGGTACACGAATATTTATTATTGATGATGTGGGTACAGAGGATATGGCATGGACGAAAGACAGTTGTGGGCAACGTATGTTTTTGGTAAATAATATCTTGGATATAGCCGAGAAGCATGGTTCGCTAGTGATTATGACGACTAACTTAAATCGGGAAGAACTTATTCAGCGTTATGGCGCACGCACGAATAGTCGGCGCAAGTTGATGCGAGCGATAGGTTTTGCCTTCACCCAAGACCTCCGCCACGCCTAAGTCCCAGAGCAAGCGTATCAAATATAAACAAGTAATTGATGTGGGAGTATCGCCCTTGCAGGGCTCATCTACGTCTTCACCACCAATCAATTACTTGGTTGTTTTTGATGCGGTCGCCCCTGAAGCCCTGCTGGGCGAGTACATCAAAAATTTAGGTTAATTATGAGTGCCTTTTAGGGCACGACACTCCTGCAAAGCCCAGGGTGTAATGAGGGCAAAGCCCGAAATGAAACCCTGAGTAGCTACTGACACAAAAAAATAAGAGCTCCGTAGGAGCGGCACTTTCGGCGCGGGCATTTGTTTTGTGGCTTTGCGGTTTGTGGCTTTGCATTCGTTGGGAAAGTGCCTCCCTTTGGGGCTCAATAAATGTGTTTCAATCGATTAACCCAGGGCTTGCGCCCTGGGCTATGCAGGAGTATCGCCCTTGCAGGGCTCATCTATGTTTTTCACCTCCAATCAATTATTTGGTTGTTTTTGATGTGGTTGTCCTTAAAGAAAGGTATAGTCCTTGAAGTTGAGAAAAAGCACTTACCTTTACATGTAAGCTCGTTAAAGTTTGGAGTAGATTATAAAAGTATATCATGAGTAAGGTTTGTCCGCTCAAGGCAAAGCATCAAGTATGGGTGAGACCGAAAAACAAAAGGAATAGGCAAGAAGTAGTAACTAAATTCAAACAGGAATATGGAAGATAACGAAAATAATAATAGGAATATCCTTATATATCAATCTCAAGATGGACAAATCAAGGTTGACGTTCGTTTTGATAACGAAACAGTGTGGCTATCAACAGACCAAATGGCAACACTATTTGGTCGCGATAAGTCTACGATTTCTCGCCATATCAAGAATATATTTGAAGAGGGAGAGTTGCAAGCTACATCAGTTGTTGCAAAAATTTTGCAACAACTGCCTCCGATGGCAAAGTGTATCAGGAAGCATATCCCACGTTATGGCTATAGAGAAGGCAACTCGAGTATGAAACCTACAAAGACCAAGAGCGTGCTCAAGTTCGTCTCGAAAGCATTAAGGAGTTAGATCAAGACCTCAAGAGATTGAATAACAAAAAAATAAATAACAGTAGTATGGGTAGCAAGCAAGAACTTATAAGGCAATGTCGCTATTATAGAGGTCAAAAAGTAAGCCCTTTCAATGATGGTACAATGGATTGGTTTTGGCATATGGAACGAGTATATGTATCTTCACAAGGTAAGTTCGTAGGGGAACGTGAGTACTACAAACGAATAAACGGAAAAAACTATCCAGGTATTCCGTTTGATTTTGCTTATGGTAATGTTCACTTCTTGGGGAAAGACCACCTATTCAATCCAGGATAGCATCAATAACTTTTACAAGCTAATAGATGAATATTTGTTCATAGCCAATGACCATTATCCGGAAGATCAAATCCCCGGTCAATAGCTGAAGTTGTCGTTGTATTAGCCTATCCTTTTTATCTGTTATTTGTTTTGCTAATTATTGGATTTATTGAGTGGAAGTGTTCCTGGGTTTTATTGAGCAGTACATGACTGAGTGCCTTTAGGCACGACACTCCTGCAAAGCCCAGGGTGTAATGAGGGCAAAGCCCGAAATGTACCCTGGGTAAACACGGACACAAAAATAAGAGCTCCGTAGGAGCGGCACTCGGCGCGAGCATTTGTTTTGTGGCTTTGCATTCGTTGGGAAAGTGCTCGCCCTTTGGGGGCTCAATAAATGTATTTCAATGATTAACCCAGGGCTTGCGCCCTGGGCTATGCAGGAGTATCGCCCTTGCAGGGGCTCATCTACGTCTTTCCAATGAATATACTTTATTATTCTGATGCGGTCGCCCCTCTCCTCTATTTTCTACTAGGAAGTGCAACACGTTATTTTTGCTTGAATTTATGTATCTTTGTTGTGACCATTGCTCATATTAGGTGATGGTTCCTTTTTAAGTATTAATAAGAGAAATAAGTAGCAATATTATGGACGATCCACTCCTCCGAGTACATTAAGAGGTACTTTCAATATTGCCCCTCAGCTTATGATGATGCTTTAAGACTGACGCTTCCTGCGTCGAAGAAGAGAATAGCAATCTATATTTGCTATCGTCATCAGTGTCGCTTGTGGGGTTTAGCTATGTTTTATACAGAAATAACGCAATTAGACGCCCTACAAAAAGCGATAAATGAGAACTTATTTGAGCTTAGAAGCTGGTCTTAGCCAGCTCGAACAGTATACTCCTAAATGCTGGATAAACATCGAATTCCCTGATGAAGATGATTTGCACTTCCTAACTGAAGAACTAGGAGTGCCAAGCGAATTCTTAGCGGATATTGCCGACGTGGACGAACGCCCACGCACAGAGAAAGAAGATGATTGGCGACTTACTATCCTGCGTATACCGCTGGAAAGCAACATACAAGGCTTACCCTATATGACTGTCCCTGTGGGGGTCATCACCGGTAAGGAAACGACGATAACCGTTTGCTATCGCAAGAGTCAGTTAATCCCTGACTTTATTAGCCATATCAGACGCAAAAGCATCAGCATCACCTCTCAAGCCGATTTTATTACACGCATGATTTATTCTTCGGCTGTATGGTTCCTTAAATACTTGAAATTGATTTATCTAGAAATCAATAGAGCGGAGAAGGAGCTTGAAGAAAGCGTTCGTAATGAAGACTTGATGCGCATCATGCGCTTGCAGAAATCTTTGGTTTATTTCAGTACGAGCATTCGTGGTAATGAAGCTATGCTTGGTCGCTTGCGTACTGCTACACGAGCGGGGGAGATTGACCCCGACCTCGTTGAGGATGTGAGTATCGAGCTTAGACAGGCTTACAATACAATCAATATCTATACCGATATATGCAATAGTACGATGGACGCCTTGGGGAGCATCATCTCGAACAATGTGAATACCATCATGAAGCGCATGACAAGCCTGCAAATAGTATTGACAATACCGACGATGATAGCGAGCTTCTACGGTATGAACGTAGATGTATATATAGCAGGGTGGCATTATTCGTTTGTAGCCATTATGATTATCTCTGTCATCATCTCGGCCATTGCCTTCGTACTATTTAAGCGCATTAAGTGGTTCTAATCGAAGTAAAACGCATTAACTATATAATATGAGTACAATACAGCAACGTTTAGCAGACCTTCGTAAGGTTATGCTACAAGAGGGAATCTCAGCTACATTATTCCCTCATCGGATGCGCATCTCAGTGAATACACACCCGAACATTGGAAAGGTCGTACATGGATAAGTGGTTTTACTGGTTCGGCAGGTACGGTCGTTGTTACCCTAGAGCGTGCCGCTCTATGGACAGATGGTCGCTATTTCCTTCAAGCAGGTACAGAGCTTGAGGGTAGTACGATTGAACTCATGAAGATGGGGCTTCTGGATACCCCTTCAATAGAAACATTCCTAGGGTGAAGTGCTTCCTAGCGGTAGCGTCGTCGCTGCCGATGGTGCTTGTTTGCCTTATGCCGATGCAGTGGACATCGCATCTAAGCTATCTGTTTACGGCATCTCGTTCCGCTTGGATACAGATTTATTCACTAAGGTATGGACGGACCGTCCCGAAGTGCCTCGTCATGAGATATTCTCGCAACCAAGTGAGTACAGCGGTCAGACAGCAGCAGATAGAATAGCCCTTGTAAATGCTCGCCTTAAGAGTAAAGGTGCTAATGCTACCATCATCACGATGCTCTGTGAGCTCGCATGGGTATTCAATATCAGAGGTTATGATGTAGAGTATAACCCAGTAGCCGTAGGATTCGGATTTATCAGCGATAAAGCAGAATATCCTCTTCATGGACTCAGCGAAGGTGCCTAGTGAAGTCGGCGCAGAGCTTGCACGCAATGGCGTAGAAGTTCGCCCTTATGAGGCTATTGATAGCTTCATCGCAGGCTTGGGCGCAGATGTTCGTCTTTATGTCGATGAGAAGCGCATCACGCACAGACTATACAGTGCTATCCCAGCGCATTGCGCTAAGATACAAGGAGTCTCTATCTTGACTATGCTCAAGGCGGTTAAGACGCCTGTCGAGCTTGCATGCCTCAGGAAGGCTATGCAGCGTGATGGGGTTTCATTGACACGCTTCTTCAAGTGGCTTGAAGCGTATATCCAAGCGGGTAATACCATTAGCGAATACGAACTAGGTCTTAAGCTTACAGAGTTCAGAGCTCAGGGAGATAAGTTCTATGGCGATAGCTTTGGCACGATCGCAGGCTTCCAAAACCATGGCGCTATTATTCACTATAAGGCTATGCCCGAGACGAGCAATATCATCAAGGCAGAGGGTACACTTCTTCTAGATAGTGGGGGGCAGTACAAGGACGGAACGACAGATATTACCCGTTGCATCGCTCTTGGCGTGCCTTCAGAGCAGTTTAAGCGTGATTATACGCTTGTACTCAAGGGACATATCGCCATCGCTACGGCTGTTTATCCAGAAGGGACAAGAGGTAGCCAGCTTGATATCCTCGCGCGTAAAGCTCTATGGGACAATGGACTTAATTATGCTCATGGTACGGGGCATGGTGTAGGCTTCTTCCTCAACGTACACGAAGGGCCTCAGAACATCCGTACAGAAATCAATCCTACTACACTAGAGGTAGGCATGATTACAAGTAACGAACCGGGGCTATATCGCTCAGGTGAGTATGGTATTCGCATCGAGAACTTGATTGTAACCGAAGAGCGTGAGACGACTCCTTTCGGTCGTTTCCTTGGCTTTGAGACGGTTACACTCTGTTACTTCGATAATAGACTTGTAGATAAGACTTTGCTCACCGAGGCAGAGCTAGCGTGGTACAATGCTTACCAAGCAAGAGTCTACGAAGAGCTTAGCCCAAGCCTCAACGAAGAGGAAAAGGCATGGTTGAAGAACAAAACAACAGCATTATAAGAAACAGATTATTTTAGATAATGGCATATATTCAAGAGGTTAGAGGGATTAACCCACAGTGGGGCGAGAATTGTTTCCTCGCTGTCAATGCGACAATCGTTGGCGATGTAGTTATGGGCGATGGTTGTAGTGTATGGTTCAATGCAGTCCTTCGTGGTGATGTGAATAGCATTCGCATCGGCAACAATGTAAATATCCAAGATGGCAGTATCCTGCACACGCTATATCAGAAGAGTACGATTGAAATCGGCGATAATGTGAGCATCGGTCATAATGTAGTCCTTCACGGTTGTAAGGTAAGAGACTTGGCCCTTGGTGGGCATGAGCTCTACTGTAATGGATGATGCCGTCGTTGGTGAAGGTGCTATTGTGGCGACGGGTAGCGTCGTGCTTGCTAAGACAGAGATTGGTCCCTTACGAACTGTGGGCTGGTGTACCGGCTAAATTTATTAAGAAGGTTTCTCCCTGAACAGAGCAGAGAACTCAATGAGCGTATAGCTAATAATTACCAGATGTACGCTTCTTGGTTCGGTCCTCAAGAGTAGGGCATTGCATAGTCAGCACTCAGTCGCGTTATTATCGACATTCGGGTTAGGTCATTTACAAGAGTAAACTCCCTGCGCCCTCAGTCTCAATGCCTTACGATTCCTGCATTCTGTAAAGCCCCACAAAAGAACAAGTAAAACTTGTCCTTTTGGAGACCACCCGATGGTCTCAAGAGGCCTAATCTCTAGTTGTTACTTAATAAGGGCTGGTGTCAAAGTATTCATTTGGCGCACTTTATTAACATAAATGGAGCGCACTTCACTTGCACGCTCTCATATTCGTTTCGATTAAACTTAATCACAGCAATCAAACTTTATATGAAAACCAAAAATTTTAACGCTAATCTTGTTATTATTCCTAGCGGTACAACTGACTTATGCAATGCACATCATGGAAGGCTATCTTCCTTTAGGCTGGTGTGTCTTTTGGTATCTTGTCTCAATCCCTTTTTGTCATCCTTAGCTATAAGCACATACAAGGGCTAATCAAGGAAAACCCAAGAGAACGCATATCCTTTGCTCTGAATGCTGCTTTTGTATTCATTCTGTCTGCCCTCAAACTGCCCAGTGTAACGGGGTCTAGTAGCCATCTTACAGGTACAACGCTTGGCACGCTGACTATGGGCGTGATGTCTATGCCTCTTGTGGGCTTCATCGTCTTGCTCTTCCAAGCCTTGCTATTGGCTCATGGAGGAATTAGTACATTAGGCGCTAATATCTTCAGCCTAGCGATAGCGGGTCCGCTTGTGGCTTATCTCGTGTATAATCTGCTGATGCGCCTTAGGCTCGGTCGTTCGGTTGCTATCTTCATGGCGGCTATGCTCGGTAGTTTGGCTACTTACGTGACGACCTCTATTCAGTTGGCTATTGTCTTCCTGATGCTGAGGGTGGTGTACTAGCTTCATTCATTAAGTTTGTTTCTATTTTTGCCGTGACTCAAGTGCCTCTTTCTATTGTGGAAGGCTTTATGACTGTCTTGGTTATGAACTTACTTGTTTCTTCTGAAGGAATGATTGAGCCTAAGCCTATAACGAAGATGAGAGCGTTGATGCTCTCGGCTTTGGCTCTTATCTGCGTGGCTATTCCTTTGGTTGGCGGTTTAGTTGATTTCGGTTCGGCACAGATGACCAAGCTGGAGAAGCTATTGGCATACTTAGTCCTCAGCACGAGATTAAAGTACTCTTCCAAGGTTTTGAACCAAGCGAATGGCTTGAGCCCTTTCTCTTTGCTTTCCAAGTATCTATCGGTATAGCCTTATTTACTTAAGGATATATGCGTTGCGTTCTTATCTAAATAAGAAGCACTAAGCACGACTTTTGCATAACGCTAAGACTCGTCGCGCTACATTCAATTACAGATAAATAGATAGGGGCTACCGCACATTATTGCGGTAGCCCCTAATCTTTGCGAAGTTTGTATTATCTCTAGTTTTTATACTCTAGCTCTGGCATTGGTAGGTAATGTACTCTACGCTTTTCCCAATTCTGCTTCTTCGCTGGGTCTGTAACGAACCCACGTCGGAAGTCCATCGTGCGCTCTCCTCTGAAAGAGAGATAAACGCGTCTTAGGTGAGAAATCGTTTCGAGTGCAGGATTTACTGTTTCTACCGAAGCCGCATCGTAGCGTCTGATAACGTCATTGACCGCGCTGAGTGCATCGCCGTCCATATTTCCTCTCACGATGAGTTCTGCCTTAATGAGTTGTAACTCCATATCATCAATAAGGACAATTGGGCTATATTTAGCTACTGATGTAGTGTAAAGGAACTTATCGCTACTCTCTAGCACGGGTAGCTTTTTCTTTTCAGCCGTATTGCGCAGAGCATCTCTTAGGTTAGGGTCTATCTGAGCGTCACGCAGATTAGATACCCCGATAACGCTGTAGATACCATTAGTTCCTCCTTGCTCGCTGTAGTTAATAGTGTAAGCCTCTTTGTCCTTATAGGCTTTGCTCCATAGACTAGCCACCTCATCATACTTACCTTCGTGTAGTTTGAGTTTGAGGATAAGACCATAAGCCTGACGTATAGCTTGCTCAGAGGTAATCACCCCTTTGGTCACCTTCTTAAAGTCTGCACTCTGAGCTTCCTTGAGAGCTTCGTTATAGCATTTGAGGGCTTCGGCTCGTAGTTCGCTATGGCTCTTCATCTGTCCAGCTACACGAATGCTCGCTTCTTTATTAACATCAGAAGAGAAGGTGTTCGCTAGAAGGTGGTAGGAGTAGCCAAGATAGAGGTTCCCAATGAACTTGCCGTAAGCCTTGATGATAGCCGTCTTCTCGTCATCACCAGTAATCGCGGCTTGAACCTCAACTATTTCCTGAGCTCTAGCTCTTAGGTTATGTAGCTTGTCCCATACACGACTACTAGAGTTACCATTTATTTGTAGAATATCTAGCTTGAGCTCTCTGTAAAGCTGAATGTTGCTTCTGGGAGTCTGAGATAACTCGTCAGTCATCGCTCCTAAAGCAAGGCTTGTTTCAGCATTAGCTTCGCCGACTAGTGTCTGTAGATAAGCAGTAAGAGGACCATTTTTAGCTCAATGCCCGTAACTACCTCTTTATTCTTAGTAATAGATACCATTCCGAGCATGCTAGGCTCATTGATTTGGTCTCGGCGCAGTGTATTCTGTGGAGTCTTAGCGTCATCAATCCACTTATCACAGCTAACGCAGAGTGTGGCTAGTGAGCAGGCAAGAAGAGAAGAGCTAACAAACTTCTTTATATTTAGTGTCATAATATCTTGAGTCTTAGGCGTGATTAGAAGTTTAGAGAAAGAGTCGCTGTGAAGCTACGAGGTGTGGGGGCATTGTAAATATCGCGAGATAGATTGCCCATACCTCTAGATTGTCTTGTTCCGCCATTAGCTTCTATTTGAGGTTCTATACCTGAGTAGTTTGTCCAGAAAAACAAGGTTCTGAGCACTCAACTGCAAGCGTCCACCCTTGATAAACTTATGACTTATCTTGCGCAATTCACTGCTGAAGTCATAGCCGAGAGTAAGAGAACTCAAGCGAATAAAATCTGCACGCTCAATATAATTCGACCTTCCGGGAGCCGATACGAAAGCTAGTTGCTCAGCGATATTCTTATATCCATCAGAGCCAACAGTTTGTGTTTTTAGTTGGTCTCTTAGAATTTCGACTTTCTTCAGATTGTCTCCCATTTGAGCAATTAGGTAGTGTCCCATATTGTAGAGCGATGCTCCTACTGAATAGTTGAACTTAATGCCAAGGCTTAACTTCTTATCCAATAGTTTCCAATCTGCACCGAAGGCTCCATTGAAATCAGGGAAAGGCTTACCGAGGTAGTGCTCATCGTCGCTCTCCTTAGCTCCGATAAACTTGCCCTCCTTATCGTAATTGGCTCCAATAACCTTTTTTTGAACAAAGGCATAAGCAGGGTAGCCCTCACGAATAACGTTAGGTAGACTCTGCACGACTTCGCCTCCTGTGCTTAGAACTTTATTAGCTTGATAGCTAGCTGTAGCAAAGAGGCTTAGTTCGCTCTTCTGGCTTTCGTAAGCCTTGATGTTGTAGCTTAGTTCAGCTCCCCAGCCATGCACCGAACCGATATTGCGAGGTTCATTACCTATCCAACCATCAGAAGAGAGTAGAGGAGCATAGATAATAGCATCACTTGTACGCTGATAGTAGGCTGTGAAGCTAATCTGCTGACGTTTGCCATTCCAATCAATACCTGCTTCAAGCTCACGCATACGCTCAGGACGGATAGAGGTATTACCACGTGTTCCCGGTTTCAAGATAGGGCCATAGGCAGAGAGACCACTAAGAATGTAAGCCGTACGCGCGTCCGTAGGGTAGGGCAATCGTCCTGATTCACCGTAGGCTGTGCGCACTTTGAATTGATTCCAATTGTACGACACGCTTAATGAGGGGTAGTAAATACTAGCGACATCAGCCCCGATTAGGTTGGAAGCATCACGGCGCAAACCAAGGTTTACAAATAGCTTATTATCATAATTGAGGAAGGCTTCTCCATATAGTCCCCACGTGCGTTGCTCAAAGTCACTCTCTCCTACTTCTTGCTTAGACCCTGCTGCAAGATTGTCTACATCAGCAGAGAAGAAGCTACTATTGAGTGTGCTAACGGTTTCGTAGCGGCGCACAATCTGCGAAAAGGATAGTACCGGTTAGTGTCCATTTATCGGCTAACTCAAACTTGCGGTATAGTTTCCAGTCCCAGTTGAGATTAAAGTTGCGTCTGTGCGAGACCTTCTTATCTCCTTGGTCGTTTGTTCCTAAAGTATAACCATGAGGAAGTCTGTATATGCCCTTAACAAAGTTTACGTCTAGACCGAACTGTGTCTCTGCCTTAATCTGATAGGGGAGTGTATAGCCTAATTTTGCCGAAGCAATGAAGCGGTCATTATCATAAGTCCAGCTTTGGGCACGCCAAGTATCTTCGTCCACATAACCCCCAAGGTTTTCTTGTGCGGATTAGGTTCCAAATGGCATCCATACGTCCCTTGTGCTGTCTGAGGAATACTCATGGCACCGTTAGTATATGAGGCTGAGAGGTTCGCAAAGAAACTGCCTTGTCTGAGGTCATAAGCTGCTCTGAAGTTATAGCGTTTATCGCGATTGCCAGGGATTATACCTGAGTCGTCCTTAGCATTGGCAGAGAAGTATATTTTATTGCCTGCACTAAAAGCTCTTAGAGATATTAGCATATAGATTTGTTTGTCTACCCGTTACGAAGAAGTTATTGATGGGGTCATTATTGACAAACTGATTGTACTGACGAGCTAATTGGCTGAAGCCTTCGGTGTACTTGACATTAGCTGTTAGCTTGCCATTGCCTGCATCTTGGCTACTCTGTCGCTTAGTCGTGATGACGATAACGCCATTAGCGGCTTCAGCTCCATAAGAAGCATGGCAGCAGGACCCTTGATAATGTCTATCGTTGCAATGTCTTCGAGCTGTAAGTCCGTCAAAGCCGCTCATGGCATCTTGAGCGTTATTGATGTCCGAGGTATGTGTGTTGTTGTAGCGAACACCATCAACGTAGATAATAGGGTCTCTCTCTGCTAAGGGTTGCGCCACTGCGCATATTGAAGCGAATAGGGCATACCCACTTTACCATTAGTTTGGAACATTTGCACACCGCTAATGCGTCCATCAAGAAGTTCGCTTAGGCTATTGCCATTACCTTCTTGCATCAGCTTAGATACATTAACGCTTGCGACGTCAGCACCGATGGCTTTTTGCGATTTCGCGCACTCGCGATACTTGCTGTTACCGTAACTTCATTGAGCTGTTTGTAACCCGATAGCAGAATGTTAGGTTGCTGGCGTAATGTCTGACCCGTAAGGCTGACTTTGCCTTGTAACCGACATAGGATATTTGAATCGTATCGTTGGGCTGGGCTTGCAGTGCGAATGCGCCCTTGTTATCTGTAAGGGCGTATTTGTTATTACTTAAGTTTTGAAGAGTTGCTCCGATGAGCAGTTCGCCTGTTTCATATCTATAACCTTCCCTTTGACTACATTCTGTTGAGCAACGAGGCTTGTTGTCATCAATGGAAGAGCACAGATACAGAGCGTTCTAAGTGCGTAATTATTTATCATTGCATTAATCGTAAAAATACAGCACAAAGTTAAAATTAAAGGCTAATCGAGTGCAATCACTAATAATAGATATTTATAGCGTAGACGTGAAGTGCTTGTACCTAATTTAAGTTATTGAGGCTCTTAATATAATACGGTACTTGCTTAAGCTATAAATTGAGTGAGTAAACGTATCAATACTTACGTGTAAACACTTTCGTAAGTACGTCGTACTTATTTTAGTGAGTACACGTATTTATTTCAGTGAGTACACACACTTAAATCTGTAAGTACGTAGTACTTTCTGGAGACTTCAGCTGTAGTCTGTGCAGACTACGGCTGAAGTTTGTACAGACTACACGTGTAGTCTGCAAAAACTACAGCGAGTGCTCAACTTTAGTTCCCTGACATTATTATTATGATTAAGGGCTAATAGTATTTAGATTGGGCTAATCTAATGATTTTGTCGTGCGTTAGAGGACAGACGAGCATTGATAGTTCTTAGTCTAACTGAACTAAATCATGCAATATGCTGTTTGATTAAAAGGTTTAAACTATAGTTAAGAATATATCTAGTAATGAGAGTAAGACAAGAGGTTAAGATTGGAGCAATAGCACTTATTGCATTTGTTTTAGGTTATCTAGGACTCAATTTCTTGAAGGGTATAAATATTTTTGAACCTGAGAATAAGTACAGAGTACAGCTGGAAAATTTGGGTGGTACATCAGTCGCAACGCCGGTAATGATTAGCGGTTATAAGGTTGGTTCTGTTCAGAAAGTAGATTTTGGCTATGTCTCAGGTCGAGGGTATACTGCTGAATTGCTTCTTGGCTTAAATCCAGAGATAAAGCTCCCTAAGGGTAGTCAAGTACGCATTAAGACTAATGTGCTTAGTGGCTCTGTTTTGAAATTATGGTTCCTACGGAAGCTAAGCAGGGATACCTAACAAGTGGAGATATTATTCCATTCTCTCAAGGCGATGATATTATGTCTACGGTATCTAATAAGATTATGCCTCAGGTTGTAGAGATTATGCCTGAGATTGTAGATATTGTTAAGCGTTTGGGTGAGATTGCTCATAATGCATCAATTGACTCTGTTATGCTTAATCTAAACTGCTCCACAGGAGAGCTTAATAGAGCTATGCAGGCAGTTAATACCTCATTGAAACCTCTTCCTCACGTGATGTCTAATGTTCAAACAATGACAGGGAACCTAGCTCAGACCTCTTCAGCAATAAAGGCTCTTCCTCTAGATAGTCTTATCAATAACCTGAATGCAACGGCAGAGAATATGCGTTCTATGTCGGCACAGCTTAAGAGTCAGGAGGGAACAGCAGGTAAACTACTTAATGACCCTAGTTTGTATAATCGTTTAGATAGCCTAGCTAATAGTGCAGATGCGCTTATGAAAGACCTTAAGGCTAATCCTAAGCGTTACGTTCACTTCTCTCTTTTTAGTCAATGGAGAGCAAAAAGAAAAGAATACTTATTACGGGTGCGAGCGGATTTATCGGCTCGCACCTTGTTCGTATAGCTCAAGAGCAGGGCTGGGAAGTTACAGTCGCTGTGCGTCCCACGACTAAGGTCAAGCAGTCGGGAGATGTTCATTCAATAGTTCTTGATTATGCGGATGAGACTCTAATGGTTGAGAATCTCTCTGCATGCAGGCGCGATGATGGTGCTCGTGTTTGGGATTATATCGTACACAATGCAGGGGCTTACGAAGACGCCTAATTTGCAAGACTTCTATGAGGCTAATGCAGAGAACACACGTCGTTTCTGCTCCGCGATTATCAAAGCGGGAGTAGAGCCCACACGCTTTTTCTACGTGAGTAGTTTGAGTACGTACAGTCAAGATGGTGCTCATGATGGAGTTATACGTATCACCGATGAGCAGAAGCCAACGACAGAATACGGACGTAGTAAGCTTTTGGCAGAGCTCTATGTGCGTGATAGTGGTCTTAAGTATACGATGATACTACCTACCGGTGTTTATGGCTCAGGTGAGTATGATTATTTGATGGCTATAAAGGGCATTAAGGGTGGACTTAATTTTATGGCAGGTAGTACTCCGCAAGCCTTAACCTTTGTGCATGGAGAGGATGTCGCTCGAGCTGTGTGTTTTCTATTAGAAGATGGACGTGCTGTAGACAACAGATACATCATATCAGACGGAGATGTCTATACCGACATCGAGTTCAGTAACCTCGTTAAGGAGCTTCTCGGTGTAAAGACAGTTGTCAATCTGCGTACTCCAATGCCTATATTGTGGTGTATTTGTCAGTTGGGCGGACTTTGGTCTCGTTTGACGAATAGAGCGACACCCTTAAATCCGGATAAGTATCCTCTGATGAAACAGCGTTCTTGGCGTTGTGATGTTGCTCCTCTCATGGCTTTGGGCTGGAAGCCTCGTTATCGTTTGCGTGAGGGCTTAGAGGAAGCTATTGATTGGGGCAGAAAGCAAGGGGCTGCTATAAGTGCACGATGATGAAGGCCAAGAAATGGCTACTAGATATATCATTCAAGGGGTAATAGCCTTGAATGATTTTTATGCTCGTCCCACTCTAATGGATGTTGGAGCGTCATCGATTGGTTAAATTGCTCCAAGTCTGTCTGCGTTTTTGAAGTATTCTAGCTGGAAGATTGCTCGTGAATTAGGGGCTATATAGTTTGTCCAAATAGAAAGATATTACCCCCATAGTGCAACGTACGTTAATCTCAACTGTAGGATTAAGCTTTAGCTGACCGCATTCGTCAAGATAAGAGAACATATCAATCCCGATATATCCGATGTACTTGCCGATTAAATGCTGTGAGAAATAAGAGCAGAGTGTTTGCTCTAATAACTGCCATTCTTCTAAGAAGCCTCCAAGTCTCCGTAAGCTCTGCTCTAATATCTTCTTGAGGAATAATAAGGTTGCCGGTATAGCTTGTTCCCTTTTTATTATCAATACTAAACTTGGAATAGCCTAGTAGCTCAACCTTTGAGGGGGTAACGTGAAGAAGTACAGCATAATCCTGCTGACGATTAAGTTTTCGTTCAATGCTGATGCCATATTTAATTCCTTGTTTTGTAAAGGAGAGCAACTTGAGCTTCATTGAAAGGCGGATTAAGAGGATAAACACCACGACCGCTAGAGGTGAAAGGGCGTTTAATGATGAGGCTGTGTTCGTGGCTATCTATGCTCCATAGAGGGAGCAGATCGAGTATCTTCTTTTGCTCTTCTTCGGCATCTAAGGTTACATCGGGATACCACCAGAAGGGAAGCAATTTGTCTGAGAAAAAAATCTTTGAGAGGGCTTGTAAGTAGATGTTTGAATAGCTTATGAGCACTATCTCTATGAGAAAAAGCTAGATAGCTCGAACTGATGTCAGGTAGCGTTAAGGTGATATTGTGTAGCTTAGCCTAGCTACGACTTGAGCCATTAGATGAGGCTCGAGAGCCCACATACATAGCTCAAGCGGCTTAAGTGTATTTAAATCTGTGTATTTCTCTCCTTGATAATTGAGTAGATAAGCGTCTTTAATATTAGGTGCAGTAACGTAAATATAATCTCCTTCCTCTGTCAGTGCTTTTCATTAGAGGGGCTAACTCCCTCATCATCATTTGTACTGTCCGAGAGGGTGTATATTGGAGAAGAGGCTCTACTAATAGAGCCTCTTCATGTCCGGGATTAAAGACATATAACTTATTCATTCCTTAGAAGAGAAGACCTTGCTATGGATTATAGGGTAGAGAACAAAGAACCCAGAGAAAGCTATAATCAATAAGCTACTAAGGCTAAACTTGATATTCAGAAGGTAGATAATCAAAAATACGAGCCATAGCGCAATGAGTAGATAGCTTTGTCTCTTCGTGAGAGGTCTTTTTATAAGCCATAGTTGCCTTTACTTATTTCTACCGATGATATAGTCGGCAAGTAATAGCATTGAACTGCGATAAACGCTATCAGGGTAGTGCCTGATGAGTTCTTTTTCGCTTCATCAACTAGGGCTGTTCATACGCTCTTCTGCATACTGAATGCCTCCATGATTGATGGCAAAATTGAGAAGTCTAGATATAGCTTCTTCATCTAACTGTTGCTTCTCAATGACGCTCTTACAGAGTTGTCCTTCTTCTGTATTACAGAGGTTTGTATCTAGAAGACAGTGAAGTAGTGGTAATGTAACCTTTCCTTCGCGGATGTCATTACCCGTAGGTTTGCCTACATCTTTAGATGGATAGTAGTCAAAGATATCATCTCTTATTTGAAAGGCTAGCCCTAATAACTCTGCTATACGACCGACTCTTTGAATATCTTCTTCGTTTGCATCGGTTGTTATGGCGCTGACCTCAGCACAGCATGCGGAAGAGTATGGCTGTCTTTTGCTTGATAACTTCAAAGTAAACCTGCTCATCTAAGATGGCTTTGTGAGCTGTCTCATATTGACGGATTTCACCCTCAGTAAGTTCGCGTCCTATCTGTGAAACGATGCCAATAATGCGGAGATTGCGTGTCTGTATAGGCTGCGATGAGAGCAGAGCTTAAAAACAAAGTCTCCCATAAGAACAGCTATTCTATTGTCGAAGATAGCACCAAGAGTAGGCTTGCCTCGTCTGACTTTAGCTTCATCAATGACGTCATCATGTATGAGAGTAGCAGTGTGAATAAGCTCAAGGAGAAGACCTGAATCGACAGCCAATGAGGGTACTTGTCCACTAAGCATGCCCGCAGTGAGGCATGTTAGTACGGGGCGCACCATCTTACCTGTTGATTGTTCAAGCAATTCGATAGCTTGCTGTAGCCATTCGCTACGAGCAGAAAGCATCTCTCTAAATCCTTCGTGGTAATTATCTACTTCTTGTGCTACAGGAGCTTTTTATTTGGTCTAGTGTAATCATTTGTTATAGTGAACTGCGCTCAAGAACGCTTTGCAATTGGTCAATAGAGATATTCATTTGGATTTCTCCTTGGTGTGCCACAGAGATATGTCCTCGCTCTTCGCTGATGATGATGACGATGCCATCTGTTTTTAGAGCAAGACCAAGGGCTGCTCTATGGCGCAAGCCTAAGTCTTTGTTAAGGTCCGCATTATTCGCTACAGGAAGGATAACGCCTGCTGCTTTGATTTTATCGCCAACGATTACCATTGCACCATCATGGAGAGGGCTATTCTTGAAGAATATATTTTCGATAATGCGCGAATTTATATCACAAGTAAAGCGTTCGCCTGCATGCATCCAAGGGCTTAAATCGAGATTTTGTTGGATAACAATGAGGGCTCCCACTTTCTTCTTCGCCATGTTCTTACAAGCTAAGATAATGGGTGCTATGTTGTCAATCTTCTTATCTTGTCCATTTCTGTCTCTCAATACGCCCGTAAATCGTTGCCAATGAGAGGCTGACCCAATGCTAATTAGGATTTTCTTAATCTCTTCTTGGAATATAATCACAAGGATAAGCAGGCCGATGTTTACAAACTTATCCAATAGAGCCCCCATGAGGCGCATCTCAAGTATCTGAGAGACGATTGCCCAGAGTACGAAGAAGGCGATAAAGCCCATAAACAGAGCCTTACTACCAGAACCCTTAAGGAGATTATAGGCATAGCGTAGGAAAAGGGCTAGTATAAAGATGTCTATTGCATCTTTAATTGATAGGGGAGCCACCATAAATCTGCCATATATCTTTTCTGATTTTATTTCTTAATTGCGAGTCGCTTCTATGTGAAAGATTGGATTTTCAGCGGGAAGGCTATTCTTCTTCAACTCTTCGGTTAGCTTTACTGCCTCCACTGCAGCTCTTACATCATGAACCCTTAGTATTTTAGCCCCAGAGAGTAGTGCATGTGTATTTAATATGCTTGTGCCGTTTAGGCTTTCATTAGAGTCTATTCCTAGTAACTTGTAAATCATACTTTTTTTCTCGAAACCCCAACAAGCAGGGGAGACCTGTCGCTTCAATAAAGCGAGGGATATAGTTCATTAAAGTATAATTCTGTTCAAGAGTCTTAGCGAATCCGAACCCAGGGTCAAGTATTAAGTCGTGTAAGCCTAGAGCACGTAGCTCCTCACTCTTCTGAATAAAAGAAATCTAGAACCTCTAGTCCGACATCAGTATAATCTGTTTGGGTCTGCATGGTCTGCGGTGTCCCTCTCATGTGCATGAGGATATAAGGCACTTGCAGCTCTGTTACGGTCTTGAACATATCTTTATCCAAAGACCCTCCAGATATATCATTGATGATACCTGCGCCATATTCTTCGACAGCCCAACGGGCGATGTTGCTACGCCATGTGTCCACAGAGTAAATGAGTTGTGGATATTCATTGCTTAGAATGCGCAGAGCTTTTTCAAGACGAGCTTTTTTTCTTCCTCTTCGCTTATCTCGTCTGCCCCAGGGCGTGTGCTATACGCTCCTAAGTCAATTATATCTCCTCCTTCGGATACAATCTCTAGGATACGAGCTCGTATGCTATCCTCTGTTTGCGCCCTACTACCCGCATAAAATGAGTCTGGTGTAACATTCATAATCCCCATAACGAGAGGTTTATGAAGAGATATGATTTGACCTTTTACATTGATTGTCTCTTTTATCATTTGGGTAAGCTGTTGTTCTAAGGGGCAAAGATACGGATTTATTATACTTTAGTTTCGTTTGTAGCTAGTTCGTACTTGCGTATCTGAGTGTAGAACCATAGGTAGATTAAACCATATTCAACCGCAGCAAATATGAAATATGAACGGATAAATGTATTAAAGTCTAAGTGAGGAGATAATTGCGTTATAAATAGAACCTCACAGCATAGGCGCGTTATTTGTATCCAAGCATATTCTTTCTGCTTCTTGATAACATCAGGGATAAAGCAGAAAATGTAGTTTAATGATTCCATCAACAAAAATGGAATAATCCACGGAATGATATGACCTAGTGAAGACCAATTTGAGCCAAGAATAAGGCTTACTAAGGGTTCTGCTATCCAAGGAGTCAGTATGCCACCGAGCAAGGAAAGGGCTAATAGACGCAAAAAGACCTTATTCATGTCTTGTAAAAATGAATGACCACTTTCGCGTACTTCAACTAGTCGACGCGCATAAATACGACCAGTAGCTTCGGAATAAACTTGTACAGGTCTTCGGCTAATCATATAAAGCATTGTGATGATACCTATGTCTTCCGTATGGTAGTAATTGGGAAGAAGCATTGCTAGATATTGGAAATAAGCATTGCGGTGGTAATCATCCATGTCGTGTAGAAAGGAAAGCCTTTGTAATGTTTAGCTACCAAAGCTAATCGTCTTCAGGGTAATTCCATTGAACCAATCTCGGTGTTGTTTCCAGCCGAGGAATGAGCAGGCTACAGCTAGACCACTATTGAAGGCTATCGCAAATCCCTCATGCACCCATATTCACCCACCCACAGATGAGTTTTTAATCCGTTGTTGATGTAGCCTTGTATTAACGATGCAAGACCGATATTACCATAGGCTCCTGTGCATTCGCTCCAGCCGCAAGTACAGAGTACAAGCCCGAAAAGAATACCGTCAAAGGAATGATGAATAGGTAGGGGATAGCAACTTCATAACTAGTGCCCTGAAGCCATCTCGGAGCTAGCAGGCATAATATGATTAGTACACTTGTTAGACTTATGTTAATGCTTAAAGCAAGTATCCTAAGTAAGCGCAAACGATGACCTTTTTGCGACTTGAATAGCCTGATCGTAACGGGCTGATGCCAAAGGTGTGAGTAGTCCAACGACACTCATCAGCATGCCGAGAATACCATAATCCGCTTTCGTGTAAAGGCGACTAAAGAATGGTAATAAAATGAACCCAATAAGCTGTACTGCAGTAACTGATGCTAGCAGCTTAAGCAGATTTTTCAATTGTGCACTGTAGTATTATGACTTTAAAATAGGGGCTGTCGCATACGAAATGCAACAACCCCTTTAGATATATTTGTGCTTTGCTTTAGCTGCAAAGTCTTGAATGGGCAAGCGTAGGTCATGTTGTTTTAGACCAAATTAGCTTATTTCTCTTTGCCTTAGCGTGAAGACTACACAAGATAATCAGATTCAGCTAGAAGAGATTGTATTTTAAGGCTTAATCAACGAACGGATATTCTCAATGAGAAGAGATAAAGCCACAGAGTTAAAGCCTCCTTCAGGGATAATGATATTTGCGTGACGCTTGCTAGGCTCAATAAAGTCGCGATGCATAGGCTTCACGGTACTGAAGTATTGCTTGAGTACAGAATTCATATCGCGACCGCGCTCTTGTACATCTCTGACTAGGCGACGAGCAAGGCGCACATCATCATCAGTATCCACAAAGACTTTCATGTCCATGAGTTCGCGCAACTCTTTATTTTCTAGAATGAGTATACCATCAAGGATAATAACATGGGCAGGCGATACCGTAACAGTCTGTTCAAGACGGTTGTGCTCTGTAAATGAATATACGGGACGTTCGATGCTTTCTCCTTGCTTGAGCTTAAGAATATGCTCAATCATCATATCTGTATCGAAAGCGTCTGGGTGGTCGTAGTTGAGGTCTGCTCTTTCCTCAAAACTGAGTTCGTTGTGAGCCTTGTAATAGAAGTCGTGACACAGTGTAATTACTTGCTCTTCTGCAAAGGCTTCTTGTAATTGTCTGACAAGGGTACTTTTGCCTGATGCAGAGCCACCAGCCACCCCTGATTATAGTTGGTATGTACGTACTCATACTAAAGTTTAATTCATTTCTTGACCAAAGATACTCAATTCTCAACAAAATTTTCGTAGGTTTATTTGTATTGTAGGATTTACTTAAATAAAAGAGAGCTTATTTAGTCTGTTTGTTTGTCTTATGTATTTGATGGATAAATATATGTGTTGAGTCTAAGATGGAGCAAAAAACTCTTATCCCAATAAATGCTTATCTTTGCAACGTAATTAAAGCGTTGTTGGCTGAGTAGCTTAGTTGAATAGAGCGTCAGATTCCGGTTCTGAAGGTCGTGGGTTTGAGTCCCACCTGGTCACTTAAGGAGATAGATTTAAGTAGTCTATCTCCTTTTGTTTTTTTATGTGTATTAAGTTGTTGAAATACATAAGACAACGAAAGGAAAGTTTAGAGTGTGCTTCCTATTTTGAAAACCACGGCGAAGTCTGTACAAACTACAGCTGAAGTTTGTGTAGACTACACGTGTAGTTTGTACAGACTACAGCTGAAGTCTCCCAAAAGTACTACGTACTTACAAATTTAAGTACGCGTACTCACCAAGGTATTTGCGCGTAAGTATAGAGATAAGTACACGTACTTACAGAGACCATTGCATAATACGGCACTCGCTACGTTATTATCGACATTCAGGCCCCGTCATTTACAAGAGTAAACTCCCTGCGCCTTCAATCTCAATGCCTTGCGATTACCGCATTCTGCAAAGTCCCACAAAAAGAACAAGTAAAACTTGTCCTTTTTGGAGACCGTGCAACGGTCTCTTACAGATGTGATTTAACTAAAACACGAAATAGTTTCACAATCTTCCTTAAGTAAGTCCCTGAGTACTGAATATGCTGGTGTGCATGTTCAATCTTAGTTTAACCCTACATGTTTCTACAATAAGTTGTACCTTAGCGTAAAATATTACATATAGTTATATGGTACTATCTATGACAGGCGTTGGTAAGTCCATTGTGCGCCATAATAATAAGACGATAATCATATTCGTAAAAAAACACTCAATAGCAAGCAGATAGATATATCAACTAGGATACCCGCTCTTTATAGAGAGAAAGAACTGGAGCTTCGCACTATGGTTAGTGAGAAGTTGGTTCGTGGTAAGGTTGAGTTGAGTATTAGTATTGACGATGCTAATACCTCTCTTAGTGGAGTTCAGCAAATTAATGTTGAAGCTCTTCGTTATTATAAAGAACAATTAGATAATCTTAATAAAGAGCTAGGTTTAGAGCTAGGTTCGACCGAACAACTCCTTAAGTTACCGGGTGTATTTGTAAGTGCGGAAAGCAAGATTCAAGAGCTTGGTGCTGAAGAATGGTCTGCGGTACGTCAAGGTTTAGAAGAAGCTCTTGAAGCGGTCTGTGCTTTCCGTCGTCAAGAGGGGTGTATGCTGGAAGATGTATTGAGACAAAGTATTAAAAACATTCGTTCCCTCCTCATCGAAGGTGGATATTCCTGAGCAAGAACGTATTCAGCAGATCTCGACAGAAAAATAGAAGAGGGCTTTGAAAAACTCTCTATTGATGGTTATGATAGAGGTCGTCTTGAGCAGGAGATGATTTATTATATTGAGAAACTTGATATCAATGAAGAGAAGAATAGGCTCCGTAATCATTTGGACTATTTCGAAGCAGAGTTGGACCTAAGAGAAGGTATTCAAGGTAAAACTCTAGGATTTGTTGCTCAGGAAATAGGTCGCGAGATTAATACTCTAGGTTCGAAGAGTAATAATGCCGATATGCAGCAAATAGTAGTCAAGATGAAAGACGAACTTGAACAAATAAAAAGAACAAACTCTTAATATTCTCTAAAGCATTCATTCTTAAACGTATCCCTGATGTTAGCTAATTTAATTATTCCACAGGTTTCTAATGAAACCGACAAGTTAGATACCGTAGTATTAGGTTTTACCTCAAAGTTTAGGGTCCAGACCCTCTACTTAGTGAAGCATACGATGCTAAGAGCTATGAGAGTATAGAGAAGGGCATTTATCCGAGTGCCGCCTCTGTAGAGCATGAAATGGGAGCACTCCTTCACGCTTTAGAGAGTAATGGTGTGCGTGTCCTACGCCCAAGTTTGCTTACTGACTATAATCAGATATTTGCACGTGATGTCTGTTTCGTTATTGATGATACCCTGTTTATCTCGAACTTAATTCCCGATAGAGAAAAAGGAAACTGGAGCATTACAGCCAATCCTTGACCTTGTAGATTCTCGTCATATTGAGCGTATTCCGGAGCATGTACATACCGAAGGTGGCGATGTTATACTCTACAATGATATTCTTTTTGTGGGCTGTTATCTGCAGCCAGATTATCCGAGCTTCAAGATGGCACGTACTAATAAGTATGCCATAGATTTCTTTAGAGAACGTTTCTCAAATAAGACTATCGTTCCTCTAGAATTGGTTAAGCATGATCATGATCCTCATAAAGGAGTGTTGCATTTGGATTGCACCTTTTCAACCCATTGGGAAGGATAGAGCTTTTAATTTATCCTGATGGCTTCTTGGATAAAAAATATTATCATACACTAGTAGAGATCTTTGGTCAAGATAAACTGTTTGAAGTTAGTGCTGAAGAGGCTTATCACATGAATACTAATATCGTGTCATTATCTCCAACGAAGATTATTAGTGATGAGCATTTTGTTCGTCTTAATAAGCATTTAGAATCTAATTGGGGTATTGAGGTTGTATCTGTTCCTTATCAAGAAATAAGTAAAATGGGTGGTTTATTACGTTGTTCGACTATGCCACTTATTCGTAAGCCCTAATAATGAGTAAAAAGCTAGTAAGATAAGCTATTCTTGTCAGAATTGCGGGTGCCACTTATGCGAAAATGGCAGGGAGCAGTGCTATGTTTGTAAAGAATGGAATACATTGAAGAGGAAGTAGCTCTACCTGAGGTTAAGGGTAGTACTACTATGGCTATTCTAGATAATGGTCAGAAAAATAAAACCTCTTCGCTTTCGTGAGATTGATTCTACTAGCGAAGTGAGGCGGGATATGCTTGATCCCGAACTGAACAGAGTTCTTGGTGGAGGTCTTGTAGAAGGAGCATTTGTCCTTTTAGGTGGAGAGCCTGAATTGGTAAAAAGTACACTCGTTTTACAAACAATACTACGTTTGCCTTGTAAGACTTTGTATGTGTCTGAGAAGAGAGTGTTTGCACAGCTAAAGATGCTGCAGAGCGTCTTGGTGGTGGCGGTGATAACTGCCTCATCTATACAGAGACCAATCTTGAACGAATTATCCATACTGCGATAGAGGAGCAACCGAACTTACTCGTCATTGATTCCCATTCAAACGATTCAAACAGAACAGAGTGAGAGTAGCCCTGGGAGTGTCGCTCAAATACGTGAATGTGCTAATATATTACTTAAGTATGCCAAGACGGAAGGTGTTCCAGTGCTTCTAATTGGGCATATCAATAAAGAGGGCAGTATTGCTGGACCCAAAAATTCTGGAGCATACCGTAGATGTTGTACTTCAGTTTGATGGAGATAAGCACTATATGTATCGCATTTTACGAGGACAAAAATCGCTTTGGCAGTACGAATGAATTAGGTATTTACGAAATGCGTCATACGGGACTTTTGTCCTGTAGAGAACCCAAGTCAGCATCTAATCAGCGAAGAATAGGGTCAGTTCTTAGTGGAATTGCGATAGCTGTAGCGATGGAAGGTGTTCGCTCTTTTTCTCATCGAAACACAAGCACTAGTGAGTACTGCAATCTATGCGACACCTCAGCGAAGTGCTACGGGTTACGATACTAAACGTATGAATATGCTACTCGCAGTCCTTGAGAAACGAGCAGGATTTAAAACTCATTCAGAAAGATGTCTTTTTGAATATAGCTGGTGGAATAAAAAAATTGTAGACCCAGCCACAGATTTAGCGATTATTACAGCGGTTCTGTCCTCAAGCTTAGACCTTGCATTGCCTGAAGGTGTTTGCCTAACTGGTGAGGTTGGTCTTTCGGGAGAAGTTCGCCCCGTCAGTCGAATAGAGCAACGTATTCTTGAAGCTGAGCGTATTGGCTTTCGACGATTATTATTCCCAATAGTAATTTTCAGAATATCAGTAATCAGAATCATAAGATCGGGTAATAGGGTAGAGACTGTTGAGGAAGCATTTAGAATGCTTTTTCAAGAAATAAGATGCTCGTGATTGAAAGCGTTGATTAATTTATTATCTTTGAGCATAATCTTATAAGTGCGAGTTATGAATACATTAGGCAAGAAGCAAACTATACTTATCACTGGTGGTCGTTCACTATTAGGACGCCGTCTAACTGAATATCTAAGAGGTCGAGGACATCGTATCTTGTGGCTGACTCGTGACGTTAGTGGAGGTATGGATATGTGTGATGAGACTTTCTTCTGGGATGTAGATCAGAATATTGTGGCAGAACACCCTCTTAAAGAGGCTGATATTATTATACATCTTGCAGGAGCTAGCTTGTTTACAGAGCGTTGGTCTCAAAGGCGCAAGAGAGAAATCCTTCGTAGTCGCTTACGCTCATCAAGAGTTCTGCTTAATGCTCTGAGCAAAATTGAGCATCACGTGCATACGATTATTTATGGCTCATCGGTGTCTATTTATGACCATGCTAAGGTGGAAGTTGCTCATGAGGAAGACGCAATGGGAACAAGCTTTCTTGCGCAAGTATTTAATGTATTAGAGCATGAAGCTGTTGTCGCTCAGGAAAAACTTAATGTCCGCACAGCTGTACTTCGTAATGGGTTTATTTTAGACCCGTATGCAGGTATACTTCCCAATTTAATTAGGCTTGTGCGTTTTGGTCTAAATACACCTCTAGGATCTGGGTGATCAGATGGTTAATTGGGTACACCAGTTGGATATATGCCGAGCTTATGAGCATGTTATCAATAACATGGAACTATCAGGTATATAATGTAGTAGCGCCTGATCGAACGACAAACAGCCAACTTATGTATGCTTTATGTAGCATATATGGTAAGAGACCACATCTCGCTTTGCTCTTCCATCTCCATTTGTACGTCTTGTGTTAGGTGAGATGAGCTCATACCTTCTTCATAATAGAGCGGTATCTACGGATAAACTTATTGCAACGGGTTTCCAGTTACAATATGATGAATTGATGAAATCTTTAAGAGCAAGTACTAAGGATTAAACGTAGTAAGTGAAAAACAGTAGTAGTTTCGGCAGTGAGCCTCCGAAAAGGAGGAACACTGACGATTATGAGACAATGTCTAGATTACCTCTCCCAGCTTAGTGCTGAGGGAGGTTATCGCATTATTGCTCTAGTACATCGTCGAGACTCAGCTGATTATCCCGGGATTGAATATATTGAACTTCCTTGGGTGATCACAAGTTGGTGGGAAGAGACTCTGTGTGAGTATGTGACGATGAATAAAGAATAGAGAGAGTTAGGTGAGGTTGATTTATGGTTTTCGCTTCATGATACGACACCGAGGGTACATGCTAAAAGTCAAGCAGTGTATTGTCAGACGTCGTTCCCATTCTACAAATGGCATCTCCGAGATTTTAAGCATGACAAGAAAATTCCTCTTTTTATGATGCTTACACGCTTTCGCTTATCAGATAGGAATAAGAAAGAATAAATATCTTGTTGTGCAGCAAGAATGGTTGAGGGAGGGTTTTAGTCGTATGTTTTCATTGCATAAGAGAAGTTTATTGTAGCTCCACCTACAATGGGCTTTTTTAATAGACCGCAGGATTTTTATTCCCAATAGCTCTTGTAGTGAAGATAAACGTTTTTCGTTTCCTTTTTGTTGCCACAGCTGATAGTCATAAAGGTTTTGAAGTGTTAGCTGAAGCGACTGAACTACTTGAAAAAGAAAGTGGGTAAGAGTCGCTTTCAAACGATTATTACTCTAAAAGGAGATGAGAATGCCTATGCAAGAGATATTTATAGAAAGTGGGGCATTTAGAGGTTTGAATTTTAAGGGACTTTTAGATAAAAATACGCTGTATGAAGAGTATTTGAATGCAGACTGCCTAGTATTCCCCTCTCGAATAGAAACTTGGGGACTGCCTATTAGTGAATACCTTTCAGTTCATCAGGGTAAACGACCAGTTATATTGACAGATCTACCTTATGCACACGAGACTAGTCAGGGAGCAGAGTTTAGTTGCTTTCTTTCCGAATGAAAATGTACAAGAGCTGACTCAACTCATGCTCGAGTGCTTAGAGGGTACTACTCAAAAGAACTTTCAACCTAATCCATTAAAAGAGAAACAACAGCCAGTAGCTCTATTCATGGGCAGGAGCTATTTCAATATTTTGTTATCGTAAATATATATGTCTAATAAATCTGAAAAGTCGTACAAGCAAGAGCCTTACCAATGCCAAAGTATCGCTCTTTTTTATGATTTTGACTTTTGTTGTAAATTTCATATCGCGTAAATACTCTCTTGATTACTCTCGGTCCAGAGATAGTCGGTATGCGTAGTACCATTGGGACCATATTGTCACTATTATCTTTATCTCGATTTAGGTATCGGCAGTTCTGTGGGATTGAGCTTATTCAAACCATTGCAAGAGAAGAACTATACTGAAGTAAATGAAATCATATCCTTACAAGGGTGGCTTTATAAACGAGTATTTGCAGGATTGACAGTCGTTATGCTCGTCGTGATGGGACTAGTTCCAATGCTTTTTTCTGGTATGGAGGTCCCTATGATTTACGTATATCTGACCTTAGCTGTCTATTATGTAGGCTCGATGGGGTCTTTTACTCTAAATTATAAGTCTGTTATTATCGGAGTTGATCAAAAAGATTATCTAACTAGTAAATTCACTTCGACTTCGACGCTAGTCAAAAATTATTATACAGCTGTTTATCATCAGATATGTAGCTATGAGCCCTATTTATTTTTGGCTTCTTGCAGATCTATTTGTCATTCTTAATATATATGTAATCAATTATTTGATAGCAAAATATTATCCATGGGTAAAACCAAATACAGGTAGAGGTAAGGAGTACTTTTAAAGAAAGTATCCCACAAGTATTTAAACTTGTAGGGCAGGTGTTCATTTATAATCTAGCTGGCATTATCACTTCTTCAATGAACCCATTTGTAATCTCTCAGGGTTGTGGGGCTTGTTAGTGTGGCATTCTATGATAATTATAAGAATCTTATAACTAATATAAGAGCTGACTATCCTCTCTCTTTTAGTGGTATGTTTGGAGGTATTGCTAGTTTAGTCGCCGAAGGTGATGAAAATAAAAGTTATGCTTTCTTCTGGGATATAGTATCTCTAAAATTTTTGATAGCGGGTATTGCAGCATTTGGATTTCTAATTTTTCCTCACCTTTAGTTTCTCTCTGGCTAGGAGGACAGTACATACTACCTCTAACAACCGTCATCGTTATGGTTGCTTTTAGCTTATATAGATTTATCAAGATGGTCTATAGACTCTTATATTAATGGCTATAAACTATTCCAAGATTCGTGGTCTCCAATAGCACAAAAGTATTATCTATTTAACTGTTGCCATTATATGTGGACAGAAATATGGATTTATTGGAGTATTTAATTGGGGATTTAGTCGGAACTGTTGCAATTGTTGTGATATGGAAAACCATATAATCTATATCATAATGGCTTTAAGCGAAGCTATTATGGATTATTGGAAGGGTGTTCTCAAGTTTCCTATTATAGGATGGGCTCTTATTTTACTCTCTACATGGGGCTGTGAGGCGACTTCAACTTAATATGGGGTCATGGCTAATGTTGGGTGTTCATATGATTTGGTTAACTCCAATTTTTACTATTCTCTCTATGGTTAATTTACTATTCAATTTCTTCGAGATTTCGTCGTATGACAGTTAGGTTATATACAGTAGCTTTCAATGCTACACCTAATTTGTTCAAGAGATTTTTTTGCCCTTTGCCTGCATGGTTTGAAAAAGCGATGTTAGTGCATTAGTGAAGAATAAAGAAAGTAGCTGGGCTGATTTTAGCTCAGCAGACTACTGATAAAGGAATGAGAATAATATAGTTTGTGTGTGAGCGTGATAAAGTTTTTGTGTTGGGTAAATTCTGGAGACTTCAGCTTGAGAGTCTGTACAGACTACACGTGTAGTCTGCACAAACTTCGCCGAGTGCTGAACTTAAGTATGCGTAACAATGAATTTATATCCTCCGAGATATGTCTTTTATGAGCGTAGGCTGTTCTCTTTAGAAAAGTACTTCTTTTAGGTAAATCATTATCTTTTGTAAGACATAATCCTATTGTGCAATATCAGGAATAGAATAAGTATGAAATCAATCCTACTTGTTGCGGGTGCAACTATATGTTTAACTAATCTTTCGGCTCAGTGGCATAAGCCTAATGCGGAGTTCACGAGTGAACATCGCTATCCATTACATGCAGACTATTTTGCTCAACCTAATAGCTCAGTGCAGCAAGATTATCGTTTAGGTAGCAATTATCTTTCATTGGCAGGTCAATGGCGTTTTTCTTGGGTTAAAGATGCAAATAACCGTCCTGTTGAGTTCTTTAAGCCATCGTTTGACGATAAGTCTTGGTCTTACATAGCTGTACCCGGTATCTGGGAAATGAATGGTTATGGGGACCCTCTTTATGCTAATGAGCCTTATCCATGGCATAATCAGTTTAAGAATAATCCGCCTTATATTCCCCGAACAAAATAATCATGTGAAGCTATCATAGGACTATTCGCATTCCTAAGTCCTGGGCTGGTCATCAGATATTATTCCATGCAGGTTCGGTAACATCTGCTCTTGAGGCTTTGGGTAAATGGTAAGTACGTCGGTTATAGTGAGGATAGTAAGTTACCTGCAGTCTTTGGACTTGAGTGTGTCAAACCGGGTGAAGATGCTCTAATAGCTATGCAAGTAGATAGATGGAGTACTGGAACGTATTTAGAAAGTCAAGACTTCATGTCTTAGCGGTATTGCAAGAGATATATACCCATATGCTCGTAGCCCCTAAGCGTATAGAGAATTTTAAGATTACACAGAACTTAGATGAAGATAACACAACCGGCATACTAGGTATATCTTTAAGCAAGAAGGGTCCATTTGTAACAGAGCTTTCTTAGTGATGCAGAAGGAAAGGTAGCTTTATTCAATCGAATGTCTGCAGGAGCAGTCTCTATGTAGAGACTCAAACCTCCTAATGGCACGTGGACAGCTAGAACACCTACTATATACACTTAAACTTAAGACGAGCAGATTGACTATAATCGAACAGGTAGGTTTCGCTATCGAAATCAAGAACAGTCAGCTTCTTTGTCAATGGTAAAACCTATTCTAATCGAAGGGAGTCACTAGGCATGAGATAGACCCCGATGGAGGCTATCTAGTTAGCCGTGAGCGTATGGAGCAGGATGTTCGGACTATGAAAGAACTGAATATCAATGCTGTTCATGCATGCCATTATCCCGATGACTCTATTTCTAAGGAGCTGTGATAAGTATGGTCTCTATGTCGTCTGAAGCCAATGTAGAGAGCCATGGTATGCGACAAAGCAGTCTGCTTTTCTCATAGACCTGAATGGAAGTATGCACATGTCGAACGTAACGAACGGCAGTTGCTTGGCTAGGTAATCACCCAAGTATCATTATCTGGTCATAGGTAATGAATCGGGTCCTGGAGAAAATTTTTGGTATGCATATTCAGCCGTCAGGCCTGGATAAGACTCGCCCTGTTCAGTATGAGAATGCAGGTCTTAATTACACTGATATTTATTGTCGCATGTATCGCCAGCCCTACGAACTGTTGAAGCATAGTTGAAGAAGGGCATAGAAGCCATTTATTCTTTGTGAATATGCTCATGCGATGGGTAACTCTATGGGGCTTTGATGAGTATTGAGCTCTTTTTTCCGCAAGCACCCAATTCTACAAGGTGGCTTTATCTGGGATTTTGTAGACCAGGGCTTACGTGCTATGATAAGCAGGGACGCATGTATTATCTCGTATGAGGGATTACAATAAATACGATTATAAAGCGGATAACAATTTTTGTAATAATGGAAATAGTATCGCCAGATAGACGATATAACCCACATGCCTACGAAGTTGCTTATCAGCACTCAGAATATCTGGTCAAGATTAGAAGTTGATTTATTTATCCGCAATGAATACTTCTAGAGACCTCTCTGCATATCAGTTGAGGACTCTAGACTTAATGTAAAGGCGTGCAACAAGGGGTGAAGGAATTCTCCTATTGCGCCACAGAGTGAAGGTCGTCTTAGTCAAAAGAAGTATTTGATCATTTACCTGAAAACGAAAAACACGATGTCTTGACGCTAGATTTATGTATAAGTTAAAGGCTGAGATGGCTTACTCAGCAGGCTACACTGTTGCACACCAACAATTTGTACTTGATGAGACTCTGAAAAGTGCCTAGCAACGAGCTGCTGATGCTTATGCCCCCAGGACTTAAGGTAGATGAGGAGATAATCGTTACCCAATTGTTGAAGGCGAGCGATTACGTTTGGGTGGAGACCGCTTGACTGGGCTCATCTTCGTTACAGCGTTGATGGAGTTGCGCGAGCTGCTAGACGACAAGTCCAAACTTGGAGAGTAGCTACAGATAATGATATAGTATGGGTACAGCCGAGAAGTATCAATTATGGCGTACTCCGAATATAAGGTTGAGCGTCTCCAAACAAAGTCCAAGTCTAGTGATAAGGTTGTTTTAGAAACAATCTCGACAAGCTAAGCCGGAATGCAAGCTCAATATCGAGTACGTCATCTATTCTGATGGGAGGTATAACATTCACAAACATTTGTGCCTGCAGATGGAGAAAAAGAAAGATGTGCCCTAATCTCTTCCGGCTATGGCATTCGTTTTAGGTATGCCTAGGCATATAATACTGTTGAGCACTGGTTATGGTCCAGAAGAGAACTATCCAGATAGAGCTACTTCAGCAGTTAGCTTTGTAGTAGGCTAAGGTGCTGCAGACGTAGATTATCCTGCATTGCGTCCACAAGAAACTGAGCCAGCACAGGCTTATGCTACTATAAGGTCGTAACAGAGGGAGGAAGAGGTTTAGAGGTCAGAGCAGAGGATACTTTCAAGCATCAGCTCTGAGAGTAGTTTAGAGTCTCTTGATGGCTTCTCGTAAGAGCTCAGCAGATGGCTGGACAGTAGATAAATGTGGTTACAGATGTTCTATTGATGCTATCATATGGGCTTGGGATGCTAGCAACAGTTGGGGAGCTCTTCCTCAAAGAAAATCCAATTACCTTATGGTAAGTATGATGACGACCCCTACATTTACAGCCCTATTCGTTAGAAGTGCTTTTTAGGCTTTGAGAAATGATCTCTCATCTAGGTAAGTAGTTAGCTCTTGCTAATGAGAGATGATGATATTATGGATTATAAAAACTTAATAGCAAGTCTCATGCGTTAGCTAATGAGTATGAAGTGGCTTATTACAACGTTTTCTATTTCCACTATGTGCTTTCCTCGTCGAAAATAGTTCAGAGCTACGCAGATAGATGTTAACTCATGTTATATTCTATTAGGGCACATGCGTTGTACTTCAATGATTATATTGCAGTCAATAGAGATATTTCAATCAAGTTATAGTCACACGCCCATGGCTAGCAGAGCCTTATTTGTATCATGCTATAGCTAAGATTAGCTTTAGATGACTATGTAGAGCAGAGGTTGATGGCAGGTAAGAGCATTGAGCCTAACCCACAAGTCGTGCACTTATCTGGTGCGAAATAGCTTTACAGAACACGAATAGATTTGAGGACTGCTATTAGGTGTATGAGCAAGGGCCAACGCTTGTCTCCTGATAATGGTCAAATGCGTTTTAAATAAGGCTGTCGCTGAACTTTCAGAACTAAACGTCTCAAAGAGGCTAATCGAGTATAGATACGCTCCTGACGTATAATCCTCGCTTTAATGAAGCGTATGCTTTGAAGGCAAGTGTAGCCTAGAGGTTGCGGATCAACACAGGCTTTGCTGTACATAGAGAAGGCTATCAATGTAGACCCTACGATGAGTATTCCGCACACAAACTGAAAGCCTTCAATCGACCGTGCCGTAATGAATGGCTCTGTAGGATTGATAATTTGTCGTGCGATAGAATTAGAGCCTAATGCTGACTTGTATGCCGAGCGTAGCTACATGCGCTATCAAACTAATAATCTCAAAGGAGCATTGCAAGACTATGCTACAGCTAACAGAATTGAATGCAAAAGCATCAGACAGCCTGCATAATAGAGCGCTTTTATGCGTCAGCAGGTAGGGAGAGAAGCTGACTAGCTCTAGAGGATTGACCTCATTATCTGCTATTAGAGCCTACAAACTATATTGCTCTGATATAATAGGGCATTGCTTTTCGATTGATTTAGGTATGAATTATCAGCAAGCTTGTGCAAGACCCAAATGCTGTGCTGAAACAATATCCGTCATCTCTCGAGGGCTTTATGCAAAAGTTCTATCTTTGCGCTTTAAAATGGGGGATAGGCGTGGAGCCGATGCTGACTACAGACATTCAGGAGAAAGTATCAAATACCGTACAGCTCAATCGAGCTGTGCTCCAAGTCATCTTAATGTACGTAAGGAACCAAACAGAAAACTGATGAATCAATAGATAAGTATGCTCCCTTATAGAAGAGCTTCTAGCTCAGCTCCTGATACTCGTTACCTTCACGTGATAGAGGACGAGTGCAAGATCGTCGTGTATCAGTGGAACATGAAGTCGATATTCTATCTAACATTCTATAGCGCGGGCGATAGTTCGCAAATCCTTTGAATCGTGCCAACTATTACGCTGAGCGCATTTGATACATATAACAAAAGCAAGAAGCGAAATCCAACTTTCGTTTGCAGTCTGAGCCTCAGGCTCTAAAATGAAAAGCAGATTGCGGGAACTTAATGAATTACTCAAAAGAGCTCGAAAAGAAAGGTCAAGCTAACTATTATCTCAAGACGAGGTATTATGTATAGTTTGCTCGCAAGATTATGAGCAGGCTATAGCTTGATTATAACAGAGTTCTGACTCTAGATGGGCGTAATGAGTTAGCTTTTTATTTGCGCGTTCAATAGCTTCGATGCGTTATACGGAAGCTCAGCAGAAGGGTAAGGAAACAGGATTAGACTCTCCGCTCATCAGAGGCTACAAGATAGGGCAGGCGGTAACAATAACAAACCGACTACACTAGGAATTATGCCTAGTGCTCTGCAGGATTTAGGTCACTTACAGATGATAAATCCCTAACTTTGCATACGTATATTATAATCGAGGAGTCCTTTTTATGCCCATTCAGGAGCGAGTTCAGCAATCAATGACTATAGCAAAGAGCAATTGAACTTGAACCTCGTTTGGCAGAGGCTTATTACAATAGGGGGTCTTTTATTGCTTGCCGAAGGTAAGATTCCGCCGCACGCAAGACTTGGAGTAGGCTGGCGAATTAGGTATCTCTGACGCATATAGTATCATCAAAAAGAATGCGGTGAATTTGAAACGTCGCTTATCTCTACGTGCGTGAGTAATATAACTCTATCGCTGAGAGAAAGTACAAGCAAAATAAGAATATGAAGTATTTGATAGTTGGATTAGGGGAAATATAGTTCTGGAATACTGAGCACACACGTCATATATAGGCTTTGATGTTGTAGACCATTTGGCGACAGAATTAGGAGCTAGTTTTGAGGTTAAGCTGTTGCAGGCAATAGCTAAGGCTAGAGTTAAAAATGCAGAGTTGATTTTACTTTCAAGCCTTCAAACCCATAGTGAACTTGGAGGAGAGGCTGTAATGTTGTTGGATGGGCGTTGAGCTCATTCCTATTGAGCGTATTTTAATTGTTGTTGATGATTTGGCACTACCCTTTGGGACTTTAAAGGTCTAAACCTGAAAGGCAGTGATGCTGGACATACTAGCCTTTTAAGAATATAGCTCTGTTGCTTAAGAGTGACAGGTATCCACGCTTGCGCTTTGGCTTAGGAAAATGATTATCCTCAAGGGAGACAAGTTGATTTGTTTTCAGGAAAAGTTCAACAGTGATGAGGTTACAGAAATGCCTAAACTCTTAGACCGTTCGTGTGAAATCATTAAGAGTTTTTGCTTTTAGCTGGTCTTGTCTCGTACGATGAACCAGTATAATTAGATAAGGACGTATTGGTATGAGGAACGAAAGAGACGATTGCTATCGTTTAGGTTTTTGTTTGTTTGCTTTTATATTGCTTTTATCAGTAGGAAATATCTATTTTCTGCTATCAGCATTTACGCTTGAGTTAGTACTTTACTTATTGCGGTGAGCAACATACAAACCAATGCCAAGTTATGCTATCCTTTTGTTTTTCGTATTCCCAGGCGGCTGATCTTAGCTTGAGCGATAGGGGAGAGCAGGTGTTCTTTCAATTTTAGTTGGATTACGCAAGAAGGGATTAGGCCTCAGCCTCGTGATGTTACGTCTGCTTACCTCCTGTTTGCTGATTTCATCATGCCCTATCTAACTCCTATCCCATCGCTTTGTGCCGCCACTTCTGTCTGTGGCAAAGTGTCCTCGGGGCTATTCGTGATTTAATGGAGTTACTTTCACCGTTATATCCATTTGCTTTTTAGAGAGGTGAGAGATCAAGGATGCTCAACTTTCGTTTGAAGCAGAACTTTGAGTGAACGCTACGTCATGGCGGTGTGCTTATCTCGCTCATTTATACTTGCTCACCTGGAGGCAGAGGATATGGGTGGAAGGACTTTGATGAGTGTCTAAGAAAGTGAGTAACTCAAATCACAAATACACGATGTGAGAAACTAAGGGTAAATAGAAGGCATACCTGCTCAGTCTTGATAAAATAGTATTTGCGTGCAATAAAAATCTAGATTGTTCTTAACGAAGTCAGTCTAGATATTAAGCAGAGAGCGAATAGTATTGCTCTGTTAATGGTTCAGAAAATCAACGCTGATGAAGCGTTCCTCGTTTGCACCGTGAGCAAAGTGGTTTGTTTATTCTTGAGGTCAAGAGCTCAATCGTAATCCAAAAAGATTTAAGACGTCAAGAGAGTGTGGACAGTACTAATTATGCTAGAATGCTAATCATCAGCTTTTTGTCCTCAGTAGAAGATGAGATCTGCTTTTGGCTGCATGTATATGCTGATCTAGAAGAAGTATCTCCGTAGAGGAGGTACATCAGTAGAGTATCATCTAGAAGTCTTTAGAAAGATACCCATTTGCTTTTAGTGAAGGCCAAGAAGCGGGTTAGTATTGTCGCGATTGGCCTGTATCAGATAGTAACTTTCATGGATGAGCCCGGCTTGCTTTTGATTGTTATTATACGGAGCAAGTGCGTATGCTCATCTTAGTGATGCTAATGGTACAGATATTATCACGATGATAGAATTTTCACTCACGATTGCTATAGTTATTGTATGAAATGGTGGTCTCAAAAGACATTTGATGGACTCCTTAGATGATTTATATTCGATAAAGAGCTACTATGCCACAAACTTCGCCAGCCCATGGTTTGAGAAAAGTGTTGCTATGAACCGAAGTCTGCATTTCAGTTGGAAGAAGAAAATCAATCATTGCACTTAATCCAACGTATAGGTTAGGGATTGTTCTTGGATAGTTCTTCCTCAAAAAGCTCTTATTGTGGGCGGTGGTGAGTGGTGGCATGCAAAAGCTCTTTTACCTATTAAAAGGTCAGTAATGTACGGTTATTGCTCCAAAATGTCTAATTTGGAATTATCAGAGTATGAGTAAAGTGTCATTTGAATTGGATTTGCTGAGAAGGAAGCATCTGATTTTAGATGGTTATGGATTTAATCGTTGCCGTAACAATGATCCCAGAGCAACCACTGATTTGTTCACGCTCCAAGCGCCTTGGTGTTGGCAAGTAACGGCAATCCCAAGGATAACACATCTTGGCGACTTTTGGATGATAAAAGGAATCAGATCTGTTGTTCAGTGCTATCGCTATAAAGCATTCCAGAGGTAGCGCAGTCTATCATACGAGAAGATTGTACGCAGTTTGGTCTCATTGATGAGTCTCATTTAATCCAATCTTTCTGAACTACGGAAAGAAGGTCGCCTGAGGAATATCGGTAGCAAGAGAACGATTTGTTGAAAGATTAAATTTATGATAGGGGATTAATAGGGCTTAATCATCAGATAGCTGATATTGAGAAACGAAGTGTTTTTGCGCTATGTTTGAGTAGTGCAGTTTAATTGTAGAAGACTGATAGCTTGCCACTTTTGTGAAAGGGGCTATCCTCTCACATGCAATAGGGTAGGGATATAATATTACGATGTAGAAACGACTTGTCCTGCCGCCAGAACAGAAACCACACACTCGCTACTAAGCAACCCAGAGCCAAGTGTTAGATATGGAGAGCATTTGATGAAGCCTCGCATGTGATGCTGGACGCTGCATATCTTAGACTTGCTTTCTGGGGCTTGAATCTATGTAACAGCCAGTGATGAACCCAGGATATTAGTGTACTCAGAGGCTTATCGTGGTGGCTTCAATTATCGGGGCATTGTTCTGTCTGACAAGGCTCGTCATAGCTTCTTTGAGGTTGCTAAGCTGAGTGTAGTGAGTATATCCTGAGCTCAACTCCTATTTCTCGGCAGGCTTTTACCATGAGTAGACAAACCTCTCTCTCACCGCACATAAACTCATTAGGGTGTTAATTGCGCAGGCTTTCATACTGGACACGGTATACGAGCACTTACCACATCACAATGCTGGAACACAGTAGCAGTACAAGGTCCCACCAGAGAATGAGCTGAGTAAACGCTTAAAGAGCAAACATCCAAAGGCAGAGATTGCTAGCGAGAAGCTAGTCTTGAGCGAGAATTCAAGGCTTGCAGGATGCGTCACACAGACGACTTCGCCTGTCTCCACAGTGTACAGGGTCTGAGCATGTCCGTCCTGAGTATGCAAAGACGTATTACTAGACTTAGCTGTTCCTCGTAACGCCGCTTCAGACGTAGGATGGCGCTATCCTGTTACTCGTCACACTTTTATAATACGATAGATGCTGCGAGGATTTATGTACCAAAGTGCAGACCAAGATACCCATGATAAGCCGTTGCATCCATCATATCAGAATATGTGCAAAATTCCATCAACAATGGATGAATGGTGCAGACAGGGAATATGAAGCTATCATAGCGTGCCACCTCTATTGTTCCTAGAGAAAGAACTCTCACTACAAATGTGATAGGTACTTTTATCAGAGAAAGAAGAACTGCACGGAAGAAGCAGAGAGAGGAGTGCCTGAGTAACCGCATCAACAGCTACATCGTATCAGCGCTTGAGAGATAGTTTCCTGAAGACGGCATCGGCTATAGCGTTGATGCTGGATGCTGCAGGCAATCTTTTGAAAGCACGTCAAGCAAACTGAGTCGAGTCTGCAGATTGATGACTTTACTTTAGAGGTACAGAGGATCACAGAAAATAAGTGAATATAGATACATTTATACAGGAACGAGAGGTTCTGTTAGCCTATGTAGCCCAGGGCTGAGCAAGTAAAGAGAGAACCTCCTCGCTTTATCCTGACCTTTATAGGTGGAGCTCGCATAATCAAAACGCATCGAAGGAGACAAGTTGACTGGATCTATCTTTGAGTGCTTCTGAGATGCGGGCTTTTACAGAACTGCGAGGGTGTATAATATCTGCTGGAGAGATAGATTGTGCCGTGCATAGCCCTTTAAAGATTTACCTGCTGAACTGTCTCGGCACTTCTTTGGGCGCAACCCTCAGGGAAGAGAGCAGGTCACCAGACGTCTTTAATAAGTGCACGATATAAGTCTCCCAGCAGAGCTGCCAGCCTGGAGCTACAGCTGGACGAGTAGTCCACGAAGAGCAAGCACAACTCTAGACAACGTCTCAGATTTTAGATAGGTCTTAGATGATGGTAGAGGACATGTGGATACCTGTTCTCATGGAAACTAGATCGATGAGAACAGGATGCTATTGTGATATTGCGCTGACTAAGGTTCTGGGCTTAGATGGAACGTATTTTCGCAAGCCTGCACTGAGGGTCTCAGGATGGTACCTGCGCCTGGGTTTCAAGGTGCAATAGCTGCTCAGATAAAAGAGAGACAGAGGATTATAAAGAGTTATTAAACCATTACACTATGATTATACTGCTCGCTGTAGTGAGGTTGAGTTATATCTCATCCAAAAATAGGGAGGAGGTGATAAAGCAGCCGCCATTTGGATAAAATGTACAGTGGCCAGTTTTACGCACGAATGCAGACAGAAGGAAGAGGCATAGAAGTCTTGCATGTCTCTAGTGTATGATCGGTAATGATGATAAAGCAGTGAGTCTGAAAGCTATCATTGCGCCTTTAGATTCTCCAAATGAGGAAATCGAAAGCGCTTTCAAGAAGAATGTATACCTCAGTTAGCTGCGAAAGAGTTTTCTCAGAGTTTATTTGGTAGAGCGAATCCGAGGATGCTTCACTACCAACCCTTAGGGCAGCAAAAGAGTTAATAGAGTCTGCTGATAAGTCACCACGCTGATGCGCCCTTTGCAGATAGTTCGGCACCGAAATGTTTCTCCCAGTAAAAGCAAAATTGTACAATGTAGGGAAACGTGCTGGTGCCCAGCGCCGTGCGTCTTCAAGAGTGATGCTCGATGGAACAGGCGTTTGCCTTGTCTCAGTTGGGCGGAAAGATTTGTGTGCCAAGGGAGGGAGACCTTTGGTTTGGACGAGGGGTGAGGAGATGGCAAGCTTTCTAAGACTCCGGTATCTCTTAAGAGATAGAAACAGGACTACAGCCAGTATTGCCGCTACTCAGCCATTGAGTACCCAGGACGCATAGATGATTGAGCCGCCCGGTAACGCTTGTTACAGCTCTTTACTAAAGATGGCGGACTCACGCACTCTAGATTGGCAGGCTTTATGCTCACTTTAGATGGGACGACTTGTTTTTATATGAGCATGAGTATGAGGGCTGTGCTACAGGATAGCTGAAGCACTTATGCGAGCAGGTAAGTGTGGAGATGTTCAAGTCAGATTACTGTGAGAGGAGCACGCCCACTCACCGCTTAGAAGTAAAGCAAGATCTCAAGAGCATTTGCAGGCTCATGCACGTGAGACATACAGTCTCGGGTATTTTTCGTTGTGGAGAAGTCCTCAAGTTTGCAGACTCAAATATCAATGGTACTGCAAGCCTGCCTTGACGGGGTAAAAAGGTTTTGGTAATCATGTTCTGAAGGACAAATTTCATCCGGAACTATACAGTTCTTTTGGAAAAGAGAAGGTGCGGAGGTTAGAGTATCGTGCCTACCTTCAAATACAGCATGAAATGACCATCCCACATTTGAAATTAAATCGTTGCAAGCTGATGTCCTGTATTGGCTTTGACCTCTCCTAACGGCTGTAGCAGTATGAATTCAGTCTGACTCACACAGGGACCAGATGCACGAGCATTGTCTATCTTTCAAGGTCACACCGTGGTAGGGACTCCAAGCATGGCTAAAAGCTCTTCCAGCGATCTTATGGAGTGCGTCCTGATATTACAGCCCAGGGTCTCATAGCAGCGAGGGATGAATACCCAAAAGAAATAGCCTCTACTTTAAACCTCAAAGGGCACTACTTCCATGAGCATACCTTAGGCGGAGCTATACTCGCTTTAATGCACTCACAAAGCCAAGGGATAGAGGTACATTTGAGTCTGCGTTTTCTGGCAATTGAGCCTATAGGACTGGCAAGACAGGAAGACGAACATGCTGCTTGAGTCTGTGGATTGGCTTACATTTGTAGTTTTCCTACAGCCACCACATCAGTGTCGCAGCGGTTTAGAGTCGTGTAGAGGTTGTATCAAAGCATACTATACAGCCTGATGCTGACTTTAGTTAACGCAGTGAACCATCAAACCCGATATGAAGAGTCGTTGTCGCATTGTTTCATGTCAGTATCAATGTAGTTTATATGGTGACAAATAAGCGTAAACTGCTTCTTCTGGGGTAAATACACTGCACCAGTCCTACTTTGTTT
>BNJS01003205.1_pt1 | contig 114567 bp, 169 predicted proteins | sample 8540461 | NCBI WGS metagenome assembly BNJS01 (sample SAMD00202454, study PRJDB9452) | human saliva metagenome | isolation source: human saliva | place: Japan | reverse complement strand
CTCAGGTTATTTCTCATTGCTGTATATATAAATGTATGATTCAGGGCGCCAAAAGTAGCCGTGGGCGGCAAACTTCTCAGCCCATCACAGACAGAAAAGGATGTGAGAAAGCAGGGTACCTCGCTTACTCCTTCCCCTATATAAATGGGTATAGCAACCGCGCCACATTTCGGGTCACGTGGGTTGCGAAGGCAGCCCGATCATGCGACATTTTGGAGAGCCTGCAGTGCCAGCGGGGCCCCGTCATGCCGCATTTGGAGAGCCTGCGTGCCAGCGGCCCGTCATGCCGCATTTTGAGGAGCTTGCGGGCCAGCGGGTCCGTCACGCGACATTCTGAGAGCTCAGTGCCAGCGGCCCCTGCTGCGACATTCTGAGAAGCCTGCGTGCCAGCGGCCCCGTCATGCGACATTTTGAGGAGCCTGCGTACCCGCCAGCGGCCTCGTCATGCGATGCATTTCTTGACAGCCCAGCGTGCCAGCGCCCTCGCTGCGTACGACATTCTGGAGAGCCTGCGACACAGCGGGCCCGTCATGCGACATTTTGAGGGAGCCTGCGTGCTAGCCTGGCCCCGCCATGCGACATTTTGACGAGCCTGCAGTGCAGCGGAGCCGTCAAGCGACTCGCGTCGCTGCGTGCCAGCGGAGCCGTCAAGCGACTTTTTGAGCGCCGCTGTGCGCGCGCGGGCCCGTCAAGCGACTTTTTGAGAGCCTGCGTGCCAGCGCGAAGCCGTCAAGGCGACTTTTTCGCGCCGCTGCGTATTGCCAGCGGAGTCGTCAAGCAGCTTTAAGGACGTACGAAAGGCCAAGAAGAGATGTAGGAGCGTACACGCCCACTGATTTCAGTGCCATAATGGCGAGTAAGCGCACGGCGTTCTGCCAGCAGGTCGGCACGGGGCGTGGACAGGGCTTCGGCTCCGAGCGGTCGCGTGGAGTGCCGTAACTTTGTGGCGGCATCAAAAGGCAGTAAACCAGATACGCCTCTAACAAGAAAATATCGTCACTATGGATAGTAAGATTCAGGAGATTGACCGGAGAAAAATTTATCGGGAAGGCGTAGAGAAAGGCAACGAAGGCCAGGTTGGCGCATCGTGGCTGACGCCAAAGGAGAAAGAGGCGAGCATGCTGCGCGGGGCGCGCACGGAGGCCGACGCTATCGTGCAGATTTCTGGGCGCACCGTAGAGGCCGACGGACTGCCGTAGGGCACACGGAGCGCAGGGCTCCGGATCTGCCGCCGCCCAGGCTGTAGGCGCGCGCTTCAGGACGAGGTGGCGACCTCGTCACTCGGACCGCGTGGTGCGAAGGAAGCGAAGGCCGCCACGACGCCGACTATGCTGCGAGCGGGTGATGCTCGCCAATCGCATCGCGGAATGGGCGAAACTGGCGAGATGACCACTCCAAAGCCTCCGACGCCGACAGGCTGTCAGCCCTGCTTTCAAAAGCTACAAGGCTGCGCAGCTGCTCCAGGGCGGCGTGCGGATCGAGGAGGTGAGACGGCCACAAGACTTCGTTTGCCATCGCCCCGGCCGACGGATCGTCTCAAAGGCGCAGTCTCGGGCGAGGCGGAGTTCGTGGAGTATTTTCGCGAGTTCCTGCGCCCGCAGCCGTTGAGATGCTGTTCCCGGAGAGCAAACCGTCACTACTACCTAAAGATCCTTGCGGGCTGCCCGAGGCGCTCCTGGACGACGGAAGGCGCCCACTACGGTGGCGGACCTCAGGCGGAGGTGACGCCGATGCTTTCGGCCGCGGATCGCCCGCCCTGCTTTTCCTGCTTTTTCAGTAATGCACATAGCCGGAGACATGCTGCATCGATGCCGCAACACGCAGAGACGGCGCCGGACGCGCGCGAACAGTGACTCGTGGCGACGCAGGCGCAGCTGACGGCCCTGAGCGAGGAGGCCCTGCCGCGGACGTCGCTGCCGGCGATCTCGTGGACTTCGTGCAGGGTATCTCCAGGTTGCAGAAGAGCGAGGATGGACGCGGTGGTATGGCAAGACCGACTCCTCGGCGCGCTTATTTCCGCTATGCGATGGGCCTCAGAAAGACGCGTTCGTGCCAGGCGCATGGTACAGCGAGCTGAATCTGAACGCTTGGCCAACAGTGCTGACGGCGATCACCTGCTCAGTGACATGGCTTGGACCAGCGCGGAGTATGTCATGCCCGGGCGACACGAGACGGCCGAGACTGCTCCGCACGTCAGGCTCCAGCGCGACTGGGCTGGGCGAACTGCCAGCTGGACTACCTGCCAGAGCTGATGCGCGCCAGAGACGGATTTGCTGATGCGCGAGCGGAGGTTAGACGTGATGAAATGGAGACTGGTTAGAGGAGGACGATCATCCAGACGCGTTCCGGCTTCGGGAGCGTCTTTGCTTACACCTGCTGCGCCTGGAGTATGGCGTGAGCGGTGGGCGGCGCTCGACGCAGCCGCGGGCGAGAAGACATTCCCGCAGCATGGTGGGCGCGCTCAGGAAAGAGACGCAGCCGCCGCCGGTGCTGGACGAATTCAAACGAAATCAGCCGCAAAATAGATACTTCGCAGAGAATGACAGCAAAGGGAACTGCCAGAGGGCATCGTGCCGGAACCTGGTCACCGTGGAAGTGGGCCAGGCCGGTGTCTCAAAACCAGAATATGCTACATCACCGTGGGCGGCGTGCATCCTGATGCGTAAACGAGGATCAAGGTGATCGGGCGCAACGCCTGCCTGTGGACTTCGAGGAGCGCACGCGGCATGCGCGTGGGCGACGAGAAAGCGGGAGTTCGCGGGCCCATGCTCTTCGAGACGCCTCAGGCCAGGTGGCGTCTCAGCGCAACGGCGACAGGCTGCACGACGATCTGGACCAAGATGGACGGCGTCTTCCTCAAACGCGGCGAATACACCTACCCGCTCGACAACGACCGGCTGTGGGACTGCCGCTGCGCTGCGCTACGGCGAGCGACAGTCAGGGTCAGCGCCGGCTGCATGGCCCGGCGAGGTGGAAGAGAACGCACATGCACCCGCACCGCACGGTGCCGCCCAAGGTTTGAGGGCATAGCACATACCGTGAAATCGGTGGTAGCTGCGGGCAAGTATCCGTGCAGACGCACACCATCGCCGTAATGCTGACGGACGAACGGGGCTGAGCACTGAGGATACTGATGAGTCCAAAAGCGGGCCGGTGAAGCGCGCCAACACGTGTTACAAGGGAGAAGCTGCGGCGTGCAGTTGCTCCAGAACAGGCGTAGCATCATCTGACACGGTGAACCCGATCGTCGAGGGTGGCACGGGCTTCCATCGGGCCGTTCGGAACGGGCGAGACGGCGCTTCAGCACGCCATCTCGAAGCAGGCGGAAAGCTGAACATTGCCAATCATCGCCGCCTGTGGCGCGCGCGCCCGGCGAGGTGGTGGAAAGTCTTCGTGGGTTCCCGGGTTAGTCGGCCCGCACACGGGCCGCAAGCTGATGGAGCGAACTTGATCATGTCGCCAACACGCCCAGAACGATGCCGTGGCTGCGCTGTGAGGCTCGGCAGTCACTACGGCCGCGCGACCATACGCGAGTAGTAATACCAGGCATACGGGTCTCAAGGTGTTGACTCATGGCCGACCTCCACATCGCGCTGGGACACAGACTCGCGAGATGTCGAGACCGACTTGGAAGAGCTGCCGGGACCGGACGCCTTCCCGATGGACTCGCACTGCGATCGTGGCCAGCTTCTACGCCGCTCGCGCCGGCGTACGGTGAGTGTTGAGATACAGCACCGGTTCGGTGACGTTCCATCGGCACGGTGTCGCCCGCCGGGTGGGACCCGAGAGCCGGTCACGAGAGCACGAAGAGGTGGCGCGTCGTTTCACGCCTCGAGCAGGCGCGCGCCGACCGCAAGCGTTGCTTCCGGCCCATCAGCCCGATCGACAGCTACTCGATGCACAGCACCCCGAGTTTGGAGGCCCATGTCTCTCAGAGACAACATCTCGCCCGAATGGCCCGGCACGCGCGAACGGGAGCGAAGACGCGGTGTGCTGCGGCAGCGAAATCAGAGAGCAGATCAACATCTTGGGGCGACGGCGGTGCGCCGGTGGATTACCGCGTGACGTTCTGGAAGTCGGTAGAGCGACCGACTCGTCATCCTGCAGCAGGACGCCTTCGACGCCACCGACTCGGTAACGCCGCTCTGAGCGCTCAAGTGGAGTACATGATGAAGCGCGTGATCGACATCTCCCGCCACCAGGCTTCGCCTCGATGCTCTGCGTGTAGCGAGGTAACGGATCACTTCAAGCGACTGATCAACCTGCCAAGCAGATGGAGCTATCTCGAGTTCCGCAGCGAACAGTTCGAGAATTACAGCCGCGCGAGGCTGAGACACTCCTTCCGTGAGGCCAGCCCGCCAAGTCGAAACAATAAGAATCAAGTGGAAATACATGGCAACAAAGCATTTCAAAGATATTTTACGAGATCACGCGGATCACAAAGGCGACACTGCTTCGCTGAGAGGCTAGGGCATGGGCTACGACGAACTGCCTTCAGTGGACGGAAAAGCTGGCGCAGGTGGTGAAGATCTGCCGGCTGAGGTGACCGCTGCAAGTGTTCTGGCACGGATGGCATTGCTATCGAACGCCGAAGTGGTGTTCATGGGCAAAGCACCATCACTCAAAGTGGGGCGACCAGCTGGCTAGGACGTTTCTTCAATGCCTATGGCGACCCAGTGGACGACGGCCCCGTACCCGAGGGCGTGAGGTGGAGATTGGTGGACCGTCGGTAGAACCCAGTACGCCGCAAGCAGCCATCAGAATTGATCGCTGCAGGGTATTGCTTGGCATCGACCTGCAATACGTCCTGACGGGGCAAAGATCCCCTGTCGCCAGCCGATCAGCCGTTTAACAGGTGATGGCAATGGTGGCCCGTGCCCTAGTCGGATAAGATCGTCCTCAGTGGCATGCGCATGACGAACGACGCTCACTCTCAAGAACACCTTCAGCAATGCCGGTGCACTCGACCGCATCATCAGCTTCATCAATACGACCGAAGACCCATCCGTGGGCGCATCCTCGTCCTCACATGGCGCTGGCAGCCCACGTGAATATTTTCGCCGCATAGAAGCACGAGAAAGTCATGTAGCTGCTGACCGACATGACGAACTATGCCGACGCGCTCTCCATCGTGTCGAGACCGTATGGATCAAGATCCCATCAAAGGACTCATGCCAGGCTCGCTCTACTCTGGCCAGCCAGAATCTGCAGGAGAAGGCCGTGCAGTTCCCCGACGGCGGATCGATCACCATCATCGCCGTAACCACACTCTCCGGTGGCGACATCACACTGCCGTACCCGACAACATGATTTACATCACCGAGGGACACAGCTCACCTGCGACATGGCGGCAGCCGTCGGAAGGTCATCATCGACCCGTTCCGTTCACTCTCCCGGCTGAAGCAGTTGGTGACGGGTAAGAAGACGCGTGAGGATCACCCGCAGGTGATGAACGCCGCCGTCCGACTCTATGCCGACGCCGCCGATGCCAAAACAAGGTGGAGAACGGTTTTCGACCCTAACCGTTACGACAACCGCGCCCTGGCCTTCGCCCGCGACTACTCCGAGAAGCTCCATCGGCGTCAACCTCAACATGCGGAAATGCTCGACGGCGTGGACCCTCTTGCCAAACGTTTCACGGGAGAGTCAACATCAAACAAGCGCTTGTGGACAAGTATTGGCCGACGGCAGAATGGGCCATGAACCTTGATGAACTATCATGGCTATTAAATTTCAGCTACAGCAGACCTCCCTTGGGGCTCAGTAAGCAGCTAGAGAATTGCGCGGTCACCCTGCAACCCAGCATCAAAGCAAGGAGGCGCACCACGTATAGGTAGAGAACAGCAGACGAAAGGCGAGGCTGCGGCGTTGAAGTCAGTTAGAGAACGAGATTCGGAACTATGGAGTACATGATGGCGCTCTGGATGAAGTTTCAGCCCGACCTGATCTCCATGGAGACGTCCATTATCGGCGAATCCTTGGCATGCCATCCCGGTGCTTGATGGCGCCAAATTTCGCATCGCCCGCTGCAGCCTCTTCAGCGCCCCTCGTAGTACGCTGACGGCATCCGAGCTACTCAGACAATGGCCAGAACAGGTATCGAAGCAAGTTCACCAACCTGAAACTCGAGCTTGTACTCAGACGTACTTGCCGACGCACCACACGAAGCTGAACCTCTTGAGGTACAGGTCCCCGGCTACCGGGCCGCCATCCGTAGATCAAGCGCTTTATGGAGACGAAGGCCCTCAAATCGTCGCAGAAGATTATACGCAATCAAGAAAAACGTAACGCGCGAAGGCAGAGCGCGGTGCCAAAATGACCGTACGCCTTCGCGGGGTATACCGCCGAATATGACGCCTTCCTGGAACTGCTGCGCTCCTTGGGCGTAGTGCCTTATCCAGAAACAAAGTCAGGAGAAAGACGACGCGGGGGCTGCAGCGCCTCGCGGCCGGGCCTACCGACGCCTCAGAAGCCAAGTTGCGCCGGTTCGACTGCACAGGAGAGTCGCCTCAAGAGCCCTCCAGGCCGACCTTCAGCCACCGGTAACAAAATGAAAGTCACGCTGCCTCACTGGGCGACCGCGAGCGGCCGACGAGGCTGCCCTCAGCCAAGACCGGATCGACGACCTACGCGACCGGATCGAAAGAAAGGCTCAGGCCACGGGGCCAGGCCACAGAAGATCTCTCACAATACAGAAGTCTGGGGTGAGTTCGGCTTCATAACCTCGTCGCCTCCGCGAAATCAGGCCACGAAGTCACCTTCTTCTCTGCCCCGCCACGCTACGGCAGAGCCTGGGAGACGGACTTCTGCTGCCGTTCCCATCGCCACCGCACAGTCAATACCTACTTATCACCATTACACTAATCGGTGGCCGATCGAGATCGACGCCAGACGGGTGCGTATATGAAGAGGACCTCCATGACCTCCATGACCTACTGAGGCGCTGGCATCGCCAGCGCGAGAGTTTAGACGCGCAGGCTGTTGGCCTGTCGCTCTGGCGGCTACCACGCTCCAGGCCTACAGCCGCTGCCCGAAACAGTACACGTGGGACCGCGCCAAGGTGCGACCAGACGCGAGGCTGACGACCGGCTCATGCTCCTCGGTGGATCCCACGGCTGGGGCGCAGTCGCTCGAGTCGGCCCTCGACCGTGGCGGCTACTACGCACCGAGCAGGGTCAGCGTGAGGACAACATCCCCATCAGACTGAAGACAACCTTCAACTCGGCTCTTCAGACTGTCAGCACCTCCCTGCCCCAGCGCCCCACGGACCGACCGCCCTCTTCCTTTATACTGTACTCTTCTTGGCATCTGTTTTCGGCGACGCTGCAGGCTCCTACTCCTTCTCTGGGGCTGGTAGGCAGGCCAAAGCCGACGCCGAGGCAATCCTCACTCCTCCAGTGTTTGGGTATCACTACCATTAGTCATGGGCACCCCTGGCTCCTTCTTGGCGTCAACATCACGGATCCCGCCCTGGCCAGCGTCAAGCATTGCTTCCTGACAGGCGACAGCATGCGGCCCTCTCCCACTCATCATCCGGCTTCATCCATGTGCTCTACGGCAAGTTTGTGGCCCTGCGATGAGGTCAGGTGCAGCGCGGACTCGTACAGCCTCCGCCGCCTTCGCATGCGGTCTTATCATCTTGGCGCTGGCGCTGGCCGTCGGACCACCGATGATAGATATCCACCTGCACAACCCATTGTTTCGCCTCTATGGGCATGGCCGGCCTCAACGCCCTCTTCTTCTTCTACAGCTCGCCGGGAAAGACCATCTTCCCTCAACTTCCAAGTTCTAGGCATTTGGGCAATACAACTGCATCCGGCCTTCCTGGGCGACACCTCTCTCGCTCCAGCTCCTACGCTATCAAGCGGCGGATCCCTTTACTGGGTGGTGTCTTTCGCTCACGATGGTGCATCGATATGACCGCCACTGCCCATCTGCGGGCGCTGGCTGCCGATGCTCCTCATCCTGCTCATCAGCCTTGCCTCAACATCAGCCTGGGCGCTTGGTCAGCTCGCTGGTTCACCCCATCGTCAGTCACCGTAGAGTGCTACAAAACTCTCAGGTTTGAAGGCGGCGGCACCGCCTACACTCCCTTCCAGAAGGAAATATAGATCAATGATGAATAAGCCGAGCCTCAAAAACAAAGTATTTAGAGATTACATAGGACCCAGTATTGTGGCGTATGCCAGGAGTAGCACTGATGGGTCCTTTACAGAGCCGACACATGCGCGCCATGGTAGGAGCGATGAAGAGAAGCCCCAGGAAAATGGAATTTTGTATCATCGCCTGGGCGCCTGCCCAGTTCAGGGACTTTACGGCAATAGCCTATATGAGCAAGTGCAAGAATTCCTCGTTGCTGGCCTTGTAGGTGAGCGGCCTTGGTATCTTCAGTGCCGGACTGATGTAAACCTGGCTTCTACTCATCCATCCATCAGGCTGCATTTGCGCCAACCAGTATCGCCGCCACCGGCGCACTCGGCCCACAACATCTTTTGCCGCCACGATCGTTGCTGGCCGTATTCCCCAGGCTCACCATCTCCGCCTCATTGTATCCCGCTCGTCCTTCATTTCCGCTTCCCCGCTGCTTGGCCCTACGCTGCCCTCAAAGGATCATCAAGCCCCTCCTCCCCAAAGGTGAGGGGCTTTTCTGTAATCAGAGAAAAATAGGGGTCAGGATTTGCGATGAATCAAGCTTTTCCTTTTGCGTGTAATCATTCGACAGGATGATGATTTTTTGGCTCAATAGCTCAGTTAGTAGAGCCGTGACTCTACTTGATATCATTGGAATTCAGGTTTCAGGCCTCTCAGGGAGTCCCACCTGAGATAACGTTTTCGATTGGATAGATAAAGCGAAGGCTGCTGGTTCATCTGGTACATGCGCCTCATCCAGCCGCCTCTGGGTCAGGTCACGCCTCCTTGGCGCGCGGCGCCCACACCGACGCGCCGCCCGCCCTCCCCTCCTGACGCAGCACGCCATCACCCACAGGAATCCATAAGGCCATTTCCATACAGCCCCGACCAGATCAGTGGCTCCAGATTCCAGCTGGCAGGCCTTCATCATCATTCCACAGCGCCGGTACTGGCCCGCAGGCTCTCAGGCCAGATCAGTGGCCAGATTTGACGGCGGAAGCCTTCATCGCCATTCCCGCAGCATTGTTTTCAGCACCATTTCGGCCAGATCCAGCGGCTCCAGGTTCTTCGCGCGACCTTCATCATATTCCACAGCATCATTTCAGCCCGCGGCTCCCAGCCCAAACTTACGCGAAGCCATTTTCCAATCTGCTTAAAATGCTCTACTGTCGAAATCACTAATTCATGATATGTCACACACAAAAATAATAATATCTTCAATTCATCCTGCATCACGTAATCTTACAATATATACATCGGCCGCTCATGAGAATACAAGTTACGGCTATGATGATTCTCCATGACTACATATGATCTTATTCAAATTATCTACTACTCGCTTATCACTCTATAAATATATCCATTTCTTCTATAATTCCTTTTGCTGCATATTATGAACATATTCCTTTGTGTCTTCCATGATATCACGCATGAAGATGATCATATCATAATTTTATTCCTTGGCCATCTATACATAGAATATAATTTGCTTGAATTACCGTTCACAGGAATACCAAATCATGTATATATAACTATTCCGGCAGTTACACCAATCAATTTCCTTGTCATCCTATACTCCATCCACGCACTTCTCGTCAAACTGCCAATTTAACCGTGCATATATATCATAGATACTCTCACACCTCTGTGTACTATTAAAAATATAGGTAAAATCCAGATTTGATACCTTTACAGATTAATTTGCTTCGCGGCAGTTTTGGTTTAGAGGCTTGTGGATCAAATGGGGCCACAGTGGTTTTAGTTGATACCTTCGCAGATTGGAAATGAGGCCACGGAAGTTCTGGCAAGGAGGTCCGCATGTTCAATAATGGCCCTTTGGAGGTTTTGGCTGGAGGCTTCAGCAGGGCACGACGGAGCCGCAGGATGGGCCCGTGGGAGCTGCTTCGCGCCACAAGGCCTCTTGAAAGTTTTCCTACTTTTGTCCCCGTCAGTCAGCGCAATGGCCCCACTTATCTGAAACAAGTAGGGGAGGCCCTATACGATTGCCAATCGGCGCACTGCACACCCCAGAAGATTACATTTCAAACAATCTGCAAAAACCGTGGTAGTAAACTGGAACGTTAAAACAAGCTGCCGGAGCGTGCTTATCATCCTCCATCCTCCGTTGTGAGTGTACTCCACAGCTGCAGGCGAGTAAAGAGCATTCACTGTGTTGATCGACGCTGGACATAACCTTGGACGCGATCCAGCGCCAGGGGCGCAAAACGAACAGGAAGAACATCAGGTGGCTATTGCCAAAAGGCTGCGGCAAGATAGTCGCCCGATAGAACTGCGAGGATATATCAAGGTGATCTACGCGGACAGGCGACGACAAAGTTTGTAGGCTTGGGACGCGTACCAACACGTAACCACAACAACGCCAACCTCTTTGCTGTCCATACCGTTAACAAGGCACGGCAGTTCCTGTCAGGCACGAGAGCATGCACCCTGGGACTGGCGCAAACGAAGAGAATCTGGACGTGGCGATGCTGGAGAATTCCGCCCATCCTACGGAGACCAATTACAGAAACGCTACGGCTTCAACCCCAATTCCTCAAATTATACATCATATTTCGGCCTGAGTTAAGAATAAAAACGCAAGCTTAAACGCTGGCCTGAAATCCGTGGATTCAGGCAAGCGGGGCGGAAAAATCGCGGTATGCGCCGGGCCGGATTCTCACCAGGTACCTGAAGGCGACCAGCATGCCCAGTGTGCTCGTTAAGAGTGGGCTACATCTCAGACCTAAGCGAGAGTTGCGGCCCTCCGACAGGGCACCCTGGAGTTAGCGCGGGCCATTTTATAGCAGCGTTCGGACGCTTCCTGGGCGCGACTATAGACGCAAAGCAGGGCCGGGTAAGCCGTAAAGAGGCTCCGGAAAGAAGAGGGCCGAAAGCTCTCGCTACAAGTCCTTAGCTCATCATCATCACGGTCAGGTATGTCAGGTGCAGTTTGATGGTCCGGCGCATAGCGTGGTGGGCCAGGCCGCCGATCGTCAGCCAAAGCCAGTAGCGAGGTCGTTTTACAAAATTGCAGATCTGACTGACAAACCACTGCGGACCAGTACCCGAGCCTTCAAGGGCGTCACGGAATTATTACCGCGAGGCAGAGTATAAATACCGTGGCGGGACGGCGGAGTTCAAGACATACAGCGGCTCCATCAGGAACTCGGAGGATTTCTGACGCTCATTATCACTGAGAGACGGAAGCGGCTGCAGAATGGCAGAGAGAGACAGATCTATGTAGAAATGCCAAGTGAAGTTTAGGGTGACGATCAGCGCGCGGCGATCATCAGCTGGCATTGCTAACTACTTGAAATTATCAATTACACAAGAGGGGATCAACCTGTGCCCGTCAGCCGCTTCTTCATAAGCCTGCACGAACTGTCGGACAATGACGATTTTCAGCCTGTCTACGTCAGGGCTTCCAAGGTGGGACTGGTGAAACATCTTTTTTTTTTTTTGACTATTTCTGACTAGCAGACCCGGATACTCGTTGAGATTAACCTCAGAAATTATGCGCATCAATCAGAAAAGCAGCCACATGTCACTGGAAAGGCCCTCCTCAGCGGTGCTGAACTGCATATCCAACTCAATAAATATGTGGGTTGAATACCTGCAATCAGGGCGGCACCATGTCGAGGACGTCAGCCGGAGGAAGTCTGATATCACGACCGTGCAGGGTCAAATGCCGCAGAATGGTGGCGCTCTTGCCGTGGATTCGATCCTGGCGGACTGAAGTGCTGGTCAACCCATCCTGCGCTGACACAGTCGCTGGAGATATCGGGCAGACGACATGGCTGGGCTGGAGCAATCCCGTCTCATTGGCTAGACCGGCTATTGCAAAGGGATGTGCCCGGCCAGGCGCGGCAGCCTCAACACGGCCTCCAGCCAGCTTCTCAGCCCTGAGTGGCGTCTGCGCACGCTGGATCCTGGGTGGCACCGTGCGATCACTCAAGTCAGACCATCAGCAGCCTAGATCAGACGGCAGCTCAAGCTGGAGCACTTGAAGGGACAATTCCAGTAGGGCTGCTGCTCGGCGACGCATCGCTCTCAGAACCTCAAATCAAACCATCCAGGGCGCCAGCAATCTGCTGATCGACAGCCAGGGCGAAACGCTACATGCGCTTCTCACTCCAGCCTCCGCGACTCATCCCCACGCCACAGGCAAGTCCCCGCCCACCATCAGCGGAGAAGTTTCTCTATTTAACAGAGCAGTTTATCGCTCATTCAGTGCAGGCTCTATCTTCAGTCGGCTTCTCCACCCACATTGTGGCCCAGCCTGCCAGACCTTTCAATGCCTGGGAGCGCCGCCTTGTCCATCATCGAGAAGGCGCAGGAAGTAGATTTGCGCATAGCGCCCGATCATCTCGGTGTCGAAAGGATGAAACCAGGCGCTATTGCCCGCAGGGCGTAGCGCGCAGGGACACCGTCCTTCCGGCGCAGTATCGATCTGCGTCAACGTCAGGCATCGACGTTCTTCAGCTCAGAAAAGGAATCTTGTCGGTGAAGTGGGCTTCCCAGGCTGACCATTGCCCTCGTCCTTATAATTTGGCGCAAGCCCTCAGGAGACGGCTGTAGTCTTCTTCACCGCATCCGTATAGACGGTGATTTTCACCTTACCATCGGACGTCAAGTCACGCCTTGCAGAGCATTTGCCAGACAGTTCAAGCGCCTGTGGCGGGTAACCAGAGGCATACTGGCGGATCTTCCCGCTATCATCTCTCAGCGCTCGGTCGGCTCAATTGCTTCCTTACAACCTCTGTACTGGCCTTCTCCTTCCAGCTTCCATGTGCCCTTCGCTCGCTCATTTCAGGTCGTCATTCTGCCAACTGCGGGAACAGCCCCATACAGAGGATCAGCAGTGCTCCGTAGATCCGATTCTCTCATCATTTCTTTCTCTCTTTTCCTATTTATAACAATTAATTAAGTCGAGACCAGTTATACATTTGCTCCCGAAGGTGTTACCATGAAACAATTATGGTTTAATGAGTTTATCAGAGAACAAACACAGTTCTGTCAGTATGACGCGCAGCGGGGCTTCGGGCGAGACAGTCCCTGATACCGCTGCATTGCGTAGCATGAACTTCGGAGCATGGACTTATCCTCAATGCACCGCCAGCGCTGCGACACCCTGTGTTCAGGTGCCATTTGCATCATCGGCGTACTACGGCGCCATCATTCGCTGGGTACACGGCCTGCCGTTAGGACATCCGCCGCGAATGGATCTTATCCAGAAGTTATCAAAGGCTTTGCCCTTCGTGATCAGTCAGCCCCTGCGGCCCAGTGACCATGTATCATCATTCAGCCGCCCATCCTCCTCCCTTCCGCCTTGTATGCCGAGGGCATGCAGCGCGAGGTGATCACCAACCCACTGCGGCTGGTTGACGGTATATGAGATGGATTTTGGAAGCAGTTGGTCATCATCGGCAGTCACGTTACCGGCTGCTCATCTCCTCAGTGCCAGCACGGCGTCATGCATTCAGGGGACCTTCCACAGCGGCTGGCTCCTCTGCGCCCACCCCACAAGCTTGCCGTCAAATCATCTGGGCTGAGATCCACGCCAGAAATGGCGCCCTGGGCCGCCATGCCCGCTTCGACCGTATCGGACGAGGCGGCGGCGTGCAGCATTCTCTTCACGGCCCAGGCAAAGGCATTCTTGCCCGGCATCACGTCTCCTCGTACGCCCACATCATGCCGAACGACCGCCTGCGGCGGGCTTCTATTCGTTCCTCAGGCCGGAGGCAGAGGTTCAAGCCGGCGATAATCTTCGCTTACGGGGCTACCGGGCCAGCCTACACCCAGGATGGCGCCGAATGGCGTGATAAATCTTAGCCTACGTGTGGGAGGAACTATGGCGTTGTTGAAACCTACCTCCAGGAGCAGTTGCCCCAAAGTGAAGGTTTATCGACCCGCAAGGCATCGTTCCTCGTCCTAAACTTGACTGCCGCGGATTTCAGGACTGTCTTGCGACGAACTGATCCAGCTCTTCTGTCGACCAACCGTGCGGCTGGCACTCAATGATGGCGCCATGTTTGGCCATGAGGGTACGGGCTTCATGCGACTCAACGTCGGCTGTCCGCGTGCCACGCTTCCAGACGGCGCTCGACCGGTCGGCCGAGGCAATGCGGCAGGAGTAATCCCGTGCTCCGGCCATCTTGGCGTATGTCCCACGATCCGTACCGGGGCTACCACGTTCTATACTCTTAGTTGAGAAAGAAGGAGGCGCCTGTTCAGGTACAGGCAACAGGCAAATATTCGCTAAGAAATACTTTTGCGCTTTGGAAAGAAACGAGATTAGCCCTCTCTTGAAATTAAGAGGACGGACTACCATCAAAGTTATACTTGGTGCTGGGGCCTTCACCAACCGCCACGGGAGCGTAGTTACCGCGTGTCCTTGACTGCCTGAGTTCACCAGCCTCTGCCCCACCCATCACAGGCCAGCCAGATTTCCTTACAGTCACGATCGAGCTACATTCGGACGTAGAAGAGATGGTCGAGGTAAAGCCTCAAATCTACCTCTTCAAGCTTCGCACGCACGGGGCCTTCGAGTTATGTGAACTGATCGCAGGATCGATCCAGGCTCAACAGATCCGAAGTACATCGATGCAGGGAATCTTCCGCCGCGCGGGCATCAGCATCCACCCACTCTGCCTACAGCCGGCCTGGCACACGAGCCGAGGCCCTGGCCGGGCGGCGGCTGTTCGACAGCAGGCCACCTGGTGAGCTGAGGGTGTGCCATGGTAGGCTAAAACGAGAAGTCCTGCCGACCGCGGTGCTGGGGTGTATCGCCACCCCACCCGTCAGCGGGACTTACTTCAACAATTGCCCGGGCGGGGCTCAGCTCAAATGATCAGTTCCCTCCCGCCCCACCCAAGTGGAGGCATCTGGCAGCTGATACCGCCACTGCGGTGAAGAGATCTGCTCAGGCACATGGTCGAAATCAGTACATCAGGCTCTCTCTGCCGGGAAAGACAAGGCCGCGTCTAGATCCCTCGTACCCATGCCAGCCCAGATCGCTGAAAGAGCGGCACAGGTCAGGGCTAGGCGCAACCAGGATAAGTCATGACGGAGGAAGTTCACGCCAATCTCATGGATACCCCATCCAGCCAAGAAGTCAGTGATGTTGCCCATGCCTCACTTGCTTGTCGCCACGGATGGCCAGATTGATGCGCACTAACCCGCGTAGATGTCCTTATAAAGGTCAGGCTGCTCATCGGCATCAAGGATGCGCTGATGACGGAAGCTTGCTCCCTCCTTCGTTTGAAGTTGTCCGGATCGTCGGCACCCTCACCATCGCGGTTGCCGGGAATGCCAGGCGGAGAACCATCCGCTGACGCGGGCGGGTTATCAGCGCCAAGACGGTCTTCATCGGCGTCTGCCGCTCGAAGTCACTTACCGGCGATGGGCACGTGTTTTCTGCGCGGCCAGCTCCACATGGCGGGAATGTCAGCGCATAGATTCGGCCGCGCCCGCGGTGAAGGTACGCCCTCAGACGGGGCGGCATCGGCGTAGCCACATACTGGGCAGATCACCTCCGTATTATTCGCATCGATGGCACAGTCAGGCGGCTCAGGCCAGGCGGCGATACTCATCCAGTCGCTAGGCAGGAAGATCTGTGCTGCTTGGCCCGAGACGACTGCGCGACTACATTGTTGTCCGCCATGCGACGGTTGGATGCTCCTCGCGCAGGTGTTAATCATCTCCGACGCGTAGCACCCTGCAGCGTATGTGCCGTAAGCCTTGGCTAACGCTGAGTCAAAGCGAAAGCAGCCATCGGTCGGATGGCGGCCAGCTCGTCAGCCCGCCTTCAGATCATCTCGCTCAGCACCTCAGCGCGTCGTACGCTTCGAGGCGTTATCAGGAAGATATCACCCGCCAAGACGGGGCTGTCCAGATCCTGCTGCAGGGACCATCTCTTTGATCAGTTGCTCGCGGCCATCCTGCCTGCGCCTTACGGCCCATTGCATCACTGATCAATCAAGCCGTGACCCGTCAGGGCGGCCATCCACCCAGCAATCATCATGGTGGATACACGGCTCGCCGCCCGCTATCAGGACGGCTAAACGTCCATCAGCGCTTCAATTCCTGCTTATCCTTCTATCTATCGTGTGTTTACCACTCCTATTGGGTTACCTCTATAAAAGGAATAGAAACCAGGATGAAACCGGTTTCATTCTGCGATGGTTCTTCTTCTACAGCCGATCCCTGATCTCATCAGCAGTTTTGCATCGGTGGTGCCTCAGGCGCTGGGGCTATCCTTCTTCTTGTTGAACATTGACCGCGTAGGCCTTCGGCATGAGATGGCAAAGCGATGATCAAGAGTCGAAGATGACGGTGGGGTGCCGCGTAACGCAGCACCGACCTCCAGTGCTGAAACTACGTTCTCACCGTCATCCGGCCTGTTTAGAGATAATCTTCAGGTCCGGAAGTTTACACCCCAACGAGTACACCCAATCGGCGGCATAAATTACCATCCTCCACAAACGAAGAATACGATCTTGAAACTCCACAAAGTCCGTGCAGCGCCATCAGGCATTGCCGCGCAGCGATTCGCCAGACTCTTTTATAATCCCGCCTGTGATATAGTTTATTTGGTTCTCAACGCATTGGCGGACGGTCTAGAGGCCATCTCCGTTAATGGCGCAAAGATAGAGGCGTTTCTGCGCGCGGTACAAAAGCAGCGTTCATGGTGTGCAGATTCCGTCCGCCGCGGCTCAAAATCACCGCGGGGGCCTATTTGCTCAACCGATCCACATTCCAACTTCATGCCAGGTCAGTAAAAATGTAGATCCGCCACATGCCACCTTTTCGCTTTGCCGCACGAAAAATACCCTATCATGCTGAATAAAGTTTGAATTTCCATCGATCAATGTACGGCCAGACATTCCGCATCATCAGCAATACCGCGGTTTTCAAACGCATCCGAACCGCGACCTCCTGCGTGGGCGCGTCATTCCCTGCCTGCTGACCTTCCACCCGCACGCAGCTCAGCTTTACGAGACGACGTCGGTCAATAAACTCCAGCGGACGCGTCATTGGCTTCCGGACGCATCGACCGCAAGCTCCACCAAGGGCCGGGACGCTCAAGACTGCCATCCTCCTTGGTCCGGTAACTACGCGGACATCATCATCATGCCACTGCTTTGAGAGACTATACTTTCGCCTCAGAGTGACAGATGCCACTAATCCATGGCGACGGTGCCAATAACACCCCTCGCAGACGCTGCTCGATCTCGATCCAGAAACGCCGCAGGAGGTTAGACAACTGGCCGTGACGATGGTGGGCGACCTGAAGTATAGTCCTTTGGTCCGCACTCCTTTAGTCATCAGCTATCGCACTTCCACCCCCACATTCCATGTTGCGCCGCGAGCTCCTCTGCCGGAGGAGTGGAAACGGTTTATCAGGCGCACAACTTGTTCCATTCACAGGCACACCATGTTCTCGGAGATCATCAAAGCAGACCGTCTCCTCTACTGACCCGGCATGTACAGCAGGAGCGCCCACGGATCCTATGGAATATGGGCGTATAAAAATGTCTACATCACTATACATCAGCGCATGCTTGACGGATCATAGGAGAACCTGCGTCACTACACCGCTGCCCGCGTAGACGGGTCGTACGGCGTGGACGTGGTCCAAGGCCCTACTACATTCCAGCAGGCCCTGTGGACTCTTTACCCGCGAAGCGTCATCTGCGACGTGCTCTGGCATGAAGTAGACGCTTCGCCCACCCCTTGCGCCACCACATCTACCACCAATATACATACGACCCGTATCGGAGCAAGAAGAAAAGACCGAACTGCAAGTGTACGATCGAACGGATCGGTACTCGACCTCTTCATCCGGGCACCTTTCAAAGGTGGCTGGCCTGTGCGATCTTGAACATATGGACCCATCGCATCACGATCAGGAATAATCTAAAGGCTCAAGATGGGGCTTTCAGGCGATCAAGATCAGATAAATTTTTGGGAGGATGGGATCAACCCGCATCGCCGTAAGTAGCGCCCAATGTAGTACTGGAACACCATCCCGCGACTGGAAGTGGTGGAGAAGAAACATCGCGTAGAGCTGCCCGACAGGCTGACAGACATTATTCGATACAGCAACCCGAAGTGCATCACAGACAATAGACCGGTAAAGTCGGCACTTCTACATCACGGACAAGGAGTGCGGCACGAGTACAGTGTCGTTACAGGCATAAGATTCCACCGCGGCGAGATGTTACTGGGTAGCGGCTCGATGAACTGACGGACTGAGGCGCGACGGACCTTGCGGACCATCGGCACGCTGGGCCATCGCTCCGCGGCCAGGGCTGGGCCCCAGACGACAAGTCGGTAGCGACCGCCTACGCCTGGGCGTGAGGTCCAGCGTCTGCCTGCAACCGGATCCGGCGGTACCCCATCCATCCGGGCGGCGCGGGACAGCCATTAGCGGCGTAGCGCGGTACACTCCAGCGCGGGACCTTTTGGCGGGTGTCGCTGCGCATCGGCGCCACGGCGCGTCATGCCACGGCCACCTGCCGTGGGGTGGGGCCAGTCGGAGGCCGCATCAGGTTCAACCTGTCTCCGCCTCCCCGGGCGCCGTGCCCAGTGGCCCATTTCGCAGTCGATGACGCTGCGGAAGCGTCTAGAGGCCCCCCTCATTATCAATTTGCCACGCCGGGTACAGCGATCGCCAGCCAGCAGCGCACCCTCGCCCGTTGGGAGGTAAAGTGATACAATTATCCGGGTGCCTCCGCTGGCCCCTAGGACCTCTTTGGCTTCGCGGTAGTAGTTCGCGCGCCATTGCGTCGGTCTGCGCCGCGCTGAGTGCGCATCGAGCCGCCCTCACCTTCGATGTCGGCTATAGATACGGCGCTTGAACCATACACTGCACGTAAACAGGCGCCCACACCTACAGCGCCGCCACGCCCACACCATCAATGCACATCGGTCCGACGCGCAGTGGACTCGAGTATGTCGTCGGTGATGTTCTGAAACCTAAACACAACTGACGACACGAATAACGACTGGCGTATCACTCTTGAGATAGAAATAGCCTCTTTTTTTACCAGGCTGCTTATCGGACGAGGCCATGCTGCAGATGGGCGCACGCATGATTCTATTCGGCGTAGGCGTGGGCGGCTAGTGCCCGGGGCCTGGTGCTCAGGTATCCATGGCTGGCGATTAGTGGACTCCTGATCATTATAAGCCCCTACCAATATCAACCCGCCAGCTGCAGCCCGCACGGCAGACGGTGGGGAGCGCGTAGTGGACGTCCTCAAGGCGCCTCGCTGAGATCAACGAGGCCGCGATCGCGCCATCAAGGTAGTAGCCACAATGCTGGCCACCTCAGCGTCGTTTGGTCTGGAGGAATACGATTTACCTCATCATCCGAGCGCCATCGATGGCCTCCAGGAAAAGTGCCTCATCCGCACGGCTACACGCCTGCAGGTACTTTCTTCTCAGTGGGCTGCGCTCAAATACGATCCGCAGCGAATCCGCGTGGCCAAATTCTGCCGCGTGGCGGGCTGCCCGGTGGCAGCTGCGCTGCGCCGCAGAGCTGAAACAGGGCGAACCGCCAGCGCGCGGCTTCCCTCTGCGTCTACAGCGACCGTGCTCGAAAATCAAAGTGCCACGCCGCCTCGCTCGACAGCGCCAGCCTACGCCATTCTCCGCCGAGACCCGCAAAGCGCATCAATGGCACGTTAGCTTTATCAGCCATCTTCGGCCTCTCGGACTCGTTATACAAGACGCTCCTTACACAAAACCTCAGCTCCATATGAGATAAGCTCCTATACGGCAATTCACTCGAGATTAGGGGCATATCGCGCCACTAATCATCGTCAACGCGTTATCATCGGCCTGGTTTCATTCGCTGCTAAGCGGCACGTACTTCGCCACCGTTGCGGGAACGCTAGCCGCACGCGCGATGACTTGATCTGCTCTCCGATGCCTCAGACCACCCATCACCTGCTGGCGTAGTACTGCTTCGCTGTATGGATCTCGCTGGGAGGCTGGATCCTGAGCGCGAGATTTCATCACTTCTTGCGCAACGCGGCGTACAGTGCTCATCGCTCAACGTCACGTGGCTCTTCGCGCGTATCATCCAGCCCGCCTGATCAGATCCTTGCCCACATCGCGCATGGTCAGCACCTGGACTGAACATCAATACGCATCTCATCCCGCTGATTAGAAATCTCGGCGTACTGATTACTCGGTATGGGCTATCAGCATCGTATAGCCCTACACAATACTCAGGCGTGACCGTCACCCACACTGGTGGTGCGCTCCGGGCGTGGCAATGGCCTTCCTTAGCCTCATAAGACACGATCAAAAACATTTTGGTGGTGCTCCGCATCTTCACCAGATCAAACATGTTTCAAATTAGGCAGCGTCATCCGCATTGGCGGCCTTTGGAGGACGGTAGTAGACGTAGGTCTGCCAGCACGCGCCTTCGCACCCTACGACGGCCAGTTGGTGATCTTGCCTAACTCACGGCAATCGACGCAAGTAGTGACAGACATCTCCTCCGAAGCCCGGACGACGTATCGTCAGTAGTCGGCTCATACGGCCACCTCCTTGGAAAATGCATCAGGCGATGGCGATCCTCAGCAGCATGGACGACCGTGATATTGCATGGCGTGAGGCCAGGCAGCAGCATCCTTGGCGGCCTTTGTCGCTTTGCCCGATTCATCGCTCACCATCCAAAAACTCATTTACTTCATCCGCAAATCAGCTGACATCTTGAGCACCCAGGCGAGTCCAGCCCCGATATAGCACCGCAGTTCAATGCTGGCCGTTTCAACGCCTTCCCTCATACGGTGTACATCGATAAAGGAAATGATCTGTCGTAACAATTCAGCCCATTACGTCCTGCATCAGAATAAAAGAGAGGCTGATATTCCACGCGAATACGGTCTTCCTCTCCACTATTGACAATTACAAAAATAGTTCAGAAATAATAACGCTCGTAGGCACCGGTAGTTGTAATCAAAAGCGCAGAGCAGGCGGCATACTGGCTATCGAATGGATCAGATATATATCATACCACTTTTCCGCTTTTTGGAGTATAGTCGAGCCACAATCCATGCAGCATGATTGCGCATCGCGTAATCATCGATGAAATCAAATTACAGCATGTTTATATCAGCACCTATCCATGGGCAGTTGGTCTGTGTAGTAGGTAATCGCGCTCGGCGATCAGTAATGCAGGTGCGCTACGCCGGTTATTTATCACGCAGTGATCAAGGATGAATCGTTCGACAATGCATAAGATATACGCAGATGGTCAGAGGTGGCAAGCGTCTATCTACTTCACTAGCCAGAAACAAGGAGAAATGGGGTACAAAATCCATGATTCGGGCCATATATTTCGCAGAAATGGCTCCAGAGAGCGGTTTTGGGCGTAAACCCGGAAAAACGGGCCTGGAAACAGGGCAGGGGCGTCCGAGGCAAAACTGGGGCGTAGGGGCGGGCTGGGCGCAAGAGCAAGGAGGCGATGCGCTGGGGCAATCGAGTGAAGATACCTACTTTTTAGAGCCTCATCAATAATAGATTAAACTAACAGGTAACCTGCCGAGAAACATTTGGCACAGCCTGGAGTATGGCTGTGCTAAAACCTAATCCAGCTACTGCGCGGCGATGAAGACCGGAAGGGCGCAACGCTGTACAAACTGCGGTTATCTCTCGATCTCGCGGTAGCCTGTATCACAACAGCGCAGCACAGGCAGCTTCAAGCATATTCTGGGTCGCCTCCATTATAGCCAGGCTTCCAAGTTGGATGGACTACCCACTTACAGGGTAGTTAAGGAGGCGGATTTGCAGACGCGAAAGCGCCGCGCATTCCATGCATCAGCACCCGCGTCCGGTCGCCAATGCTGGCAAGATCGGGCAGATGGTAGGCAGGGCGGCGGAGATGGAAATTTCTGGCGGGCGAAGGACTACCTGGTGCGGTCAGCTGGCGAACCAAATGGGCGACGCTCCTACGTGACGTGCGATAGCAAGACACGGTGAGCGGCGCGAGATCTTCAAGACTGCGCAGCTATCCTGACGGGCTGATCGACCTCAAGGAGGGCGGCCTGGAAGCCTGATCGGTGCAAGCTGCTTGCAGAGTGTACCGGCGGCGCAACCCCACCAGAACAAAACCAAAATTCCGCAAGAAATGGGCTCGTTCGGCGTGATTGGGGGCACCGGATGCAGGGTGAGATCACCGCCAGGGGCCAAGGCCAAGGCGCTGGAAGTGATCTGCCACCGCTGCTGACAGGCGAGAGGTAGAATCCGGAACTGTGCCCGACATTCTGGCAGCCCGCCCTGATCCGCCTGCTGGCCGACGCCGTGGTGGGGCATGTGGCGAAGGTGAGTACATTTCAGGCGGACTGGTGGACCCCTGGAACTATATCTGGGGACGGGCGACTTTGCCATCCAGGCGGGATCGCTGCCAGGTCAGTGATGATGACCGGGCCGCTGTTGGCACGCTGGTCAGGCTGTGCTGCCCAGCGTAGGCGGTGACAAAGATCAGGCATTGGCGCCTCCGACACGCACATCTTGGGCCCCGCCGTCGGCGCAGAGATGATCTATCACGGCGTCGCACGCACAGGAGGCTGCGGGCCGAAAGCTCCGTGGCACCTACTGCTCGGCAGAGGCCTCGCTGGCCAAGGGCAGCTAACATCCTCATGGCGGCCATAATGGCCAGGGAGCGTGACGACGATCCTACAATGCGGCGTGCGAACCGTACATCAGCAACTCTCACCATGCTGCTGAGTCCGCATGGGGCGAAGATCTCGAGGTGAGGTCGAACCTGCTGGCCGTGGCGTGGAGGAACGTATTACGCTCGCTGCGGGAACAGCGCGCACCGTGCTGCCGGACGAAATCCAGTGGGCGAAAAACTGTCATTGCCGTACGGCGAAACCGGCCCTGCATCAGACGAACCACAACCAGCTGGGGATCATCCCGGCCGCGTTCCGTCGGTTGGGAATACATATGACGCAGGAGGGCGACGACATCCACATCCTACTGCGCATGGGACATACGAGATCAGAGACCTTCATGGACGGCTCGATCATGACGATCGCCGATGCGCCGTAGGATTGACGCCGGACTTGCTGAAGCATCATCCTCGTCAGTAGCTACACAGGCGCGAGGCAGCATGCTGATCACCAAAGATGTTTGAGGCCGGCTCTTCGTCGATAAGTTAATCGACATGGGCGCATAGATCATCCTCCGTACATCAGGCGACGGTCATCGGGCTGGGCACCGCTTCCGGTTGCGTGGGGCGAAAGAAATGGCGCGCCAGATATTCGCGCCGGTATCGCCCTGCTGATCGCGCCGCCAGCGGTGCCGCTGACCACATGGACAACATCAGACAGATCTGACCGCGGCTCAGCACGTGATAACGGCTGAACGCCCTGGGTACCTGCATCACACCGCGGGTGGATTGGCAAACGTCGGAAGACCTGCAAGGCGCATGATTCCGGAAGAGTCACGTGATCAGGTAGACTTATCAAAGCCACTTTTGGCATCATCAGTAGGATGGTATTGACGACGATATACGACCGATATTTGGCGACGGCAGGAAGTCCTCACCCTCATCTGAGCATAGATAGCATCCTCGTGCCATTTACCTGCTCAAAATTCTCCTTACATGGGGTAGCAGCTCGCTGCTGGTGAGTTGGACTACGTGAGCGGCGATCAGGCGGCGCGGCGATTTGCCCATCACACGGTGTATTACCCCATCGACTGCCTCCCAGTTGGTCGAAGGAGACAGATTCGACGTGGGGGCGCTTCGGTAGGCTATCGGCTGACAGGCGCCGCGGGACGCGGTGGGGTACGGTGGATGGCGTAGATGCATCGACGGCCAGCGTGCTGTTTAGCGTCGATCCTTGAGGACAAGAGTTGCTGATCGGTATGGCGCCAGAGTGGTGCGTGCGGTGGATCCGCCGCGCGCGACACTATCGCTGTGGATATACCCGAGGACTGTTGGATTTGAACTAACCTGTTACCAGAGAAAAGAAAGGTGACATAACGCAAAAGAAATCGTTCTGGAAGCGCATCCGCTTCAAGTATAGGCTATCGTTCATCAACGCAGATCGAGCGCTGGACGAGATGTTCAGCTTCCCCGTGTCTCATGACTGTGGTTTCTTCTCTGCCCGTCTGCCTGTTTGCGCTCAACTGATCGCCATCACCTCATCATCATCATCCACCACCGATCCGCAACTATCTGCCTGGCTCGGCGCCGAGGGTGCGTCGTGAGATCGATAAAAGCGCCGTCAAGAGCCAGGCCTCTCGCTCGACGCGGCGCTGAGCTACAATGGCGCGCTATCTAGAGCAGCATCCATTATCATCGCCCGGCGGGTAGGCCGACTCTATTCACGCCGTCGACTCGTCTCATCCTGCATCAGCGCCGACTACAGCATCTGTCCCTCACTCCGAAGACGGGGCCTTCGTCAAGTATGAGGAAGGCCTGACCTCAGCTCATCCGGCGCTTCGGCGAGGCGAAGCAGCAGCCTTCTACAAGCCCGTCAACGGTGTCATCATCCCTTTTCCCCAACGTCAGGCGTCACTACGGCGTCGATCGTGGCGGGCTCAAGGAGGCGTCAATGTCCACGCTGGAAGTACCGTCATCTACGGCAACGATCAGCCTTGGCAACGTAGTCGCCATGCAACACAAAGACAACTTCATGTCCGTCTACGGCACAACGGCATACTGCTAGAGGATGCTCCGAGCGATCATGTAATTGGCCAGCGGGTATCGCACTGTCAGTAACACCGGCAGACTCTCCACAGGCGCACCTGCACGCCCGAGCTGTAGTATCGCGGCGTCAATCCAATCCAAAGAATATATTGCATTCTGTAAACACAGAATAGAACCGAAATTACCTGCTGGCTCACCGGTTCAATCAGCACACAGGCGCTCGATGTCATCCCGGAACCTTTTAAGATCGGCAGAGATCCTACGCCTCATGCTTTGACAAACATCCTTACTCCTTGTGGGGCGCAGGTTTCCGGCCAAGGGTAGTCGCAATTGCCGACGAACAGCATTACGCGCCTTCGCTCAAGAGGGCGCTTGCCGATACTGCCGATGAAAGTGCCGTAGGCACGGGATGCCATCGCCGATGTGGTGCAGATGGCGCCGGTCGACGTGGAGTACTCACCAGCGATGGTGCGCAGCTATGCCGGTCTTCGTCCGACGCTCGCCACGCTGGAAATGACAAAATCAACGGCGCTAGCCAACAGGGAACGCTGGTCGTGGCCGGCGGGCTCATCACGGCCACACGGCTCGACATGCAGGGCGCGCCGATCCTGCCCGTCGACTCGGAGCGTTCAGCCATCTTCCAATGCCTCGTCAACATGGACAAGACGCGCGGGCGCGGTGGAAGGTGATCCTCCGGCCTCTGGCGGACTTCTTTCCGCGCACAACGCCGCGCCGAGGCGACAGCCGACATCCCACTCCAGCTGAGGCGCTGCATCACCCAGAACTAGTCAGTAGGCATGGTGACGATCGATTCAGCGTCGATGATGAACAAGGCTTCGAGATGATTGAGGCGCGATGATGGCTTATTCAGCCTGCCGCCGGACCCAGATCAGTGGTCATGCACCGCAGTCGGTCCCATCCACTCCAGTAAATTACGCAGTTGCCAAACGGCGCCGTGATGGCATCGGCTAGGGACACCGACATTTTTTCATCGCCTACGCCTTGGCCTCCCCACACCCGACTGCAGGCGCCGCGCCACGGCTCGGCTTCGCCCAACTCCTCGACGCTCCTTGTGAGGAGGCGCCCGACGGAAAGCGCCCCGCAGCAGATTGCGCCCTGCGGGCGGCTCATCTGTGATAGCAACAGCCCTCATCCTCAGCACGCCACGCCGGCAAGGCTGGCCATCACTGACCTTCCTCTGCGGAAAGGTCCGGCTTCTTGTGCCCAAGGCGACCTCATCGCCAGAAACGGTGGCCCGCGACGTTCATCGCCACCCGACGTACGTGATTACGTACGGATGACGCCGGAGAGCTCGACGCATTTGCAGCAGGAAATAACAGGTAGTCAGAGTGGGAATGACTGAAGCTACTCCCTAACTACCCTCACTTCTTCACCCTTGCAGCTGCGGGGCGGCCCCGCCAACTACCATGACCACAGGCCTGCTAACTACTCAAGGATCGTGGAAACCTTTTGATTCTAATCCTAAAAGCTCATGTCCTCTGCCTGCTCGATTCTTGTATAATTGCGCCAGGTTCAGGCATTTTCTCTTCGCCCGCCTCTTCAAGGTGCGCATTGAGAAGTTTTACCTCTTCTTCGACCCTAAGTTTCGCCTGTTCCAGTTCAAACCCCAAAGCAGGGGCCAGATACGGCGTCGGCTGGCTACCTCGGCAGGTACTGCAAGATCTCCAGCATGATCGGCGAATCGATGGACCAAAAGGCGGATGGCGCAACCCCGCAGCCGTGGGGTTCCGCTCCAAACCAGCCGAGCAGCGACTGCCTGATCGCCTTGGTCATGGTGTATCTTCAACTTCCTCCTGGCCATCTTCTGCTCTACTCGGTAAATTGCTCTTCCGTGGGGCGTACATACCTGCACCGCTCCGGAACATCTCCAGCCGGCATAGATTCAATAGCAGACGTTTGTGAGATCGGACTACCGCAACGCGACATCCTGCTCCGTACCGACGATGACCACCAGGTCATCAGCCGTGGATGCGTTTCGCCGTGGCTCTCTACGAGACGACGGCGCGCACCTACAGCACCTCTTGCAGCCCCGCCAGCGTCGCCTTGGGCTGGAACGCTCACGGGCTGTGGGCGACGCGAAATACGTCTTCCCACCGCGAGCGCCCTCGTCAGTCAGCAGCTTCGGCACGTCGGCAACATCTTCCCGCGAGCCGGGACGCGCACGTTCTGGATGCTGACGGCCTTCCACAAAATCATCTAGCCAGACATCTACCACCCATCCCGGCACATCGACGGCGGGCACATCATCATTCTTGCTCTGCAGGTGCGTAACGCTGTCACAGAAGCCATCAGATAAATTCCTCAAGTACGCCCAGATCCCATGGGCATGGTACTGCTCTTCGGCCTGCTGCTCTCGCCAGCAGCGCGTACTGCGCTTCTTCTTCCAGAAGCTGGCGGCGGCGGCTGCGGCCACGGGCAAGAATAATACCGGGTACATAACCGCAGAGGACGCTCCCCGCATGCTTACGGCATTACTATCCGCCCCGGCTGTGAGGGCAGATGGATGCCACCTCTGTCCACTCCTCCATTAGTCGCGTCAAAACTTCGCCGCGCCCCGATTCCGCTGCCCACGCTTCTTGTTGTACGTCGTCTTGTAAGCGGCCGTCACGCATTTCAAATCCTTGATCAAGGCACCAGTCTTGGCGCAGTCTTCCTCATTGGCGCGGCGCCCAGAAAGCGGCTTCGATGTAGCAACCAAACGACATCATGGCCTCGCTCGTCTCAGCGCACGCCACGCGCGGGTCGTAGATCCTCCCTCAGCGGCTCCACACCGCTGGGGCCAGGCGCGACAGAAGGGACCATTCAGGGCGAAAGCTCATCAAAAGAGTCAGGTAGGGCCCAACGTGGCGATATCACGTCCGTCCGTATGCTCACGTCCTCGCTTCGGCGCTCAGATGTTGGCCGATTCCTCGTCAATGAAGCCCGCTGGAAGTGTTGAGTAAAACTGACACGCGCCAGAGCGTGTAGCGGCCTCAGCCAGTAAACTTTTTGGACGATAGTTTTTGGCCGCGGACGATGGCGAAAATGCTCAATCAGCTGTATCCTCGCTCTTTTTATCAGTTGCTCCAGCTGCATGACAAAGCCAGTTCTTTCGCCGTCTTGTTCACCTTACCTCCGGCTCAGCCCGCCCGTTTCCATATATCCATCAGGCCAGCCGAAATTTCAGTTTCGCCTGATCGAGCACTCCTCACGGGCATACTATTCCTTTGAGGCATACGTACGGCGCAACTGGTAAAATTCCATCACACCATATCTTCGATTTTAGCGACCTCAATGCGATCTTACACTTGTCATTATCATAAGTATCATCATTTTGGCAATCCCCAAAGTCATCTTATTCGACAGAACTCAAACAAGCACCTATATTTACCCCTTGCACAGGCCTCACGGGGCCCAGAAATCATTCTAGTACAGCCAAACTTGCTGCCCCCGCAAACCTTTACCGCTGCGCAGGCCTCTGCCGAAGACCGAGAGTTTTGCCCAGTACAAAAGCCGACCGGGGATTCTCCATACTTGGCCAAACTTCGCCCCATGGCCGCAGCTTCCGCCCCCAAACAGAGCGCCTGTTGCCTGCAGATTGCAGGACATCAAACAGGCGCCTGTTTACCTTGCAGATTGCAGGAGCGCCGAGCGAAACTTCTGTTTACCTGCCTGGGTGCAGGACGCCAAACAGGCGCCTGTTTACCTTCGCAGATTGCAGGACACCAAACGGGCGCCTGTTTACCGTTGCACAGATTGCAGGGGACCCGAACAGGCGCCTGTTTACCCTACGCAAATTGCAGGACGCCAAACGGGCGCCTGTTTACCGATACCTGAGTGCAGGAGCCCAAACAGGCGCCTGTTTTCTAGGTGGGGAGCCAGAGCAGGCGCCTGTTTACCGTCTGGGTGAAATTTAAACGGGCGCTGTTTACGCACGCAGGCCTCACCGGGGTGGAAATCTATGGGCTTGCTTTTCCCCGCAGCACCACCTTTTGGCTTCTTAATTGCATCATTTCTCGTGTCCCTTATACGCGGCCTCCAATCTCAGCGGCAGCCAGCGACAGGCGATGGCGCCGCTCGGCGAGCTTGAGGTGTCAGTCAATTCCGCCGTCCTGGATGGTGAAGGGTGCTGGAGGAAGGTGAAATGCAACCAGTCTTCCTCAGACGAGGCGAAATGCTGCTGCGCCTCCTCGATGAGCCGAACAGGTAGAAAGCGGACCAGTGTCTCTGCACGGGCGATAGAGTCTGGCACAGGTCGGTGAAGAAGCTAGCGCTGCGGGCACAGGCGCATGGGCCTCGAGGCGTCGTGCCGCAGCACGATGAGGGCGCTGGCTGCATGCTGCATCAGCTGTCGGGCCAAGACTGGCGAATCTGCTCGATGTAGTTGCCGCCGAGGCTCATCTCGACCGCTTGCAGGGCGATGTATTTGCGCAGTTCAGGAGGTCTTCAGAAGAGATCCATGCCGCGCTCTTGGAAGAAAGAGCGGTGCAGCGTCCTCCCGAGCGCACCTGCCACGTCACGCCGGTGCGGAAGCATCCGTCGGGCGTGAAGGCTGGCGGAGTCCTCTTCGGGCCGGCGGTACACACTCGCGCGCGATGATGGTCTTGCCGCGTGACAGCGATCTCGTTGATTCTCCGGATCGATACGGACGTCGATGTCGGGCATGAGGCCAGCACGGAGCCGAAGGTGCCAGCCCACCGCAGCAGCAGCAGAGGCGGAGAGTTTCTGGAGAGGCGCAGCCGCAGACGATGATGTCGACGGAGAGACTCGGCGATCTCGTCCTGGAGAGGCGCGCCCGGCCACGAGCATGATACCGCGCTCGATGCCGACGGCGCGTTTCCAGGGGCGCTGCAGACCGTCTTTTTGGTAGAAGCGAGCTTGAGGCCAGCGTGCAGGCGTCCTCGCCCGTACGGGCGATAGTTGAGGACATACTGCCGCCGGTGAGAGCGTCGCGGTGAGGCGCGCATACCCGCGTAGGCGCGGGTGAGGCGTCTGGTTACGCCGCTGGCGTAGACCTTTCTCCAGAAGCGCGGCACGTTGCACTATGAGCGTGGAAGGCCGCACTTTGGCTGCAGCGTTCAGCGGATCATTTTCCGTCATGACGATGGCGACACAGTGCGCCGCGGGGCAGAGCCGAGTTAGTCCATCCCTCTCGGAGGGTATGTGACGGGTGGCGGAAGCACACTACGGAGGGAGTCGCGGCTCGGTGACCATCCGGCGAGACGGAGGGCGTGAATACGCATCATCTCTGCAGCAGAGTATGGCGTGGTGATGGCGACGCCAGGCTCGCCCGTCGTACCGGAGTGCCTGGGTGAGTGACCCACAGCATGCCGTCAGGCGCCTCGTTGACGCATGGATGACAGCGGCGGTTTCAGCGCGCGCGTTGTCGCCGCGGCGGACGAACTCCTCGAAGAAGACGCCCGCCCTCGTCGGTGGGATAACGGGCGACGCTCGCGGTCGAAGACATGACGATCTTCCGGGAGTGCTCATGCCCATCTCCTGCTGGCCGCTTGTAAGCGTTGTTGTGCTGCTGCTGCTCGCCGGACGAAGAGCGAAGTCGGATGTAACGTGCGCGGACGATGTGCTGATCTGGTCGGGCGACCCGGTGGGGTACATAGGCGCTTCCACGGCGCGTGCGCCGCAGGGCGGGAGAGCGGGTGTAGAAGCACTGGGGCGTGTTACAGCGCGCGCAGATGCCGATGTTCTCCGACGCCGATGCTGCGTACTCGGTAGAGTACCTGCGGAGGTGAAAAGCAGACGCGGGTCGCAGCAGGCGTTCCAGAGAAAAATGCCGGGCCACTGCCGCGTGGCCGATCGCGATGCTAGCGGGCGACGCGTTGGCCCATAGCTGTTCGCCCTGATCGTGGATCAGTCTGCGGAAATGGGGAGTCATAATGAGCGAAAAGGCCGCTAAAGCGAAAGACCGTAGTGAATGGGGGAACAGGAGACGAAATTTAGAGGCCTGGGTGCTGATCTCACCTCCTCTTCCCTGAAGATGCAGACAGTGCGAACAAAGAAGATCAAGGTCAGGACGCCGGCCAATTTCACTTCGCCCCGGCGCCGTCAGTCAAGTGGGCTGGACGCGCACGCCGTACCTGGTCAGTCTATCACCATGCTTCACGCTGAAGAATTGACATGCCAAGCGCGTGCGACAAAACATCGAGCTTGAGGGAAACTTGCACGGTTTGTGCTCTCGTTGCCAGTAAAGCGATCACGCGGTCACGACGCTAGCTGTACGGCATGGCTGTAGGAGGCTCGTCGCCGTAAACGAGGCTGGAAGCGAGGGCTCGCCGGTGATGGCGACGATCGCATGCACGGCTGATCGTCGCGGCGTTCGCTCGGGCGAGCGATGGGTGACGGTCAACGGCATGGGCAGTCTTACGGGCCGTGCAGGATCCTGCGGGGCGATGCTCCCACACGAGGCGCGTGGCGCCGTCTCGTCTGCGCGATGGAGGTTTCTGCACTGGCGTCGGGGTCGGTCGGTGTAGGCTTTGAGAGGCGCGGGTGAGCGCGGTAGCGGGTGCCAGATGCGGCGGAGGCTGTCGTCACGTGACCGTTAGTTGCGCAGCAGTTCGCCGGCGGGCCGAGAAGAGTGTCCGTCGACGCGCTTCGCCCTCGCGCTCCTCGATCATCTTTGCGCGATTGCGGCCTTCATGGTGCAGGGCCCGTCCTGCCCGATGTAGAGCGGTGTGCGCGTCTGAGGCCGCTCCGCAGTGGATGAGCGTCGAGTAGTCGGCGTGACTTGTGGCCCGATCTCCCAATAGAGCTGCGGGGCGCAGTAGTCGAGTCCAGCCGTTCTTCATCCACAGCACCACGTCGGCATAGGGTCGTCGTAGTCCTGCAGCCCGCGCGTGTCGCTGCCGTGACGGTCGGACGACTTGTTGCGGTAGATGCCGAAGGGGCTGACGCCGAAGCTGACCCAGGGCTGCCGGGAGGCTACGGTCATCTTCAGCTCGCGGATCAGGAGGTTGATGTTGCTGCGCCGCCAGTCATCGCGCCGGTTGGCGGAGAAGCCCGCGGGCGGACCGCAGGCGGGAGAAGCCTCCTCGTCCGGGAAAGGCTCGCCGGCGACGGGTAGGGATAGAAATAGTCGTCGATATGGATGCCGTCGATGTCGTAACGGTGACGATGTCGCGCACCACGCCGCAGATGAAGAGTCGGCGAGTCGGGGATGCCGGGATCGAAGAGCGTCAGTGCAGTTATGGCTGCACGAACCACTCAGGATGGCGGCGGTAGATGTGCGTCCCGGCGAAGTCCTCAAAGTCGTTGCGCCGGCGCGGTAGGGCGTTGAGCCAGGCGTGAAACTCCAGCCCGCGCAGGTGGCGGGCTTCGATGGGAGGTAAGCCAGCGGATCGAACGCCTCGTCCTCGGGCGCTTCGCCTGGCGACCCGTCAGCCAGCGGCTCCGGGGCTCATGTAGCGGAGGGTAGAAGGCGTCGGCCTCGGGGCGGATTTGGAAGAAGATGGCGTTGATACCGTAGCGTTTCAGGCGGTCGAGGCGCTGATCCATGAGCGTGCGAAAATCGTCAGGTGAGAGGTCCGCGGTAGTCGTTCTGATAGATGGTCTGAAACCACGCGCCGCGAAATTCGCGTTTGGGATAGATGCGTTTTTTCCCTGCTTCACGAGGGCGCGATGTGGTGCATGCGCCGAGGCTCAGGAGCAGGGCGAGGGCAGAGCAGTTTGTTGCGCATAAGGGTAGATGATTGGTGATTCGTTTCGGCGATGATCTCCTCAAGTCCGCGGCGGAGGTTGTATTCGGGCGTGAAGCACACTCGTGGCGGAGGGGCTGACGTCGCAGATCCAAGTGCGTTGCTTGAGGATGCTGATACTTGTCGGTGTTGAGCGGCGGGTCGGCCGGTCATGCGCCCGATGGCCTCAGAGACGGTGCAGACCACGCGCGCCAGCCAGGCGGGATGCGGGCGTGGAGGACGTGCCGACGGTGGAGCAGCTCCTGGATGAGGCCCGCAGAACTCGTCGTCGGTGTAGACGTCGCCGTCGGCCACGAAGTAGCTGCGGCCTGACCGCGCGCTCGAGGCGCCAGCCGGACGACGCGCGCCAGGTCACGAGCGTAGATGAACGCGGAGACGCTGGGGCGTGCGGCCGATCTTGAAGTCGAAGCCCGCGCGGATGCTCTCGATCTCATCCCATAGTCGCGGTCGCCGGGGCCGTAGACGCCCGTGGGCCGCAGGATGGTGTGGGGATCGTCGTCTGCTCGCGGACGCACTGCTCGGCGGCCAGTTTGCTGCGGCCGTAGATCGATTCAGGCCGGGGCTCATCGTCGGCCGAGATAGGTCGGAAGGTGCGTTCGTCGCCGCGGGCCGAAGGCGCTGGGGCTGCTCATCAGCACAAAGCGATCGGCGCGTGGCCTCGCCGCCGGCGTTGAGGCAAGCCAGAAGGCGGCGGTGTATTCGGTGTTGACCTCAAGCGAAGAAGTCGGCCGGGCGGACGGTCTTCGTCACGCCTGCATTAGTGGACCACGCCGTCCCACCGCCCATGCTCGGCCGCATGTTCGCGCACTTGGGCGGCGAGCGCCCGGCGTCGGCATAACGGAGGTCGATCAGGTGAGACGCGGTCTTTGGGCACCGGCCGAGGGAGCTGCCGGTCGCACGCCCGCCCAGACCTCATATCCGCCTCCAGCGCCTCCCGGACAAGGTGTCCGCCGATGAATCCGCTGGCTCCAGTGATCAGAATCTTTTTCATGCCCGCAAAGGTAGAATGGCTGGCACTGCAGCGAGGCCGGTACACAAGCCTGCAAATCGCGGGGGCCATGTGAATTAGATTTATGGAGATTCCATAGAGTCGTTCGGCGGCGGAAAGGCGCTTTTGCGAGATTATCCTCCTTTTCCCGCCGCACGAAACCGATCTCGAGACTTTTAGACGCCTTCCCGCCGCACGAGCCGTTTTCCGAAGCATTTTTCCCCTTTCCCGCCGCGGAAATGACTTTCGAGTACCCTGTTCCCGTCGCAAAAGTGCCTTTTCGGAGAATTTGATCGGTTTCCGCGCCTCATTTTGGCGTTTCCTGAAAATTTCTGATCGATTTCGTGCGGCGGAAGGCGTTTTGCGAAGTCCGAGATCGGTCTCTGGCGTTTCTATTTTATGTTTGAGAGACCGAACAGCTTTGCATTTCAGGAGACAGAATAACGAAGAGCCGCCGTGCCGACCTTCGTTTTAGGAGGCCAAACGGAAAATGACATCACAAATAATCGTCCTAATCGATTGTTAGAGATATCCGGGAGTAAGCACCGCATCCATACGCCTACCGACGCCCACTCTCCCTCAATACCGAGACCCCGACACGGGCCTTTACGAGGCTGTGCCGATTCTTTTCATGCATGTGGGGCGGACCCTCTCTCAGTATCCACTCACACCCGAGGACGCTACGGTAGCGTCCCCTATATGGACTCATGCTTACTCACAATCACTTTGGAGAACGGGAGCCGTCCTGAGGGTGATCACAGTGCGCACCGCGACTCATCGATCGACGTGTCGCCTTCCGCAAGGCAAGTCTACCTTACGAACGAGCTGTCCAGCTGGAGTAGATGCTGGCGATGTCAGCATCGATCGACGCGGATGTAGATCATCTCGCCGTGCGACCAAACGGCCGCCCTGCCAACAGTTGGTTGGAGACGTAGCCCGCCGATCGACAGCGTGATATCCTGCTGTACGTTCGGAACGACATACTCCGTATTCACCGTTGGCATTCTGCGCCCGTCAGCAGTTCCGGCTACACCGTTTACTGTATGCGGCTCGAGCGAGTTTCGGAACCTGAATCCGAATAGGTAGCCTTGAACTTGAAGCTCACGGCCTTCACATCCCAAATACCTGCGCCTGATCTATCTTCACGCCTGATACGGATGGGAGTCTACCGTGCGATTGATATCTACCGGTTGAGCACTCACGCAGAGTAGAATCAGCACACATCCGCTCAGTTCCGGTTCACGGCGGATACCTCGCCATCGATTTTCACTCTTTACGCGGATTGAGCTGAGTTGCTCAAGCTGTTTGGCGTAAACCGACTTGTAATAGATGAGGTCGGATAGCGCTCGATCTTCCTCGCAAGGACGAATCTCGGATGTTCACGTCTACCGAGCCAGGGTCACGACGGTCTACCTCGATAGCGTCGCTGTATTCACCGTTCAGACCCTTGACGACCTGCCCACGGAGAAGTGGCACTGGCACCCATCAGTCGGACGGAGGTCCTTCGCGCGTTGCGTACCGCGCATCTGCTCATAGCATATGCCTCTGAGACGCAGAGGAGGAAGCCCGCGTTCAGGTGTCCGCCGTTCTCTACGTGCACATCAGAGTGGATGAAACCGAAACCACCGAAGATGGATGTCGTAATCACGTCAAGAGCTACGTCGTCGAAGTCCAGAGCTCACTGCACGGTAATCTCGTATGCGCCGATCGGCTCCATATGCAGTGCTTGGTGTAGATACCGCATAATCCTTCGAGCCCATCTGCTCCTCGGAGATCAACCCGAGGTGAGCGTCACGCTCGTGCTTCGTCGGCGAAGAGGTCTACTTGTTTGCGGATCTTAAACGTATCGGTACGAATCTGCGCTGTTCTGTACCGCAACCACCCTTCACGTGGTCGAACGAGTCAGTGAGGCAGTGAGACGGTATGATCGAAGATGACCGTATTGAGGGCGCTCCATATGCTCGTCACCAAACTTGATCGTGACTGTATCCAACATATGCAGCGGATCCTTGCTGAGCGCGAATAACGATAGCAGGGTACGCACTCGGTGATGGCGTCGCACTCGTCCTCTCGCTTCGACGAACGGAGGTGTCTTACGCATGTGACCGAACTACTCGCAATCGGCGAGATCTTTGTGGAGACCACTCAAGTGGAGAGCTTTTTATGTCTCTTACCTTTCTTGATGAAGTCCTGCATGGAAGATCAAACTCATCACCTTCAAGCGTATCTCAGTCTTAGAGCCCTTATCCTTTTCGAATCAAGAGTCATATCACCAAACGTCTCTATTACCGGTGACCAAAGCACGACCTCTGGTTCTGCGCTTCGATATAAGCATCGTCGTGGAAGGTCATACGCGAAACCATATGCAGGTAATCGTTCGCAGTTCGTTCCGTCGCACGGTGTGGGGCAAGTCGGCGTAGTTCTCGAAAATGTTCACGTTCCAGTTACCCTTGTTGGCTGGGTCTTCATGAAGAGACCATAGCCCGTGACTAGTCTCCACCGTGCAGGGTGCCTGCTACCCGGTACGCTACCCATACCGTCACCGCTACCACCGAGATACTCAAACCCTTGTGACACGTCGATGTGGTCCGAAGCCACAGCCGCAAAGAGCCACCCTTTGGTGATAGCGTTCCGTTGGCATCCTTATCAGACTTCATCAAAAGTACGTGCCTTGTCGCTTGATTGCATCGCAATGGAGTGATCGCCACATGTTGCTGCCGTCGTAGCCCCAACCGATCTGGCCTGTCCGCCGTCACGATCAGGCGCGTATAATCCTTTGCTCAGGAACGGACTCATGAGCGCGTACCAATGTTTCTGCAGACCACCATAGTTCAACGATGTTATGTATCTGCACCGACTAAATACGCTACCGCTTGCGCCGTGTGCTTTGAATTCAAAAATCTTGCAGATGAGACGTTGTTACGTTGCTTCCGATGCATCCGCAGAAACCACCGTGCTCCAAATCGGCAATATTTTCGATCTGTGCCAAGAAGAGCAAGCTACCGTGCATGGTATCCATCATCGAATGGCGTACGCATATCGATGTCACCAAAGCGTGCTATGCGAAGACTACATCGCCCGTAGAACTCGGATCCTCAAAGCTCGTGGTGAGGCGCCTTTGTTGGAAGATAATGTTACCGCGATTACCGGCATCCACCGTCAGATCGCCAATGGCGCCACGATAGATCAAACCGATCCGATCTGAGATATTATCTGAGGTAAAGACTTGGGTCTGGATAATGATGGGAGGCAACGACTTACGCCAGAGATGATACCGGCATTTTCGTAGTATTCCATTGCATCGCCTCTACGGTTGTGCAGCAAGCTGTCGCGTCCGCAGAGCCAGAGACCAGAATGAGAATGCCGATCACCGTGGGATGGTTGCTGCGGTCTGCTCTCCCGTTCAATGCGCCGAGACAGGATAAGTTACCACCAGAAGCGCGCGCGCGTGTCGATGTTGCTATTCGAAGTTTTATCCGGTACGGAGTTGCGATCCGTCTTTCTCCCAGCCTGCTTTTGATCCACAAATGACCGGCTGGCTGGCTTAGTTGCCGGAACGTAATACTTGAGATGTCTTTATCGTAAGAGACCGGGAGATATTGCAGTGGCACAACCAGCTGAAGGAGCTTTCGTGACCTCCAACCTGGGGTTTGCTGATTAGCGATGTAGAACGGATGCGAAAAGTTATCGGTTTATGCCATTGTTATATTCAAATAGATATCACCCTTGTGCGAGGATGATGTCCATCTCTATAGGCTGTTGCACCTGAGTTTTCCCAATAGTCTACCATCGCTGTCCAGATATGGTTCTCAGCGCTGATCTCTGCCGCACACCCATGCCCGTGTTGTAGGCGCTTATGTTGATCAGAATCAGAAGTGGATATTACCACGACGACCTCCAGTCACTGATCATTCGCATTCAGTGATCACTTTCATCGCCAGCGCATCATGACGCTATCCTCCGCACGGAACGAAACCGTGTCATTGCTTTAAGTCACTACAGGGCGCTTCGGTCTGGATGTAACCAGCACGAGAAAGCTTATGCAATCGACTTTTCGCAGCTGTAGCGACCTTTATACTCAAAGCTCGTACGGCGTTTCGATATCGTTCAGCTTCCCAAAGAGTACGTGTTTGCGTATTTACTCCAGGCTGCTGATACATCGATATGATCGGTGCTGGACGTTATTATCACACCGATTCGAGCGAATGTCATTTCTGCATAGAGATGCACCAAAGCTGCAGGACTCATTCCTGCCCGCCGTTTCCGTATAGTTGAAGACGTTGATATCGATATTATTCTCAGTTCCGTACACTCTACAACCAGCCCACAATTGAGGTAAGAGCTTCCTGTATTTGTACGTTTGAAGTTCACTTGAGAATTCGTCGTGATACCACCGTTACGAGTTTTCAGGTATGTCAGATACGTTTGTGTTAGTATCGAAGAGAGCAGGCTTTGTTTCAGCGCAGTCGAATTGAAATTGTTGCCGATCTCAGTATGTTGTCCTGCCCACCAAAGAACACTTGTTGCATCATCTCGTTGTTGTAGTCCAATCAGAATGTACAGGATTATATGTTCCGATATTTCCCGTCTCTGCCCACCACCATGTAGTAGTCGACCTTTTCCTTCCCGCTTTGAGAAATGATGCCTTGTAGGTCCCATCCGTATTATCATGCAGTACCGAGACGAGTCTTGATATGGTCGCATACCAAGTCATACGCTTCAGCCGAGCTCGATGTGCCAAGTTGCTAGTCTTACTGCGGGTCACGATATCAGCTGGCCGCCAAATCATATGCCCTTACCATTGTTTTTCGAACGTAACCATAGTTATGGTCGTTTGTCTCGCCTGTTGTCGCATTAGGTTGGTCAGAATACCGTTAGCAAAGTTTTGCCATATCATGTCATATGGATTGTTAGCCGCATCTTCAAACTCGATTACATACTATTCGTTCGGATACTACCTCGTGTATCGTGTATGTAGGGGGCCATCTTGCCCCTATATCCGGCTTCCAAGCACTCGTTCCAGCCGTAGCATTCGTTTGTTCGAATGCGACTTTTCTGCCCATTAGTGCCTTCGTGATGATATCACCACCATTGGTAATCCACATCATCGTGCCGGCACCATTCCGGTGCTCTGTGAGCCGCTGGTAACAATGCACGTCAGCACTACCTAAATCCACTGTAGCAGAATTTTCGGCACCCCAGTATGTAGTATAGCTGATCCACTCTGCGTAAACTTCAGTCGTTACTTCCCGTTTTGCGACATTGATATTGTAGCCTCTCAGCGCATAGACCCTTTATCCGAAGAAGTCCACTCGACCTTATTCAAAACGATTTGTTGTATTACCGGCATTGATCGTTCCTTCCAGCACGCCAATACATATCGCCTGTACACCATAGCGTGTGGCTCATTGTGCAATAAATATTTCAGTACCTGATATCCAGACTCCATCAGCTCCTCTCCATGTATGTAGCCGAGACCAATTGTCGTGCTACCCATACCCAGTCCGATGTTTCCACCTAGCTACCAGCAGGTAGCACCAGAATTAGCCGTGTTTGTCCAATTCAGTCGTCTTTACCGGGTAAATGTGCTGATACTCCCAAAAGGCTTGCTAGCGTGCAATCCTGCACTACTGACCTGTACAGTACATTTACGTATGTAGCGTATTTGGTAATCTTTCGCATTCACCGTTGTGCAAACGGCGTGCGATACAGGTATTCGCGTCATAGCCGGTTCCTGGAAATGTTGCAAGCTGTGTACTGAATATTTGGCCAAGGAGTCTTTATCCTCGTCGAAGGCACTGCTACTGCCACATGTGGCAAGTGATGTTACATGAGCCCACATGTTCAATGTGCACATCGCCCTGCACAACTGATGATCACAGCATACTGATCCGTTCGGGTTGTATAAGCAATCACTTATAACTTCCGGAGCTGTTATTTTGCGAGGGTGATCGTTTCATTTTTTATCCAACGTGACTTTTGCACCCCATCAATGTCATGCTTCCACTGCCTCCTATAGTTGATGCCGCGTTGAACTGGTGCTCATCTTCAGTTCATTGGCTGCCAGCATCAGAGGTTTCCAGTTGCTCCAGATGGAATGTTTGGAATGAAATTATCGAAAGTGAGGCTTTTTCTTCATATTGAAGATCTGCATTTTTACCGGCGGCCATTGTACCAGGTACCTGCTGTGGTGCCAGCTATTTTCATCGCCGCATCTACCTTAATGTCATGATCTCCATAGTTCCCCAAGTTAGCTGTTCCATCAGCAGGCACCCATGTACCGGTGTACACAGAGGTGCAATTGTTATCTAAGGAGCTAAAACTATATGCACTGCCATTTGCGCTTGTTGAGTCTACAATCGTCATCTTATTTTGTCCCAGTGCTCGGGGCCGATTAAGATCGTACCACCTGCTGCATCTCGTAGCTATACCATTACCTGTACATAATTGCCATGCACGCCTATTACAGCTTTAGGTGCCATCGTTGCAAGATTCGTGATCACACCCTGTCTGACTGTTTTATCTTGTTCTCTTCAAGATGTCCATCTATCATCAATGAATATTGAGCGCCACCGCTGGGTAAATCCAATGTAGCCTTACTATTTGTTGAGCTCCATCTGCACTCACATTTCCAGAGACATGGGACATGCGAACCGGCAGTAATGTAGATCACACCGTCTACGTGACCCCTTATTCGTGGCTGTAGTATAAGTAGCATCATTATAGGTACAGGTCTGATGCACTCCATAATGACACGTATGTGGATTTCCCTGCGTACGAGTATATTCATACCATGTGAAGGGTATATCTTTAAAGTATAACGTAGTTACATCAAAATGGAGCAGTTCCTGATCCAAAGAGTACCTCCTTTTTATTTGGACCTGAGTTGCCGGACCGCCTCCTCACACCTGTTGAATAGAGTATAGAGGAAGCTCTATTGTTACACAAAGAGGTGCCATTATAGAACTTGAAGAAGGTATTATCACATCCAGACCACTGAGATGGTATATCTACAGAAGCTCCTGTGCAACCACTATGGCATGTATAGCCATTAAAACGTACGCCCTAAGACAATAGTAATTGGGAGAACCAGTATTATACACACTGCCATCTCCACTTCCAGAGGTCCATTTTTGCCCAAACAATGTTGTCTACTCCACTCTAAAATGATGGGGCCATTCACTAAAGAAGCATCACCATCTGTTGTTGAGCGAATTGGTCCCATAATAGCCATCATATCTTGACTCCACCTGCTCCAAAAAGCGTTCTTTACAGTCCATCTGATGTGTCGCTACGCGACTCCGCCGCTACTGCCGAAGAGAAGCGCTGCGGCGATGAGGGGTTTGACTACTGAAATGAGTTTTTCTTTTCCATATCTGTATCTGTTTTTGAAGTTTGAAAATAGAGTGCCTCTTCGAGTCTCCACAGTCCCCGATCGGGGCGAGGGAGACTCTGAGGGGGATGACGGTTATGAATTACATAATTAAACTAGGCAAGTGGGATGTGTGTATGGGTGTGAATGCCTGACGTGTGATTCGGAAGAGGCGTCCCCTTCGTCGAAACGTTCGTTCTCGAAGGGGCGCACTCTCCAAACCATCAAAGTGTGTGTACCTTTTATTCTTCGGGCAGATGGATGTCCGGATCGTTGCCTCGCCGCCCGTTTCGGGCTGTTTTCGAGGCTCGGGAGTAGCGCCGCCGCCCCTCGGGCTTCTTAGGGCTGCTCCTCCTCGGGCAGGTGGATGTCCGGATCGTTGTCTTCGGGTTTGCGCGGCTTTTCGGCTCTTTCGGATCCTTCGTGTCTTCGGATCCTTGGCGTCCGGGGCCCTTTGTCGTTCTTGCACGTCAGCTGCCGCCGCGGCCTTGACCATCTCGTTGAGATCACGGTAAAGCATGTCCCATCCAGTGATGGAGCGCATGGCAAACACGAGATCGAGATAGGCGCGTAAAGCGCTTTCCAGCCGTGCACGAACGGATGATGCGGAAGCAGCGCACGTAGTTCAGCATTCGCTTCAGCCTGTTCGGCATAGAAATCTTCGAAGCCTTTTGCTTGGCGCTTGAGCTCTTCGTAGGCAGGCTTGAGCTTGAGGCGTAGTCAAACGCGCGATGTTCTCCGGCTTGTCCAATTCCACGATGAGGCGTTTTAGTTGTGCTGACTCATCGGCGTAAGTCATTTTAATGATATTTCCACCGTATTGGTCCATTAGCTTATAAAGCACGGCCGCTTCAGTTACATCTGGCAGAGAGGGCACATCTTTATACCCCTTCAGGTAGAGCTTTAAGGCATAAAAAGCCTTGTCTCTGGCCATATCTGCGGCCGTTATCTCCTCTCCTTTCCGCTGTAAGTCAGCTTAACGTAGAGCTTGTCGTATTCAGCTGATTCCCGCTCAAGAGCTTTGAGAAAATCATGCTCTTCAGCAATCTTGTACTTCCCGCTCTTTGACGAGTTCACTACGCGCTGCGCCAAGGACGCCAAATTTTTCGTACCAAGTCTGGATAATGTAATCTTCATCTCATCTATAAATAAAATATTAGTAATCAGCACATTTGCAAGCCTTTTATCAAACCTCCATTGTGGTCAATTTTGATCTCCGCTAAGTGACGGAAAGCCCAAATACTTGTATTTCTAACCTCCGACAAGTGACGGAAAGCCCAAGTACTTGTATTTCTAATCTCCGACAACCGACGGAAAGCCCAAATACTTGTATTTCTAACCTCCGACAAGTGACGGAAAGCCCAAGTACTTGTATTTCTAATCTCCGACAACCGACGGAAAGCCCAAGTACTTGTATTTCTAACCTCCGTACCCCTACGCAGATCGCTCGAGCCGGGCTAAAAAGACATTTGTTAATCGGACAAGGCAATGTGACCGTCGACGAGAGGCTGTGGCTGGTTCTCGTCGACCATCGGATGTCCGGATGCATGTGGTTGATATGTTGGATAGGATGCCCATCTTGTCTATTCCTTCAATATCACGGGGCAAAGTTAAATGCATAATAACAACAAAATCAAAAGGATTTTGCGACGAATAAAGATTGTACAACTGTGAGAAAAGATGTATCATCGCAGAATCAGCACGTTACGGAATGAATTTAGAATATAAAGCTCCGGATACGGTTCTGGCTTTATGTGCCAAAGAGGGCACATTCTGAACATCGCGTCGGGCTATTCCATCGGGAGGATTAGCGTTGCGGTTCACGTCTCTCATGAATGCGCCTGTTTGTCGTCGCTTGAAAAGGTTGTCTCGAGACAATATGCAATCGTCCCTCTCTTCGAAAGGGCATAAAAGATCCTGCCGGAGGGGAACGCCCGCTTCTTTGCGAGCCGTCCACTCCGGCAGGATCATGGGTCAGGGAAGCTGTACCTCGAGGGAGCGGGGCCGTTCCTTTTTATCGGTGCTTACTTCTTCAACAACAGTCCGCGAGCCACCCTCATCGGCCATTTCCGTGCCCATCAGATAGTCCACTACGGCCACGCCGAAAAGCATAGACCATGCCCGGCCCGCGTCCGGTGATGATGTATCCTCTTTGACCGTGTCAGCCTCCACCACGGTTGCGCCCGTGAGGTATTGCTCGAAGCCCGGGTAACACGTGGCGCGACGTCCGCGGAGCAGCCCCAGTCCGCCGAGCACGAGTGGTGCAGCGCAGATAGCGGCCACTAATCGGCCCTTCTCGTAATGGCGGACGATGGCCTTCTTCAAGTCTTCATAATCGTTGAGCATGGGCCCACCGCCGGGCAGTATGAGTGCGTCCGCGTCGGTCAGGTCGATGTCCTCAAAGAGTGCGTCTGTCACGACAGGGATGCCATGCCCACCTGTAACCGTTCGATCGCCGGTCATTGAAACCGTGACCGTCTCTACATTCCCGCGACGCAGCACGTCCGTCGTGCCGATGGTCCTCGGTCTCTTCGAAGCCCGTCGCAAAAAACACATATGCCTTCTTTCTCATTGTTGGTAGATATTATGATGGATGTAAATGAATAGCTGGGCTTACTTCAGTCTGAACATGTAAGTGATTGTTCCGCTCTGATTGTTCGTGCCCTCGATGCTGTTGAACTTGGCGCGACGGGCAGCTTCGACGGCGCTGCGGCGCATGGAAGCGTTGTCGATGTTCGTACCCTTGCCGATGTCGGCAGCGATGACGTTACCCGCCGGATCGACCACGATGTTGACCACGATGCGACCTTCCTCTTGCACCGTGTAGGCCGGATGCGGCAAGCCTCCCGCTCCGATAGATCGGCCACCTGGCTGAACCCCGTGCCAACACCTTTGTTGGCACCCCGATCAGCGTTGCCGAGGGACTGCCCTGGTTGCCAGTGGTCGTCTTGCCCGTGCCTTGACTTGAATTGTTCTTACCGAAAGCACCCGCCACACGGTCACGAATAGCCTGCTCCTTTCTTGCGTTGCTCCTCGGCTTGACGGCGACGCTCAGCCTCAGCTTTGCGTTCTGCTTCGGCTTTCGTTCAGCCTCTTTGCGTCGGGCCTCGTCTTGTCGGCGGCGCTCCGTGTCCTGACGCTGACGCTCCTCTTGCTGCTTGCGTAGCTCCTCCTGTCGGCGTGCTTCTTCTTTCCGCTTCCGCTCCTGCTCTTTCTTCCGCTGTTGGGCCAAGGCTACAGACTCTTCTTGGTCTTGTGTGATGAGCTTTTCCGGTTGCTTGGGCGTGGGAGGAGTTGGAGGCGTGGGTGGAGCGGGGGCGTCAGGAGGCGGAGGGACGACGGTCTCCTCTTGCACCTCTTCCGTCGGTTCGTCCTGCAGGCTCGCCCTCCGGCTCAAACGTTCCGGTGGCCTCGTCTATCGTGCCGAAGTTCACCATCACACCGCCATCTTCCTCCGGCTCCACGGCTTTCAGCACCGTGAAATAGAGGATCAGCAGAATGACGGCGTGGAAAAGGATCGATCCGACAATAGCCAGCAGGTTGTTTTTCTTCAGCTTCATGGCGTGCGCTCCGGTGGACGGGTGGCCAGCACCACCTTATATTTATTCTCGTTGGCTAGGTTCAGCACGCTCACGATCTGACCGTAGGGGACGGTCTCGTCGGCATAGAGGGCGACGAACATCTCCGGGTCGGCCTCGTATTGCTCTTGCAGGAAGGGGGCAATGTCTTCAAAGCCACCTGCTGCTCGCGTTGATTGCCTGCCGCGACGTAGAAATTCCCTTCCGCGTCGATTGTCACGCGTGTGATGGGTTTGGCTGCCGTCTGTTTCTGCGCCTGCGGCAAGGTCAGCTTGATCGCGTTCGGCACCACTACCGTAGAGGTCACCATGAAGAAGATCAGCAGCAGGAAGATGACGTCCGTCATCGAGGCCATGCTGAAGGCTTCATTCACTTTTAGTTTTTCGTTTCAGTGCCATGACGTCGTTAGTGTGCAGGTTCGTTCAACAGATCCATGAACTCCATCGTGCTTGCCTCAAGTTTATTGACCACGTTCTCCACGCGAGCCACTAAATAGTTGTATGCAAACAGAGCGATGATACTGACCACAAGTCCGCCGACCGTAGTCACAAGTGCCCTCGTAGATACCACCTGGGAGAGCAGCGTCACGTCCACATTGGTTCCCGCGTTAGCCATGTCGTAGAAGGCGCGCACCATGCCCGTAACTGTCCCAAGGAATCCCAGCATAGGGTGCACCCGCTGCGGTAGTTGCGATGACAGGGAAGCCACGTTCGAGTTTCGAAATCTCAATGTTGCCCGCGTTTTCGATGGCAGCCAGCACATCGGCGGTGGGCCGACCCAGGCGGAGGATGCCTTTCTCAATCATGCGAGCGGCAGGGGTAGGCGTCGTCCGACAGAGGTTGAGCGCCTGATCGATCTTGCCTTCATAAATGTAGTCGCGGATACGGTTCATAAACGTTTCGTCGTTTCGTCCCGCCTGACGGATCACGAGCAGTCGCTGAATAAAGAAGTAGATGGCCACCAATGAGAGCACCAGTAGGACGCCCATGATCCATCCGCCCTTTCATGGCGAGATCGATGATATTGATTTGAGCCTGTGTTTGTGCGGCGTCGGCCGCGATTTCAGTTGCTGCATCGGCGGCTTCTTCCGTAGCCACTTGCGCGAAGAGAATAAGATGTTCATATCGTTTCTAATTCTGTGTTGTATGGGGTTACTGTTAAATGCGGCTTCAAGACGGGGAGGACAGAGCGGGAGACTTACCCTCCACTCCCCCCCCGGATAACTATTTCTGTTCTCCTTTCAAGCAGGCCTTGCAAGGGAGCCAATGGTTCGCTCCAGTCCGTAATAGAGCGTCGCAGATCAGGGGCGTGACCGATCGAGACTTCCTCAATCCACGGCAGGTGCGGAAGCAAAGAAGGCTAAGTTTTGCAGGCTCAGGTCGTGCCCTGCATTGACACCGAGAGCCGAGGCTTTTCGCCCGCTTTGCCGCTTCCACAAAGGGTGCTATGGCATGGTCTCGATTGCTGTTATATCCGTTGGCATAGGGTTCGGTATAGAGCTCGATGCGATCCGTCCCCGTTTTGGCTGCCCATTCGATGTTCTCCAGATCCGTCTCCACAAAGAGCGACGTCCGAATGCCGTGGCCTCGTGAACGTGTCCACCAGTTCGCCCAGTTGGTTAAAGTGCTCCTTCACGTTTCCAACCTGCATTGGACGTCAGCACGTCTGGCGCGTCGGGCACCAGCGTCACTTTGCGTCGGCTTTACGGTGAGCACCAGATCGACGAACGACTGGATGGGATAACCTTCAATGTTCAGTTCTGTTTTGATGATCGGCTTGAGCGCATAGACATCGTTATATCGGATGTGTCGCTCGTCCGGGCGCGGGTGCACGGTAATGCCCTGTGCCCCGTAGGCTTCGCAATCTTTAGCGATCTGCACCACATCGGGCACGTTTCCGCCGCGTGCATTGCGAAGAGTCGCTGCTTTGTTGATATTGACACTCAACTTAATCATGTGAAAAATCTGGTTTCTGCTATGTTCCTTACATTTGTACGTCTAAAAATGCAGCGCAAAAGTAGGACGATTCGGGAGGGAACGAAACAAAGTCATACAATTAAAAATCAGAATATGAAGATCGGAATATTCGGCTGTGGATATAGGCCGGATAAGCTGCCCTTGTTGCAGCGACTGTTTGAGAAACTGAACCGCTTGAGGCAGAAATCTTCGTCTCCAAAGACTTCCACGCCTTTCTCACCACAACGCCCCACTTCTGCCCGCCCATCTCTGGCGTGCTGACCGTGGCGCCGTTTGATTTGGACGTTGCCCTGAGCGTGGGGGCGATGGCACCTTCCTGCGTGCCGCTGAACAGATCGGACGGCAAGACATCCCCATCTTGGGCATTAACACCGGGCGCCTCGGATTTTTAGCCGAGGCCGGACCAGAACAGATCGAGGAGACGCTCGATGAGCTTTTTCCGCGGCGATTATCGGATCGAGCGGCGGGATGATGCTGCGCTTACAGACGCGCGGTTCCGACGGCTTGACGCGCTCGGAAATCTATTCCGAGACACCGTCCGACTCCGAGGTGCCGTCCTCAAACTATGCCTTGAACGAGGTCGTTCTGCTTGGCGCGAGACCTCGTCCATGATCACCATCCATACCTATTTGAATAAGAGTACTCACGTCTTACCAGGCCGACGGACTTGTGATCGCCTCGCCCACCGGATCGACAGCCTACTCCATGAGTGTCAATGGGCCCATCCTCTCTGCCCGGAAGTGATAACATCGTGCTCAGTCCCTGTGGCGCCGCATAGTCTGAATGTGCGTCCGTTGGTTATTCCGGCCTCGTACGAAATAATCTTAAAGACCGAAAGTCGGAATGACTCCTACCTCGTAGCCCTTGACGGACGGTCACGGAGTCTCTCGACAGACGTCGAACTCTCTGTTTGTAAGGCGGATTTCTCCACACAGATGATTCATCGTAACAATCGGAACTTTTATCAGACACTGCGTGATAAGCTGATGTGGGGCGCAGATATAAGAGTTAAATAAATGTAAACGCAGGCCCTCGTCGGCGGGTATTGCCGGAATCGGAAACAGGCCTAGCTTTTTGCACCGTGTTTTTCATGGTATTAGATTTAAGGTTAACAATGAAGATTGTGGTTGTCGTGAGACAACCATTTTCTTTTATACCCACCCGTAGTTTCATCGCGCATCTATCCGCTTCATCTCATATACAGCCGTCGGCCCTCGCAAAGGGCCGTTTTTGTTTCTGCATGCGTCTGGAGAATAGGTGCCACAGAATACGACGAACCTCTTTCTGTGGCGCTGTTCTATTCCGTTCATAACGAGATGCGCCTGAAGCGGTAGGGGCGTAATGCTTTACGCCCTAAATACATCGAAGAGGCGAGAGGAGGGACGGACATTTGAGAGCAACCTGTTCCGATTCTATTTATAAGGATACGCGAAATCGTTTCCGTTGGAAAACGTCCTGAGGGCGTATGCCGTACGCTCCCTTTTCCCGTCGCACGAAACCGATCTCCGAAACTTTTAGACGCCTTCCCGCCGCACGAAGCTCGTTTTTCCGAGGCATTTTTCCATTCCTGCCGCGGGAAATGACTTTTTCGAAGAATTTTCCCCGTTTCCCGTCGCAAAAAGTGACTTTTTCAGAGATTTTGATCGGTTTCCCGCCTCATTTTGGCGTTTCCAGAAAATTTTTGATCGGTTTCGTGCGGCGGGAAGGCGTTTTTGCAAAGTCCGAGATCGGTTTCGCGTCTCATTTTGGCGTTTCGAAAAGCATACTCTCTCACGTGAGTCCGATGTAAGAATAACGCCAGCAGAGAGAATCTATGGGAGTTCGAGCGATGGTCAGTGCTTTTGAAAATGCTTGCACCGGCGGTGCAAGCATTTCCAAAAGCACTATGGCCTCAACGCCTCTATCAAAGACATTCTCTATGGATTAGAAACCTCATTCTTCGTCGAACTCACGTTAACCGGTGAGCGACAGGTGGGCCCAAACGCAAATGATCGAATCACTTGAGGCCTTGAGCGGGCTCAAATGATCCGATCATCGGGTCATCAGGGGCCGAAACGGTTCCGGCCGGGGAGGGAGGGTCAGCTCTGAGCGTTTCCTCGATCGCTTCGACGGTGGAGCGGAAGTTCTTATTGATGTCCATCTGATCCTTGACCGTCTTGCAGGGCATGCAGCACGGTGGCGTGATCCTTACCGCCAACCACCTTGCCGATGCGTGAGAACGACGCCGAGGTGTATTTTCTTGGCCAGGAACATGGTGATCTGGCGTGCCTGTACGATCTCGCGTTTGCGTGAAGGCGTCTGCACGAGTGACTCTTCGAGGTTGAAGAAGCGGCAGACTTTCTCCTGAATCTTTTCGATGGAGAGCTCCTTGTTTTCCACACGGACGGTCTGGCCTACGACGCGCTGAGCCATCGCCATGTCGACAGGGGCTGTTATTGATCAGCGAATTGGCCATGAGCGAGACCAGCACGCCCTCCAAGTCGCGGATATTCTCCGTCACGTGATCGACGATGTAGTTGAAGACCTCGTCGCTGAGCACCAGTCCTTCGGCCTCGATCTTATTGCGCAGGATGGTGCGACGCAGCTCCACATCGGGTCGCCCGAGCTCGGCCGTGAGACCCCATTTGAGGCGCGTGATGAGTCGCTCCTCCAATCCCTGCATATCAACGGGCGCCTTGTCGGCCGTCAGCACGAGCTGCTTGCCGAGCTGGTGCGGGTTGTTGAAGATGTGGAAAAAGGCCATCTGCAGTCTTGTTCAGGCCGACCAGCTCGTGGATGTCGTCGAGGATAAGCACGTCGAGACTCTGGTAGAAGTTCAGGAAGTCGTTCGACGTGTTTTTGATCACTGCGTCGGTGTACTGGATGCGGAAGCGGTGGGCCGAGACGTAGAGGACACGCTTCTCGGGGTGCATTTGACGGATGCGCAGGCCGATGGCGTGGCAGAGGTGTGTCTTACCGACACCCGACGGGCCATAGATGAAAAAGCGGGTTGAAGGTCGTCTTGCCCGGATCGTTCGACACGGCCACGCCAGCCGTACGTGCCAGTTTGTTGGTCACGCCCTCGAAGAAATTATCGAACGTATAGCGGCGGTTGAGCTGCGAGTCCAGTTCCTCGGGCGCCACCTGCGTGAAGGGCGTCTGGATCATGCGACTCACGCCCGGACGTGGCGCAGCGGCACGTGTCGGAGCGGCCGATGAGGCGTCGTCGGCACCCTCTTCGCCCATCACGCGGTAGTTCAGCGAGACGCCTTTGGCCAAACACCTTCGGCACGGCCATGCGAAGCACGTTGACGAAGTTGGCCTCAGATACTCGTAAAAAAACGGGCTGGGCACCCGTATCGTTACTTTCTGCTCGTCGAAAGACAGGGGCGTGATGGGCTGAAACCACGTCTTGAACGCGACCTCCGGCACGTTATCCCTGATTATCGACAGGCATTTATCCCATAAAAGTTGACATTCAGACTTCATTGTAGCATATGTAAGTGTGGGGGGTTAGACAGCGTGGGATGATTGTTTTGCGGCGTAAAGGTCTGGCAATAAATCAAAAGTCCAAAAAGCAGCCTCGGCTCGTGAACGAGGGGCTTGCACAGGTCGCGCCCGTTCAGTGCCAAACACTTAGGAGTATTCGTTTCGTTTGCTGGCATTTAGCGAGGTAAAAACGCGCTTGGAATGCGGATAATACGCCATTATGGACACCCCACTGATCCATCTGTCCCGAAGCGTCGAATAACCCCAAAAGGCACGGATTTATGGCTGAAATAATACCCTTCCAAACCTTCGACGAAAAACTCCAAATCCATTCCAGAAGTTAGAATGGATCCAACATGAAGCCAACAGTCCCCTCCCTTGACCATCCGCCCTGCACATCGGCGCATCTAACCCGACGGTGTGGGTGTCGCAACGGATGCCCCAGGCCGAGGCCAGAAAAAGACGAATCTGCATCGACAAAAAGCCCACGCCTCGACGCCTCCCCCAAAGGCACTCCTACGAATTGGCCTACTTTTGCCGCCCACCATACAGATTTCATCATACACATATATATATCCCTTATGAGCGTAACCATCAGGGAGGTCACGACCAAGAGCGAGCTCAGGCGCTTCGTGAAGTTTCCCCATCGACCTGTACAAGGGGCAACCCCTACTATGCCGGGGCTGATCGACGAAGATGATCACCCTGTCGCGAGATAAAAACCCGGCCTTCGAGAATTGCGAAGCCATCTACTATCTGGCCTATCGGGGCGAACGCATCGTCGGACGCATCGCGGGCATCATTGCGCACGCCGCTAACCGCGTCTGGAATCAACACCGCGCTCGCTTCGGCTTCGTGGACTTTATCGACGACCAGGAGGTGGTCGACGCCCTCTTCGCCGCCGTCGAAACAGTGGGCGCGTAAGAAGGGCATGGACGCCCTACACGGCCCCATGGGATTCACCGATTTGGATCACGAGGGCATGCTCATCATGAGGCTTCGACCAGATCAGCACGATGGCCACCATCTACAATCATCCCTACTATCCGCAGCACATGGAGCGTATGGGCTACACCAGGATCAGGACTGGCACGAGTTCAAGATCTACATCCCCGACGCCATCCCCGAGAAGCACCTACGCATCGCCGAGATCGTCAAGAAGAAATACGGGCTGAAGGTGCTCAAGTTCCGCCGCCGCAAAGACATCATGCCCTATGCCCACAAGGTGTTCGAGACGCTCAACGCGGCCTACGCGCCTCTCTACGGCTTCACCCCACTGACCAAGCGGCAGATTGATTACTACGTCGACATCTATATCCCCCTGCTGCGACTCGACCTCGTGACCGTCATCGTTCGCGAGGAGGACGACGCCGTGGTGGGCTTCGGCGTCTCTACCCAACCTCTCACACGCCCTGCAACAGGCCCGAGGGCAGTCTGCTGCCCTTCGGCTTCTTCCCGCTGATGAAGGCACTCAAGTCGAAGCGCGCGTGATCGATCTCTACCTCACGGGCGTCCTGCCGGAGTATCAGAACAAAGGCGTGAACGCGTTGCTCTTCACCGACCTCATCCCGCAGTATATCAAGATGGGCGCCGAGTATGCCGAGAGCAACATCGAGCTGGAAAACAACACCGCCGTGCAGGCTCAGTGGGACTACTTCAAGCGCGAGCATCATCAAGTCGCGCCGCGCATTTATCAAGCATTTGTAGAGAGTTGGGGAGGGTAGAGGGTAGAGGGTAGAGCCGATACATCATTTGTCTCTCCCCAGCTATCCTCTCATCCCACATTCTACCCTACCCTACCCTCACCCTCACATTCCGCCCCTCTATCCTCCACCCTCTACCCTCTACCCTCTATTCCGCCCTCTATCCTCCACCCTCTACCCTCCACTCTACCCTCTAATTATGGACATCACCCCCATCACCGCATACGACGACCGCGACATTGTCACCCTCGAAGGACTCGAGGCCGTCCGCAAACGCCCCGGCATGTACATCGGTAACACGCACGGAGGCGAGGATCGCAACGACGGCATCTACGTCCTGCTCAAGGAAGTGATCGACAACTCCATCGACGAGTTCCGCATGAAGGCCGGTCACCGCATCGACGTCCACATCGCCGACGGCACCGTCAGCGTGCGCGACTTTGGCCGCGGTATCCCCCAGGGCAACCTCGCCAAGACCGTCTCCACGCTCCACACCAGCGGCAAGTTCGGCTCCGAGGCCTTCAAAGAAATCCATCGGGCTGAACGGCGTCGGCATCAAGGCCGTCAACGCCCTCTCGACCGACTTCACCGTCGTCTCCTATCGCGACGGCGTGGAGAAGCGCGTCGACTTTGCGCGCGGCAAACTGACGGCCGACAGCCCAACGGCTCCCACCACGGAGAAGAACGGCACACTGATCCGCTTCACCCCCGACCCCACCATCTTCGAGGCCTACGCCTACCGCAACGAGATCGTCGAATCGCTCATTCGCAACTACTGCTACCTCAACTCCGGCCTGGCCATCTATTACAACGGCACGAAGTTCTTATCCGAAAACGGACTCGAGGACTTGCTCAACGAGAACATCACCGACGAGATCCTCTACCCCATCGTCCACCTCCGTGCCGACGACATCGAGATCGCCTTCACGCACGTCAACCAGTCGCGCGACGACTACTATTCCTTCGTCAACGGCCAATACACCTCTCAGGGCGGCACCCATCAGGCAGCCTTCAAGGAGGCCTTCGCACGGACGGTGAAGGAGTTTTATAACAAGAACTTTCGAGACGGCCGACATCCGCAGCGGGACTCGTGGCCGCGATCTACATCGGCGTCGAGGAGCCGGAGTTTGAATCGCAGACGAAGATCAAGCTCGGATCGCGCAACATGAGCCCCAAGGGCGACGTCTCCGTGCTAAGTTCGTAGGCGACTTCGTGAAGAAAGAAGTAGACAACTACCTCCACAAGACGCCCGACACGGCTGACGCCCTGCTGCGCAAGATCCAAGAATCGGAGAAGGAGCGCAAGGCCATCGCCGGCGTGGCTAGCTGGCCCGCGAGCGCGCCAAGAAGGTCAACCTGCACAACCGCAAGCTGCGCGACTGCCGCATCCACCTCAACGACGCCAAGAGCGAGAACAAGACCGAGAGCAGCCCTTCATCACCGAGGGCGACTCGGCCAGCGGATCGATCACCAGAGTCGCGACCCGAACCTGCAAGCCGTCTTCAGCCTCCGCGGTAAGCCGCTCAACTGCTTCGGCCTGACGAAGAAGATCGTCTACGAGAACGAGGAGTTCAACCTCCTACAGGCCGCGCTCAACATCGAGGACGGCCTCGACGGACTGCGCTACAACCGCGTCATCATCGCCACCGATGCCGACGTGGACGGCATGCACATCCGCCTGCTGCTGATCACCTTCTTCCTCCAGTTCTTCCCCGACCTGATCAAGCAGAAGCACCCCTACATCCTCCAGACGCCCCTCTTCCGCGTGCGCAACAAGCAGCAGACCTTCTACTGCTACAGCGGGGAGGAGCGCGCCGCTGCCATCCGCCGCTTGGGCAAGAACCCCGAGATCACCCGCTTCAAAGGCCTCGGAGAGATCTCGCCCGACGAGTTCAAGCATTTCATCGGTAAAGACATCGCCTCGACCCCGTCTCGATCAAGAAGGAAGACTCCATCAAGGAGATGCTCGAGTTTTATATGGGCAGAACACGCCCGACCGGCAGAACTTCATCATCGACAACCTGGTGGTCGAAGAAGACCTCGAGAACAACTAACGCACCCCCGCTATTCTATGCATCGCATCGCCATCTTCCCCGGCACCTTCGACCCCTTCACCATCGGCCACCGTTCGCTTGTCGACCGCGGCCTGGGGTTGGTGGACGAGATCATCGTGGCCATCGGCACGAACGAGAACAAACGGACCTACTTCCCGCTCGAGAAACGGCTGGAGTTCATCCGCACCCTCTATCGCAACGAGTCCCGCGTCCGTGTGGCCGCTCACGACACGCTCACCGTCGACTTTGCTCACACCGTCGGCGCCCGCTTCATCCTGCGCGGTATCCGCACGGTCAACGACTTTGAGTACGAGAAGAACATCGCCGACGTCAACCGTAAGCTCGCCGGCATCGAGACGTTCATCCTCTTCACCGAGCCGGAGCACACCCACATCAGCTCCTCCATCGTGCGCGAGCTGCTGCATTTCGGTAAGGACTATCTCGGCCTTTATCCCCCGAGATCCGCAACATGGCGCTCACCCATAGGGCAAGCCTTTCCCACCGAGGAAATGGGGCCAACCTTCGGGAGAGGCCATTTCCCGAGTCAGGAAATGGATCCCACCTCGGGAGAGGTCATTTCCCGACTGAGGAAATGGGCCCAACCTTCGGGAGAGGCCATTTCCCGACCGAGGAAATGGGTCCCACCTTCGGGAGAGGTCATTTCCCGACTGAGGAAATGGGCCCAACCTTCGGGAGAGGTCATTTCCCGACCGAGGAAATGGGTCCCACCTTCGGGAGAGGTCATTTCCCGACCGAGGAAATGGGCCCAACCTCGGGAGAGGTCATTTCCCGACCGAGAAATGGGCCCAACCTTCGGGAGAGGTCATTTCCCGACTGAGGAAATGGGTCCCACCTTCGGGAGAGGTCATTTCCCGACTGAGGAAATGGGCCCAACCTTCGGGAGAGGCCATTTCCCGACTGAGGAAATGGGTCCAACCTTCGGGAGAGGTCATTTCGAAGCTCGGAAGAGGGTTCCAGCCCTCATGACTACCGCGCCGAGGGCGCATCACTACCGGGCGGATACATCAGTCCGCCCCTACGAACCACCCAAACCAAGACAATGACAAAAAGACTTTATACCCCTGCTCCTCATCGGCAGCCTGCTGATGACGGGCCACGTCCGCGCCCAGCAGCTACAGTGGCCGGACGAGAACGCACGCAAGCTCTCCATCGCGCTCTATGCGATCGAAAACCTCTAGTGGACGAGCCCAACAAGAAGAAACTCGTCGAGGACGCCATCCGCGGCATGCTCGACAAGCTCGACCCCCACTCGGCCTACTCCGACGCCGAGGAAACGAAAGACCTCAACGAGCCGCTCCAAGGCGGGTTTGACGGCATCGGCATCCAGTTCAATATGCTTACCGATACGCTCTACGTCGTCCAAGTCATCTCCGGCGGCCCCTCCGAGCGCGTCGGGCTGGCAGCTGGCGACCGCATCATCATGGTCGACGACACGGTCATCGCGGGCGTGAAGATGAAGACGAACGACGTCATGCGTCGTCTGCGCGGGCCCAAGGGCACCGAGGTGCGCGTCAAGGTGCAACGCGAGGCAGCCCGAAGCTGATCGAGTTCAAGATCATCCGCGGCAAGATCCCCGTGCACAGCCTCGACGCCGCCTACATGGCCGACGCCACCACGGGCTACATCCGCCTCAACCGCTTCGCCAACACCTCGCACGAGGAGTTTCTCGAGGCCCTCACCCGGCTCCGTAAGGAGGGCATGAAGCACCTCGTCCTCGACCTCCAGGGCAACGGCGGCGGCTACCTGCACGTGGCCTGCAACCCTGGCCGACGAGTTCCTCAGCAACGGTCGCCTGATCGTCTACACCGAGGGCCGCAACTCGCCGCGCGAGGAGGCCACGGCCACGGCCACGGGCAACTTCGAGGACGGTCGCCTCGTCATCCTCGTCGACGAATCGTCGGCCTCGGCCAGCGAGATCGTCTCCGGCGCCGTGCAGGACTGGGATCGCGGCGTGATCGTCGGTCGGCGCACCTTCGGCAAGGGCCTCGTGCAGCGTCCCATCCCCCTGCCGGATAATTCCATGATCCGCCTCACCATCGCCCGCTACTACACCCCCGGCGGACGCAACATCCAAAAAGCCTTACACCGGTGGCGACGCAGCGGCCTACAATCGCGACCTCATCGACCGTTACAACCACGGCGAGCTGATGAACGCAGACAGCATCCACTTCCCCGACTCGCTCCGCTCTGCGTACGCTTGTCAACCACCGCACCGTCTACGGCGGCGGAGGCATCATGCCCGATCGTTTCATTCCGCTCGACACCGCGCTACACGGATTATCATCGCCGGCTCGTCGGCCTGGGCTACATCTACCGCACGGTCCTCAGCTACGTCGACGGGCATCGCAAGGCGCTCCGCAAGCGTTACCCGGACTTCAAATCCTTCAGCCAACAGTTCACCGTCGGCGACGAGCTGCTCTCCGACCTCTGCGCGCGCGCCACGGCCGACTCGTGGCCTTCGACTCCGCGCAGTACGCCAAGTCGCGCCCCTGATCGCCCTCCAACTCAAGGCGCTCATCGCCCGCGACCTCTTCGACGAGACGGCCTACTACCGCATCATCAACGAGGACAACGAGAGTCTCCGCGAGGCGCTGCGCATCATCAACAATGCCGAGGCCTACGAGAAGATCCTCCGCGGCGTGAAGAGCGACAAGTGATTTCAAATGCGCGTACCCGTCGGCTACTCCTGGTACGCGCATTCGGGCCTCTGGCCCAGCCGGGGGCGTCTGCGGACGCCGGCGAAGTTTGCTTGGTACGGGCTTTTGAGGTACCCGGCCAAACTTCCCAGCCTCGGCAGAGGCCGTCTGCGGACGCCCCTACCTATGAACTCGAATATTCTTAACTCATTCATTTTTCAAAGCTCATGAACAGATTACATCACTCACTCATCGCGCTCCTGGTCGCCCTGACCACATGGAGCGCCGCGGCAGCAGACCGCCTACCGCGTGGAAGACGTGCCCAACGTGCAACTCATCGACTACACGCGCTTCGTCTCTGACCCCTAACGACTCCATCGACGAGGGCAGACGAGGCCGCGCTGAACCAACGCATTGGCTATCTCCGCGACTCGCTCGACGTGGAGATCGCCGTCGTCGTCCTGCCCGCCATCGACGGCGACACGTACGGCTCCGCACGCGAGTTCGCCAACGAACTCTTCAACACCTGGGGGCATCGGCAAGAAGGAGACTGACCGCGGCCTCCTGATCCTGCTGATCACGAACGAAGACAACCGCGAGATCACCTTCGAAGTCGGCTACGGACTGGAGGGCGAGACGACCGACGGCCTCTGCAAACTGATCCAAAAAGCGTCGCATGATCCCCCCTATGAAGGGAGGGTCGCTACGGCGAAGGACTCTTAGCCGGCCTCGAGGAGGTGCGTAAGATTCTCACCGGCGAATCCACCCTCGAGGCCGACGCGAAGGCCGAGGATGAAAAAGGAAACCAAGGAGTTCGTGATCAAGGCCTGCAAAATCTGGTGGGGGATCGGCGCAGTCGTGGTCATTCTCCTGCTGCTTATACAGCTAATGGAAGCCCAGACGTCTAAGTCAGATGCCGAGATAAAGGAGACGAAACACAACTGCAATTTGGCTGTGATCGGCGGTGGGCTGATCTTCTGCCAGTTCCGTTAATACCGATCTACTTCCTCCTCAAGCTCCTCCTCTGGCCGTTGCTGCGGTCTCGCGTCAAGTGCAAACAGTGCGGCGCCGTGGGGCGCTTCAAGTTAGATGGCTCCCCGCTGAAGCACAAGGGAGAAGAACGGCACACGCAGGACCCATCTTTTACGTCTGTCGCAACTGCGGCTATGAGAAGGAGGAGGAGACCTTCGAAAAAGAAAGCAGCTCGTCAACCATTCGCGATCGCGACGACGACCGCAAAAGCCGTTCGTGGAGCAGCGCAGCAGTAGCAGCTCGAGAGGTGGCTCCTGGGGCGGCGGACGCAGCGGTGGAGGCGGCGCCAGCTCGCGCTTCTGATGCACCGATCCGCGGTAGGGGCGTCTGCGGAAGCCGGCGGGCGTCTACGGACGCCGGCGAGTTGATCAGTACGGGCTTTTGAGGGTACCCGGCCAGCTTCCCAGCCTCGGGAGAGGCCGGACGCCGGCGAATCTATCAGGGTACGCGTTTGATGTAACCGGCCAGCTTGGCTGGCGTCCTTCCGACCCCTCGGAAACCTTCAAACAACCTGTTTCATCATTTCCGACCCTCGGAAAGCTTCAAACAACCTGTTTCATCATTTCCGAGCCCTCGAAAATCTTCAAACAACCTGTTTCATCATTTCCGACCCCTCGGGGCGTCTGCGGACGCCGGCGAAGTTTGCTTGGTACGGGCTTTTGAGGTACCCGGCCAACTTCCCAGCCTCGGCAGAGGCCGGACGCCGGCGAAGTTTGCTTGGTACGGGCTTTTGAGGTACCCGGCCAGCTTCCCAGCCTCGGCAGAGGCCGGACGCCGGCGAATCGATCAGGGTACGCGTTTGATGTACCCGGCCAGCTTTGGCTGGCGTCCCTGACGCCCTCACCGACGGCCCGCAGGGACGAATTTGAATGACGTTTGAGTTGTGTTTGAATGACGATGAAACGGTGTTTGAACACGAGGAACACGCATTCGCCCCTTATACCGGGGCGTGTGGGAGGGCGTATGCGATACGCCCCTACCCTGCCGGCCGGCGGCTTCCGCGAACATAAAAAGCCGGATACATGCAGAGAATTCCTCCACATGTACCCGGCTTTCTTTGGCGAGCGTCCCCTGACGCCCCCAGCTCTTGGCTGGCGTCCTGACGCCTTCGGCTCTTGGCTGGCATCCCTGATGCCCTGACTTTATTGGCTGACGTCCCTGACGCCTCGGCTTTTAGTTTTTAGTTGCCTTATCCTCCAACACCTTTGCAAGAAGCGGCGGAGATCGTCGGGCGACTTGCCACGGCGTTCGGCGTAATCCGCCAGTTGATCCTCGCCAATGCGGGCGATTGCTGAAGTATCGCGAATCCGGGTGGGCGAAGTGAAACCCGCGGCCGACGAGGTGGGGTAAAGCGCACCGTTCTCGGTCGGGTGATGCCGAGACCGGCAAAGTCGACGAGGCGGTCGAGCGTGAAGATCAAGCTCTGGTCGGGCAGCGAGGGTAGCCGACGGCCGGTCGGATGCCGCGGAAGTGCTCCTTGAACAGTTCGTCGAGCGGCAGATCCTCGTCCGGTGCGTAGCCCCAATACGTGCGGCGCACCTTCAGTGCAGGCACTCGGCCGACGCCTCAGCCAGGCGGTCAGAGAGTGTCTGGAGCAGCATCAGGCGGTAGCTGTCGCCTTCGGCCTCGTAACGCTGACGGAGCGACTCCAGTGCAGTTGCCGACGGTGACGGCGAAGCGCGCGATATAGTCTGTGCGACCCTCCGTGGCGGGTATGATGAAGTCGGCCAACGAGAGGCACACGCCCCGCTCGCCGTCCGACTGCTGGCGGATGACGGGCACGAGCACATCCTCGCCGTTCGGGCCGGTGATACGGATCGTGTCGCCCTCCGAGACGGCCGGGTAAAGCCCGACGGCGGCGCGGCAATGCGCGTTCTCGGCCATCAGCTCGCGGAGCACAGCCTGCGCGTCGTCAAAGAGTTTCATCGCCTCACTGGCCTTCTCGCGGTCCTCGCCCTCGGCAAATCGCTCGAGCCACTCGGTGCGACACGACGGGCAGTCGTGCAGGCCGGCCAAGTCGGCGTAACGGCCCAGCAGGCGCCAGGTGGTGAAGAAGAAGACCCAGTTGATGTACGTGGCCACGTCAGAGACGGGCAGCTCGATGTGTTGCAGGGCCGAGTGCATGGGGCACGTCGGGCGTGAACGCGGCCCAGTCGATCTTCAATCCCTGTGCGCGCGCTTCGGCGAAGGGTAACACCGGCTTCGGCGCACGGCCCGACTTAGCGCGACGCAGGCGTTCGTACTCGTCCGATAGTTGCTCCACGTACGCATCGTGCGTATCCGGGTTGAGTAGCTGGCCGCGATGAGCGGGTTCTGCGACGCGTCGACGACGTGGATCACGGGATGATTGTAATGCGGGGCGATCTTGAGCGCCGTGTGCAGCTTTCGAGGTCGTAGCACCGCCGACCATGATGGGCGTGCTGAGGCCCGCCTTCGCATCTCTTCCGTCACATGCACCATCTCCTCGAGCGACGGCGTGATGAGGCCCGAGAGGCAGAGCAGGTCGGGCTTCTCCTCGCGCACGGTTTGGATGATCTTCTCTGCCGGAACCATGACGCCGAGGTCGATCACCTCGTAATTGTTACATGCCAACACGATGGAGACGATGTTTTTCGCCAATGTCGTGCACGTCACCCTTCACTGTGGCGAAGACCACCTTGCCCGCCTTGGCGGCACCCTCCGTGGACGTCTTTTTCGGCCTCAATGGCCGGTTGCAGAATGGCCACCGCCTTCTTCATCGTGCGCGCCGTCTTGACCACCTGCGGCAGGAACATCTTGCCCGCTCCGAAGAGTTCGCCGACACGGTTCATACCGTTCATCAGCGGCCCGTCGATGATGGATACGGCACGGTCGTATCGCGTGAGCGCCTCGGCCAAGTCGGCCTCGAGGGAAGTCGCCGATGCCCTTCAGTAGCGCATATTCCAACCGCTCCTCGAGCGATCCGTCGCGCCAAAGCGTCGTGTTGCACCTTGTCCTGCTCGCCCGACGCCTGCTCACTGTGGTTCTGTGCATAGGTGATCAGCTCCTCGGCCGCTTCAGGGGCGACGCGCCAAGATCACGTCCTCCAGCAGTGTGCGGAACGACGGCTCGATATCCTCGTACGTGACCGATGTCGACGGTTCACGATACCCATATCCATGCCCTCGCGAATGGCGTGATAAAGGAAGACGGCGTGCATGGCCTCGCGCACGTAGTTGTTGCCGCGGAAGGAGAACGAGAGGTTGCTGACGCCACCGCTGACCTTCGCCCCGGGCAGGGTTCTTCTTAATCCAGCCGACGGCGCGAATGAAATCCAGTCCGTAGCCGTTATGCTCGGCCATACCCGTTGCGATGGGCCAGGGATGTTGGGGTCGAAGATGATGTCTTGCGGAGGGAAGCCGGCCTTCTCGGTGAGCAATCGGTAGGCGCGCTCACAGACGGCGATCTTACGCTCGAAGACGTCCGCCTGACCCGTCTCGTCGAAGGCCATCACGACCGCAGCGGCCCCCAATCGACGCACACGCCGGGCATGACGGAGAAACTCCTCCTCGCCCTCCTTCAGACTGATCGAGTTGACGATGCTCTTGCCCTGTACGCACATCAACCCCTGCTCTACGACGCTCCATTTCGAGGAGTCGATCATAACAGGCACGCGGGCGATGTCCGGCTCCGAGGCGATCAGGTTGAGGAAGATGCGCATCTCATCCTCGGCCTCCAGCAGGCTCGTCGTCCATGTTGATGTCGAGCACCTGCGCGCCGTCCTCCACCTGCTTGCGGGCGATGGTGAGCGCCTCCTCGTACTTCTTCTCCTTGACCAGTCGGAGGAACTTGCGCGAGCCAGCCACGTTGCATCGCTCGCCGATGTTGAGGAAGTTGTTTTTCCGGCTTCACCTCCAGCAGATCCAGTCCGGAGAGCCAGAGCGTGTCGGACTTGGGCGGTGCGGCGGGCACATGCGGTCGTTTGCCACGCGCCAGCTCGGGGAAGCGGGCGATGTGTGCCGGCGTCGTGCCGCAGCACCCCCGACGATGTTCACGAGTCCCTCGTCGATAAAATCCTTGATCTGCACGGCCATCTTCTCCGGCGTCTCGTCGTACTGTCCGAACTGGTTCGGCAGGGCCTCGCGTTGGGGTAGGGCGCTGATGTAGAGCGGCGCCAGATCGCCCATCTCCTTGAGGTAGGGCTTCATGTCGGCCGCACCGAAGGAGCAGTCCAGGCCGACGCTCAGCAGCGGGATGTGTTGCAAAGAGGCGAGGAAGGCGTCGAGCGTCTGACCCGAGAAGGTGCGCCCTCCCTTGCCCGTAAGCGTAAGCGAAAGCATGATGGGCAGCTCGCGACCCTTGTCGTCCATCGCCTGCACGGCAGCCTCGAGGCCCGCCTTAGCATTGAGCGTATCGAAAGTCGTCTCGAAGAGGATCACGTCCACGCCGCCATCCATGAGCGCATCGACCTGCTCGTAGTAAGCGCGGAAGAGGTCCGTGTAGGTCACGGCGCGATAGGCCGGATCGCTCACGTCGGGATCTCCATCGAGGCCGTCTTGTTCGTCGGCCCCTAAGGGAGCCGGCCACGAAGACGGTGCGGTCCGGATGTTCCGCCATATACTCGTCGGCCAGTGCGCGGGTGAGGGCGTCCGGCGGCGAGGTTCATCTCGCGGGCGAACTCCTGCATGCCGTAATCCTCCATCGAGATGGTGTTGGCGTTGAAATGTGTTGTAGAGAAAATATCGGCACCGGCGTCTAGGTATTGCCGGTGGATGTTGCGCAGGATGTCGGGCTGCGTGATGTTGAGTACATCGTTATTGCCCTTGATCTGGTTAGAAGTCGGCGGTGTTCGCCGCGATAGTCGGCCTCCGAGAGTCGGAAGCCCTGGATCATTGTCCCCATGCCCCCATCAAGGATGAGGATGCGCTCCTGAAGGAGCTGCTGTATGGTTTTCTTCGTCATAATAAGTGGATGGTGATATATATACGTATAGTCAAATCTGATTGCTGATAGTCCTATCAGCGAAAAGGGCGGCAAAAATAAGCGCGCGGACGGGCTTGCCTACGCTCACTCAAACACATCCACCAGCAGGTACTCGATGGTTTGGCGCATGGACAGCACGCCGCCGCGTAGTTGTTCGCCATCACGGCTACGGCGTAGGCGCACACCGTCCTCGTCGTCGACGTAACCGGCGTAGCACAAAAACACGGCTCATGCTGCCGCCCTTCAGGCGTGCGCGGCCGTCCAGATCGGTGTCGCGCGGCATGCGGCGCACTGTACCCTCACGACCGACCAGCGGCAGGGGCCTGATAGAACGCTTCCGAGGCGCGCGACTGCGTGGCCATGTAGGTCAACATGTCGCAGAGGAAGGAGGCCGTCACCTGCCCGTCACCGCGAGGCCACTGCCGTCGTACATCCACAGCGAGGAGGCGTCCAGACCGCGATCCTGCCGGTATCCACGGGCCACTTGTGCGCCGCGCCCGAAGGACGACTGTTCGCTCCGGCGAGGCGTCGGCCGAGCGTCTTGAGCAGGGCGTCGGCGTAGAGGTTGTGGCTGACGACGCAGAGGGAGCGGACAATCTCACGCAGGGGGCGGGAGCGGGTGGTGATGATCAGGGCGACGCGGGCGCGACGTCTCACGTCCGGCCTCGGCCTCGATGCGCATGGAGGAGGGGCGCTTGCGGATGCGTATGCCACGGTCGCGGAGGCGTTCGCTGACGTAACGGGCCACGAAGAGCGGCGGATCGGGCAGGTCGGCACCGAGGTAAAGCCCCGAACGCCGCGCGGGGTGTGCCGAAGAGGGAGCGCTCGTTGGCGAAGGGGAAGCCGACGACGTAGGGCGCTGTCTTTCGTTGCGGCGCGGAGGTAGTTGTGGAAGGTGAGTCCCTCGACGCGCGGGGTGACGGCGGTGACTTGCGGCGTAGTGCCCTTGGCGCCGCTGGAGAGCGAGATGCCGATGCGATTATCGAAGATGTTCAGCCTGCAGCAACCCTGACCGTAGGAGCTGCCGGAGGTCTTCGAGGAGCCACTTCATGGATACGCCCTCGTTGTCGAAGATGCGTTCGTCGGCCACCACGGCGCCGGTGATCTCGCGGATGCCGGCCGCGCGCACGGCCTCGACCCAGGCGTCGACGATGCTGTCTTTGGGCGTGCGCGACTCGGACGAGTTGAGCGTCGGATCGCCACCACCGCGGATGTAGAGGTTGCCGTCCGAGACACCGTCCGGACGCAGTTCGCCGTCGTACTCCACGGTCGTTTCGAATCGGTAATCCTCGCCGAGGAGCTCGAGGGCCGTGGCCGAGGTGACGGTCTTCATGACCGAGGCCGGCGTGAGCTGCCGGTCGCCCTCGTAGTTATAGAGCGTCTTGCTGTCCTTGACGCGTTTGACGACGAACGAGACCGAGGCGCCGCGCAGGATGGGGCGTTCGATGAAGCGTCGTATGGGTTCCGGGATTTCGGCGGTACGCCCGGCCGTAGCGGCGGGCGCGACTGTGATCATCAGCAGGGGCGCAGGCCATCATCCCCAGCGTCGGGGAGCATCGTCTTTTTCTTTTCATTCTATCTCTTGTAGTGTACATGTTTCGTGGCCGCAAAGTACGGGCCTTTGCCCCCGGCCCACAATCCTCGCCGCGGAGATGCGGAGGGGGCGGTTTGTAGGGGCGCAAAAGCAGTCGCCCTCAAGGCCTTTGTTACATTTGCCCGCGAATTACTCACATAACCCGATTCAAAAATCATGGCAGAAGAAATCAAGAGACTGGCCCCAGAGGCCGTCTGGGGGTTATTTCTATGACCTCACACAGATCCCGCGTCCGACGGGTCACACGAAACAAGTAACGGATTACCCTCAAGGCCTTCGGAGAGAAGCATGGCCTGGAGACGCACCAGGACGAGGTGGGCAATGTGCTCATCCGCAAACCCGCCACGCCGGGCTACGAGGGGCGGCAGACGGTCGTGCTGCAAGCGCACGTCGACATGGTGCCGCAGAAGAACGCCGGCGTAGCGCACGACTTCCTCCGCGACCCGATCGACGCCTACATCGACGGCGAGTGGGTCACGGCGCGCGACACGACTCTGGGCGCTGACAACGGCATGGGCGTCTCGCTCGCCATGGCCGCCCTGACCGACAAGACCATCAAGCACGGCCCCTGGAGGCCTCTTCACGATCGACGAGGAGGTGGGCATGGACGGCGCCGTGGGCCTCAAGCCCGGCTTCCTGAAGGGCACGATCATGATCAATGGCGACTCGAAGAGGAGGGCGCCTCTTCGTAGGCTGCGCCGGCGGGGTGGACATGAACATCACCTTCCACTATCGCGACGGCGAGCCGACGCCGGAGGGCGACGTGGCGCTGCGCCTCACCCTGGCCGGACTCAAGGGCGGCCACTCGGGTGTCGACATCCACCTCGGCCGCGCCAACGCCAACAAGCTCTTCTTCCGCTTCCTCAAGAAGGCCGTCAGCCACTACGACGTGCGCCTGGCCACGGTCGAGGGCGGATCGCTCCGCAACGCCATCCCGCGCGAGGTCCCGGCTGTCGTCACGGTGCCCGCTGACCGCGTGGCCGACGTCGAGCAGCTCGTCCGCGAGCACGAGGCGCTCTACCGCGCGGAGTACAAGGGCGTGGAGGGCGACATCCGCTTCACCGCCGAGCGCACGCCCGATCGGCCCGCCACGCTCATCCCGGAAGAGATTCAGGACGACCTGATCAACGCCGTAGAGGGTTGCCCGAACGGCCCGATCAGCATGCTGCACGACTTCCCGGGACGGTCGAATCGTCGTCGAACCTGGCCATCGTCAAGTCTGACGACGCCGCCGGGCCGGATCGACGTCAAGATCCTCGTCCGCAGCTCGTCCGAGAGTCGCAAGGATGCGCTCTGCTCGTCGATCGAAAGCGTCTTCTCGCTGGCCGGCGCTAAGGTGGAGCTGTCCAACCCCTACGGCGGCTGGCAGCCCAACATCGACTCGCCCATCCTGCGGACGATGGAGAGGGCCTACGAGTCGCTCTTCGGCCGTAAGCCGGACGTGACCGTCATGCACGCCGGCCTGGAGTGTGGCATCATTCAGGAGGCCTATCCGGACATGGACATGATCTCTTTCGGCCCCGACATCACGCACCCGCACTCGCCCGACGAGGCCGTGGGCATCGCCTCGGTCGAGAAGTCGTGGCGCCTGCTCGTGGCCACCCTCGAGGCCGTGCCGGAGAAGTAAGGGATCACCCCGAACTACACTGTCAATTGAGCTTTTCGGATTTGAAAACGCCGATCTACACTGTCATTCGGGCTTTTCAGACTTGAAAAACGCCGATCTACACTGTCGATTCGGCTTTTCGGACTTGAAAAACGCCGATCTACACTGTCGATTCGGCTTTTTCAGACTTGAAAAACGCCGATCTACACTGTCGATTCGGCTTTTTCAGACTTGAAAAACGCCGATCTACACTGTCAACGGCGTTTTTCTGACTTATTACCCGAAAAACTACAGTGTAGTTCGGGCCTTGCGCATAGGGATTGGTAGAAACTACAGTGTAGATCTCGCTATCCCTATAGAGCAATCCTATTTATCACATTATAATAACCCTCAAAAACAAATCACATGGAACCATTTACAATGGATTTTACCGAGAGTGTTGCGCATTGAGCCAATAAGTACGGATCGATTAACCCCTGCCGATCCATGAGATGTTTCATCGTAAACAGTACGACTTGGTCAAGGCCATCGACAACACCAAGCTGAAATTGCCCGCCAACCTCATGCCCAACTGGTATAAAAGGGATTGAGGCCGAAGGCGACCTCAGCCGAGAATCAACCTTCTCGCCATACGGCCGAGCTACTGAAGAAAGACGAGGAACGCGACGAGCAGCTGGAGAGCATCTTCTTTATTGTTCGCGGAAATAAACTCTCCTCCGTCTCCGCCAATCGTGAAGCCGCCAAACGCATCGACGAAAAAGCTTCGCGCCTATTATTCCGACACCCGTAAAGCCCCTTACGACAAGGAGAGCAGCCTGATCTTAGGCATCAAAAGACATGGCCGGCTTCTCTGCCGACATTGCCACACTGGGCTTGACCGCTTCCTTCACGCAGCTTTACACCATCAACGATGAGTATATCGAGCTGCAAAAGACACGCAGCCTCGCCGGGGCAGACTCCCAGCTGCCTTTTAGCCAGTACGGTCCGCCCGCTCACCGACGCAGCCTATGAGATTGTCTGCCAGTACATCCTTTCGGCCTATCTCAACGCTACCACGGACGATGACAAGGCCCTCTTCGACCAACTCGTCGACCGCATGAACAAAATCTCGCGCGAGACACGAGCCACCCAGCGACAAATGCATGCGCAGCGTAAGCCGAAGGATCCGAAAGAGCCGAAGGAGCCCAAGCAGCCGAAGGAGCCCAAGAAACCGAAGGACCCCAAGACGCCCGATCAGCCGAAGGACCCGAAGAAGCCGGACAAGCCGGAGCCACCCAAGCCGCCTAAAGAAGGCGGCGACGGCAATCCCGACATCCATCTGCCAGAGGAGTAAACCGTGAAGCAGCCGGAGGGGGCCGACCGATAGTGTCCGCCCCCTCGCTCTTTTTCCAATCCACATTCACCTATAACAGCCACACCAAAAACAGAATGAAAAGAACCGTACCCCTACAACGTCCAACGCCCGACCCGCCGCATGGCTCCGCCGGGCGATGATCCTCGTCGTCCTCCTCGCGGCCCTGCGGCCCGTGGTGGCACAGGTCATCAACTTCACCGCCGGCTATCCGCGGTTCGACCAAGGTACCCTGGTGATGCTGGAAGAAGAGCGCACCCACGATCCGCTTCACCGTCACAGGCAGCGATCTGGACAACGCCGCCGTCGCCATCACCCCTGCCCGACGACGTCAACTACACCGCCGTCAACTCCCTCACCCCGGGTATCACCTTCGCCCCCACCTTGGCGGGGCAAGTATTGACCCTCTCTGCCACCTCCAACGGCGGCACCTTGGTCCAAAAATCAAGAGGTAAAGATCGATATCAAGATGCGCGCTAACTGCCGCTCAGAGGTGAGTGCCACCATCCCCAGTGAAAGTCCTGAGCGCAGGCATATCGAAGGGCACCTCATCCGCCCCGCTGAACATTGCCCGCCCGCAAGTCACCCTTTGTGCCCGACGGTAGCGGCATTGTCAGCTACACCACCCCCACAGAAACAAAGACGATAGGCTACTACCTGCGCACCGCCACCCCTCACGGCGCCTCCTCGGCTCGCCTCACCTTCACCCTCAGCGCGCAGGTCACCGCCGCCAACTTCCAGCTCAACGGCACACCCATCACGCCCACCGTCTCCACCCCTCCGCAGGCCTGCGCACCTACACGCTCAACTTCCTCGCCCGCCGCGATGGGCGGCACCAAGATCACCAACGCCAACGACAAGAAGATCACCTTCACCGCCACCGGCTCGGCCGTCCTCTGCGGGCAACAGCTCATCACCTCCACCGTGCAGTACCCCTCGCCACGCCCTGCGGACCCGCCCAGCCGGCCCCAACGTGACGCTCAACATCAGCACCGCCGGCCAGCCTATCTTCACCCCAGTGGGCTCATCTACGTCCCTATGTGCCCACGGTACCTTTCCGCAGGCACGCCCATCCCGTCGTACCAAATCCCTATGAACGGGAACGACGCTGACCTACGTCAGAGCCATCTTCAAAAACAACAGCTCGGGCGCAGCCCGCAGCTTCCGAGCCGGAGTAAACGCAGGAGGATTCTTCGGATGGGTCGATACCAGCAAGATCTACATACAGGTGGACAACAATCCACCGCGTAAGATCCGCAATCAGGAACTCGATATGAGCACGTACTCAAAGGTCTACAACCGTAGAGAGTTTGGCTTTCATCAAACCCTGCCTTGAAAGACAAACCCGCATCCATTGCCTTCGTCGCCGAAGAGACCGTTCCGCCGGGCAGCACCCCAACCGTCTATGCCGGCACATACAACGGAGACATCTACGACAATGGCAACCGCGAAGTCTACTATGAAGGCGACCTCTACACCAACAGAGGATCCGTCACCGTCTCTAATGCCAAAGGATTCTGCGGCAACGACTGGACGGGTAGCAACTGGCTGACTTCTCCCAACCTCTTCACCGCACACTATATGGCGAAACCCGAAGAGATGACCTTTAAGCGCGCCGTCACGAAGGAGGCGAAAGATCATCGTCAGGCCCGCATCAGTGAACCGTGCCCCCGCCACCTTCACCATCGAAGCGCCTTCCTGGCTGACGATCGCCGATGTCAAGCTGAAAGGGGATCCAAACAACCCCAGCTATAAGATAAATTCGAGCGTCTCGGTGACGAAAACCCCACATGGGCCGAACAAATGTGAAGTGCGCATCTCTTCGACCAGTCAGGATCTATCATTCACTTGCGTTCTGCACGTCACCTACACCTCCTCCGCATGCACCGCACCTCTCACCAATCGCGACGACACCGTGCACTATACCGTCTCTCAGCAATGGCCAGACGGCACCACCATCCAGCGCGTGTCGCAAGTTGCACAACCCTGTACACCACCTCTGCGACCTCCCCGGCATCGAGCTCGACACCTTCTATCTGCACCGCCCCGACATCGGCCTCAAGGAGAAAGGTGATGCCTTTGGCTGACAGAATTCGACGACGGAACGCCCTGCCGATCGCGACAGTATCGATAATAACAAATTCATGGTCGGTGAAGACGGCGAAATGCATTGGGAGGGCAGCATAGCGCCCTCTGGCGGCTCGTATCACTACATCGATATGCCTATCGACGTTACGGTCACAGGGAGTATGGGCTTTCGACTTCGCCACAGGTGAAAAGACGTTCGAACCCAAGCTCTGCATCGGCCGTCGTCACCATCGATGGTACGCCCACCACGCTTCCCGTCACCTATACCCCCAGCACGACGCACCGAGGCTATTTCCGCATCCATAACCCCTGCGGGATTCCCCGCCGGAAAGAAGGTTAAGATCAGTGCCCTTCACCACCCACGTGGGTCTCAACGGTGTCAGAGAAGCATTATTCGCAGTGAGTTCTACGTCAGCAAGAATCCTGTGGCCAATCCGCTCAGCCCCACCTCCCCCGGGCGAGTCGGAACCGACGTGGCGAACGTACGCGCAAGAGTCGTCTCCCCAAACTGGAGCCTCAACACCCCAACGTCACCTATAGTCTTTACCACGCGAGCGCCTAAAACCGGCGTTATGATCGGAGAAGTCGGACAATCCATAGAAAAACTTCGTTAGAGAGTCTCGCCTCCCTCTCACATGAGGTTCATCACCATCGAGCTACCTCCAGGCTACACCATCGACGACTCACTTGTTTTTATACAAGGGGTATCTGGTCACGAACTATAGCCTGAAGATGAACAATTCCTCCAGTGGTTCAGGCACACGCACCGTAAAGTGGGATCTCAATAACATCTATCAGATGAACCCTATTGCACCAGTGGCTTCGGGCAAATGGAAGCTGCCCTGAGGAAAATTGGAACCTTCGATTCCAGGCACCTTGCGCGTCGACCCCACTGCCCCCGGATTCAAAGACACTGCGAAGCTGAAAATGACGTGTGAGTATTACGACCCGCGTACCAATCAGCCTTATAAAATTCCAAATGAAGGTGGGAATAAAGGCAAGAATCTCGTGCTATCGAAAGAAGTTCCCTTGATTTACAACTTCGACGTCAAGCTGGATGTCACGCCTCCGGAAGTTATTTCTATGCTCCCACCGTGGTGGGCCCACAGGTAACGCTCCAAAACAATAGCCCTTCCCCCTACGCGACGTGTACTACTTCTGACGGCCCGATCAAAAACGTCACCATGAAGCAAGTCGTCGGCGGCACCACGACTTACACGCACGCCTCGACCACCCCAAACAAATACGGATGCTGGGTCAAGGTGGCCGATCTGCCAGCCAACACCCGCCACACGTATGAGTTGCAATACACCGACACGGCGCCGCAATGCAGCGGTCACACGGTTAAGGTATACGTCGGTTCGGGCTACGCCGGCACCTGGACGCCCAACACCGCGCAGGCTTTTTAATCCGCAGACCGAGCCACAGTTCGTGGAGCAGACCCTCTTCAAGATCAAGCCTTCCACCACGGCGCAGATAGCCGGCGAGCTCCTGCTGTTCAACCCCGCCAAGCCCGACACCATCCCCGAGGGATCCACCAATCCGGCACAGACCTACACCCTCCGCGCATCGCTCAGCTCGGCCGGTTCCGAGGGCATGGTACGCCATCCGGAGCTCCAGCTGACCGTCCCCGTGGGGCAGATCTACGTCCCCGGCAGCGCACGTATGGAGTATCCCATCGGCACCTTCACGCCCCCTGCCCGCAGGATCGGCCCTTGAGGCTGCCCTGGCCCCGCTCGCCATCGCCGCCGACTCGCCCCAGGTGCGCTCCGTCCGCCTCAAGTGGAGCGATACGGGCATTCCCGCACTCGGCACGAACTTCATCCCTGCCCGGATATCGTAGTAACCGCACCGATGCAGACTCCGTTAGTTGCAGGCACGCCTACACCTGAAGTTCCGCGCCATGTGTAACACGCCCTTCCGAGGCATTCAATACGCCGGAAAGGTCTACGCTGAAAATATCTGTAACGCCCCCGCCACGGACGACGGCAACGACGCCACGGCATTCATGATCTATCCCGATGTGGCTTTATGATTACCTCTTCAGCGACATCGATATACAAACCACTTCACAGTCCTATGCTTACAATGAAGGTTGGCGCCGCGATACGATCGTACTGAACTTCCGACGCATCCTCGGCACCACCACCAATATGAAGTCGACGGACTCACTTGGAAGTGCTCCTTCCCCACAAATGAATATCGATGGTAACAACGTTAAGTACTTCGGTTCCGGTGCGCTGGCATCCCTCAACGCTCGTCCGGCAGACACCGTGATAGAGAACACGCGTACCGTCACCTTCCGCCGATTGAAGGTTTTGCCCTTCCCTACTGCGCAGTACAACGCAGCGACGCCTGTTAAAGGTGTGGGCGCGCTCGTAGAGTGTCGCATTCCTGTCATCTACACGCCAGAGGGACAAACTCGTGCAGCTAATCCTGTTGACTCTGTTCGGGCCACCGTATGGAGTGAACTCCACTTTGGTAACTGCAATCCTGTGCCTACCGATTTTGGCAGCGGCAAACGCAAAGTGGGCCTCTTCACAGCCATAGCCAATCCCCACATCGCGTGGATTGGTGACACGGCGCGCTTTCAGATCACTTCACACGGTTTTGATGGTCAGTGGTACAAGACGAAGACCGGCGGTACAGCGGCCTCATCCAGCAACCCATGGGTGAACATTCCTTTAGATACGTCTATGGTGGGCGACACCGTCTTCTACTTCACACCTCTATCAACGGCAACTCATTCGGCAATGTGCGCCTTCCTTACTATGTACGGATCTGGCTCCGCCCATGGTTCATCCGCAACCTGCCTCACTTGGTCTATGTCTGCGGTGCATCCGACACACCCGCGTGAAAGCAGGTGGTATGGATGTGCGTTACCAGTGGTTCCAAGATGGCAATCCTATCGTGGGTGCCACGGGCACTACGCTGGTCGTGACCAGTCCAGGTCTCTACCACGTCATGGTTCGCGACTCTGTCACGCCGCCCAACATCATCTATTCTGACACGACAGATGTAGTTTTCCGCGAGTATCCTGTCATCACCAAAGACTTGAAGATATCGTGGACTGCGACAACCTCTATCGACCGCTGGCTGTCCGTCACACGGGCCGCTTCATGCGCTATCAGTGGTATCGCAACGGTCTTCCCATCCCCGGTGCCACAGACTCTGTCTATCGCGCATCGGCCTACGATTCGTCGAGTTTCTATCGGGTCAAAGTGATGAATCCATGCGGAGACAGCGTAATGAGCAGCCGATGCTATGTAGACTTCTGTGAACTCAAATGGGGCGAGATCGTGCGGACGGTCGAGCTGTTTGCTCCAGCCACGGTGGAGACACAACCCGCCGGAAGCGTCACCAGTTGACCAGCCGCTACGATTTCAACTTCACTCTGCGCGCCCTGGTGGACAGTCGCTCCGCTACGTGACCATCACGACCGATCATCCGGCTTGGACGGAGAATGGCGGCGGTATCGAGCGTAGTATGATCTCCGACAGTCTGATGACGGTGCGTGTTCGCCGGGTGAATAAGAACCTGCGGATCTACGTCAATGGGGTCACCCCGCTGACAAACCCTGACAGTGGATCCTTCCATACGTCGCGTTTGGACGTTTAGCGGTCGCTTGTACATCCATGTCGACCGTCCGCAGTCGGTACGCCCTATACACCGTCATGGGACATCTCTACCGCGAACAGTCGTTGCCCGCTGGCCAAACGGTCATCGACCGATTGCCATCTGGTTTCTACATCGTCCGCTTTGCCGACGGAACCACCGTGAAGGTGCTCGTTGAGTAAATGATAAGGATGATCCGGCTGCTGGAAAGGCATCCGAACATCCCCCAAAGGGGCGGGCCTTGTGCTCGCCCCTTTTTGTCGCTCGCTGTTTCGAACGACAATTCCCTCAGTGCAGCGACAGGATGCGGACTAAGACTACAGATACACGTCTCTCTTAGAAAACGCTTCCCACTCAACCGCGTCACTCCGGCCGTCATCTCCATTCGAAATGCCCACCCGAGGCTCCGCAGTGGTTTTGTCACGTGAGCGAACGGCCGTCCAGAGATTCTGTGGTGACTCTGTCATAAAACTACCTGCAACCACTACAGGCTTTAGCCCGAATAATTACGACTCACTACAGGTCAACCACTAAGATCGCCTCTACTACTGCGCCGCAAAGCATATAACGAGCCAGCCAAAGGCCACAACTACAATCACTCCCCGCGATGCTTTTTATCACGCTCACCGGAAAAAATGAATTTGAGAAGTTGTCGGGATTTCGAAGAATATTCAACGTGAGTTCGACGTAAGAAAAGGGGTAAAAAGAAGTGGGAGTCAAGAGTGAGATTTGTATCTTTAATGCATTGAAAATAAAGAGCCAACCCAACAATGATTCCCAGCAATAAAACTGTAGAGATCTATCTATCTCGTCGACGAATTCTTGAAAGAATACGACGCCGTAATCAAAAGTCATTCCTTGGAAAAAGGGTGCCCCAAAAGAAAAAAGAAAAGGAGGAACCGCAAATCCACAATGTCCGGTAGCGAGGTGATGACGATTCTCATCCTTTTTCCACTTCTCCTTTTTCGAGACCTGAAGCATTTCTATCTCTTCATCCGATCACGCATGAAGTCTGATTTCCCCATACCGTGTCCTACGACCGATTTGTAGAATTAGAGCGAAAAGTCTGTATCCTGCTTGCTGTCTTCCTAAAAATGAAGGCTTTGGGGCAATGTATCGGCATATCTTTTATCGATTCTACTCCCATCCGAAGCTACCATATCAAAAGAGAAAAGCAGCATAAAACCTTCAAAGAATTTGCCCGGAAAGGGAAAAAGCACGCTTGGGTGGTTCTATGGATTCAAACTCCACTTGATCATTAATGACAAGAGAGAACTGCTCGGGTTTTCTTCTGACTCCGGGGCAATGTAGACGACAGAGCCCCCTTGAAACACATGGACTTCCACAAACGGATCTCGGAAAGCTCTTCGGAGACAGCGGCTATATCTCGAAAGACCTCTTCGAACAGCTCTTCATTGACGGAGTCCACCTTGTTACACGTTTAAAGAAGGGTATGAAGAATGCCTTAATGCTTTTAACATGACAAGATTATGATCCGGAAAAAGATCTCTGATCGAGACCGTTAACGATCAACTAAAGAATATCTGTCAGATAGAACATACCCGCCATCGATTCTTCCCTGAACTTCATCATCAATCTGTTATCGGCTTTTGGCTGCTTTCTTTCTTCGACAAAAACCTTCCATCAACACTGCCGAGGAGTTTATACATCCCTCTTTCCTTACTATTGCTGAGATCGAACTCGCGTTATAGTAATCATCAATATCGATCTTGTTCGGAAGTTTCTTAAGGAAGATGGGGCTAATTTTAAACCTTTGTACATGTCTGTCTTATTGAAATTACGCCCGCAAAGATATTTCCAGCAGGGGAACTCTTTGATTGGTTGTCGTAGCCTTTTCGCGGGTCATTGACTGTCCCAGTTCCACGAGGGGTAAGCACGGCGGAGGGCAGCCGCCGTTTCGCGGCAGGTATGTAGGTCGGACAGGTAGTGGCTGACTCCACGCAGCACGTCCATAATAGACCGTTCGTCTACGAAAAACTCATGCTCAGACAGAATGTGCATCACATCATCGAAGCGGCGACGGCGCACCTCTGTCCAATAGTAGAAACGCGCGGTTAGCAACCGGCGGCGCGCCTCGCGACGCTCCACCCGTGTCAAAACACATGGAAGCGATTTCTCCGTCTCTTTCGTCTGGTTCTGTCCGGTCATTACAGCTAACGTCTTTAGTTGGTATGCAAAGTAAACAAAAGCCCCCATGAGGGGAAAGCGGCGTCTCGCACTCCAAAATGAGGGTCGCCGCGCACCAAAAAAATCGATTTGAAGCCTGCGGCGAGGGTCATTTTGCGGCGTCTGGTAGGGGCGGCCTCTGCCGAGGCAGGGAAGTTTGCCGGTACATGGGGGCGAATGCAGGGTTCGCCCCTCACACACGGGTACCCGGTCAAATTCGCCGGCATCCGAAGATCCCCGGCCAAACTTCCCTGCCTCGGTAGAGGCCGCCGCCCGGTAAGCCGCTTCCCGATGGCGGATCCACGCGGCAATATCTTTCCACGGGAGCATCCCGCCCGCGTTCTTATCGTCCACGTAGCAATGCGCATACACCTTGCGCGCGTCGCTACCATAGGCCACCACCTGATCCGGCTGATGATCATTGATGCGATCGAAGCCGATGCCCTTTCAAGCAGCCAGTTCACCATCTCCGTTTGCTGGCGCCCTTCGCGGCATGTCCAGATAATGATATAGTGCCCTTCGGCGCGCAGAGCGTTGGTCGCCCTCACGCGCCCCAGGCATCGCCTCGCTGATCCTCGGCCACTGGCCGTCGTGGATCGTTCCGTCAAAGTCTACTGCGATGATCATACGTCCGTCATGCTTAAGGGGATGGCCACCCAGGCGCCCTGACTCGTCACGTACCGCCGCGCGGATGTAGTCTTTCGAGGGCGTGGGTTGGTAGCTCTCTTGGATGATGCGCACGCCCTCTATAAAGCGTTCGTCGCCCGTTTCTCGGCCATCTTTTTGCAGTTGTAGCACGCGGGAGGCCTTCAGATTGCCCGCCCTCGTCGCGCGACAGCAGCCGCAGGATGGCCTTGACCAGCGCGCGGCTGGCATCGTCGCGGGCCTGCGATTCGATGTACGTTTTGACCATCGCGATACCCTCGTTCACCGTGTCGCGGTAATTGTCGAGCATGTAGTGCCCGATGGTGATGCGCATCGTGCCCTCGGAGTTGGTGAACGTGTGCGACTGCTGATCGTCTTCACGCCGAACAGCTCCGCCTTCATCTCTAATGCCCCGCGGAAGGCCTCCGCTGCGGCCGTCTTTTTCTGGGCGATAGCCTCGCTGATATTCGTCAGCTCGGGCATTACGGCCGCGATCGTCTCATCCACCAATTCCGTGTAGGCTTCGCGATCGGACTTCCGTTTTGGCCTCCGCCGCTTTCTTTCTTTGGCCAGTTTGTAGGCTCCCAAACTCTTTGGCGCCCTCGCCGTCATTTCTACTGTTGTCATTTTTGTTTATGCGTTTAGGTGTTTATCTGTTTATGCGCCCTAGGGATCTCTTTTCCGTCCGTCGGGGAACATCACATAGAGGAAGCCCCGCCGCCCTGGGGTGTGTCCGCCATTCGGCCGACTTTTCAATGTCTTTTACACGCTGCATAGGCGTTGTAAAGGCTGCGTAAACGCTCCAGCGGGATGCGGTTGAAGTTCGTCACACCGGCCGCCCGACAGGCAATGGCCTTTACCCGATTTTACATCCGCTTCATAGTCCATTGCTTGACAGTAGGCGAACACGGAGGCCATCACCGCTTGCGCCAGCGATCTGCCTCAGACGCCCGCGGGTCATCGCCACGGCCAGTTTACTACACGTCGGCCAGTCCCGCGCAATCCATTTCCGAGGAATGCTCTACGCCATACGAGGCGAGATCTCGCGCTTACCGTCCTCATCGATCCGCGCCCTGTTTAGCAGCATGTGGAAGCGCTTCAGTAGTTGCCGCTTCGGTGATCGTTGTCTCATTGTTTTCATCATTCTCTACTTCTTCTAACTACCGGGTGGCCTTGCCCGCCCCTACTTCCTTTTTCTCGCCCCCAGTATTCGTCCGCGCCTTTGTCCCAGATCACCACTGGCCGACCGCCGCCGTAACGGCTCGTGGGGAAGGCTTTGAACCTTCTGATGCGGAAGGCCACGTTGGCATCGCGTAGGATGCGCAGGGTCGGGCGCGTCGAGGGGCGACGGCCGTCCACGTGACTGATGTAGACGAACAGCTTCGTGGGAAAGCGTCGTTTGAGGTCTTTTGTATTCCGAAAACTTCAGATCCATCGAATTGTACGGAATCGATAAAGACGATGTCCGCACTGCGTTGCCGCCGAAGCCGTTCTGCACAGCTCATCCTTGCTTTCGCGGTCGAGCAGTATCCAGCGGGCGCCCGCCTCGAGCAAGCCGGCACGGTCGACAGCCATCTGGATCGTTCGCGAATTACCCTCCTCGACACTGTTGTAAAGCCACCCGACCGAACCCAGAGAGGTATTTGATAGCATCATCGCGAAGGTCGTTTTTGCCGTTTTTCGTATCCCTCGTAAATGATCCAGCTGCCCGTCAGCTGGGGATCACCCACCGTATCGCGCCACACGCCATCAAACCCGAGCGTGTTGAACTGTGGCCAACACATTGCGCGCTGTCAATGCTCTTTTTCATTTCCTGTTTAGGTGTTTAGGTGTTTATCTGTTTATACGTTGAACGAATCAACAATTCAACAGGGCGAAGCTCTCAACAACTAGGCGCAGCCTTCGACAGTTCGATGTTTATCCGTCGGAGGGATGGCGTATTGTCTTCGCCCGTCAGGCGGCGCAGCAGGCGGTTCACATCCGTATCCGCCCCGGCGTTGGCTTTGATGATCATCGCGGCCGTCAGTTGCAGGAAGCGCCGGCCTCTTCGCGGGCCGTGGGCACGACCTTGCCGTAGCGCTTTGCCAAAGCGGCCGAAGATTTCGTGCAGCCCACCTTCTGTTGTCGATGGCCCGGCGGATCTTTTCGCTGAGGCCATCCGCGCCTATCATGTAATACCCGCAGCAGTGCCCGTGGCGTCTCCATAGGGCTTTGATCTCGAGGAGTCTCATAGCTGAGGTCGCCCGCTTCGTCGTCGAGGATGACCAGCGGCCGATCGAGCGTTTTGAGGTAGAACACGAGGTCGTTGTAGACGTCCGCCAGCCGTCCCGTGCTACCCACGCCAAACTCCCGGGCGATGCCCCGCAGCGTTTTTGCCGCGTTTTGACCTGCGAGCAATCCACGTAGACGGCATTGCGGTGCGTTTTGACATATTGCCGGGCGGTGTAGGTCTTTCCGATGTCGGTCTGGTCGCAGAGCATGGCCGAGAGGCCGTTCTGCTGGCACATTTCGAGCTGCGCCGTGATGTGCTTTGAAGACGGGCGTTTCGGCCGTCTGCCATGCCGGCGCATCGGTCAGGCCGACGCCCAAGCGGCGGGCGATGCTGATCCACTTTTCGTCGGCCAGCACCCCGACCGTCTCACCCCGCTTGATGCGGCTGTATGCGCACTGCCTATGCTAAGCGTGGCGGCAAAGCGGCGTCCGAGCTGTCGAAATTGGCCTGACGCGCCGCCAGCGCAGCCCGGATTTTTCTTTGCATTCGTTCGTTACCATGATTCCTACTGTTGTAGTGTGCGCCTGGTCATGGTAGTTGCAGCCTTGCGGCGCAGGTAGTTACGGGCGCCTCCTCTTTGAGGTCGCCCAGGTAGTTATGCGGGCTTACGCCCGCGGTAGTTAGAGGCTAGTCAAAGGGTAGCTTCTTCTGACTACTTCTAACGACCCGGCCGCAAGGCCGTACTACCCTTTGACTCATAATTGATCGATCGCCCGGGCGGCCCAATCCTCCATCGATGCCGTCACTCGTCTTCCTCGTAGCCGATCGGCTGACGGGTCTCGACGATTTGACGGGCGCCGCGGCCACAGCCCTCAGCCGTCTCCCCTGATCCACCCGACCCACCTGGAATCTCTTCGCGTCGCTCGCGGATCATCCGGTCGAATCGCGCCGCCCGCTTGTGTTGCACGATATCCGCGCCTCGTCCGCCCCAGTGCGTTCCGCGGCGCATTCCGTTGTATGCCATTGCTGCCCGAGTTGTCGCCCGCCGATGTAGACATCGCCCTGATAGAGGTAGACGCACGGCACTGAGCCATCCTCGAGGGGCAGCCAGCAGGCCGTCACGCGCCGATCGTTCGGGGTCAGGCGGCTGAGCATATCGAAGTCCGCAAGGGCGAACTCGGCACTGGCTACCCGCACGTAGTCGTTGTTGCGGATGGTCGTTTCCGTCACGTTGCCGATGTGTCTATACGCCTTTCCGGCGCGATCGGACGCAGCGTCGGGTTGGCGTGTTTCAGCACTCGCGGCGGGGTCAGCCTGGGAAACTCTTTTCTGCCGTGGATGCAAGGCGTTGTCATGCAACTCAATGTCTGCCAAATCGTCGGCAATGATCGTTTTGCGGTTGAAAGGTGATCGATGAAATCGCCGTGCACCTTTGTGCAGCACGCTTTTGAAGGCCTCCGCCTTGCCGTACCAACGGCCGCGCATGTGCCCTGTCTTTCTGATGTGCCCCATTTGAGCGACCGGATGCTGTGCTGGCCTCGTTTCTCGGTGGGCGACGAACAGAATCGGACGAATTGGGAAGGCCCTCGAGCAGCCATCTCGATGCTTTTGCATCAGGTGATGCTCTACTTCCAGCCTCGGCCGGCATGGGCAAACCCAGCTCCAGGAGCTCGCAAAAAGACGTTGCGGAAGGCCTCCATCACGGTGTCCTAACGGGGCGTGCCCACGGTGAGGCTGGGCGGAAACCAGTAGCCCGGAGACGACGTCCACGCAGAGGTATTTGGCCACCCAGCCGCGGGTGCTTTTTCGGGACAGGACGGCGTCGTCCATCGAGATTTTGAGAGGGCAAACCGGCCATTGTGTCGCACATGCTTCGGGCGCTGTGAGTTGGCGTAGTCGAACTGGCTGTTGCGGTCATAGACGGCCGATCCTCGCTGACCACGTTTTTCAGGTACCGCCGGATGGTCGAGCAGCTCACCGCCTGCGGGCGGCCTTTGTAGCGGTAATCCTCGGGCGGAACACCTCGCCGGTCGTCCGGTCGAACAGCTCCGTATCGCCCGCCGCAAAACTCCATGTAGAGTTCGTGCACCGGGCTGCAAACGGTTTGTCGTCTGTTCGCCAGCGCCACGATCAGGTTTTTCAGCCCGGCGGGACACCTTCCGCGCCGCATCGTTGCCCATGTTGCGGGGCAGCGCAGGCGCTACCCCCGGCCATGTAGGCCCGGAAGGCGCGCTCGAGGCTGCGCTGCGTGGTGTAGCTCGGGACGCCACGCGCACGTTTCGCCGCCGACCGCCGCATTCCCTCCGTGTGCCACTGGAGCATCGTCTGCCAGTAAGCCCCTCTTGAGCTTCGACCCACTGGCCGCGCGAGCGCTCCGTCTGTCGGCGCAGCCCGTCGCCGAGGGCGTTGAAGATCGAGGCTTTGGCCGTGAGCTGCCGGACGGTATCCTCCGAGAGGCGTGTCCCGTCTGCTTTTTCATAAGCGGCGAAGAAGGCCTCCGCCTCCCGATCCATGTCCACGGTGTAGAGCGCCCGTGTTCCTCGCGCGGCACGCGCCCCATCACTCTCTGATCATCTGCAGCTGGTCGGCCTCGACGGATCGACCGCGCGTCGATCACCGTCTCGCCTCCCTTAGCGTTGGCTGATGATGGACATCGCCGCTTTTGTCTGTCATGGCAACAAAACTGCCGATACGTCAGCCCGACTCACACCAGTCATTCACCGTCAGGGCGGGCACACCATCTATACATGCGTGCGGGCATCGTCTTTTTGTCTCCTTTCAATGTCCGGTTCGGGGAGTCGAACCCCGCGGCCACTTTCGGCCGTCAAACCCTGAACCGGCGCCCCTTAGGGATCAGGGCACCCCTTGGGACTCACGTCAAACAGTTCTAAGAAATAAGCATCTATGTCGAGCAAAAAGTATTCTTCTAATCCTCGCCCAAGTAGTCGGCTATTCGTTCTCATTCTGTTCCCGGTCACGCCACCAGATCAGCCTGATCATAACTGCCCAGCGGGCATACAGTACCAGTGCCACAGCCGGCTCACATTCCTCCGTCGGGGTGCACGAGAGCAACACCCCGAGGCATCCGAGCCGAAGCCACATCCCCACGCTTGTCATTCTGAGCGCGCCCAAAAACAGTGCGTAGCATAGCCCCGCCCTCCCCTTGATATATCGTTCCACCCTGTTCGGCCGTCAGTCTGACCGACTGCCCTCGTCCGAATCAAACAAGTAGACATCCAGCCCCGGTATCGGTATCGCAGCATTTCGCGCCGCCCTCGACCCGTGTACCAATAGCACGCGCCGGCCTCACCCTCTTTGCCTTCATATACAATTCTGATCGATTGTCAGTACGTTCATCATAGGATCCTGACACCCTGTCCTTCACCGTATCCGGCCCAAACACGAACCGATATTTCCATCCTCTGGTGTGAAACACATAGCGCCCGTCGTAGGTTTGATCCGTGAACGTCACTCACTATGTCCTTCCGTCTCTTCGCCCGGCAGACATATGGCATTCCGATGATCAGTTTGTTTGCGTCCACGTCTCGTCCTCCCCTGAACTCTTTCTTCCACTCGTTCAGCTGTCATGCTGATCGACTGCCAGTCGTCCGAGTCGAACACGAAGCAGCCGTCCGCCCTTCTGTATAGATAGCGCACCTCTCTCGTCCCACCCGGCTCGTGTACCAGTAGCACGCCCCGGGCCTCAATTCACTTGTTTTCATCGCTCAGCTGATCTTCTCGATTTCACTCATCAAAAGCACCTGCAGCGCCACCCGATCCGCGGATCGTTCCACATCAGCCGGCACAGCTCTCACCAGCATGTTGCCCTGGCCGCACACCATGACCATAGCTCCTGACCTTCCTCGCCGTCCATCAGATCCATCGTAACCAACACCGCCGCACGATCCTCGAGCTTTCTCCCTTGACCAACTTCCGCAGCTCATTTCCCATCCCATCAGCCCGCAGAATCAGCGCGTCTCCACCTCCGAGGCCTCCACCTGCCCCACATCCTTATCCGTATTCATTTCGTTTTTCACTTTTCGTCTTTTCAGCCGTTCATCGATCAATTCTATCGCATCGCTCAGCGCGTCGATACGCGCCTGCGCACGCAGCAACTCCACATATAGCGGGTGCGCCGCCCTGGACGATCGCTTCGTCCATCAGTTCCTCTTCCAATCGTTCCGCGTCTGCCCGCGCCAGCTCCAACTGCTGGCCCAGCTCGCCGATTACGGATTCATACTTCGCTTTCCATCGCGTCGTTTTTCGTTGCCATTCAGTTGTTCGATGACGGACGTCATCCGCGCCTCCGACAGCGGATTCACATACTCCCGACAGTTCTTCAGCGCCCGTTCCCTGCAAAGCCAGCATCACGCTCCCGGCATGCCCGCCGGCCCGACCAGCCACTACCCGCTGCACGAACCACACCGGGTAACCCGTCGAGCGCGCCACCTGTATGTAGTCCCGCCGCGACAGGTAGCGCTGCATCCGCCCCATCATCACCCGTTCCAGCTCTTCCCGTTGCTCGTCGGTCAGCCATGCCCCGGGCGCCACGTAGTAACCATATTTCCGAAGGCCTCGGCAGCACTTCGCCCGTCACCCATTTCTGAACGCCCGCGCCTGCGGCTTCCTACTTTGAAAGATCAGCGCACATATCCCGACTCGTTGACGAACGTAAGCTCCTGCTTTCCACCAAGGGTGTCGGTATTAGCTACCCCTTTTTCATCGTCGTCCAATCCTTTCGACGGCATCTCTACTGTCTTGTAACACCCAATACTCGTACAGATCTTTTAGCCGCAAACCAAGGCTCATCCTCATCATCTGCATCCGTACGGATACCCCTTCTTTCCATTGTAAAATGCTCGTTTCCATTGTCTTTACTTCCTTAGTTTAATACAGTTACTTGTTCCTTTCCTTCTCTTTTCAGACTCATATCCAGCGCCCGTTGCCGGATGCGCTTGATCGTCACCGTGAAACTCCACTGTTCAAAGCCATGTTCACCATCCGGTAGTCACCCTGAACGCCTCAGCCAAAGCCTTTTACTGATGCCGAATCCCGCAGGATCTTTCTCACTTTCATTGTTCGTACTTCATATATCTTATCCTTAGCGCGCTTCCTATCAGGAAAACGTCGCAAGACAATTAATATATTTTTGTTCGAAAAATATATTAGCTCAAAAACCAGTATAATCAAGGAAGGAATCTTGCAAATAGCTAAGAAAAAGGGAGTTACAAATCGAAAAATCTGTCAGAAAATCGGTTTGACTTATGGGTGGTTTCACGGGTGAGAACAAGAAAAGGCTCTGTAAATTTGGATGCAATAGCTAATTTATTAGCCGAGTATCCCATGTAAACCCTCGATGGCTTTTTGACGGGTCAGGGGTCTATGCTGCACGAGCAATCGGCGCCGGAAGTGGCACCCCACCATCGGAACTGGCCTTCCCGGCTTCATCGAAGAAATAAAGTCTCTATCCGTCAAAGTCGGCCGCTTAGAAGCTGAAAATGAGCACTTGCACACCGCCACTGAGGCCAAAACAGAGGGAGATCAGCCCAGGCAAGAGAGATCGAGCCCAGCGAAGGGAGATTCAGGCCAGACAAAAAGATATTGAGGATAAGGAACGATAGATCAAGCTGATGCGCATTGATCACCTGAAAAAGAGAAACCCGATATTCATACTCAATATCTCGAACCTGCCCACGCACCTCTACCCTCCGAAAAACCCCGTAGAATCCGCCGAATTGTTAAAATCTCAGCCCCAAGAAGCCCTCTTTACCCTCTGCAAACGGCCTAAAACGCTGGTTTTAAGCCACTTTGTTGCGTACCACCCGTCGCAACTCGCGTTCCTACGCCGTAATAAGGGACAAAACTCACCCTCGAAAAGTCCACAACTTAACACATTATTAACCCGCAAAGGGGAGATTATCGCCCCTTCGTTGTCAATATTCTGTCATTATTCGGCGCCGGGATTGTCTTTATCACGTCATTATTCGATTTTGAGGGAAAACAGGGTGCCCAGACCCACGTCCGAACACCCTGTTTTAGCCCTATTTCGAGCCCTCTGAGCGCCTTTTGTTTATCCCCTCAGAATCAGTATTCATGCGCCTTTTCAGCGTTTTTGGCCCTTTGGGATGTCTCAATCCAACCCGCCCGTTGTAGGCCCCTATTCCATCCCCCTGAATCCAACCGAAATCCAAGCAAAATATACTGAATGTTTGGCGCCTCTTTTTCTCACATCCCTGTCTCTCAGTGTTTTCCGTTTTCCCCGTTGTACTTAATGTTTTGTAGGGCATCCACCGACAGAGATAGCTGTCTTCTCTTGGCCCACCTCAATCCGAATTAGTCCCTCAAAGTCCTCTGTTCCGCTCCCAGAGGAGATATTGATTTCCCTCTGTCTCTCTTTCTTCCCTCAAGAGAAGCACATGGAATGACAGACAAAAAGAATCCCTCCGCCGATCTTAATCGATCAACAGAGGGACTTCCCTTTCAAAAACGGCAGCTACCTACTCTCCCACTTTTAGTTCAGCAGTACCATCGGCGTTACGGGGCTTAACTTCTGTTCGGAATGGGAAGAGGTGGATCCCCGTGCTATAACCACCTTTAATATCTTTCTTTTTGACATCTTTCAGGACAAAACAAAGAGTTAAGACCTCCGCTTTACATCGGATATCTACTCTTCTTTAGGGATCTTCTTGCTGCAGCGATAAAACGTCTTGTAAACTCTTTTCCGATAAAAAGTTTCGGGCAATTAGTACTGCTCAGCTTTGCCATTACTGACTTTTACACCCTGCAGCCTATCTACGTCGTAGTCTTCGACGACCCTTTAATGGATATCTCATCTTGAGGAAGGCTTCGTACTTAGATGCTTTCAGCACTTATCCTTTTCCAGACTTAACTACCCGGCTGTGCTCCTGGCGAAACAACCGGCATATCAGAGGTCTGTCCGACACGGTCCTCTCGTACTAGTGTCAGGATCCCCTGCAAATATCTTTACGCCCACGATAGATAGAGACCGAACTGTCTCACGACGTTCTGAACCCAGCCTGCGTGCCACTTTAATGGGCGAACAGCCCAACCCTTGGGACCTTCTCCAGCCCCAGGATGTGACGAGCCGACATCGAGGTGCCAAACCGCCGCGTCGATATGAGCTCTTGGCGGCGATCAGCCTGTTATCCCCGGAGTACCTTTTTATCCTTTGAGCGATGGCCCTTCCATACGGGAAACCACCGGATCACTATGCTCTAGTTTCCTACCTGATCGACTTGTAGGTCTCTCAGTCAAGCACCCTTATGCCATTACACTCTACGACCGGTTACCAATCGGTCTGAGGGTACCTTTTAGAAGCCTCCGTTACGCTTTTTGGAGGCGACCACCCCAGTCAAACTACCCACTATACACCGTCCTCCCTTTCCCTGGGAGTTAGAAACCAAACACACAAAGGGCCGTATTTCAACAGCGGCTCCACGATGACTGGCGTCACTGTCTCAGCCTCCGGCCCTATCCTCACATCGCATGCCCAATTTCAATGTAAAGCTATAGTAAAGGTTCACGGGGTCTTTTCGTCCCATCGCGGGTAATCGGCATCTTCACCGATACTACAATTTCACCGAGCCTCACAGTTGAGACAGTGCCCAGATCGTTACACCATTCGTGCAGGTCGGAACTCACCCGACAAGGAATTTCTCGCCACCCTTAGGACCGTTAGTAGTTACGGGCCGCCGTTTACTGGGGCTTCAATTCACTGCCTCCTTACAGGATGACATCTCCTCTCAACCTTCCAGCACCGGCAGGTGTCAGACCATATACCCCATCTTTCGATTTCGCATAGTCATGTGTTTTTGCTAAACAGTCGCCTGGGCCTATTCTCTCGTGACCAATATTGCTATGACGTCCTTTATCCCGAAGTTACAGGACCATTTTGCCTAGTTCCTCAACCGTGAATCACTCGAGCGCCTTAGTATTTTCAACCCGACCACGTGTCCGTTTCGAGTACGGGTGCTTTGTAGATATGTTTAGCGGGGTTTTCTTGGGAGCCTGATTACGCTCTTATTACATGTGTACAAGTACGCTGTATACTGTCAGGTTCAACTCTTGTTGCGGATTTGCCTACAACAATCAACGTCTACACCCTTTCAACCACCTATTCCGTCAGATGGCCGAGCTGTCACTCTCCGTCTCCACATCACTCACAAAGCAGTACCGGAATATTAACTGGTTCTTCCATCGGCATCGCCCTTCGGCTTAGCCTTAGGTCCCTGACCAACCCTGATCCGATTAGCGTTGATCAGGAACCCTTGGTCTTTCGGCGAGGAGGTTTTTCACCCCTTTATCGTTACTTATACCTGCATTTGCTTTTTCCATCCGCTCCAACAAGAGTCACCCCTCATCTTCAACGCTGATAATGGAATGCTCCCTCTACCGATCTTTTTCGATCTCACGGCTTCGGTAAACAGCTTATGCCCGATTATTATCCATGCCCGACCCTCGACCAGTGAGCTGTTACGCACTCTTTTAAATGAATGGCTGCTCTAAGCCAACATCCTGGCTGTCGCTGCGGTCGGACTTCGTTAATGCAACTTAGCTGCTATTTGGGGACCTTAGCTGTGATCTGATTCTTCCTCCGGACATGGACCTTAGCACCCATGCCTCACTCCCGGATGTTGCTGATGAGCATTCGGAGTTTGGCTGGACTTGATAGGCGGTGAAGCCTCGCATCCAATCAGTCGCTCTACCTCTCATCAGTACTTACCTGAGGCTGCACCTAAAATGCATTTCGGGGAGCATGAGCTATCTCCAAGTTTGATTAGCCTTTCACCCCTACCCACAGCTCATTGGAACACTTTTTCAACGTGAGTATCCATTCGGCCCTCCAGTTGGTGCTACCCAACCTTCAGCCTGGCCATCGGTAGATCACTTGGTCTCGCGTCTGCTCCTTTTGACTTAGGCGCCCTATTCAGACTCGCTTTCGCTTCGGCTACGCACCTCACTGATGCTTAACCTTGCCAAAAACAACTCGCAGGTTCATATGCAAAAGGCACGCCGTCACACTCAAAGATGCTCCGACCGCTTGTAGGCAGACGGGTTCAGGGTCTATTTCACCCTCTATTCTGAGGTTCTTTTCACCTTCCCTCACGGTACCGGTTCACCATCGGTCCTCGGGAGATAGCCTTACGGGATGGTCCCTGCAGATCTCGGTCAGACTTTCACGTGTCCCTGACTTCACCTAGGATATCGCCAGGCTTTACAAAAATTCGTGTACGGGACTTTCACCCTCCATGATCCTCTTCCAGCGGGTTCCACTTCCTTTGTTTCGCCACATTGCGATCCCACAACCCCATATGATGCCAAAACATCTATGGTTTGGCTTTCTGCGTCTGCTCGCCACTACTTACGCAATCATTGTTATTTTTCTCTTCCCTATGGGTACTTAGATGTTTTCAGTTCTACTGTCTCGCTCATCTTTTCGATGTGATTGGTCTTCCACCAATCGGGCTTCCATTCGACATCCCGAGTGTCAAGGGTTATTTGCACCCTCAACCGGCTTTTTTCGTAGCTTATCACGTCCTTCGTCGCCTGAGAGCCAAGGCATTCACCGTCTGTCCCTTCTTTACTTTTTATCTTTAATTGATCGTTCATCACTGAACGTACAATCCGTTTTTATCTATAGGCCTCTTTTCTGATTTTCACTCTTAATTTCTCTTAGTCTCCCTTGCACTGAAGCTATCTTGATCAGAATATCCTCCTGAGAATACTTTCTCCCTATATTACTCAATACGAAGTCTTTACTTTGTTTTGTCCATCATGTCAAAGATCTCTATTCTTATCAATTCCTAAACATAGGCTCTGATAATCATGTGGAGAATAACGGATTCTGAACTGTTGACCCCTGCTTGCAAAGCAGGTGCCCAGCCAGCTGAGCTAATCCCCCATATTATACTTTAGTAGTCCCAGGCAGAGTTGAACCGCCGACCCTCACATTATCAGTGTAGCGCCCTAAACCAACTGAGCTATAGGACTCTCTTCAACTTCCGCCGGGAATATGGAAAACTTCTCTTTAGCCTCTATCATGATGATTGTTTACGAAACATCCAAGAATCAATTAACCCAGCTTCTTTTTATTCTTCTATTTATAACATGCAAACAAGAAAGTAGTACATACAAAACGAAGCACCTGACTATACCACAGAAAAATCGAACATCTTTTGAGCTTTCGCTCCAGAAAGGAGAGGTTCCAGCCGCACCCTTCCGGTACGGCTACCTTGTTACGACTTCAGCCCCTCAGTCACCAGTTTTCACCCTAGGTCGATCCTCAACGGTTACGGACTTAGCACCCCCGGCCCCATGGCTTGACGGCGGTGTGACAAGGCCCGGGAACGTATTCACTGCGCCATGGCTGATGCGCGATTACTAGCGAATCCAGCTTCACGGAGTCGAGTTGCAGACCTGATCCGAACTGAGACAGGGTTTAGAGATTTGCATCCGATCGCTCGGTAGCTGCCCTTTGTCCCTGCCATTGTAACACGTGTCGCCCCGGATGGGCGCTGTGCTGATTTGACGTCATCCCAACCTTCCTCATAGCTTACGCCGGCAGTCCCGCCAGAGTCCTCAGCTTAACCTGTTAGCAACTGACAGTCAGGGTTGCGCTTTCGTTATGGCACTTAAGCCGACACCACGGCACGAGCTGACGACAACCATGCAGCACCTGCATACCTGCCATTGCTGGAAAAACCACTCGCAGTTCGTCAGGTACATTTCAATCCTGCAAGGTTCCTCGCGTATCATCGAATTAAACCACATGTTCCTCCGCTTGTGCGGGCCCCCGTCAACTCTTTTGAGTTTCACTGTTGCCGGCGTACTCCCCAGGTGGATTACTTAACGCTTTCGCTGTAGAGCTTACACTATATCGCAAACCCTAGTAATCATCGTTTACTCGTGGACTACCAGGGTATCTAATCCTGTTTGATACCCACGCTTTCGTGCTTCCAGTGTCAGTTATGCCTCAGTAAGCTGCCTTCGCAACGGGAGTTCATGCGTGATCCTATGCATTTCACCGCCACACCACGCATTCCGCCTCACTTCATCCATACTCAAGACCACCAGTTTCAACGGCACCTTTATCGTTGAGCGACAAATCTTTCACCACTGACTCTAACAGTCCACCTCACGCACCCTTTAAAACCCAATAAATCCGATAACGCCTGCATCCTCCGTATTATCATGGCTGCTGGCACGGAGTTAGCTGATGCTTATTCGCAGGGTACATACAACTCATCCACACGTGAATATCTCTATTCCCTGCAAAAGAAGTTTATAACCCATAGGGCCGTCATCCTTCACGCGACTTGTGGTTCAGGCTCTCGCCGCCCATTGACCAATATTCCTCACTGCTGCCTCCTGTAGGAGTCTCGGGTCCGTGTCTCAGTACCAGTGTGGACTTTTCCTCTCAGGAAACCCCTAACTATCGTAGGCTTGGTGAGCCGTTACCCTCACCAACTACCTAATGGTACGCATGCCCATCCACAACTGATAAATCTTAATAAATAACACCATGCGCTGTCCCTGTTTTATGAAGTATTAGACCGACTTCGCCGGATTATTCTTCTGTTGTGGTAGGTTGTATACGCGTTACTCACCCGTGCGCCGGTCGCCAACTTTGTATTGCTACAAATTGCTGCCCCTCGACTTGCTATGTGTTAAGCCTGTCGCCAGCGTTCATCCTGAGCCAGGATCAAACTCTCCGTTGTTGATATTGTTTATATCCTTTGTCTGCCTATAGATGTTCCTTTTCTTATTGCATCATTGACGGTACTTTTCATTCTTTCTGTACTACATCTTGTCATACATGTAAATCTACTAAAAGACTCGCCTTTGCTGATAGAGGAACTCCATTACTTGACTCTCTCTATTCTAGCATTTTTTCTTTTCTTCCGTCCTGCTGTCTCTAGGTTTCTCGGGGCGCAAAAGATAAACCCTTTTATTTCATTCCACCAAATTTTTCGAGAAAATTTGAGTAGATCTCTCCTTGTTGAACGGTGCTTGCTTCTTTACTCCACATTTGAGAGGATAACTCATCGAGCCTCCTGTCGTCAAATTCTACACTTTGAACATCTTCAACTCTTCCCATTAACCAAGAAGAAGGCTACTTTTCAAAGTTCTTTTGACGACCTCTGCCGTCTCGCTCTTCCAGCATTTCATCTTTATCGTCCCTCTCTCGAAAGCGGGTGGCAAGCATACGGACTTTCTTCTCATCCAAATTTTACCACCATACCCCCTGTGTTAAATTATGCTTGATTGCTGATTTTCAGATACTATGCAAAAACGAGAACCGCTCTTTTTATTGAGACAGCCAATCGAGAGGCAAAATCTATTCATGGTGGTAGGCTCCCCTTGATGATCGTCACTGAGCGGTATAGCTGTTCTAAGAAAATCACCTGGAACCATTTGATGGGAGAAGGTCATCCGCTAACGGATAAACGATCTGTCGCGCGATGTAGACAGCATCACTGAACCCGTAAGGGCCGCCAATGACGAGACTAAGCCGTCTGAGGGCTGCTGCAGCCGCCTGAGAGGTAGACAGAGAAGCCGACGGAGGTGTGTTCGGTAACTTTTCGCTCGAGTAAGATGCATTGATCGCTTGGCTGTAGCGCTTTCAGGATCTGCTGGCCTTCCTGGGCTTTCTGCTGCGATGATCTGGTGAGGCGGGCGGCGTTTTGACGTCGGGAATGATGCGTAGGAGAAGGTAGAGTATGGGTCAGGCGGCGGATATACTCGTCTTGTAGCTTCGCGCCAATAGGGAGAGGTCGGTTTTCGCTGATCATCCAAAGTCTCGACGTTCAGCGATCTCGGAGTGCTGCTGGTTTTCGGTTGCGGGAGAGGGCGCCATAGGTGAAAGGTGACGCTGACACGGAGGGGTCTGGCGGGTGATATGTCGTCTTGTTGCGCTGATGAGGGCGTTGACGGAGCGCACAGTGCGGCGTAGGGTGCGTCACCATTGAGGTGGATGAGGGCGCTGACAGTCGTAATAAGGTTGCGGTAGGCGGCGTCGGCAGCGCGCCGCTCTGAGCTGGACGAGGCCAACGTACGGTCGCCCTTGACGTCTATCCAGTGCTGATAAGCTCCTCGATAGGCGTCGATCCTACGCTCCAGACCGTCGATAAAAGCTGGCAACACCAGCCTGCGCGAGTGGGCGGCGCCAATCTCGCGAAGGCTCTGAATGAGGTGGTACTGAGGCCCGGTTTCGTCGGTACGGTTCCGGAATGAGAGGTCGCCGATGTTACGGATCAGCTGAAGGGCGCGGGTTGAGGTGGCGGCCACGTCCGGATCAGGATGGCGGGTAGACCTTAACGTAAGCGCGAAGGGTACGCCAGGCACTGTCGCGCGCCTTGTCGTGGCGAGCGGCGATGACGGCTGGAGAGGTGGTTCCAGAGGTTTTCGACAGCGTCGTCGAACGCACGATACGCCGCCCGATAGTCCTTCGACGGCCGATTTGAGTTTGTCGGAATAGCCTTTCATCCGCGGTTTCGAGCGGCAGATCCGGAAGCATCTCCTGCATCAGGGATTGATAGCCGCAATCTTCCATCGAAAGGAGCGTCCCATGCTCAATCCATCTACTTTCATTTTGTCGTTCTCCTTACATTATATAGGATGCACTTTTTCGAGTTGTCGAGTCTGACCGCATGCCATTTTGTCACTCGGCAGCAAACAAAGACCCAACCTCCTCCTTGTGCAAAGGTATTTCTAAAGAGAGACGATCGTCATAGGCTATGACGATCCTTCATATGAAAAGTATGAATCATAGTCTGCGATGATACTTTTATGTAATGGATACCATCTGTCAGTAGGCTATGAAAGTCTCTTATACGCATGAAACATAAAAATCATAGCCTCATGAATAGTCCTTAGATAGATTATACCTCCTATTATATGCTAGTGAATAATTTCATATATCAATAGAAAGAATTATAGGCTATGACAGATCTCATCTATACATATACTCTCATCATATCCTATGAAAATAAATAATGAACTATATACTCAATATCATAGTCAATAATACTAAATCAATACACTAATATCATCTTCATAGGCTATGGAGATATATGTCTAGATGGAAATAATGAGATTATAGGACCGCTTGGAGAGACAGACGAGAGACCAAGCACGGAATAAGACAAGGATGCGATTCGAAAACAAGGGTCGGAATGCGGCATGACGGGCCGTTTGATGGCCCAAAAGCGCCTAAGCGGCGGTAGCTCGGTCCGCATGACGTAGATCCGCTGATTCGTGCCATTTTGTGCGCTGATAATCGTCCGTACCTTTGCCTTAACTTCAAGTGGAAATGGAAAAACTCGAGACAGGGATATTTTCTTCAATGGTTGATCGGGGTGGGTGACTTGGGTGCTCATCAATGCCCTGTTTCTCGTTTTATATCGTGCGCTCAGCGCTGATTACACGCGACTTATCGGTCACAGCCTCAAGGAAATCATCCTGTTGCTGAACTTCTGTTACTTTTCGCCCTCTACTTCGTTCCTGTCCGGCACCTCTGTGGTCTTCTTGACAACATCGTCAAACGGTCGTTCATGCTGATTACGTTTCAGATGATCATGTTCACCACATGCCTCATTTTCATGCGCTATCGGGCACGGATCGCGCGCTTTCGATCATTCTTTACGGCACGCTGTTGGTAGCTTTTTCGCTGTGGCGCGTGGTGATGCGGGTGATTGTAAAGATCTATCGGCGGAAGGGGTACAGCGTGAAAAAACGTGATGCATTGTGGGGCCGGAAAAGAACGGGGCTGGAGCTGTACAAAGTGCTCAAAACGACATGGCCTACGGCTTCAACGTGTACGGCTTTTTCGATGATAACGAGGCGCTTCGAGGCGAACTACCGAACTACCCGGGCGGCTGAAGGAGACGGAAGCCTTCATCGAAACGCACCCAGTGGACGAGATTATTGCACCATCCCAGGGGCCAATAGCGAGAAGATCCGGCCTGCTGTCGTTCGCCGAGAGCACTATGATCCGGCTTCTACATTCTGCCTGATTTTTTTATCGAGACATCAAGAAGAGTATGGTGATGGAAATCGCGGAGTATGTGCCCCTGCTGTCGATCCGCAAATGAGCCGCTGCAGTCGGCCTCGAACCGGGCTCGTGAAGCGGCGTTCGACATCCTCTTTTTCGTCGCTGGTGATGCTACCCTTTACCCCATGCTCTATCTCGTGATCGGGCTGCTGATCGGCTTCAGCTCTGCCCGGGCCAATCCTGTCTCAAGCAGAAGCGCACGGGCCTCACGGCAAGGAATTTGACTGCTATGAAATTCCGCACCATGCGCGTCAACAAGGAGGCCGACGAGAAACAGGCCACGCGTGACGACCCACGCACGACGCCGATCGGGGCCTTCCTCCGACACACGAACTGGACGAGATCCGCAGTTTGCAGAACGTGCTGAAGGGCGACATGTCCGTCGTCAGGGCTGCGGCCGCACATGCTCAGCACACCGAGCAATACTCGAAGCTGATCGACAACACATGCGGTGCGCCATCTGGTCAAGCCCGGCATCACGGGTTGGGCGCAGATCACGGGCTATCGCGGCGAGACGAAGACGCTGGAGCAGATGGAGGGCGTCAAGCGACGTGTGTACATCGAAAAACTGGGTCCTTCTTCCCCGATCTAAAAGATCATCTACGATGACGGTGATCAACATGTTTCAAGGCGAAAAACGCGTACTGACGATGGGACGAACTTTCAGCCGTAGACTGACGGCGAAGCGTACAGGGCTGGCTGCATCGACACGCTGCAAACCGCAGCCGGCGGCTGACGACGGTGGCCAGTGGAGGCCGAGAGCTATATCGTGGTTTCATGCCGCACGCGAACCGCTGGAGCGGGTCGTCGGGCCGCCCAAGCAGATGGACAATCGGCCGTCGGAAAATATGGCTCGGGAGGCCTCGCCCGTCGGCTGGAGGCCGCACTACCGGCAGGTGTGGAGGTCACGTTTTACGACGAACGCTTCACGTCTGTCATGGCACATCGGGCGATGATCGACGGAGGACTCGGTCGGAAAACGTCGGCAAGACAAAGCCCTGGTCGACGAGATCAGCGCTCGTGCTCATCCTGCAGGGCTATATGGAATGGATGAAAAGTCCCGGCGCTGGCGGTCATCCATACCTACTTTGACTACTTATAACAACCCTATAACGACTGTGGGCATCAGGCCCACATAACTACTTATTACTACTAATGATACTACTGATTTATACCCACACGGCCAAGCCGTACTAAGAGAAGAAACGAAGTCCATCGACAGCAGCCATCCTGAGCTGCAACAGCTGATCGCTGACATGTTTTGAGACGATGCGCATGCTGACGAGCATCGGGCTGGCTGCACCGCAGATAGGGCGCCCGATCGCTGCTTGCGATCGACGGCACACGCTGGCCAACGATCATCTGGACTGCAAAAGACTCAAACGCGTGCTGATCAACCCTGAGATCGTGGAGGAGAGTCCGAACGCGTGACCTATGAGGAGGGCCGCCTCAAGCTTCCCCGGCGCATGAGCGCGTGACGCGGGCCGAGCGCATCCGCGTCAAAGTACCTGAACGAACGCTCTGAGCCGGTCTGAGGAGGCGCGGCGGATTGCCGCGCGCATCGTAGAGCACGAGTGCGAACACCGCTGGAGAGCTCTTCATCGACAACTATCTCGCCCATCCGCCGGCAGCTGAACAAGGCCAAGCTGAACAACATCATCTAAGGCAAAAGCGTCGTGCCGCTACCGCATCAAGCCGGCCAACAAAAAGTAAGTCGCCATGAGACGAGCACTGACATACCTCTTCTTCCTGCTCGCGATCGCGGGTGCACATGCAGGCGCAGGTCACCGCCGACCGGCGTGATGGCCATCGGCCGTAAATGCGCCTCATTTCGAGTGATTGCGTCCCGTCCATCCAGTACTTTCAACCAGTGATCGCCGCTGCCATGGATGGCTGAGCCGTACTTCACCGCGCTGTATGGCTGAACTTCTGATGATTTCAGGCGCTGAAGAAGATTGCACGCTCAGCCCGAGCGCAACCCCTTCCTGGCGCAAGCCTTCACGTATGCGTGGCATCGCCCGGCAGAGCCTCGAGAAGCATGCCGGAGCGATCGAGGATTACACGAAGGGGCTGGAGTTCGCGCTGACCGGGCGCATGATGTCGAACAAAGCCATCGTATGCGACTGTACAGAAGAAGGATTTCATGGACGCGAGCAAGTCTTCGAGGAACTGATCCGCGCACCCGAAGCAGTCGCTGGCCACTCTCACGCGCGCCGCCATGTATCTCGAGTGCGACACGGCGAAGGCGCTTGACTCACGATCGCCATCGCCCTCGATCTGCTATGCACCGTGCTACGCCAACTGCCCCTGACGCTTTCACCAGTCCGGCTGCTACAGCCGAGGCGCTCAAGCGATCTCAACGCGCCATCCGACTCAACACGCGGGAGCCCGGTTAGTTACATCAACCGCGGACTCGCGCGCACGAGCTGAACGACTCGCGCGGCGCGATGGCCGACCATGATCAGGGTGATCGAAATGGACACCGACAACCGCATCGCCCGCTCTAATCGTGGACTGCTCCGGGCGCAGGTGGGTGACGACAACCGCGCCATCGAGGACTTCGACGTCGTGCCCTGACTGGAGCTCCCGACAACGACATCGCCTGCTTTCCAACCGCGCCACGCTGTTCTCTCAAACGCGCACTATCGGCCACGACCGTGACCCGACGCTGTGCTCCGTCGCTACCCTGACTTTAGTCCCAGCGCCACTACTACCGTCTGACGTGAAGCGACGCCTGAACGACCTCGCAAGCTGCCGATCGCGACTATATCGCGGCGATGAAGATCGAGGAGGATCGCCGGCGGACGCCGCAGCGTCGCCCACTGCCGCGAGCGACAGCATCCGGCCGGGCGCCAACGATCGCACGCGCGAGGAGTCCGACCCCAACTATCGAAAAAGTTCAGCCGCCCTGCCGTCTATGACCGCAAGTGAGTATAGGCAAAGTATCAAAGGCGAGATCCGCGCCGGTGCAGGACCGCAACGTGCAGGTGGAGTTGGCGCCGATGTTCGTCCTCACGCACTACGAACGGCAGGCTGACGTCCGCGAGCGCGTCTTTCATGACCGGCTTCGTGGAGCGCTTCAACGACCGTCGGGTGCTGGGCCTGGCGACTCACTTCCAACCAACCGCGAGGCGGCCCTGACCGAAGAACAGATCGCGGCCCACTCGCCTCCATCGACAGCTATTCCGGGCGCATCGAACGCACGCCCGCAACGCTGATCTGCACTTCGGGCGCGCCCCTCGACCACCTGCTCGTGCAGGATTTCATCACTGAGGCCTTGCGCGATCTCGACCGCACGATTGAGCTGGCCTCGACGCTGCCCCCCGCCTACTTCGCCCGCGCCGTGGTGCGTTGCAGCAGCTCGAGTCCGCGCGTCTGCTAGCAGCCTCGACGTCAGCATCTGCCGCCGCCTCGCCCTTCCGATTCGGCGCCGCCACGCTGACCGTCCACCCGCCGACGCCCGCAACCCTCCCCCGCCGACGAGGCCCGACGGCATGAGCACGAGCTGATCTCTGCGCGACTATGACCAGGTCATCCGCCTCGCCCGGACTTCGCCTTTGCCTACTTCAACTGCGGCAACCTGCAGCGCACGGCCGAGACTTCCGCGCCGCCATCGCCGATTCGCGACGAGGCCATCCGTCGCGACCCCTGAGCTGGCTGAGGCCTCATCAACCGTGGCTGGCTGAGCCTCGATGGGCAACGCGCGCGCGGCATCGCGACCTCGAGTGCGGCGAGTTAGGCTGCCGAGCGCTCAGCATCATCCGTCGCATGACGGAGGAAAAGCAAGAGAATGAGTAGCTGCCCTGTCTGGTGCCCCTCATATTCCACGAAAGGCCGTTTGACGAAGTGTCGAACGGCCTTCAGCTTTTTGACAGACGTATCGCCCCCTCGAAAGCGCATCTTTCGCCCGAAACGGCTGTAGTTTGTACTGCCATTTCGGGTCACCAGAAATGACCAGAGTAGTTTGTCAGCTATTTGCGTGACTCAGAAACGACCAAAAAGAGGTCTGTGCGCCATTTCGGGTGACCAGAAGCGACCAAAAGTAGTTTGTGCAGCCATTTCATTACCAGAACGACTCAAAAAGTAGTTTGCGCCATTTTGGGTCACCAGTTAATGGCTTCTGAGGGTTGGAAAAGGCTCATTTCATGCGATATGGCTTCGACGGCTGGAAAATGCCATTTCTGCTGAGATATGAAACGGCTTTGACGGTTTGGAAATGCTACCCATGCGTCATACAAACGGCTCCGACGGTTTGAAATGCCATTTCATGCGACATGAAACGGTCTGACGGCTGAAATGCTCATTTCATGCGACATGACGCGGCTTCGACGGTCGGGAAATGTCATTTTCACCGGGATACGACATGCGGCCCGAGATCACCTGACGTCTTTTCAAAAGATGCGCTTCCTGATACGCATCCCGTCCGCAGAGCCGCCGCCCGAGTTAAGCAACTTTCGAAGGCGACGGCTCACGTCTAATGTTGATGACTTATGAAAAAGAAAATCGCATCAAGTGCGGCCGGCCTTAGCCGACCACGAATCAGCTCCATGCCCTTGCGGATAGCCTCCCGTTGACGGGGATCAGCCTGTGATGCCGCTCAGAGCGTCTTCTTCAGCCCACGGCGATCGCTCTCCATCTGCACCCATCGGCACCACCTTGGAGGAGCGCCGCCGAGGACGATCATGTTGAACGTCTTCTGCATGTTCAGCCTGTAGCCGCGTCCATCGCGTCGATGCTGGATAGACGTTGATATCGGTGCGTGGCGGGGCGCTGTATGCCACAGCTGTCGTAGATCAGACGCCGCCCGGCTTCCACCCTCGGCCCAAACTGTCCAACGAGGGCTGATTGAGGCCACGATGGTGTCGTACGAGTTCAAGATCGGCGAGCTGATCCGCTCGTCGTTCAGAATCACGGTCACGCTGGCCGTGCCGCCAGTGCTGCTCCGGGCCGTAGGAGGCATCCAGCGACTCTTGTCTTCCATCAGCCCTCGAGTAAGCCAAAATCTTTACCCATCGAGAGCACTCTGTCCGCCGAATCCGGCGATGATAATCTCACGTTGCATGCTAGATCTTCTTTGATCGGTTAAAACGGATCGCCAGATATTCTTCAGGTCGCCCAGCGGATAGGCGGGGAACATGTTCTCTTCCATCCAGCGCGGTTGGACGCCTTGGGCGACTTTCTTTCCAGCCTGAGGAGCAAGTCGGAAACGATCTCCACGACGGAGGTGCCTCGCCGGGCCATCGAGTTCCTCGAAAGGCCAGTCGAGCATCTTCTTGTCTGCTGTACAGCGGCGGGCGCCCGAACGTTCGGCGACACGAGGCAGGTGCCGTCGAGCTGTGCCAGCAGATTGCCGATCTTAAGCGGTAGCCGTTCAGGCCACGCCGTGGCCAGGGCGTGGCGGTGGGCATACCGCCGATCAGCGTGCCATCTGTCCGCCCGTCATGCCGTAGATGGCGTTGTTGACGAAGATGATGACGATGTTTTCTCCCGCGATTGGCGGCGTGGATGGGTTTCAGCGGTACCGATGGCAGCTAAGTCGCGTCGCCCTGATAGTGCAGACCAGCTTGTCTGGGTTCCACGCTGTTTGAGGGCCGTGGTTACAGCCGTGCGCGTCCGTGGGCCGCCCCACCCAGTCCACATCAATAGAACCGAGCAAAAAGACGGCGCAGTTTTCACAGGCGATACGCCACTGTCTTCCTCCATGCCCATCTCGCCGATCACTCCGCAACCAGTTTATGGATCACGCCGTGGCTACAGCCGGGCAGTAGTGCATGGGGGTACGTTCATCAACGCCGGCTTGTGAGACGAGGTTTTCCGCCTGATGATATCTCAGCCCATCTCATTGCCGGCCGCGTCTCCACCAAACTCCGTTTTCGGTTTCTATCAATTCTAATGTATCCATTTTATGCAGGTGTCCTTTTCAAGATTATCGACTCATCGCCCGCCATTCGTAGCATACCGCACCAGTCGCAGCAGGATAGCCGCGCCACCGCACAGCATGAACGGCAGTATGATTCTTTGACCGTAAATAGAGGATGCCGCCGCGATGACTGGCAGCAGAGAGAACGTAGAATAGTCACTCCCATCGGTCTCCGCGTCTCATCTGTCTCGTCTCCTTCAAATCTTTTACGGTATAAGGGTTAGGATGAGTTTCTCCTTCACCGCCGCGATGATCTCTCGTCCGGAGTGAAGACGATACACCCAAGCGGCCGAAGTAACCCCACTTTCACGCGTCCGTTGACGGCCGAACGTCTTCTACCATCTGGCCCGCGTTGAGCTCGACGGAGAGGATGCCTCTTTGACTTTTATCCGCATCGGTCAGAGATGGCCTTTCGGGAACGGCCACAGGGTGATGTAAGGCAGGACCCAGCTTCAGACCCTCGCCAGCGCGCCACTTCCATGGCCTTCTGGCAAATGCGAGCTGACGAACCGAAGGCTACCAATCAGATAGTCGGCATCCTCACAGCCGATTTTCGTAGCGCACCTCGTTCTCTCGATCCGCGATACTTTCTAACAGGTGCAGGTTGCGCTTTTCCATGATGGACGGATCGAGCCCGAGCGACGGCGGATGTTCGGCTCGCCCGCCCTTTGCGACCCGTCGGCCCAAGGCGATTCTTTCTCGATCTCTCGTCCGTCTTGTGGGCGGAAAAGGCGGACAGCACCACCTTCCATCAGCCGCCCGATCATACCGTCAGAGAGTTACCCGCTGGCGTCCGATACTTGAACGCCAGGTCAAAGCCCAGCGCCACGAAGTCGGCCATCCCTGCACCGACGAGGGTGCCAGTGTGATGAGGCGGTAATCGCCATGCCCGCCGCCTTGACGGTTTGGAAAATAGTCTGGCCTGACTCGGCTGATCGTTCCCAGACCCGGCCGCCACGCATAACGTTCACCAGCAAACAGGGCAGCCCGGCACCCGCGATGCTAAGAGACGCCTCCTCGCATCGTTTTCTCCGCCCGGGCTGACAAGAGGTCATCACTGCCCTGTCCCGACCCCGCAGCACCATACACCATGCTGATCGAGGAGACCCCGCCTCAGCCTGCAGGACAACCATACCGGTCGCCCAAGGCTTCCTCAGCCATCAATGTCTCCATCTACCTCGGACTGTGCGTGATCGGATAACCGAAATAGCTGTCCGCGCGGAGCGTATCGCAGCATGTGCGATCGCTCTGTTCTTCATTAATCTGACATCTTCCATGACTCGTTCCATCCTACTTTAGCCCTGTAAACTGGTCAGACAGGCGTCTGGGCACACCCAACCGCAGCCGCAGTAGTCGGTGCACGCTCTAGGCGTCTCATACACATAATGGTATCCCTTATTATTGACCTCCCGCGGATGCAGCCCAAGACGTCGCAGGACACGCTACTACACATAAGTCGCAGTTTTACACCTTTCAGTATTTACGACTACCATTCCTTTCTTTACTTTGCCATAAGCCATTGTTTTTAGGTATTCGTCGCATAGAACGCTTGTTACATCAGCAAAGAAACTTTTCAAATTTTTCACCACGCGGGCCTTGCTTACATCTATAGTAGGAGCAGACGGAACAGAGTGACCTAACGAAGGCCATCTGACGGTGGATCTGTGCTGATCCTCTTGCGTATCTCCGATATCGAAGGAACAGAGCTACCCCAGCGCGTGGTTTTAATCTTGTACCTCTACGGAGATCAAAACCACGCGTGGTTCTAATGTCTGTAATTTCCTTACGAAAGCAAAACCACGCGTGGTTTTAATGTCTGTACCCCTACGGAAAGCAAAACCACGCGTGGTTCTTAATGTCTCGTACCCCTACGGAGATCAAAACCACGTGTGGTTCTATCTTCTGTACCTCTACGGAGATCGGAACCACGTGTGGTTTTTAATCTCCGTAGGGATACAAGGTTTTGACGCAGTTGCCCTAGCCTGCGGCGGCGTACTTCCACAAGAGCCACCGTCCATTTTAGTTTACATTTGCGCGCCTATTTTCAAAGATTGCTATATATAGTCGGTTACCCCATACCTATTATGCAGTGACATGGAACCGGGCACTTCAGAGGCTTTACTTTTACTATCTACCTATTTTATAAGCAATGAATATATCGTACAACCGGCTGGCGATCATCTGCCGTCTGACCTGACGCCTCGACGAGGTGGCGGCGGCGCCGACATCCATCGGACCTCGAAACGGGCAGCGTAGACGGTGCAGTCCGTCCGCGGTGGATTGGCGACTCGTGACGGTCGCGCCGACCCGCATGGCGCACCCCACCCGGACCATCTGCACCTGACTACTGGTCGATGCGGCGACGAGCCGCTGAAGATCGTCTGTGGCGCGCCCAATGTGGCGGCCGGACAATGGTCGTCGTGCTGTGATCGGCGCAAAGCTCTATGACGGCGACAAGGAGTTTGTAAATCAAGAAAAGCAAGATACGCGGCGAGGAGTCGTTCGGCATGATCTGCGCCGAAGATGGTATCGGCGTCGGTGCGAGCCACGACGGCATCATTGTCCCGCCCGCTGACAGCCCGTGGGCCCGCCCGCGGCGGAATACCATAGCAAGGTCGAGACGGACCACGCTGAGGTCGACATCACGCCGAACCGCGTCGATGCAACGTCGCACCACGGCGTGGCCCGCGACTTGGCCGCCTCACCTCCAGCAACGGCGCATACCTGTAGCGCTGCAACGCCCATCGACCGAGGGCTTCGGCATGGACGATCCATCGCCGGCCATCCCCATCGAGTCCGTCGACCTCGAGGGCCGCCCACGCTATCTGCCTGACGATCCGCGGCGTGACTGTCCGCGAGAGTCCTGAGTGGCTGCGCCGACGATTGACGGCCATCGGCCCTCAGACCGATCAACAAACGTGGTGGACGTGACGAATTACGTCCTGCACGAGCTTACTCAGCTGTTGCACGCCTTGACGCAGCGAAGACGCCGGCAGCCGATTCAGGTTCGCACCGGTGCCCGCGGGCACACCGTTCACGACGCTCGACGGCATAGAACGCACACTCACAGCCGACGATCTGATGATCTGCGACGCCGAGAAACCGATGTGTATCGGTGGCGTATTTGGCGGACCTCGATTCGGGCGTGACAGAGTCCACGACGGACGTCTCCTCGAGTCGGCTTGCCTCAATCCCATGGATCCGTCGCACGGCACGGCGCTTCGGACTGAGCACAGATGCCTCCTTCCGCTTCGAGCGCGTCTGATCCGAACGGCACGATTGAGGTGCCCAAACGCGCCGTACTCATCCGCGAGGCTCACGGACGCATCACGGGTGAGATTCAAGACGTCTATCCGACAAAGTCGAGCCGTACGCCGTCGACATCACCTACCGCAAGATTGATGAGACAATCGGGCAGACCATCCTGCCTAGAGACAGTGAAGAGCATCCTCCGCTCGTTAGAACAGAGATCGCCCGCGAGACACCCAGGCCTCGCTGCGCGTGCCCGTTCACTGCATCGACGTCCGCCGCGACTGGACGCATCGAAGACATCCTTCGCACGGCGGATACAACAACGTGGCTCTTCGACGACCGCGTGCAGTCCACGCTGAGCTATCGCACGCCGACAGACTCGCAGCCAACGCTTAGAGTCGCCTGCCATCTCCGAGCAGCTGGTGCGGGCTTCCACGAGATCATGAATACCACCTGCCTACGCGCTGCGCCAATTACGAGGGCCTCACAACGATGCCTGCTGACGCCTGCGTAACACCTCATGAACCCGCTGAGTGCCGACCTGAACGTGATGCGCCAAACGCCTCTTCGGCGGCTTGCAGACCATCGCGCACAACATCAACCAAGCAGCGCAACCCGCTCTTCGGAGTTCGGCACTGGCACGCGCCGCGCTGAGGACAGTCTGTGAAGCTGACGCACCGCTCAAAGGCTTCGAAGAGGAGCATCGACTGGGCCTTTTCGGCTGAGTGGTACACGCACGGAAAACAGTTGGCTGCACGCCGACGAATAGACTGTTTACGAGCGCCTATGTGGAGAATATCCTCCGGCGCCCTCGGCGAGATGAGAAGAAAACCGCGACGCACATTCACCAACGAGATTTACTCCGATGACCATCGAGACGGCTGCGGACGCACACCGGCCACTTTCGGCATCGTCGACCGACGCATTGCTCGACAGGCAGACATCGACACGGAAGTCAGCTTTGCCGAAATTATCGTCGACGGCACTGATGAAAGAGACACGCCGGGCGACAACTGCCTCTGGTGAGATCCTGAAATTCCTGGAAGTGCGCGTGACTTATGCTCGCATCGACACCGCCGTGACAGTCTGCACAGATCGAATCAAAACAGCTGCCGAGACGGATCGCAAGCGCTCCGCCGCGTCGTCTTGTCTGATGTCTATGAGGGCAAGAATCTGCCGCCGGCAAGAAGTCGTACGCCGTGAGCTCTCACCTGCAAGACGCTGAACGTACTCACCGACCGCCGTATAGACGACCTCATGGCCAAGCCCGTCGCAACTTGGAGTCGAAGTCAGTACAACTGAGATAACTCTAAAACTGCAAAACTGTAAAAACAATAAGATAAAAGAGACAGACTATGGAAGAGTATCTGACGTTCCGCAAAGCGGAAATTCAAGCGTTGGGGCAACATGGCCCGCGTATTCACGAAGGTAAGAGATCACCATCGCCGTCAGCCGGCGGACTGGACCCGGCAGCAAACCTGAGGCTGCGCGGTACTGATGCAGACCGCCAAGCAAGGAGAATAGCAAGGACAACGTCGACAGCGCCATCAAAGCGAGCCAGTCTCAAAAGATTGCACGGACTAGCAAGGAGATGAACTACGAGGGCTACGGCCCGTTTCGGCATCGCCGTCTCGTGGAGACTGCCACGGACAACACCACACGCACCGTGGGCAACGTCTGCAGCTACTCAACAAGGCTGGCGGCACTCGGGCACGACCGATCGCTGGAGTTCCTCTTCGATCGTAAGTGCGTGTTCTCGCATTCCTCAAGAAGGACGGCGTATCGCTCGACGACCTCGAACTGGAGCCGATCGACTCACGGCGTTGACGAGCTGGAAGAAGACGAAGGCGAGGTGATCCTCATGGCGACTTCGCGCAGAACGCCGCCATCCAGAAGTATCTCGAAGAGAACGGCACGAGATCACTCCAGCGAGTTTGTCCGCATCCCCAACGACCCTCAGACGTGACGCCCGAGCAGCGCGAGACGATCGACAAGCCTCATCGAGCGACTTGAGGAGGATGAAGACGTGCAGAACGTCTTCCACAATATGAAGGAGAGCGAGGAAGAGGAGAACCTCCTCCCTTTACCCCGGAAGGGGTCAAAGAGGGGTGCTGACATCTGCCGTCGACACCCCTCTCTTCTGTCTGCGTGCGGCTGAAGGGACTCGAACCCCACGCCTGGAGGCATCAGATCCTAAGTCTGACGTGGCTACCAATTACACCACAGCCGCCTGTTTCTGATTTTCATTCGGGTTAACTTCCGCCCTGAGGGTGAAGGATGCGTTAACGGGCGGCAAATATAGAAGCAGTTTGCAATTTCGCATCAGAAGAAGGCTGGCGCGCCGGTGACAGATAATCGAAGCTGTGCGAACTCACTGACGGACCGGATTGTGCTCGCCGGACGGGTCGGTGGATGCGCACCGCGACGCGCGCGTAATGGTAGTCGGTAGACGTCACGCCCAGCTCGTCGCGAAATTTAGTCGTCATCGACGCCCCCACGCCACCCATCCAGGCCGTCTGTGGCCTCGTGGGTGGTAGAGCGAGAGTTCGCGCCAGATCTCTGTGTCGTGCGCCGGTTCAGCCGTCACCGTCCCTCGGCGGCAAGTGGCCAGCCCCACGTCTGCCTTGGCCATTAGCACCCAACGCTCGCCCGGCCTGACGGCGGCGAAGTAGGCCTCACGCTCATGTTCACCGTCCCTACGGACTGCGCCTGCAGCCGCATGTGTCTGACTGCCCGGGCTGCGCACAGCGTCGACCGCCATCTCTCCGACGGATCGACAGCAAACGTCACGAAAGCACACTCGCCGCCCACTCCCCCAGCGTGGCCTGTAAACCACGCACCTCGAAGCCCGCCTCCAGCCCCGGGGCGCGTCGAGCGCATCGGCGTCTCGTACCCGGACAGGCCAGCAGATCATGCATGGCTACGGCGCTACCCACGCGCACGGTTAGGAACGACGGGCGTGCCGCTACTCGAAGCGCCGAGAAAGAGGCTGAGGTTGTCGCCGCGGTTGTGATAGATCTTATCGATGAAGAAATAGCCGAGCTGTGTGAGAGGATACCGATACCAGCACCGGCCGAAATGTCAGGCACCTAAATGGCGGTTGTTCAGGCTTGCGCCTGAAGGCCACGAAGGTGGCGCTGGCATAGCTCGAGATGCTGTAGATGGGATTCACATCGCCATACCCTTGTGCAGCAAGGTAGCGTGCGCAAAAGCCGTGCCGTGTGCCCTGAGGGAAGGAGCACGCGTCGAGCGTCAGCCGCTCCACGCGGCGGGTGTACTTGATGGAGTTCACCACGGCCGTCATAATGGCTAGGCTCGCAGCGTGCGAAAGCAGCGTCCGAGGCCACTTGTTACGCCCACGGACACCCGCCAGTTTCAAATCCATAGTCGCCACCGCTGCGCGCGCATAGTGCAGGTAGTTGTCGAACGTTGCGAAACCCGGCACATAATGATTGGTGGATATGTCGATGATGTTCGCGCCTGCTCCACGCTCAGTGCCGAGGCGGTAAAGAAGAGTGCCGGGGCAAAGCCAATGCGCATAGCGTCATGGTCAAAGACAGTGTGCATACGACGACGGGGAACGATGGTCGCACTGTCAGGCATATGTCGCATCCCGCAGCCGCCGACTGTCACTGTATCGTGCGCCGCTGGCGGATACGGGCGTGCACAGCCGCATGCTGGGGCGAAAAGGAGGATCAGTAGCAAAGCGACTACGCTGTGGATGGGTTGTCTTTTCTGCTTACGAGTCAAAAATCATGGGCGCGAAGATAGGGCGCGGGCCTTTTCGCAGCGATCGGGGTGGCTGTGGCTGCCAGCGAAGTTTGGCTGGCATGAGGTGTAATTTCACCTCATCATGTACCAGCATACCCCGGCCTCGGCGGAGGCCTGCGCGGCCTCAAACAGGGCACTGACCGCTTTCTGCACAGTGGCCCGATAAGAAGCGTAATTCGCGCCAACAAAAAGGTCTGAGCAGACGGTAAACAGACGGAGTTCGACGAAAGAATGAGATACCCTATTCATAGAGAATGTCATTAATAGTATGTTGTAACGGCCAACAAGTTCTCCAAGCACTTGCAGGACTCTCTGCAAAACGTCAAAGCAATGCTGGAGACTTGCGGGAGTACCCAACGCCAAAGCAATGCTGGGAGACTCGCGGAGTACCTGCAAACGCCAAAGCAAATGCCGGGAGACTTGCGGGAGTACCTGCAAACGCCAAAGCAATGCTGGAGACTTGCAGGGAGTACCCGCAAACGCCAAAGCAATGCCGGGAGACTTGCAGGGAGTACCTGCAAACGCCAGCAATGTTAGAGACTTGCGGGACACCCCGCAAACGCCCAAAAGTTCTTTCGAGGCACTTGCAACAGTGTTGTAGGTATTTCCAAAACGTTTTGTTGGGCTTCCGTAGAAACTCTCTGCGAGCTTTATTCTTACACCGAACTCACGTTAAACAGGGGCATTTCATGGCTCTACCGGCTGCTTCCAGCCCGGCCGGCCGGCTTGCTGCAATCAAAAATGGATTTACATTTGCGCCCTGAATCCACGGATAATCATAACAATAACAGATAGATCAAATGAAAAAGAACATTCCAACCCTCCAACCGAAAGAGAAAGAATAAGCATGGTTTTTCGCCTGAGAATGTCGACCGCCAACGACGCTGCGTATTGGCCGCACGTCGTGCAAAGGGACGTAAGAAACTGACCGTATCCGACGAATATCCGAAGGCCCTAAAAAGCCCCCTATCGGGAATAAAAAGCCACAGAAAAACTGTCTGGGTCTTCACACATGAGAAAGTAAAAGTTTGAATGAAAAGACTTTACTTTCTTCTGTTTTAAGCCCCAAACAAAAACGCACACGCAGCCTTATGGAAAAAGAAAAAGACGCCGAAGACATACGGAATGGTTCATGCGCTCACCGGTGGTAGTACATCTTCCTAGCCGCCATCGCACTCTGGGCCCTTTTCACTCATGGTGCTGAAGTCCTCGGACGTATACACCCGCCACAACGAGTCCATCGTCGTGCCCAACGTGAAGGGAAAACGCCCGAAGAGGCCCATCGGGGAGATCCGAAAAATAGGGCTGCGTTACATCGTACTCGACTCCATCTATTCCAAGGATATGGGCCCCGGAGCCATCGTCGAGGTGGTGCCCGCCATCGGACTCGAAGGTCAAGAAAGACCGCATCCTCTACCTGACTATCAACGCCTCGCACGGCACAGATGGCCATCGTACCGGACGTTACCGACCTCTCTGCGCCAAGCCTTCGCCCCTGCTGCAATCGCACGGATTCACGTCCATCGACGTCGTCTACGTCAGCGGCAGCTACCGCGATCTGGCGTTACGCAGCTGCGCGGTAAGACGCTGAGGGCAGGCGATCGCGCACCCATCGCAGCCAAGATCGTGCCCCGGCAAGCGACGGCGGCGAAGGCGGCACAGACTCACATTCTGGTCGCCACGCCCGAATCGGAATGGCGAGCCTCGCAGCAGCGATGACTCAGACGACGACGAAGAACGAGGAACCGACGACGAAGAATGATCCCCAACGAAGTAACTACCGACCACCGACCTATGACCTCCAAGATGCCATGGCAGACGGCCTTCGATGAAGAGGACGACGACGAGGTTCTCGAAGTGCTCTATGAGCATTTCCGGTTTACGGCCGACCTGAACTAATCTTCTGCTCCGCGTCGACAAGTTCTCATCGACCGCATGACGCATACGAGCCGCAACCGCATTCAGCTGGCTGCCGATGCAGGCTATGTGCGGGTGGACGGGGTGCCGGTAGATGAACAACTACCGGGTGAAGCTGGGCGACGTGGTCACGATCGTCATGGCGCGTCCGCGGCACGCCTTCGAAGTCATCGCGGAGGATATTCCCCCAATATCGTTTGCGAGGACGAGGACCCGCTGGTGGTCAATAAGCCGGCGGGTCTTGTTGTGCATCCCGGACACGGCAACTACACTCGGCACGCTGGTCAACGCCCCAGCCTACTACCTCGCAACCTGCCGAATTACGAGACCCCAACGACCCCGCCCGGGACTCTGCACCGTATCGACAAAGACACGTCCGGACCGTTTCGTCGTAGCCAAAAACATCGACGCGAAGGCCCACCTCAGCCGCCAATTCTTCGAGAAGACTACCCAACGCTGCTACCAGACACTCGTCTGGGGCATCCCCAAGTGGACTGAGGGCACATCGAGGGTAACATCGGCCGCGACCTGCGCGACCGCCTCCGCATGGCAGCTCATCCGCCCGGAAGCGAGGAGGGAAAGCGGCTGCCACAAACTCACCGCGTCACCGAACGGCTGGGATACGTCAGCCTCCTAACCCTGCCAACTTGAGACCGGTCGCACGCACCAGATCCGCGCCCACATGAGCCACATCGGCCACCCTGTCTTCAACGACGCCCGCTACGGCGGCGAACGATCCTCAAGCGACGCCCCACGGGAAGTTACCGACAGTTCGTGCAGGAGGCCTTCGACACCTGTCCGCGCCAGGCTTTGTACGCCGAGACGTTAGGCTTCGTGCATCCCACCACGGGAAAGGAGCCTTTTTCACGGCCCCTTGCCCGACGATATGCAGGGCTGATCAATCAAAATGGCGCACCCTACTGCGCCAACAACACCCAACCCTTTACCACCCATAGACGAACAATGAAAAAGCAGATTGCACTGGTAGCTGGGGCTACTCCGGCGAGTACGAAGTCTCGCTCAAGAGCGCCGACGGCCTCTATTCCTTTATCGATCGAACGCGCTACGACTCCACTGCGTCCTCCTGACCCGTGAAGTCTGGAGCGTTCTTCCGCCGACGGATCCCGTGCCTCATAGACCGCAATCGACTTCAGCTACCGCCCCTGACGGCCGACAAGTACACTTCTGACTTGGCCTACATCACCATCCACGGCACGCCAGTGCGAGGACGGTCGGCTGCAGGGCTATTTCGATGATAGGCCTCCCTCACTCCTCCTGCGGCACGTTGGCCTCGGCCTCACCTTTAATAAATACACCTGCACGCAGTTCCTACGGAGCTAGGCGCTTGCTGTGTCGCCGACGCGATCCGTCTGCGGCGCGGCGAGCAGGTCTCCGAGGACATGGTCGCCAAGAGCCTCGGCCTGCCCGTCTTCGTCAAACCCAACGCGGGGAGCAGTCCCGGCACGACAAAGGTGAAGGTGGCCGACAAGATCGAGGAGGCTGCATGGCGAGCCCCTCACCCGCGACGACGAGGTGATCATCGAGCGCTTCTGCGCCGGGTACCGAGGATGAGTGCGGCTGTTACCAGGCGAATGCGGCTACGACGCTGCTGCCGCCGACGGAGGTCGTGACCAGCAACGACTTCTTCTGACTTCGACGCCAAATACAATGGACAGGTGAGCGAGATCACCCCGCGCGGATCTCAGACGAGATGACCCGGTGGGTCCAAAACTTCGACGCAAAACATCTACCGCCTCGATCGGGAGCCATGAATCATCCGCGTGGACTTCATTCTCCCCGACGGCAGCGAACCTGTCGTGCTGGAGGTAAACACCACCCCGGGCATGACCACAACGAGCTTCATCCTGCAGCAGATCCGCGCTGCTGGTCTCCAAATCACCGAGGTGATGACGGAAATCATTGAGAACGAGCTGAACAACCGCTGAACAACGCCCCACCCCACCCTTCCTATCCACATAAACACCGAGACATCGCAATGGGAACGACCTACCTTCCCCGTCATTCGACGACATCCGCCCTGTAAACGACGCGGAAGTGCCCTGCCGTCGAGGATCTGATCCGTCCGACGGACTCTGGCGCGCTCAGCTACATCGCCCCGGATGCCGACCGCGCAGCCCCTCATCGAGACGATGGCCCTGCCACACCAAGGCTGAATTTACAGACCATCGGCAAGACAGCCGCGGCCATTGCACGGCGGAGCACCTCTCGCTGACCATCCCGGCCGCAGCCGACTCGCCCGCAGGCAAAGCGCCCCGCACCTTCATCTCCAACCACCGCGATATTGTCCTCGACGCCGCCTTCCTCAACGTCCTACTCTACGACGTGGGCCATGACATGACCCAAATCGCCATCGGGGACAACCTCCTCATCTATCCCCGGATCCGACCCTGCGCGGCTCAATAACAGCTTCATCGTCAAGCGCAACCTATCGGGCCCGACGACCGCTCGAAAAACAGCCGCATCCTCCGGCTCTACATCCGCTACTACCCTCCGCCAGACGCACGAGTCCATCTGGATCGCCCAGCGAGAGGTGCGCTAAAGACCCAACGACCAGACCCAGACCTCAGTCCTCAAAAATGCTCTGCATGGCTGGAGAGGGCGACGAGGGCCTGCCCGACAACCTGATGGAGCTCAACATCGTGCCCATCGCCATCTCCTACGAGTACGACCCCGCGACTACCTCAAAGCCCGAGAGTTCCAACTGAGGCGCGACGACCTGAACTACGTCAAGAGCGAGCGAGACGACCTGCTGAGCATGGAGACCGGCATCATGGGCGACAAGGCGCGTGCATTTCACCATCGGCACGCCCCTGAACGACACCTCCGACAGTTCGACCGCCATGCCCCGCTGCACGAGCTCCCTCGCGGCCGCAGCAACGGCTATCGACCGCGACATCTACGCCCATTACCGCTTCTACCCAAGCAACGACGTGGCCCATGATCTGCCACACGCCACGCTGCGCTTCCCGCATGAACTGGCGACTCGGCGACAAAGCCCGCCTCGAGGCTTACCTACAGCGACAACTCGACCGCATCGATTCTGCCCCAAAAGACACGAGCCCTACCTGCGCACCGCCAAAATGCTCTGAGAGATGTACGCCAACCCCTCAAGAACCACTCGACGCGAAACCCGGAATGACCGCCTCCGGACGAACGTCCCCGCCACGAACGCCTCGCCCGAACCCACACCGCTGCCCGCCCCGGTATCTGGCTTTACTGCTGGATCCGCGGGGCGGCGGCGAAACGGTCGTCTCCTCCACCCGCACCGGAGAGGAGACGGGCGTAATCCCGTGCAGGTGGCCAAGGACCCTCCTACATCAACATATCGCAAACCCGTGTCGGTTACGAGGTGGACGCTGTAGGGCATCCTCGACGACTTCGGCTTCTCGCATCGCCCACCGAAGCCCTCACCTCTTCGGCGTCGCGTCCATTAGCCAGCCGCCCCTCATGCGTGACGCCGGTCTCGCACATGTACTCGACATCGCGGCCGGCTTCCCGATGTCCGGCTCCCGGAGCTGGTGGACAACTGAGATCGAAGGCATCCCTGTCTATCACATTGACGACCCTCCCGGACCGCTGCCCCACGCCTCGACGCCACCACTGCCGTCATCACCGTGCCGGCAGTAGGTTAGTCGCGTCACCGACTGGAAGTCCCGGCCTGCGAACTATGCCTCTGAACTTTACCCTTCCGCATCCGGCACCCCTTATTAACGTCGTGGCAGAACACCCATCTAGGCGCTAATCTCGCCGTCATGTTCAATCGCCTAAACAGCCCACACCCGATGAAGATTTCGCCGTCGGCAGGAACTACGCCGACCGCAATAAAGAACCATAGCAGCTTTTCCTCCCGGAGCCGGCGATCTCGCGAAATCCGATCCCCGTGTTGAAAAGATGGCAAGCCTTCTTCCTCCTTGGACTTTACGGACGAGGTGCACCATGAGACGGAGCCCGTCATCAAGACTGGAACAGGTTGCAAAACATCGACGAACGGTTCGCTGCCCGATTACCATGACGAGGTGACCGTCGGCGACAGACTTCACCGCCTGTGATCGGCAGCGAGACCCAGGCCCAAAGGTCCGCCCCGAGTTCTGTAAGGCCTTTGATGTCAACGCCGTGCCGTCGGCCGCTTCCGTCCCTGTGTGGCGAAGTGAATCGGGCCAAATTCACCTCCGTCTCGACCCCAATTATCAGATAGTGAACTGGGCCGAATGGCCGACATGCTCTTCCTGCCGATCGCTGCTCAAGTCAGTCGATTCTTTTTTACCCCGCACAGCGATTTGATCTGCACCGGTACCCCTCGCGCGTCGGCCCCAGCCAATGGCGATCATTTAGAGGGCCTATCGGCGATGCGGTTGCTCGACTTTCACATTACACCTGTTTTCCCCATCTCCGCCGTCTCAAACACGAAACGTTCGTAATCGGGATCTCTCAATGTCTCGTGACAATGGGTACGCCTTCGCGAAGGTCCTGTACCGTCTCGAACACCTGTGCCGGGATTGCTTATTGTCCTCAGACAATGGCAATGCCTGTACTGATTCTCTCACTGCCCAAACAATGACGCATCTCCAACTGCAGGAAAATCCCGTTGTCTCAGACAGCGCGTTTCCATCCGTATTCACGAAGCGCCCCGACACAATAAACCGGTATGAACAGGAATTCATGATCATCTTGTGACAATCATAAACGAGATGACGATATTTATTATTGTCTTGATCAACGTTTTAAATATTTCGATCAGGTATTGCATTTTCTGAGACAACGGTTTTGATTACGCCTGCTTTCTTATTGTTTGAACAATGAGAATCTTTCAAAGGTAGCTGTGGCTTGTTGTTTCGACAACGAGACCAGGTACGAGGTGTTTCTGTTGTTTCACAAAATGAGACCTTGAAAGGTGTTTTCTATTGCTTCGACAAATGAGACCTTGGGGGCAGAGGGTATTTTCTGTTGTTTCCGACAAATGAGACCTTCAGAAGATGTTTTCTGTTGTTTCGGAGCAAATGAGACATCTGAGAAGGTGAAGGTGTTTTCTATTGTTTCTGACAAAATGAGACATCTAGGCAGAAGGCGCTTTCATTGTTTCGGACAAAATGGTATCTGAGGCAGAAGCTGTTTCTATTGGTTTGTCAAATGACCTCAGTAGAAGATGTTTTCATTGTCGTGGCTAAATGAGACCTTCAGGTAGAAGGTATTTCTCATTGTTTCGACAAATGAGATATCCAGGCAGAAGGTTGCTTTCTATTGTTTCGGAAACCGTCAAAATGAGACCTTCAGGAAGATGTTTTCATTGTTTGTACAAAACAGACCTTCAGGAAGCAGTATTTCTATTGTTTCGACAAATGAGACCCCAGCAGAAGAGACGCTTTACGCAAAGACAGCGGGAGATGCGTACATTTTCGAACTTCTTCGTTTGAATCCAGCGGCGCGCCGTTATCTATAGGATTCGCCCCACTCTTTTCGCCCGCGTTCATATCTAACTTCTACGCGAATGGCGGGCTGACCACGATATGCTGCGCCCCTCGCCTCTGGGCCCCTCATTGCCACGGTCGCGCGCAGACGCCAAGTTTCCATGCCCGCAGCTCCGCGCTGCTGAGGGACGGTGGCGAAGGCCCGCGTCGCTGGATGACGGTCACAAACTCACTCCACATGACCAGGCCCGCGCTCATGGGCTTCGCGGACCTGACCAAGGTCTCTGTCCACACATGCGGCTGGCATCTCGACGAGGACCTTCACGTGGCGGCTATGTCGACGACCCGGCTCGCCACGCCCGTCTACCGAGGCGACTGAGAACTTCCTTTACGGGCGCGGCCCCATCGGGCGACCTACGACCGCACGGCACCTTCTGATTTGTCGAGGTGAACCCTACGCCACGCACGGTTACCACGACTGACGCCACGCCCACCGGCCGACGCGGGCACGACTCCACCGGACGTCACGACCGCACGCGACGTGACCGCCCCGACGACCACCATGCACGAGGTGGGACCGCGAGTTCCTTCAGAAATTAGCAGACCCTGATCCGCCGTGACCTTCACAGAGTTTTCCAGCATTCTATCGCAGAGACTTTTCCTTCCTGTGCTGCATCATGGCCGAAGAGGTGCAGTCACGCTCCGTTTCGTGGCCTACACTGGGTGGGATGGTGCCGGCATGGTAGTCACGCCGCCGCGATCGACGGCACGCAGTTGCTCCGGCACGATCCTGTTCACAACGAGACCGGCACCAAAGCCCACGAATACGTCGGCACAGCTCCCGCGAGGCGTAGTGCAAGAGCCGAGGCGCCGAAGGCGGGACCGTGGCTTCACGACATGCAGCGTCACACAGCTTCCCTCGACTATCCGCCTCCAGCTCAGCTGCACGCCCGCGCCTACGATGCTTCCCTTCACCTTCTTCCGCCGACTCTGACCTCGATGCGTTCCGCCTCCCGTCATCATCTCCCATGCCACGGAGGCGATGATCGCCCGGACGTCACCCACCCTCAACGCGTCAGCCGTACGGTGGCCACGCGCTTCGACGGCCCATGCCTGGCCGTCTCCATCCCCGCCAGTGGCGACACCTCCGGGAGTTCAAAGGATCGGACCCACAGAAGACCTTTCCACCCTCGAGACTCGTCGGGCTGTGACGGCAAACCCACGCCCTCCGCAATCCGACATGGTGATCCTCTTCCCGGCCTCAGCGAGGCCGAGCGCTGGCTGGGCACCGCAATGAAGTGACTTGATCAGCGTCACCACTGTTACCCTGAGTGCGTTCCTGTAACGAATTTCTCGAGCGGCACGCCGAGGACCGCCAACCGTCGTTTCTGCGAAGATGTTTTACGACCGTCGCCCTCGGAGTTCGACGTCCCTGAAATATCTATTGCTCGGCGCATAAGGTCGTAATGACAACCGTCAGCTTCGGCCTCGGAAGTATGGATATGATGAATTCTCCCGTACCGCCCGCCAGTCCCATTCCTTAGGTAAAATTGACGCGAGCGAGGATGACCTTGTGATGGATGATTATCGGTTTTCGATGACGGCGAGGAGCTCGCATCAGCACTGCAACC
>BNJS01003419.1_pt1 | contig 114638 bp, 188 predicted proteins | sample 8540461 | NCBI WGS metagenome assembly BNJS01 (sample SAMD00202454, study PRJDB9452) | human saliva metagenome | isolation source: human saliva | place: Japan | reverse complement strand
GGGGTTACGTATTGCCGCAAAGCAGTGGTTTTGGCGAGGCACTGCGGCCCGAGCTTTACTGACCATGCTCGAGCGGTGGTGGCTAATGCCCAGGCGCTTGGTGCAGGAGCCGTTGACAGCGAGGGTTTACCCCATAGGCGGTGGTACAGACAATCACTCTCGCTACGGCTGATATGGTAGGCTTCACGGGATGTAGATGGTAAAACTGCAGAACGAGCGCCAGACGCCGTGGGGCTGACGGTGAAACGCCACCAGTGTGCCAGATGGACCCAAGGCCGCAGTTTGCGCCAAGTGGCATTCGCCTGGGGACGCCAGCGATTACCACGCGGGGAATGCAGCCGCCGATGGCGGCCATGGTAGCTGGTTGGACTCGATACGGCACTACCGTGCGCGACGATACGGGAGCCCAGCGGCAGCTTCGTTGCACAAGAGGTGCAGGCAGTTGCACGTCAGCTAAAGGCGATCGCTTAGTAGGAATTAGAAGTGAAAATACCACGCCGACATGCGCAGCGTGGTATTTTGTTAGCGTTCCTGCTCGTATAAGGCGGTTGGACCAATCTCTAGCGGTTCTTGTTCGATTGTGACGCCACTCTTGCGCACCGCATCAATAACGCGCTGACGGGCCGCAGCCAAAGTCGCCAGACGAGCTCGCTCACCTCGTTAACGAGCACCAGGCATTAGCTGGGTTAACGCGCATGCCGTGCAATAGTTCACTTTAGGCCAGTTTGCCGAATCAACCACCCAGTTGGGACTTCTTTTATACGGCCATCCGGCATGGTGGGTAATGTGGCACTGATTCAACATCGGTTGCAGGCGGGCAAATGTTTCTGTATCAACACAGCATTTTGGAAGAACGAGCCAGTGTCAGCTGGTAGAGCTGGTCTGGCAGCTTTTGGCACGAATAGCAGTAACGGCTTCGCGGATTTGCAGGGCGTTGCTGCTCGATAGTGTGCTCGTCCAGGTATGTTTGAAGCGCCGCGTAATAGGGTGGTTGTGGGTGGTCGTTTTGTAAACTGCACGTGACGGCGCAACGCAGTAGCGGCCACTTGCTTCACCTCGGAAAATACTGTGTCGATACGAAAAGTCGCACTGCTGCAGATAGTGTGACAAATTCACTACGTTGGCTATCGTAGGCGTGCACTTTGCGATAACATCGGCTGCCTCGTGGGCCGTAGGCACTCAATATTTTGTACTCGGCGCTGCACCAACGGTTCCTGAATAGCTGACATCAGCCGCAATCGTGAGCTGCTGCCTTAGCGGGTTGTAAATGCACAGAGCTCATCCCACACCCCGCCGCCGCCAACCTCAAGGCTGAAAATGAATCAGTTTCTTCTAGCAGCGCTCTACTCCGGTGATCATCATCTTGCCAACAATGCCATTAAACCCTCTATCGTGCGCGCGAGCATATTGCTGCCACCACCGAGTATGTAAGTAGGCAAGCGAATGCTGCTCATGGCAAATTCATAAAAACGGGGAATGTCTTCTTTGGTGGTAATATCAGCCGTTATAGCTGCCCGCCAAGCCGCATATAGTAGTAAGTGCTTGCAGGCTAACCGCTTCTTGAATCTTCACATTATTAGTATAGCACGGTTTTATTTATCGCGCAGAGTATTGCAGGGTAACGCACTGCGTGGCACAACACTGAATGGTGAGCACCCGTAGCTCAGCGGATTAGAGCACTGGGTCTTCGGAACCAGGTGTCGTACGTCTGAATCGTACCGGTGTACCAAGAATAGACTGATATAGCCCCAAAACGCAACTCGTTTGGGGTTTTATGTTGTTTATAAAAGAAGCTATTGAAAGAGGATTTCAAGCACTGCAAAACCTCGTGAAATGAGGAGAAGTTTAGTGTAACTTTATTATCTGAGGGCCAGGAGGGCCTGAACCTCGACACCCTGCTTAAGAGGTAGCAGGTGCCTAACCAGCTGGAGCTACTGGCCCATTCAGTGCGCTTGCGCCGCTAACTCTCTGCATATTACCAAATAGCTAGCGGCTTTGTAAAGGGTATTCGCCGCATAACTTAAAGGTTAGTTGTTATCTTCTTTCGCCTTCTTTTTGCTGGTTCGTCACTACGATATCGTTTCGATAGTTTCTCAACTACAGGTGGTTTCACTGTTAACTTCAGTTGGCCGAAGTCTGGTGTGTCGAGTCGAGCAGCGCACAGCTGATTCATTCCAAGTGCTTTTGTCGAAGGCAACAACAACCAGACGATCGGTAGGAAGATAGCCCATAGTACAAAAACACCTTCTTTTGTAGTTTAAGCGCCAATAGCGTGTGCGGCTAGTGCCCAGGAAGACATAATAGTGCAAGTGCACCGCCCACTAGGATAAGGTCAGCCAAAGATTTCGGCAGCTGAAATGCCGAATGAAGAATCTGGGTGAGAAGAGGGAAACAATGCCAGCAAAGATACTAGCTACCAGAGGCAGCAGCACCCACCAGCCGTATTGGCTACGAATTCAAGTAGTCGCCAGGGTATTTGTAGATAGGACTCCAGCTTCCAGCTGGCTACTCCGGCTGAAGATAATACGTGATAAGAGGAATGCGGTAATAGCATACATAGCAACAGGAGCCACTAATACGAGGCCCATAAAGACTAAGAATATAGCAACAACAGCTGCAATCTCCTTCAGCCGCTCCCATTGAATACGAACTAAGATACATATAAAAAGTCCCTTTCGTTACTTTTATGGTGAAAGTATATTATACTGAAATATATATGACAAGAGTACTTAACGGACAGGAATTAGTAGCAGATTTGCCATAGTGCCCGCCAGCCGCGTCAGGCACGAAACTCGCGGCAGCAGCAGACACGATTATATCGACGCTTCGCCAACGCGCATGACGCAGTAAGTCCAGTGAATACAAGCTACCCAAAGCGCAAAACAGCGCTATGGCGATGATATATTATGGTGGACGTTCGTGAAGTTGTCGCTACGCCAAGTACCGTGATGGATGAGCTTCAGAAATTAGCTAAGGACAGCAAGGTGCATGGAATTATTGTGCAGTTGCCGTTTGAGTCTGTAGCTATTGATGAGCTTAGCAGCGGCGATACCTGCAAACAAAGATGCTGACGGTCTGCGCAAGGACAGCACGTTTAGAAGCGGCGACAGCTCTCCAGGCGATTGACTGGCTGCGTGACGGGATACGTATCGCTGGCAGGTAAAAGATTGCTATTGCTGGCCAGGGCGACTAGTGGAGCTCCGCTGGTTGCGCCATATAAAGGTCATGGCTACAATATTACAACCTATGAAGAGGGTGATGATCTGTTCGATAGTGTGAGAGCATGATATTATTATTACCGCCGCTACTGGCGTACCTGGGCTTATAACGAATGAGTTAGTAAACAGCGTGCGTTGCTGATGGTACGGCCACTGGAGGACGGCCGTATCGTGGGTGATAGCAGATAGTGTGAGGCAGCGTACATGGCAATTACCCGGTGAAGGGTGTGTAAGAGGGGCCGCTCACGTCGCCTCACTATTCGAAAACGTATTGCATGCAGCAAGATTACAGAAGGATGATGGTATAGCAGTAATATTAGGCGCATATGGCAGACCCGGAACGACAAATAGTGTTCGCTTTTGTGTATGTATAGGTTAGGCGGCCTATATTAAAACATAAAAACTACCCTTAGAGGGTGGCTTTATACAGCGTTCTAGTGTGACTAATTCTTCTACGTGTTACAGCGTACAATGCTGCTGGGTGGTAAGAGCACTTGCGCCAATACCAACGCCAGCTAGGCCTACTGCAATCTGTTTGTGGTAGCATCAGGACTTTGGCGCTGGTGGTGCTGGGTTTACCGGGAGTGGTTGAGTTGCCAGGCGCAGTATTCATAAAAGCCGCTGCCGTCAACATCTTTTTTCGTTGGAAAGGATACGATTTGACCATGGTCTTATCACATACCTGTACTTTCTCTCAGTTGGTTGTCCTGGAGTAGAGGTTACTGGAGGTGTTGGTGGTACAGTAGGTTTTGTCTTTACAATCTGCAAGGTTTCTTGAGTGCTTTTTACTATCAAATGCGCTTTCCCCATCGATAGTGACAACTTTTGGTAGTTGATCACATACTCAATCTGCTTTTTAGCAGGCTGTTGTACAGCTTTCCGTTCTTGAGTGTTTCTTGTCAAAGTCTTTTCGTTGATTTCAACGATCTTCGGTAGTCAGTCACAAACGTTAATCTTCTTGGCGCGGTTGGTCACACTTGGTTACGGTTACTACAGCAGTATCTTGCTTTTGGCCGTTGTCGGTGCTAATTTTGCAATATTAGTTAGGGTGTTTACGCCACGCGTCTACTTTACTATTGTCATCAACCTTAGCGCGGAAGGTCACAATGCGTTTGAGTTTGGTGCAACAGCCAAGGTTAAGGCCACCGTTTACTGGTGGTAATATTATTAACGGCAGTTAGCTTTCATCGCCAGTCTTTGATGGCTAAAGCTTAGTGCTGCCTGGCAACGTACTGTACGCCTGCAGCTGATCGCTTAGGACAACATTGTTTTGCTGTACAGTACTGGTGTTCGGGTACTCAATCTTGTATTCAACTTCATCGTTTGGATTTACTGCAATATTCGCGCAAACTTGTTCTCACCTGCTTTTTGAAACAGTCTTATTGATGCGTTAAAGTTTGGCTGATTTTACAGTAAATTCAAAGGTAATATAGCCGGCGTATTGCTTTACAACCAGGTAGATTACCGTCGAGCTTATCGTAGCCAAGCGGCGTACCCATTTTGTCGTGTTGTCTGAAAGAGTCTGTCCATCATCGCGCACCATTGCTAAAGATTTTTAGCAGTTCCTGGGTACGTAACGCAGTGCAACGTCTCCGTGCTACCTTACCATGCTTCGTCCCATACCATTTGTGGTTTTGCGTTGCTAGCGCTAATAAAGCTGCCGGTAGGCGAGCTGATTCGCCTTTCTTTACAGTTGCCGGCATTGCAAACGAGCAGTTGCACGCAGTAACACCTTTGCGGGCCGCTGCGTGCATCGTCGTTTAGGTTACTAGCTGCGTTGTTGTGGTAGTACATCATAACGGTGCACTTCGCCTGGGACAAGATCAAAATTATCAGTGTAGTATTATTAGCCGCACCGCCTTTACGCGCACGGAACATGCCCATCACCGTAGTTTGGCGTGTTCGCTGAGTTAAATGTTACATAACTCGTTGGTTTATCGTACGAATGTCGGACGGTCCGAGGTTTCCTATGCATTTGCTGCAATTGGTACCAAGCAGCCGCAGCGAACGCTACTGCAGCGGTACGCTTTGGTGAGCGATTTAACTGCCATCAAAAACTTTTCATTAACGTGTTTCTCCTTGTTGGCAACGCAGCGGGGCGCTAAACCCGACGTGTTAATTACTAGCCGCATAGTACAATTTAAAAGTGTCAATATATCTGCTGCATGCGCTGTGCCGCATGACGGCTGGCAGGAAAGTTTCATATAGAATATACAAAATCATTCGCCCACCAATAACGTCCACTACAAGGCAGATTGATTATATCATCACAACTAATAATTATCAAGGAAAGTGAGTGAAGTGCAGAGCGCGCTACACTCGAACAATGCATCAACACCGCAAGAGAGCTGATATATAGCTTGCAGAATCTGCAAGCGTGTTTTCCGGTCATGACCCGGAGCGGGGCCTGTACACGTGAGACCAGAGGTGTAGAGCCGAACTATAGTACCGATATGACATCAGGCTTATCAACAACTATGGATTCCAACGCGGTAGGGTCTAATTCTACTCACTTGCAGCTGCAATAGATAGTGGTAAAACTAATCAAAAGCATGGCGACAACACCACCGGTTGTGGTGGGTGGCAGCACTGCAAGACAACCACGTCTGGATAACGTAAGAAAATCTCTATTCAGAATTTGGCGGTGCAGTTTCTGTACTGCCAGGCGAAAACGGCGTAGTATTAACTGCTGCAGTGGGAGTCTCTACTCACGAGGTGAAGCAGATGGCTGCGGTGACCGTTTCTTTGCGGGTTTGGGGTGAGGGAACTGTAGGAGTAGAAACAGGGGCAGGAGATTGTCTTGCTGCTGCTGGCGGTGGTGCACAGTTACAGGCTCGACCTCGGTACCAGTTTTTTGTATCAACTGGTCGAGCATCTTGCGGGATGTCGGCACCTGAGTAGGGGAAGACGTAGCTGAAGTGTTGAGGGTTGGATCCTCAATGATACCCTTCAGTCGGATGCTAATTCATCGCCAACGATGGGTTGATTTTGATCAACAAATTGTCTTGCCGCCAGTATCCTCATCGGTTCTTTTGCGGTCGGTACTTCTGCTCGCTTAGTCTCTTCTGCACGTTGGCATTCGAGTAGCTTCCAGGTGCAACAACTTTGCTCACTTGGTTTTGCTGGTCGACTGTAATCGCGCTGCCCGGAGTTACCTCGGGCTTTGGTGCAGGGTTGGTCGGTTCAGCCGGAGGAGTTGTTTCAGCTTGTGCAGGGTTGGGTGCCGGAGCGGGATTGATGCCTTCTGCTGCGGATTCGGTCATTCTTACCATCCTTGGGCGTTAATGACTCACTCGGAGTCGGTGCTGGCGCAGGAGGGTAGAGGTCGACGGAGTCGGAGAAGGCGCTGGTGTTTCGCTCGGAGGCGGAGTCACCGGCGAGCCGGGTTGACTCGACTCGACGGTAGTCACCGGGCGAGCCGGAGCTGCCCGCCCGCCACGGCGGAGTTACTGGTGGGGTTGACGGCTGCGGAGGGCTGCGTTCGCGTATGTCGGGCCTGTGAGTCGGCGGCACCCGGCTTGCAGGTAAAGCACGTGAGTATCCTGCGGCGATTTACGCCAGAACAGCTCGGAAATAGTTACACTGCACCAGTTTCGCTATCGCAAACCTGAAGCTGTTTAGGTTGCTCAATTCTTAAGCAGGTTTTACTGGCTCAAAACCGAAGGCTGCTTTGGTCGGCTCCAGTTCAATATGCTGAACAGGGTCTATGCAGTCGGTACGCACAATGGTGCCCGCGTATTCGTTCACGGCAAATTCAGAAACCTTGCGGACGACAACGCCCTTAGCTTGCTGAACAGACGATGCATCTTGAATTGGGCAAACGTTTTGTACGTAGCTCATGTCTACAGCCTGGTTACCCTTGGCCGCATAAAGGGGCAACCCAGTTATCGGGGTTAGAGAGCTCCTCACGAGAAGCACCATTGAAGTTTGTATCAAGTGCTCCTGATAGCCAGGAATACTATTTGCTGTGGCAACAAATTTTCAGAAGTTTGGCTGCGCTTCAGGAAAATGCACCATACCCAGGATTGCTTTGATGCTCCACTCATTGCAGCTGTCTCTGACAGGTGAGACCCGTTCGAATCTGAACCTCTTTATCGCTTCAGTTTTTTCACCTGCGGGCGATAAATTAACAGGGTGATTGCCTTGTTGTGGCGAGGCACAGCCTTCAGGGCTGCTGTTTGGCGTCGCACTGTCTGTACTTCGAAGCGGCCCGGTGTGCATTGGACGAACTAAAACGTGCCAAGAGCAACAACGGCAGCTGCCATAAGTAGAAACAGGCGAGAAACCCCATAACTTTTGGCCAATTATTATTGGTTAACTCTTCGCTCTGCCGGTGGCTGAGTTGTGATTGGTCAGCACCCGTGTGCTGACGTTCGTGCGATGACATGGCGCCACTTCAATTCAAATACAATGGCTGGCAAATGATGGAATAATTGGAAAATACATCTTTGAAGATATATTACAGCGTATACGTTGTCATCAGACAGAAGTGGACGCTGGGCTGGCTGCTCGACCAAAGCCCTAAGCTCTAGACAGTGCCAGCATAAAGCATAGAAACACAGGAGAGGGTAAGTGCAGGGGAATGCGAAAGATAATCGGTTGCAGTTTATTCCGCAGGGAAGGCCGAGGAATAAAGAAAGATGCTCACCGAAAATAGCATAGTATGTATAAAATAACAACAAGAGGGGAGTGCGGGGAATGTTCTACGCTTAATGCTAGCTTACAGAAAATAACAAACAGATAGCCACGACGATATCATAGAAGATGATATTCTAATCAATCTGTCTTGTTAATGAGAACGGGTTTCACCGCCGAGTGATAACTTGGCGGCGACAACTACGCTTTATATTTAGCATATATTTGCAGAAAAGTCAACAAATTTTGCGATAGTTTTTGCATTAAATGGACAGTGGCCAGGTGATATAAAAAATCACTCCAAAGAAGAGTGATTGTTAGCTTTTTCTAAATGGTGAGCCAACCAATATAAATGTGATCCATCCTTACTATGGGTTGTAACATCGCGCGTTTTACTCAAGACAGTCAAATAACAACTATTGTACACCTCACTGTCTACTGTTGGTGTTGTCGCGTGCTGGCTTTTATATCTAGACTTTATTTATGGTACGATACTTATATATGAATAATCGCATGCATAAAATCAATACAAACGAAAGTCTTATTGATGAGGCATTATCCCGTTCAGTAGCTGAAATTCTACCAAGCAAGAGAGAACTTAAAAAGGAACTACAAAGCGCAAGCGATTGACGTTCATCAGGGATTGATCCTACTGCGCCAGCTACGTTCACCTCGGACATTCGACAAATTATTTGATGCCTGAGCGCTTTCGCCCTAGGTCATCGAATTATTGTATTGATTGGTGATTTTACGGCAATGATCGGTGATCCAAGTGATAAAACTTCAATGCGCGTGCAGCTAACGCGCGAACAGGTATGGATAACTCTAAAAACATTTAAAACAACAGATCGGAAAAATCCTAAACTTTAATGATGCCGATAATCCTATAGAATTTTAAATTTAACTCAGAATGGCTTTCAAAGTTAACGTTTGAGGATTCTGTCGAGCTGGCCTCAAATTTCACAGTTCAGCAGATGCTTGAACGGGATGCATCAAGAAAAGGGTTGCTGAGGAGAAGCCCTTTTTGTGCATGAATTCTTATCCATTAATGCAGGGTTACGATTCCGTGGCCCCAGGATGTTGACGTGGAGCAGGGTGGCACTGACCAAGACTTTCAATATGCTGGCTGGGCGACACTACCTAAGCGCTACAGACAGAAGGAAAAAGTTTGTAATTACGACAACTCTATTAGTTAATCCAGATACGGGCGAAGTTGATGAGTAAGAGCCTTGGTACTGGTGTAGGATTGGACCTTGGCGCAAAGAGATGTTCTTCAAGATCATGCAAATATCAGACGCTGGTATCTATCAGTGTTTCGGGGACTGTACGCGTCTATCAATAGGGCGAGATTACGAAATAAAAAGCGGCTTGATAGCAATGAAAATCCCCGCGATGACATTAGAGCTTGCTCGAGAAGTGGTGTCTATGTACGGCGGTGAAGCTGCCTTTTGATGTCGACGATGGGTATCTAAGTTAGCCAGCAAGAATTTAGACTCAAGATATTCATACTGTTCAAATTGGTTCTGACGAGCAATTGTTGATTTGATAGCTCGTCTAGATATATAGTTAAAAGTCTCGCGGCGAAGCCAGGCGTTTAATCACACAAATGCTGTTAAAATTTAACACAATAGAGGTAAACAATGAGAACGCAACCCTTATTAATGGCGACATACTTGCATGTTGGGAAAAGCATGCCTTTAAAGTGTCTGTATAGGTAGCCTCATTATGAATAGAGACTGACATCACAAATCTGCTTCGCCGAGATAATGAGTTTGTAGAGAGGTAGCTAGGAGGCATAGATTCACAAATACGCCAATCCTGCAGCTAGTGTGTATTCTCTGGCTCAGTTCGCAATATTAGGGTGTGGGACTATATCCATGGCAATAGCTCACTCCTAACTAGAGCATCGGATATTGATGTCGCATCTCTTTATACCTCTAAGAATAGCTGAATGTTATGGTGTCAGCGTGAGGCGATAACGTTTGACTACCATCCGATTGGCAGCACAATCTGCGGGTCTGTGTGTCCAAAGTCACACATTTTGAACGAGTGGGTATTGTTTTGTTATGCTCACGAATAGCTGCCAACAACCACTTCTCTTTGGTCGGCACGATGTTTTAAACGCACTTTTGATCGGTTAGGCATTTTGCTGTCCAAAATCCCATGCTTTGGACGACCAACCATGACTCCGCTTTAGTGATTAAACCATCCTCGTTCACCAAGTCCAACTAATGGGTGATTTCACAAACCCAATGAGGACGATGCTTTTCGGCTGACTCTAAAGAAAAGAATTTTACCACTTAATTCTTTTTGCCTCCGGAAGGTATTTTTCAGTACTACACTGAGCCACCATACTCTCTATGCAACCACCCCAAAAGCAGTCCTCGCTGAAGCATTATGTCTAGCCGTCCCAAATTAGTCCGTCATCTAAAGGCGCAGACTCCATTGAGAGACTCTCTATCCAGCCCAGTCAAGTCCCATATCGTTATACACGTGATCGCTACTCGTTTTCAGTGTTCCGCCGCACATCAGAAAGCTTTGTTTAGCTGATTCTACCGTTATATCCATCATCTCTTTTTGCATAGCGAACTGCGTCCTGACACTAGCCTCCATAGTATGAAGGTATGCTGAGATTTGACGCAGATGGAGAATATGCAGATGGAGTGTTGCACGCTAAAACCAAAGAATGGTTTTGGATTTGCTTTGATTACGTCGGCTTTAGAAGCTTTAATAATTTTGCCTTTGAACTGTCCCACCAATAGATGCGATAATTGCTTTTATGTTTGGATCGCCAAATGCACGTATAATGTCGTGCAGCCCGATCTCTGCAACGATGACGCATACGCCTGGTTGTCGGATATTCTATAGGTTCGAGATTGAAAACTGTCCGTATACGATCTAGACCAAGATCTCTTGCACCCACGGAAACAGTCCTAGGTAGACAACCGTTAGAGGGAGACAAAATGGCAACCTTTATCTCCTAGTTTTGGCACGTTGTATAACTATTCATACACACTAATATACGATTCTTTAGGCGCTCATATACACTGGGTATGGTGGGTGAGCTACTGGTTTCAGATGCCAGTGCCCACCCATGGAAACGTGCAACACGCTCCATTCTCACGATCATGGTGTGAGACGGTTGATTCCGCGGTAGAGGAAAGTGACCTCCCGCACGTTGCCGAGTCCCGTGAGACACATGAGCAGTCGGGTCAGGCTAACACCGAAACACGCCGTGCGGCGGGCAGCCGTGCGGAAAGAAATCAGTAGTCCTCCAGGGAGTGAGCGCATAGCCCTCTCCTTAGCCTGCTTGACCAGTTGCTCGTGGCAGTGCTCACGCTGAGCACCCGTCGTGATCTCGAGCCCTTCCACAGAAGGTCGAAGCTCTGGTCGTTACACTGGTGCCGGGGCAACGCATGTGTGGTAGAACGCACGCACCGCAGCAGGATAGTCAGTCACAAAAACAGCCCGCTACCAGAGGGTAAACGAGCTGTTTTCGCATCCGAATGGATGACATCCTTTGATGGTGACCTCACCGAAATCAGACCCGATTGGCCAGGATGAAAACCTGGTGTCCCAACCATTGAGACGATGAGGCCATAAACCAGGGCTACATGTACCAAGCGGCGCACAAGCTGGTCAATAATAAAATGGCTGATTAGCGCTGAGCATGAGTGGTACATAGTAGATGTGATAAAAGAGATGCGTGAGCGGCTAAAGGTGAGGAAAGGAGAGCTTGATGAGAATAAAACAACGATTAGCACCATGGGGTGGTACTTTTGACTGGCTTTAGCTGCAGCAGCTGCACCACCGATGCTGTGGTTATAGCGCGGGTGCAGAACCAGATGAATCAGCGACCAACGCCTTCGCGGCAGCAAGGTTCAGAATGTTCAATCGCAGCGGACGGCAAAGGAACAAAAGCGCTACTAGTGGAAACAAGAATAATTTGTTATTACAAAGTAACAGTGATGTACACGCATTTAGAGCGCGTGGTGAGCAGAACCAGGCGTAAAGCGCACCTTTAAAGAAACAATCACTGCATGAGTTTCTCACTACTGATCAGGAACCATGGTCTAGAGCGGTATCTCAGATTCGCCACGACAACCAATCATTGCAGGTGAGGTGATATAAAGGTAACCGATGAGTATGGCGGGCGATATTACGACAACAGAGACTGAGAGCGCACGCTCAGATGTTATTCGTATCCGCGCGGGTGATAAAATAAGTACGCATGTTCATGGCAAGGAAGACGTGTAACCTTCATTATACTGTCGGTAGGGCTGTACAGTCTTTCGATGACATGATGAATTTTACGAATCTGCTGCTGGGACCCAATTGGGCGGCACCTGTTCCAGCAATTTTACGGTGAAGTAACGATAGACACAGGAGCTGATCGGCTTCGATTAATCAGCAGCCATTTATGCGTGCTACTTTTGGGAACGCGGAAAAGCGAATCGATGTGGGCAGTTTGGCTGGCGCGATGAGCAAACGCTTAGTGTTGCACAGCAAAAATCTGCAGCCGTTCCAGGGTGCAAGCTGCAGTTTGCAGTAGCGTTCTGCATGGGCACTGTTGGCTCGTCACAATTGCCAGCCAAAGATGCGGCGGGCTGGTATGCGCAAGTGGCGGCAGGTATTTTGCGCAATATTTCTTGCGTTGCCGCTAATGTACGCATTGATGGCTATGCGAAAGCGACGTTGGCGCAAAAGAATGAGACGCGACAAATCGTGCGAGAATTTATTCCGCCAAAGGAAAGTGTTTGACTTAGTGCGTACGTTGCTCGGCTGAACGGGCAGAAAAATAAAAGGTGATTACTGCACAAATTCTAGACCGACCGTGCGAGGTTATCTGGCGGTGAAAAGAGGTGACTCCAGCCGGGAGCACAAAGGTATTGGGTGTAACGCGTAAAACGGGTCCTGTATACGCCGTAGAATTGTTCGAGATTTGAGCGGGCTAACGGCAGAAGAGCTTGCTGCAGTGAAGGCGGTGTTTAATGGTACAAACCTCGGTGCACGCATACACGCCAAGTAAAGCTAAGAGAGATACCAATCTAGGCAGCCGTATCGCGAAGCTGAATCAGCAAGATACCGAGCCGGTAGCAACGAAGCACGGCTACTTTGCGCCAGATACACCAATGGCGCGGCTGCATAACCGGTCAATTTGGTTTATTCTTATTATGTGGTTTATGGCAATTGGCTCCTTTAGTACTGGCTTATATGGTCTCTGGCTGGTCTACAGAATTCACCAGTGCGATAACTACACGTTTTTCTCTGTTGCGGTTGTGATCTATAGTAGCTGATTATTATGTCGATCGTTTTCTATAGTGTGGTGTCACGGAGCCGTTTGACAGATAAGGGTGTTGCTCTGACGCGATATATGTATGGCCTTCAGCATGCAGCTGGCCGAGGCGGACCGTATTCGGAATTCCTGCAATCACCAAAAAATGCGCAGCGGGTTGGCGGTGTCAATACAGAAGATCCGGCTACAATTGTGAAGCTATACGAACGACTCCTCGCCATATGCTACATTGTTCGGTATGGAGAAAGGTTGGATGCAACAGCTGGCCAAGTGGTATGAAACAACTGGCGAGTCGCCGGCTTGGTCACGCGGTACTGTGTATAATGCGGCATTTATTAGTAGCATGAACCAATTTATGACTACCGATATGGCGAGCGGTATTAGCGGTGTATCGACCTATTCGTCATCTAGTTCGTGCGCAGTTCTGGCGGTGGTTTCTCTGCGGGCGGCGCCGGCGGTGGCGGTGGCGGTGGCTGGTAAAATCCAACCCCTCAAAGCGCCGCGTCAAACATGGCAAGCGAAGGTTATCAGCAAAAAGGTACGACTATTATCGGCTGCGCTAGTATTGTCCTTATTGGTGTTGCTGTATGGGGCGTGATAACACTTAATAGGGCAAATCAGTTTGAGCGTGCCAGTTATACTGCGGTGCGCGATGCTATTACGGTGCGGTTAGCACTCTCGATGATGGGCTCAAAAATGAAAGCCCACGTAGAAGAGACGCTAGAAGTAGAATTTGCTCAAGGTAATAAGGGTAATATTATTGAGCGTGAGTACTGGGGTGTTCGACCACCATTACCAGTGAAAGGTAATATTGCAGTGCATGATGAGCAGGGTAATGATGTACCGGTAGAAAAATACATGAATATAACACAGGTAGTTCCCGAAGTGGCAGTAGAGAGCAGCACACTGCAATACGTATTGGTGATATGAAGGATAAGACACCACTGCAAGACAAGCAGACATATCACATTAGCTATACTGTAGGTGAAGACTTATTGGGCAGCGGTGATATTATGCATGCTGGATTTAGCTATACGCTGCCGCTCCCGAAGCCAGATGTGGACACGCGTCAACTCGTTGCTGACATTATATTCCCCGAAGCCATGTTACAAAGAGAAAAAGTTACGAAATGAGTATGCTGACGTGTAATCGGTTTACCGGCAAGGACGAGAAAAAACTTGGACCATGCGATACTGTGGAAGTGCGTGATAACGGCAAGACGATTCATGTAGAGCAGGCTAATCTGAAAGCAAGAATTTGCAGGTGGCTTTGGTGCTTCTGTGCCGCGCACACAAGCACAGGAGCAGTGACCATGAAAACAGGAGGCAACAGCACACAGTTTGGTCTGTAGCGCTATTTGCTGCACCAGTGGTGGTGATTGTTGGTTTGATTTGGTGGACGCGCAAGCAAGTTGCGAAAGAAAAAGCTAAACAAAGATAAGCCACTCGAGAAGCCAAGTGAGGCGAGGAAGAAGCGAAGGGTCGCCAGGAAGAGAAAGACTGATACGTAGTTTTCAGTGTTACGGCGGCTGTTCCGATCGCCGCCTTGACTACTGTCAGCAAATAGGGTAAAACTTACCGGTACCTGTTGATGGCTATACAGCTATCCAGCGCTGCAACTGTCTTTTTGGCTGCAGCAGAACATTCACTAACCATGATAGGGAGTGATTTAGTGAGTCTCGCAGAGACGCAGGTACCAGTGGCAGAGAGCGCTGAGGATGCATGTACCTTCAGCAGCAAAAGCCGTCTAGCAATGGCCTCGATGCGTTTGCGATGCATGAGGGGTGTCCGAAGGAGATTGATGATATCCGCAAGTGGTACGCGGTGAGGTTTACGAGAGCGCCGCACTGGCTGCAAGGCTGTATTATTCAGGATATGGGTATAGCGTGGCTCGCTGCGCTGTTGTGGGGTGTCAGAACGTCTTAAGGCTGGGGTTGAGGAGATGACCTGGCTGTAAGAAGCTTCGCGATGGATCGGTTGGCTTAAGGGCCGTGAAGCTTGGCTGCAGTCTAATGAGTGACACGGTTTGGAAGACTAAGTCTGACGCGACCTGTATCGGGTGGTATCCGAGTGCAGGCTCAGGATGACCTCCAGCTTGCCAACCCCTTTTGGAGCGCATCTTCTTGTTAGGCGAGGACTTGGTGTCACTGGTGGGCCTGATACGGATTTATAGCTAGATTACATCAGGGTGTCAAGGCGTGAGCTCGCAGCAGTATATTGCTGCGATGCTCACTTATTTTTATAAAAACTTCGTGATTGTATGCCATGTACGGGCGCATAGATACCCTGACAAGTGATATAAAAATGCTCACACTAATAGACATGAGTGTATTTTTAAACGAACGAAGATCTTAGCCACCGTTGGGCCGGCAGTGAATAGCTGAGAAGCTGCGAGAGATGAGTACGGCTGGGGTGAATGGGTTTCGCTTAAACTTTAGCCATGGTGACTATGCTGAGCGAGCAGAGCAAAATTCGCTGGATTCGTGATGCTACGGCTAACGAAACAGGCAAACCAGTGGCTATGTTTGCAGGATTTACGGGGCCAAAAATCCGTCTTGGCAAGCTAAAAGACGACATGGTGCTTAATGTGAGTGCTGGTGATGAAATTATTTTAGACTATGCTGCTGAGCATGATGGTAGTCTGACGACAATTCCGGTGCAGTATAATTTGGCAGAGAAAGGTGCGCGTGGGTGAGCCGGTGTATATTTTTGACGGCAAGATTCGCACAGAGATGGTAGAAAAGGTATCGAGCACTGCTATTAAGCTGGCAGTAAAGAATGATGGCTTTTTGATGAGCAAAAAGGGCATTAACTTGCCAGATACTGATTTTGGTGGTGATATTCTTACCAGTAAAGACCTGGCAGACCTTGAGTATGGCGCAACACAAGATATTGACTTTGTGGCGTTATCGTTTGTACAGACTGCTGATGATATCAATAATTTGCGTCAGTTGCTATTATCGCACGGGTCAAACGCTCAAATTATTGCAAAAATTGAGACAAAATCGGCAATTGAAGAGAAGAATTTTGGAAGAAATCGTACTTGCCAGTGATGGTGTGATGGTAGCCCGTGGTGATTTGGCGGTTGAAGCTGGTCCTGAAGTGGTGCCGTATGTGCAGCGTCGAACGATTGCACTGTGTCGCGCGCCTACAATAAGCTTTCGATTGTGGCAACGCAGATGATGGCTAGCATGGTGGACAACCCAGAGCCAACTCGTGCGAGGGTAAGCGACGTAGCAAGTGCTGTTATTGTGCGGTGCCAGACACGGTAATGCTTTCAGATGAGACAGCTAACGGTAAGTATCCGCTTGATGCGGTGCGTGCCATGAAGAAAGTTATTTTGTACACGCAGGAGCATATCCCAGTTGATCCACTTGATGATGTAGTACGTACTAGCGACCGACAGCGTGGTGCGCTTGCAAACGCAGTAACATCACTAGCAGAAGGAGCTGAAGGTTGACGCTGTTGTGGCAGAAACAAAGTCTGGTGCTATGGCTGCAGCGGTGGCTGGTATGCGTCCGCATCTGCCAATCGTGGCGGTAACCAGCGAAGCGCGCTCGGCGCAGCAGTTGGCACTAAGCTACGCAACACGAACCTATATTCGCCCTGATGGTGAAGGTGCAGGTGAGAAGGTTGCACAAGAATTGCGAGACAATGGCTACTTTAATACTAGCGATGCCGTGCGCGTTGCTGTGGTTAGTGGTGATGAGCCAGGTGTCAGTGGCGGTAGCGACACAATACGTATTCGACGCTACAGTAGTAAATATAACTAATGCATGGGGTGGGGAATTATGCAGGCAAAAAGCAGACGATTATTGGCGCGCCGCTTGACGGACGGACCGTTATGGTGCGCGCCGATTCACAATGTACCGCTCGCAAGTGACGGTAGTATTCGTGACGATACAAGCAATCCGTGCGAGTTCTGCCAACGCTGCGTGCGCGCTATTAGACCGGGGTTGCCGAGTGGTTATTGTGAGCCACCTGGGTCGGCCTGGTGGTAAGCGGTTCCGGCGCTTAGTTTAGCTCCGGTCGCTAACCGGCTCGCTCGGCTTATGGGCCAGCGCATCACTTTTTGCCAGAGGCAATTGGTTCGCAGGTGCGTGATACAATTCAAAAATCAGCACCAACGAGCCTGATATTATTAGAAAATCTACGATTTTACCCGGCGAAGAAACAAACGACATGGCTTTTTGCGCGGGCATTGCAGCAGTCTACTGGGGCTGAGTATTTAGTGCAGGATGGGTTTGGTATTGTGCACCGTGCTCAGGCTGAGTACTGAAGCATTAGACATAGTTGTCCCTGCTGTTGCAGGACCACTCGTTGAAAAAGAAATCACCGCTCTTGCGCCGGCCATTGACCACCCGGCGCGGCCACTTACTGTAGTGCTTGGAGGTGCAAAAGCAGCAGATAAAATGCCATTGCTGGCGCGAAGTATCCAGCAAGCTGATCATGTATTGATTGGTGGCGTCGTAGCGACTGCCATATTGCAGTGGGCAGCGCAAAGGTTGGGAAAAGCCAGGGTGATGCGCGGGCAGCGGGGCTGGTGGACCACTATGTGCTCAGGCTCAGCAACGAGCCCGGCAACGAGGCCGCAGCCTTGATGATTTTTTGGTATTGCCGCGCGACGTTGGTGTTGGACGAAGCAAAGATAGTCACGAACGACACGATATTGACATCAATCAGGTGCAGCCGAGTGATATTATCTTTAGACATTGGAGCAGCGTCGGCTAATCGGTTCGCTGGCTATATTACAAGTGCAAAAACTGTGGTATGGAATGGTACCTTAGGGTACGCTGAAAATGAAACCTTTGCTCGTGGGTCGGTGCGAGTAGCGATGGCGATGGCGAATATCACTCAGGCATTGTTTCGATTATTGGCGGTGGGGATACGGCGAATTTTGTGCACCACATTGGGCTTGGTGAGGACAGTTTTACTCACGTTTCGACAGGGGGCGGTGCGAGCCTTGCGTTTATCTCGGGTGAGTCGCTGCCGGGCATTAGGATACTGCTAGACGACCACAGTAGGGTGTGATACACTGAAAGCAAAAGCATTATGAAGACAAACAAGACACAATCAAAACTTATTGTTGGCAATTGGAAGATGAACCTGACGGTGCATGAAGCCAGCGTTCTGCTGCATCAGTTAATACACGCGCTACCGGCTTCGAAGATGGGGCGGGTAGGTGTAGCGGTAGCACCTCCAATGATTGCGCTACGAGTCATTACATATCGCAAGCTAGAGCATAGCAAAAAATTAAGCTAGCTGCTCAGAATTTTCATTGGCGTGATCATGGGTCGGTTACTGGGAAGTGTCAGCTTGGCAGCTGCGTGGCATTGCCGCTTATGGTATTGTTGGTCACTCGGAGCGTGCTCAATTTGGTGAAACAATGACCACCTCGGCGCTTAAAGCACAAAGCTGCGCTGCGAAATCACATTACACCGATTTTGTGTGGTTGGTGAAACTGTCGAGCAGCACCGCAAAGATGACGCACTGCAGATTGTTCAGCAGCAGGTGAAGGCTGGCCTTGCTCATGCCAACGGCTGATGAGGCGAGCAGCATCATCACTGCATATGAGCCGATTTGGGCAGTGGGTAGCGGGCGAGTTGCGATGCCGAGCTGACATTGCTCGGGTGATTGCTGGCATTCGTGATCAGGTGGCTGATTTATTCGCGGCGCCAGGCTGCAGCCACATTGCGGGTCCCGTATGGTGGTAGCGTTACTCACGGAGTCGTTCGGCCGCTGCTTAGTGTCGCCGGGGTTGATGGGCTTTGATAGGGCAGCCAGCAGAAAGCCAGCAGAATTTATTCGGATTGTGGAGACGCTAATGAAGCCAGCCAAGCAGGAGGTAAAGATGACTGATATTGATTTCGATGAGCTTGATCGTGCTGTTCAATCACTAATGAATTCAAAGAAGCGTAGCCCTGCGCGGCCTAAGTCGTCTGCGCGGTCGCTGGCGCCTGCGCCGGCGCGTGGTGCTCGGCGTGACACGACACCCGCCTCGCCTGTCGAGCGGCCTGCTGCTCATAGTTTGAATATCATCGCCTACTCCAGCGGCTACAGAGCCTACTCAGCAGCAACACGATACGGCAGCTGCACTGACTGCTCCAGTGGTTTTGTGCCACCAACGGAAGAGTCTGAGGCTCAAGGCCGTTCCTCAGATCATGACACGCCTGCTGCTAGCGAACAAACGTCGCATGTGGATGATGCTGAAAGTCGTAACTGCTGCGAGGCAATCAAGCTGCAGTATCATCGAATACTACCAAAGCAGGTGTAGATGCAAATAGTTTTTGCTTGGCCAGCAAAAGAGCTCCGGAAACTGTGCGGGTGCTATCACTTTTGACCCTCCGGCAGCTGCAGAGTCTACCCTTAACGGCGCTGCCCAAAGACGACAGCAACCGAGGTTTCTAGGGTAAGCTACGAGATCTCACAAGAGGTAGCTCCTGCGCCGGCCCCACCGCAAGAACCAGTAGCTGCAGGTGATAAAGTTGGCACTATAGCTAGTGCGGAACGTACTCCTAGCTGGCGTCCCCCAGAGCCAGTAGTACTACAGCTCCAGCGCCAACGCCAGAGACAGCGCAGCGCAAGCCTCAGCCTGCGGCGATCGGTCAGCCTGCGAAGTCAACCACTGTTACGCCACTGTCAGCTCGTCGAGTGCCACTTGCGAGCGCTACTGTTGCGCCAGCGGTACCAGGTCTGAACGACTTTCTCATCAGAGTGAGCTTTGCAGAAGCTGGTGTGCAGCCGGCAAGCGTGGAGGCTCTAATGGTGAACCTGCCATTTCTGCGGATTTGCAAGCAAAAACTGCAGTGGTAACTCCCACATCAGAAGCACAACCGTCATGGAGTGAACCCATCCAGTCGGACTGGGCTCAATAAAAGAGCTAGATTCGGCGAAATGCAGGCTATCCCGCAGCCAGAGCCTACTCCTGAACCGTCAAAACCAGCTGTGAGTGCGGCTAAGCGAGGCGACAGGTCGGGTGTCTTCAGCGCTGAAGCGCTCAGTCAAAGGCAGCTGCTCCGGCGGCAGTGCAGTCGTTGAAGGCGGCTCATGCCAAAAGTATGAAAGCGGTCAAGCGGCCAAAGCCAGGGTCGTCATATGGATATCGTATCTGGTGCTGCTCCTGCTGATTGAGCCGGTATTGCAGCAGATTAGCCCTGAAGCGAAGGCCTTGCAGGCAAATCAGCATACTTCTGGAGTAGTACAAGATATTCGTCGTCCAAAAGCAGAAGAAAAACCGTGGCTCAGTGAGTAACGAACAGGATATTATGGCTGCTGCTACGGCTGCATGAGCGGTACGCCACTACATGGCACAGACCGAATACATCCCTGCAAAGAGTACGGATGGCAATCAGGAAGCAGTGCAGCCAACCGCTGAGGCTAGTGCGCTTGTGTCAGCTCCAGTAAAAGGGCAACTGAGGCAGTGCAGCAAAGGCTGCAGCAGCTAGTCAGCGGCAAAGCAGGCTCGTAAAGAAAGCTGTGCAGCTCAGGCCGCATCCAATACATCGAAAGATAAGGGTGAAGCTATACTCGAGCGGGCCATGAAGCAACTTTACGAGTGACAATGGTTCACCATTTTTGCCAGACGCAAAAAGACAAAGTAGAAGCGGCCGCTTGGCTCTCGACTATCAAATGGTCGGTGCGCAGCTGGTCACAGTACCCGACAGCAGAAAGTACCAGCGCGGTGAGGCGTCATAAAGAGCGAGTCGTTTATGCCCTTGATAGGGCCGCACGATGATGGCAAGCTAGCTGAACAGCTCAGCAACGAAATAGCAGCAGCTGGTGGCGATGCGTACGGAGCACCACTTTGCACAACCAGTCAGCGGGTTCGAGCGTTCCGGCTAAAGCCGCGTCGATTTAACCAGTGGTGCCAGTGACTATTAGCGCTCGTTAGTATCGCGCTATTATCGGTGGCATGTATTGTGCAGATGATCGGTAGGTATAGCGCTAAAAAGATATTCTAGGTAAAACTATGCTGCAGTCATGGCATAGTTTTATTGATTATGTTAAATGCGATATACTAAGAAAGACATGACACAGACGGAGGAATTATTACTCGGCGGCCTCAACGACATGCAGCGGCAGGCGGTAGAGCATCAGAGCGGGCCGCTATTAATACTAGCAGGAGCAGGGAGTAGCAAGACGAAGACGTTGACGCACCGCATTGCTTGGTTGATTCGTAATCACGATAGTGGCCGAGCAGGATATTAGCAGTTACGTTTACCAATAAAGCAGCTCGCGAAATGCGTGAGCGGTTGGCGACGCTTCTTGGGCAAGAGCAAAGTCGCGAGTTTATGCCGTGGATGGGGACATTTCATAGCATTTGCGTGCGATTATTGCGGCAAGAAGGACCCCATATTGGTGTGCCGCGTAACTTTAGTATTTACGATGAGGACGATCGGCAGCGGCTGGTGAAGCGGGCCATGAAGGCGCATGGTATGACGAGACAAAAAGACATCAAAGCGCGGCGGGTGAGTGCTGCTATCTCGGCGGCCAAAAATGCTATGACTTCAGCTGACGATTTTGCGGCGAGTGCGTACGGCCCGCAGCAGAGAAAATACGCAACTTTATCATGAATATGAGCGGCTACGCAGGCAAGCCGGTGGACTGGATTTTGATGATTTATTACTAGAAGTTGTGCAGCTGCTGCGAGAGCATCCGTTGGTACGAAAGCAGTGGCAGCAGCACTTTGCCCATATTTTGGTTGATGAGTATCAAGACACTAACGCTGCACAGTACGAGATAGTGAAATTATTGGCTGGCGCTCAGCGTAATATTTGTGTGGTGGGTGATGATTGGCAGAGTATTTATTCGTGGCGTGGCGCTGATTTTTACAAATATTTTACGATTTGAGCAGGATTTTCCGGGTGCTACGGTAATAAAAACTCAGAGCAGAAATTACCGCAGCACAGGCGCTATTTTGCGGGCTGCCCAATCGGTTATCGAGCAAAACACTCAGCGCAGCGAAAAAGGTGCTTTGGACCGACTTGGGCGAAGGTGCTCCAGTGGTGCTTCACCAGGTATATGATGAAACCGAAGAGGCGAACGCTACTGCCGAGTATATTCGTGCGCAGGTAGAGAAGGGCACACGTGAGTATCAGGATTTTGCAGTACTCTATCGCACTAATGCTCAAAGTTATCAAATAGAGCGGTCACTTCGTCAGCGGTTTATTCCATATCAAATTTTTGGCAGCATTCGATTTCTCGACCGAGCTGTTATTAAAAAGATATTATGGCCTATGTGCGCTAATACACCAGCCGAGCGATGTGGTGAGCTTTACGCGCATCGTGAATGTGCCGGCTCGCGGTATTGGTGCTAAAAGCTTGGAGCATTTTTGTCGTGGCACGCCGCGAGTGGCCAAGAGGTGATTAGTGGGCTGCTGCTTGCTCCTGAGATTACGACGATCACTCCTCGGGCACGACGTAGTTTGCACGATTTGGGTACCGATGCTACGTGAGCTGCAAGCGCTACTGGCATCAATCCAGCACCAAGCCATTTTATTGAAACGGTCGTAAACCGGACGGGGTACTACGAGCTGATAAGCGGTGATGCTGCGCAGGCTGATGATAATCTAGAGCATTATTCGGCACTGCTGGGTGAAGCAAAATTATACGCTGATACCACAACGTTCCTTGAAGAAATGGCGCTTATGTCGAGTAATGATAGCAGTGCAGACGGGTGTAGCGTTACGCTCAATGACCTTGCATGCCGCAAAGGGATTAGAGTTTCCTGTGGATTGCATATGGTTGGAAGCTTGAAGAAGGTATTTTACCACACGCACGAGTGCATGAAAGTGGCAAAGCAGGGAAGATATCGAAGAGGAGCGTCGGCTATGCTACGTGGGTATGACGCGCGTGCTCGTGAGGAACTGCGTATTAGCTATGCGCATACGCGGCTTCAATTTTGGGCAGCGGTCGTATAATATGCCATCACGATTTATTGACGATATGAAGCTGACGCCAGCCACGGAAGACATGGCCGATGAAGTGTATTTGCCTGATGAAGAATTGTTTATGGATGATGCATCAGCGTTTTTGCAAAGCGGGTGATCGCGTGAAGACACCAGCTTTCGGCACCGGCACAGTGCAAGACGTTGATGGTATGGGCAGTTGCTGTCGCATTTGACGGCGGTCAGGAGAAGAAATTAAACGTTGAATACGCACGCCTGGAGAAGCTCGACTAGCTAGACAGGGTGAGGGCAACTTGGGTATACTAAAGCATCAGCTATGAGTATGAGAGTATACCTGTCAGCGGCTAAGCGCCAAGGCCTCCTTCACTTACGCTATAGCTGCGCTAACCGCTATCAGTCTTGCGGTGATAGCGATTATCCTGATCAACAGTGCGTTTGCCTCTGCTGAAAGCGGCGATAGCCGTGGGGCATTAGAAATGACCGATCGCCAGAAGATGGTGACTATTTACGACGAAGGCCGAGAACGCACCATAACTACAAAAAGCAAATACTGTAGAAGAAGCCCTAAAGGCGGCTCGCATAGACGTTGCGTCGAGTGATGAAGTTGAGCCAGCTCGCCAAGAGGCAATTTCAAGCTCGCATTTTACCATTGATGCCGTCGTTCACATCCGGTTGTTATTGAAGATGGCGGCGTGCGTCGTCAGGTGCTAACCACGCAGCAAAACGCGAAGGAGATCGCGAAGGATGCGAGGTTGAGCTTCACGATGAGGATGAGGCCACGGTGAGCACAAGTTCCGACATAAACTCGGTGCTAGAAAATGGAGCAGCAGCCGTACTGAAGATTAACCGCGCTACTCAGGTGGAGTGACCCTATACGGCAAGCCAAAGACTATGTACACCCGTGCAAAAAAACAGTAGGTGAGTTCCTTAAGGAAAAACAAATTCACCTCGGCAAGGATGACACGTTGTCTGTTGATGAAAACACCAATAACTGCGCAGATGAAATTTGAAATTTGGCGCAATGGCAAGCAGACTATTTCAGAAGAGAAAGAAGTTGACTTTACGACAGAGCAAGAAAAAGATCCAAACAGGAAACAAGCTTTAAGGAAGTAAAGACCCCTGGTGAAAAAGGCAAGAAGACAGTAACGTACAGTAGAGATGCGTAATGGTAAAGAAGTGTCACGCAAAGAGATTCAGTCTGTTGTGACCAAAAGAACCAAAGAAAGCAGATCGAGATTATCGGTACTAAGAAGGCTAGCCCAAGCTACAGTGGTGGCGGCAGCAAATCGGAATGGCTGGCTGCTAGTGGTATCGCACAGTCTGACTGGGGCTATGCCGATTGGCTCGTGCAAAAGGAAAGTGGTTGGAATCCAAACGCAGTCAATAAGTCATCTGGTGCATGTGGACTAGCTCAGGCACTGCCATGTAGTAAGGTCCCTGGCGGTGGTGGTCACGACCCAGTATCATCGCTGAAGTGGATGGACAGCTACGTGAAGGGGCGCTATGGCGGCTGGGCTGGCGCAGTAGAAACATAGCAAGTCGAAGGGTTGGTACTAGCCTACAGCTATGGCCTTGCAAAATAATACAAAACTAGGGCAGCATTGGTTGAAAGACCGGGCTGCTCTAGCTGCTATCGCGGAGTCGGCGGAGCTTACACCGCAAGACACTGTGCTGGAGATTGGCCCAGGCCTAGGGACATTAACGAGCCACTTATTGCGGAATGCAGGCAAAGTAGTGGCAGTTGAGTTTGACCCCTGAATTAGCTCGAAAAATTGCCAGGTCAGTTTCCTGGCAAGAATTTGCAGGTTGTTCATGCTGATATTCTACATTTTGATGAGCACCAGTTGCCATATGGCTATAAGGTAGTAGCAAATGTGCCATATTACATTACTAGTAAGATCGTGCAGAAATTTTTAACGAGTGATCACCCACCACAATTGATGTCTATTTTTGGTGCAAAAAGAGGTTGCCCAGCGTATTGCAGCGAATCCGGGAGATATGGAGTATGCTCGCAGTAGCTGCGCAGGTGTACGCTGAAGCTAACCTGGGCCTTATGGTGCCGCGAGATTTATTTACGCCACCGCAAAAGGTTGATTCGCAGGTGGTAACACTTCACCTGAGGCGGTCGCCACTGGTATCGGCGGCAGATCAGGCTGACTTTTTCGTCTTGTGCGGTTAGGGTTTGCCGGTAAGCGTAAAAAGTTGCGGTCTGGTTTAAGTGCAGGGATTGCGGACCGATAAGCTTACGGTAGATGAGCTGTGCAGGCAAGCAGGCATAGAGAGTAGCTGGCGAGCAGAAGATTGTTCTATTGATGATTGGCTGCGACTTTTTGCGTAGCGCACGCCACCGCGGGCTCGTATGAATTAATGCCACTAATTTGTAAATACTGCGTCCTATCTTATGATTCTGGGGGCTATTAGGCTGCCGCGCTGTATATTGCGTCGTTAGTTTGATACAATAAGGGCACTATGGGAAAGATTTTATACGTTACAACTGCAATTCCATATGTGAACGGCAAACCACATATCGGTAATGCACTCGATTGTTGATTGGCTGATATCTGGGCCCGATATCAGCGTATGAATCGGCCATGAAGTGGTCTTTCAGGTGGGTACAGACGAACACGGGAATAAGATTGCGGCAAGGCAAGCGAGTTAGGCCTACATCCACAAGATTATACCGACAGTATGTATGGCAACTTTGAAGAGTTGATGAAGAAAGTTGGTGCAACATATACCCATTTTGTGCGCACTACAGATGAGTACCATGTTGCTGCAGTACAATATATTTGGCAGCAGTTGCAGCCATATATTTATAAGGGCACGTATGAGGGTGGTACTGTCAGGGCTGTGAGTCATTTGTCACAGACAGGAAGCTACCGCTAATAATGGTGTTTGCCCAGATCATAATACGTCATATCAGCGATTGAGCGAAGATAGTGTGTTACGCACCAGTGAGTTTACGAGTCGTATTCGGCAAAGCAATTGAAACTGGCAAGATGAAGATTGTGCCAGAATTCCGTAAGCGTGAATTCCTGGAGATGCTGAAAGACGGTATCCCAGATGTATCTATCTCACGGCCAAAGCGTAATCTAAGCTGGGGCGTGCCTGTGCCGGGCGACCCAGACCAGGTGATGTATGTATGGCTTGATGCGCTCTCGAACTACATCACTGTTATTGGTTGCCGACAAACCCTCAGTGGCGCGAGGTGTGGCCAGCTGATGTGCAGGTGATTGGTAAAGATATTTTGAGGTTCCATGCAGGTATTTGGCCAGCAATGCTGCTTTGGCCTTGGCCTTGATTTGTCACGCGTCTTGCTTGTGCATGGACAGTTAATGTTGGTGGTACAAAGATGAGCAAATCTTTAGGGCAATGTCGTCGATCCGAACCAGGGTGATTAATGAATATGGCGTCGATGCATTCCGCTACTACTTTGCGCGGCACATCCCGACACAAGATGATGGTGACTTCACCTGGGAGAAGTTTGAGCAAGCGTATAATGGTGAGCTAGGTAATGATTTCCGGTAACCTCGTGCGGCGTGTCGCCAGTATGATAACACGCTATCAGGCAGGTGTGATTGGCGACATCACACATCGAGGTGAGCATGATATGCAGCCGTATCGTCAGGCAATGGCAGAGCTAAGCTTCGATCGAGCGCTTGATGAGGTTTGGGTAATGATTCGATCATTAAATAAATATCTTGAGAACGTTAAGCCATGGGAAATTGCACGCGATCGTGATACCAATCCTGACGCCAGTGCTCATTTTGTCTGAGGTGCTTGCGTATAGCGCAGGCACGCTTTTGCAGATTGCTGATTTACTATCACCGGTCATGCCAAGTACGAGTGAAGCCATTCATAAACTCTTTAGTAGCGGCGTTGTACAGTCAGCTCAGCCGCTATTCCCAAAGCGTTACATCCATACGCCAGATCCACGAGCTAAAACGCAGGAATAACAGGAGGCGACCCATGCTCATCGATACCCACTGTCATATACATGACCAAGAATTTTTTTCACCTCAGGCTGCCGAGGAGGCCTATCGCGCAGCTCGGCAGGCTGGTGTAGAAGCATTATTCTTGGTCGGTACTGATCAAAAAAGTAGCCAGCAGGCGATAGAGTTTGCACGTGACCATGAGGGTGCCTACGCTAGTATGGCGTGCATCCCATGAAACAAGCGGTGGTATCGATGAGTTTCTGCTGTGGGCTCGCCAGCGGCTCGATGACCCTCGCACTGCACCGCTCATTATTGGCATTGGCGAGATTGGGCTAGATTATTTTTATCAGCATGCACAGCCGGCAGACCAACAAAAGGCGCTTGCTCAGCAGTTGCAGTTAGCGCAGGACTACCAGCTGCCGGTGAGTTTTCATGTGCGTGAAGCATTTAGTGATTTTTGGCCAATTTTTGATAAGGCTCACAATGCTAGCTCGGTGTGCGGTGTTTTGCATGAGCTTTACCGATACTCTGCAGCAGGCGGAGGCGGGGCTTTCGCGTGGGCTATACATCGGAGTGAACGGCATTAGTACATTTACAAAAGACGCCCAGCAGCAGGCAATGTTTGATGCATTGCCACTCGATAGAATAGTACTAGAGACGGATGCGCCGTTCTTGGCGCCAGTGGGGCACCGCGGTAAGCAGAATCAGCCAGCGTGGGTTAAGGATGTGGCTGCATATCATGCCGCGAGGCGTGCTTGTGACGTACAAAAAATTGCTGATACAACAACTAGTAATGCACAATCGTTGTTTCTTTCATAACGAATTTACCGCTGTAATTATGCAATAATTGCGCTATGTAGTCGACTTCCACTGCTAAACTATGCTAACCTTGATAAGTATTTGTATGAAACGTGATATATGCGAGACCCCGGCCCTGTCGGGTGGTATATCCGTTTTAATAGAACAAGTAATAGTACAAAAACAACGTATAAAGATATTATAATTAGTCAGCCAGAATAGGGGGGCTTTTGTGTCATCTGTTGAACAACAACCAAATCATTTTGCGTATAATAGCCAGGAGCGGAGCTCCACTAGATTCAGAGACTACGCATAATCAGGAGTGGAATCTGCTAGCCCAGAGCACAAGTCTCATAACTCAGGGCAGATGATCTGCGAGAGTTAATTCAGTTCTTGAGTAGTGATAATAATTTTGAAGATCCTAGCTAACAATATGCCTAGTCCAGAACAAACTGAAGATAATTACAATGGATTCCATGGTGAAAAATCTGAGCTGCCAAGCAAAATGAATATCCAGTCGCTAGTACTGAATTTTTCTGAAGACGGGCAAACTAACAGCGAGTATGCTGATTCGCTTGTGGCAGAGCCAGTGCATGAGCAAGCTGTAAATCATGAAGTATCTATTGAAAATCGTTCAATCTCAACAGCTGAAGTAGCAGCAAACTCATTGATAGTACAAATTGGAGCGTATGGGAAGGTATTGGCGAGCTTCGGCTAACGGGTCGTCGAACAGAACCGTAAGCGATAGTTACAGTGGACAGAGAAAGGGGGTGGCTATGGCAAAATTTGTTAAGAAAAAACATTACGAGCTTCTCGTTGGTCCGGAGATTGAAGATGGTAAAAGTAGTGCGACACCTGGACGCTCCGGTGTCGCTTGCTGCTGTTCCGCCTGCAGTAACGCAGACAATCCCGCAAAAGAGCCATCGAGGCCAGAATTTACTAAAACACAAGACTATGTAGCGCCGGGGCAACGCCGAGCGGTTTCGCGTCGTATTACGCCATCGAGCCCGGTAGGTGGGCTCGCGGGCCAGCCGCTTAATGCGTCAATGACACAACCGGGCGGTGCGCCAGCGCCAGGGTTTGACAGGGGGTGTTTGCGTCACCAGTCGTTCCACCGACAACGCCAATATCGCAAGATCCTGATCCTGTGGCAAGCAGTAAGGCTGCAGACCAAAGCCAGCACGTAGAAGCTCTAGTGCACCGCACGTGCAAGCGAGGGCTGCGCAGCCAGTAGTCTCTGATGCTGAGCGTCCGCAGGTTTCTGATTTGCAGGCGAAGTTGCATGAAACAGCTCACGCTGCTGATGCGGCTGCCGGAACCAGGCGGTGATCAACAGAGTCCAAAGCCTGTGGAAAAAGCGAAGACCGCACAGAGCAAGGGGCGAGGGACAGGCTGCTGCGCCGAGCAAATCGGCTAGCCACAAGAAGGGTGCAGCTAAGAAAAAGGGTCATACAAAAAGTCACAAAGATGCAAGGACTTAGCGCCTTGTTTGGCGCGAGTGCGGGTCAGCCGTTGCGGGGCAAGAGCGAGCGTGAGCTTATTCACTAGAGAGTGAAGTGGGGCTACTATTTTTGGTCCTTTTGCCTGAAGGAGTTGTGCGACGCGAGTTCTTTAACCTGGACCCATCAACGTGGATTTGGCATGAAGAGCTGAAAAGACGGCACTAGTTCGACGATTCACTATGAAAATTCAGCCACGCGGCGTACTAAAAGTCTTTGATGGCACATTATGCATACCTTGAAGGCCAGGAATTAGATAATTTTGTGATTGCAGCACAGACTTATTATGAGAAAGTGGCTCATGATCTATACCACTCTGGAGAAGAAGACGAAGAGAGTACCGCAAGTTAGCCTAGTTTGCTATAATAACAAGAGTGCCAAGAGATAGACTTATATTTTGATTATGCGGCAGCTCACGCCGCTCAGATGAGCGCGTATTAGCGCTGTGCAGCCGTATTTTTCAGAATTATTTTTAATCCGTCAGAGCCCGTATCGCCCAGCAGTGCAAGTGCGATCGGCTTACGAGGAGGCGAAAGCTGATTTGGCGCGTGCATTTGGTGCTCGGGCCGGAGATATTATTATGACTGCTGGCGCAACTGAGTCGGTGGCGTTAGCTTTTACTGGCGTGCAGCACAGTAGTGGACACGTAGTGGTGCCAGAAATTGAGCATCACGCCTGTTCTTGCGGCCGCGCAGCGTGATGCCAGCGCTGGTTTTATTGCTGCTGATCCGCAGGGGCGGATTGAGTCCACAAGCAGTAGCTGCTATACGGCCTGAGACAGAACTTGTTTCAGTGGGGCTTGCTAATAGTGAGCTTGGTACGGTGCAGCCACTCAAGGAAATAGCAGAGGTTATTGAGGCAGAGCGGGTTCGTCGCTGCGAGCATGGTGAGCGTCGACCACTTTGCTTTCGCACTGATGCATCGCAGGGTGCTGGACAAATCGATATTCATCCACAGCGGCTTGGCGTTGATATGATGACCTTAAATGCTGGTAGGTGTGGGCTAAAGCAAGTTGGCCTATTGTGGGCTGCTTCTTCGGTGGCGTTGCGGCCGCTTATTGCTGGTGGAGGCCAGGAGCGAGGGCTGCGTAGTGGCACTGAAAATGTGGCAGGAACAGTTGGGTTTGCAAAAGCATTGCAGCTGGCTACTGCACACCAAAGGGGCGAGTTTACTAGGTTAAGCCGGGTAAAGCAGGCATTCCTAAGCACCGCTGCAGAGCTGCTGGCAGATGAGATGATGATACTATCACCGCGTAAGGGGTGCTGCCATCGCATATATCATTGTCGATTCCTGGCGTTGATGCTGAACGAGTATTATTTTTGCTAGAGATGAAGCAGATGTATGTTTCAACAGGTAGTGCTTGTGCAGCAAACAAGGGAACGCGCTCACACGTACTGGCTGATATAGGGCTGGATGACACAGCTATTGCCGGTAGTCTGCGTATTACGTTTGGTCGCTACTCTACTGAAGAAACTGCAAAACGAGGTGCACAGCTGCTGGCTGAGGTCGTTCGACATGAACAGCAGCGACAGAAGTCGCGTAAGTGGGGCGCACAATGATAAAAGATACTCATTATATTAGTGATTCTGGCGATACTGGCTACGATGGGTCTTGGCGTATTTCTTGCTCCAGATAATTTGGCAGGGTGCCGCATTGATGAGGGCCCGGGTGGCAGCTGGCTGTGAAAAAGGCTGATGCTATTGTTGTCGTGAGCGGTGGTGATACGGCTGCACGCACCAGTGAGGCAGTGCGGCTATATAAGGCAGGCTGGGCTAAGGTGTTGATTATGTCGGGTGCAGCAGCTGATAAAACTGGTCCAAGTAATGCTGCCGTTATGCGCGATCAGGCTGAGCATGAAGGTGTGCCACGGTCACATATTTTGCTTGATATTAAGAGTAATAATACTGAAGAAAATGCACATGAGGTAGCCCAAATTATCAAAGCGACATATTCTCGTCGATAATCGCAGTAACGAGCGGCTATCACCAGCGGCGAGTTGGCCTGGAGCTTAGTCGTCCTTTGGCGGGCACTGTTCTCGTTCGCAACCATCCAGTGGCGCAAGATAAGCAGTGGAATGGGCTGTGGTGGACTACCCCAAGCGGCTGGCAACTGGCAATCACAGAACTGGTGGGAATTATTAAGTTTTATACAAGAGGTGAATAGATGCGTGTAGCAGTTGGTATGAGCGGCGGCGTCGATAGTAGTGTGACTGCAGCACTATTGCAAGAGCAGGGGCATGATGTAATCGGCGTATATATGAAGAACTGGAGCCAGGATTTGCCTGGCACTGAAGTGTCCGTGGGCAGAAGATTTGCAGATGCTAAACGGGTTGCGGTGCAATTGGGGATTGATTTAGAGGGTGTATGACTTTGAAGAGCAATATCGTCAAAAAGTTGTGCAGTATATGATTGATGCGTATGAGCAGGGCTTGACGCCAAACCCAGATATTATGTGTAACCAAGAGGTGAAGTTTAAGCTTTTTCTGGAGGCTGCACGTGAGCGGGGCGCTGACAAAATAGCCACTGGCCACTATGCGGCTACACGCGATGGTGCGCTATTGCGGGCAGTGGATGACAATAAAGACCAGACCTACTTCTTATATCGCGTTACCAAACAGGGCGCTAGAGCAGTCGCTTTTTGCCACTGGGAGTATATACTAAGCCGCAGGTACGAGAGATGGCTGCTGCTCGTGGGCTATACACAGCTTGCAAAAAAAGGATTCTCAGGGATTGCTTTGTCGGCCAAGTGGGCATTCGCGAGTTTTTGCAGAAATTTAGCCACACCGAGGCCAGGTGATATTACTGATCGGGCGACCGGGCGGGCTATTGGGCGCCATGACGGTGCGCTATTTTTATACCCTGGGGCAGCGGCACGGCTTAAAGCTTGGTGGTGGGTTGCCATATTATGTCGTTGGCAAAGACATGCAGCGCAACGAAGTCTATGTTTCAACGAACCTGAAATGATAGTGCGCTATGGATGGAGCGGGTTCACCTTGGGAGCGCTGCATATGATTAATCCAGATCGTACGCTGCAGCAAGGTGAGCACCTTGGCGTACGCGTGCGTCATCGGGCAGCAATTGTTCCGGCGACGGTGGTTGCGAACGATGGGGTGAAGCCACATTGCAACTACTGAGGCCTCAACGCGCTGTAACGCCAGGCCAGTCTATTGTGATGTGCGATGGGCAAGAATGCATTGGCGGCGGCATCGTGATCGCTTAGGTTAGGCATTAGGTGGCAGCAGCGGCCTGTGCCGTGCGTTTTACAGGGGAGCATGGTATAATAACCGCCATGAACGCACAAGATATCCGAAAAATACCTCGACTTTTTAGTCAGCGTGGTCACACTATTATTGAACGCGCACCGCTAGTATTAATGAATGACCCAACAACGTTATTCACTGGCAGCGGCATGCAGCCGCTAGCCGCTTTTTGCTGGACAGCCACACCCAGATGGCAATCGTTTGACCGATAGCCAGACGTGTTTTGCGACACAGGATATCGAAGATGTGGGAGATAACCGCCATACAACATTCTTTGAAATGCTTGGCAACTGGAGCTTGGGCGACTATTTTCAAAAGAGCAGCAGATTCGATGGTTCTTTGAGTTTTTGGTTGATGAAGTCGGCCTAGACCCAGAAAAAATTTATGTTACTGCCTTTATCGGTGATGAAGCTATGGTATCCCACGTGATGATGACGCAGCTCGAATTTGGCAAAGCGTATTTGCAGAGCGAGGCATTACAGCAGAAATAGCTGAAATTGGCTCGCAGGAAGATGGTGATGCTCGTGGTATTCGTCCAGGGAGCGCATCTTCTTCTACGACGATGAGAGAACTGGTGGGTCGTGGCGGCGGCCTGAGTAAGACGCCAATTGGCGACCCATGCGGCCCAGACAGCGGTATTTTATGATTTTGGTGAGCAGTACCGACCCAAGTTTTGGTGAAAGCTCACCCGGCAAGCGATAGCGGCCGTTTTATGGAGATTGCAACCAGGTGTTTATGCGAGTACCGCCGAGAAGAGGACGGCAGCTTCAGTCCACTGGAAAACAAAAATGTGGACTTTGGTGGCGGCCTGGAGCGCATGCTGCTGCCCAACTAGACAGCCCAGACGTGTTTAGGATTAGCTTGCTGTGGCCGATTATTGAGCAGTTACAACGTGAGCGGCAAAACATATGAAGCACACACCGAGGTATGCGTGTGATTGCAGACCACTGCGTGCGGCAACATTCCCTAGCTTTTGATGGCGTGAGCCAGCTAACAAAGAGCAGGGGGTATGTTATGCGCCGACTATTGCGCCGTGCAATTCGTTATGCCTTTGACCTTGGTATTGAGCAACATTTCTTTGAAGCAGTAGTACCAACGATTATTGAGCTGTATGCTGATGGATATCCAGCGATGCACGAACAAAAAGAGGCAATTATTGCAACGCTCGTGAGAGGAGGAAAGTTTTCCGCCAGACGTTGAAGAAAGGTTTGCGTCAGCGATGGGTTTGCTGAAGATGGCCTGCTAACTGGTAAGGAACTATTTACCCTTGTATGACACCTATGGATTCCCGCTAGAGCTTTCAGTAGAAAGTGAAGCGCCAGCAATTGCCACTTTTCTGAAAACTGGCAGGCAGAGTTTGATGAGCAAATGGCCGAGCAGCGCCGCCGTAGCCAAACTGCAGCCAAGGGTACATTTAAGGGCGGCCTTGAAGGTAGCACGATGGAACACCGTAAGTTGCACACTGCGAACCACTTAATGTATGCCGCTTTGAAGCAGGGTCGTTGGTGAGCATGTCACGCAGCATGGCAGTAATATCACTACTGAACGATTGCGATTTGACTTTAATAATGACGGCAAAGTGTCTCGTGAGCAGCTTGATGAAGTAGAGCGCCTAGTGAACACCTGGATTTCGTGGAAGTTGCCAGTTTCATACAAAGAATATCCAACCAAGCAGGCTTTTGAAATGGGCGCTGTTGGTGCATTTGGTGATCGATACGGCGACACAGTCAAAGTGTATCAAATGGGTGAGGGCGACAAGCGAGTCAGCTTTGAGAGTTTTGTGGTGGCCCACACGCAGATAACACTGGCCAACTTGCAGAAGGTGGCAAAGCGATTTAAGATTGTTAAAGAAGAATCAAGTTCGGCAGGGCATCCGCCGCGTGAAGGCGGTGTTGACGGATAAATAGGGCTGCCGGGTCCGTTAAAAGCCAGAAACATGCCGTACAACTACGCAGTCGTGCGGCATGTTTTGGTATTTTTTGCAGTGATGCGCTATACTAGAGGTACTTATGGTTTTAGAAAGATTACGGCAGTTCAGGCAACGTCAGACGCAGCAGGATGACTACATTGTTGCGCTGATATTGGAACTGAATTTGTGAAGGCATTGATCGCCAAAATGGAGGGGAAGATCTCTGTTGTTGGCGTTGGGCGTAAGCGACAGCGGCTATCTGATATGCACTCTGGTGCGATTGCCGATATCGCAGCTGTTGTGCAGAACCGTGAAGCGCACCATCGCAGGGCGAAGACCAGGCTGGATTGCCGAGCTCGCCGCGCCGTGATCGGCATTGCTGGTGAGCTGGTAGCGAATTACCCATCGATTAAATATCGCCGCCCACAACCAGAGCGACCGCCAGACGCCGCCGAAATGGAATTTATTATCGAGAGTGCAAGAGCGTGCACAGCGTAGGCGCAGCAGCAAATAGCCGTGGAAACTGGCAATGATGAAGTGGAAGTCAAGTTGGTTAACTCAGCCCTGGTGAGTATCCACATCGATAAGCTACAAGGTACAGCAACCCAATGAGCTTTCAGGGCAAAGAGGTGGTGGTGCAGATTTACACTGCCTTTGCACCAATGAGTTCCTATTGGTGCCCCTAGAGCGAGTGGCAGATGAGTTGGCACTTGAACTAGTGGCGGTTGCGGCAGAGCCATTGCAGTGAGCCGAAGTGTACGTGGGGCTGATGCTGGTAGCTCGTTTACCGCTATCTTGGTGGATGTTGGCGGTGGTACGACCGATATTGCTGTGGTTAATGATGGCGGCGTTGAGCGCACGCGCATGTTTGGTATTGGCGGCCGCAGTTTTTGCACGTACTATTGCAGCGCAACTAGATTCATCGTATGAAGATGCCGAAAGAAAATTACAGCGTTATTGGAAGATCGCCCGATTCGTCAAGATTATAAGCGGGGCGCCCAAAAAGCCATCGCAAACACTATCGACGTTTGGCTATCGGGAGTTGAGCTGGCATTGGCGAGTTCGACTCAGTTGACCACCCTGCCAGGGCGTATTTTTGCTATGTGGTAGTGGTGCAAGTCTGCCGCAGGTAGTGCGCGCACTGAAACCAGCAGCTGGCGACGAGTTTACCCATTTACTAAAACCATCGGTGCAGCAGGTTGCTGCTCAAGGATGTACTGGGTATTCGTGACACAACTGGCTCGGCCGACGACCATGCGTTTATCACGGCGATGGGTCTACTGCGCGTTGGTTGATGATACGGTTGCAACATTAGGAGAAGGGGTTCAATGAAAGACAGAATTAATCGGATGCTAAAAATTTAACACAGAAATACGATAATTATGGCCAAAGACGTACTATACATAGACACAGAAGATGATATCACAGCAGTAATTGGTAAGGTCACCGGATCAAAAGAATCGATTGTAGCCATTGTACCGCCAAAGCGTTACAGGGGTATTGCACAGCGCAGTTAATATGCGCCTGCTCGCTCGTGCCGCTCAGAAACATGATAAGCAGATTGTACTTACTTTCGGCGACGGGCCGCTAGCAGGTCTGGCTGCTGCCGCAAAGATACCGGTGGCGAAAACATTGCAATCAAAGCCAGAGCTGCACATCGTGCCTGCTGCGGAGTCAGACGATGCTGATCAAGAGGTGATTGATGGTGCAGCCTTACTACCTGAGGCTGGCGCAAGCTGATGCAGCGCCCGCGACATGATGGGCCCGCTAACGATGACGGTGTAGCAGTAGATGCTGTTGAACGAGAAGACAAGGCGCGTAAGCCAGTTTCTGGCAGTCGTGCCGCGTGCTAGTGGTCTAGAGAAAAGCCAAAAATCCCAAACTTTAACAGCTTTAGGAAAAAGTTATTTTTGATTGGTGGTGGCCTGGTTCTTATTATTGTATTTTCGTGTGGGCTATTTGGTTTTGCACCTCACGCTACAATTGCGATTACAGCGCAAACGACCAGTGTGACAGCAAACGCTGTGCAGCTTCGGCTAGAGCTACTAACGAAACGACGCTGAAGACCACAAAGAAAGAAGAAAAGAAAGAGCTATCGGTGGAATTTACTCCAACAGGCAAGAAAAGAGTTGGTGAGCGCTCGAAGGGAGTGTTGCTGGCACTAATTCAGCGAGATCTCGTTGATGCAGAGTACACCATTCCTTCTGGTACGCAGCTGACTTCTCGTGATGGTAGGTGTACACCACGACAGAGCAAGTGAAGTTTACCCGCGATAATCGTCGCCGCGTTGAAGTGGCATTATTGCCAAAGAGGTCGGCTCAGGTATGACGGCGCTCACGGCTCGATGACTCCCTAAAGATATCGACTCAGGCGTGTATGCAGATATTGCGACTGAGCCGAGTGGCGGTTCAAGCCGTGAAGTAACAGTTGTGTCGCGTGATGATCTTGCACGAGCGGGTGATTTGCTTAAGAACAAAAAGAGAGTGGTGCCAAAGAGCGGCTTTAAATCACAGTTCGATAGTCAAACGTTGCCAATGGAAACCACATTTACTGAGCAATATTCTTCATTTTACGCCAAGCGTCGCTCAGGATAGTGAAGCCAGCGATCGTGTGCTACTCCGGCACAACATATACCGCCAGTATGTACGGCGCAGCTCGCACTGATATTGACAATTTCCTCAAGCAACAGCTGCAAAAACAGGTAGCAAATAAAGACGAGCAAAAAGTTTACAGTAGTGGTATCGATCAGGTAGCTTTCTCGGAGTATAGCGGTGGTCGCCGTCCGACCGTGTCGCGTTCGTGCTGACGGCAAGATTGGCCCATATATCGATGAGGGTGAAATAAAGCGTCAGGCAAAGGGCAAAAACAAGGCGATATTCAGATTGCGCTCTGAAAAATTGATGGCGTAAAAGATGCTGAGTGTAAAATACTCACCATTTTGGGTTAGCACGGTACCAGGGATGATAAAAAGGTAACGGTTGATTTCCAAGATAGATAAGTAAAATAATAAGAGGTATGGGAAAAACGGAGTATTTGCTGGCACAGATGTTGGTGAAAAAACGAATTGGTATTGCAGCAGGCGCGATAGCCGGGGCGCGCATTGCAGTGCCACCAGGGGCAGTGCTTGTCGATGGGCAGAGCTGACTGCACTGCACCAACACATCAAAGATACTCGTGCAGACCGGTTAATCGTAGGCCACCCGCGCAACCAAAGTGGAGAACCAACTAAGCAGACGGCGTTTGTTGAGCAGTTTGTTGCACGGCTTAACCCAGATGTGCCAGTACACTACCAGGGATGAATCACTGACGAGTGTACTCGCCAAAGAGCGGCTTGAGGCCCAATCTCCGCCGGCAACGAGAAAAGGGCGTTGTCGATGCCGAAGCGGCTGTTATTAGTACGAAGACTATTTTGGAGCAAACATATGGACGATTAGGAAAAACTCGTAAATCACCACCTGCTAGTAAGCACGCTGCTACGCGTACTGCTCCTCTTTCTGGAAAGCCGAGGGAAATGGCGGCGCAGGAGGCTGCTGCGGTAGATGAAGTCACGCCGAGTTTGGAGTGATCGGCTGCAGCAGGAACTTGGCGAAGCTGAGTGACGAACCAGCTACCGAGGCGCACTACCGGCATCAACCACATGGCAGCAAAAGCAGGAAGTTTAAACCGGAGCATAAAACCACCCAGCAGGGTAGTCTCGCACAAGCCACGTAAGCGTCGCCGTGGCTAGCTGATTTTACCGCCAATTCTTGGGATTATTGTCGTTGCTGCTATAGGTGCAGGCGTATGGGTGCATTGGGCGTTAGGGCCAGTAGATAGTAAGTCTACTGCCGTTAAGCAGCTTGTTATTGAGCCGGGGAGCTCACCACGGTTTATTGCTAGTCAGTTAGAGAAAGAAGGACTGATAAAGCAGCGCCAAGTGTTCCTGTTGTATGCTAAATTTACAGGTGCACAAGATCATCTTGAAGAGCAGGCCAGCACGAACTAAAGGCTTCGTAGGGGCCGAGGAAATTTTTGAAAACCTTGCGAAAAACAGCCGGCGCCAAAGACGGTGACATTCTTCCCGGCGCGACGTTGAGGCCAACTCATAAACTAAAGAGAAGCCAGAAAGCTGTCTGGACGTGCAGCGTAGCTTGCAGAAGGCTGGCTACAGTGATGAACAGATTGAACATGCATTTACAGCAGAGTATAACCACCCAGTGCTTGCTGGCCGTCCTGCTGGTGCCGATTTGGAGGGCTATGTGTTTGGCGATACCTATCAGCACAGTTCTAGCGCTAGCGCAAAGATACCATTATACTGGCGCTTGATGAGCTGCAAGGCAAGGTGAAGAAAAATGACATCGAAGCAAAACTGAAGGCTCGTGGCATGACGCTATATCAGGGGATTACGATGGCTCTAACTTGTAAAAGGAAGTGACAGGCTACGAAGATGCGCAAGGTTGCTCAGGTATTCTACACGCGCTTGCAGCGAGGTATACCGCTGCGTGCCGATTCAACGTACCAGTATATTGCTGATAAGAAAGGCATTGCTCGTGATTATAATCTCGACTCGCCGTACAACACTCGCAAGGTAAAGGGTTTGCCGCCGAGCCAATTTCTGCTCCGTCTCTAGATGCGCTTAAGGCAGTAGCGAATCCAGCCTCGACAGACTACTTGTATTTTATTAATGGTGATGATGATAAAAATTACTCTCAAAAACTAACGAGGAGCACGAAAAGCTTCAGAAAGAAAAGTGCGCGCACAAAGTGTTCGTGGCTGTAGCTCAGACTGGTGAAAAACGGGAGTAGTGCGCTCGCAAACCTGATTGACTTTTTGCGGCGCGTTCTCGTACAATAAATCAACAGCAGATGAGCTTTTAAGATGATTTTGTAGTATTTTTCTTTCATCTCAGCTCATAGGCGTACCACTGTCTATCGCACGGATGTAACATTAGCAAAGGCTGCGTGCCTTGCTTTCATTCTTTCAATATTACTAATAATTTCTGGTCGAGTACATCCTGTTCTCGCAAAAGAAGAAAGATAGCGGTGGTATGGTCTCTATATAGGAGACGGGAGAATGATAATTGCACTATGAAAACAAGGAGCTCCACGACAGACGAAACTAGCGAAAGCGGGTTCTCTATCGAAGACGAAAAAGTCAATTGCTCTATATGGGCCAGTTAGCTCAGTGATTGCTGGTCTTGTATCAGCAAACTACAGCGGTATTATTGGTCAGACATCATCATCGCAGGTGATTGAGGCTAATGCACAAGCTATTCGCGATCAGGCAGTTAGCGGGATCAGGTGACAGCAGTCGATTCACTAGCTTCAGTGACATCAGCGACAAATATTGCCGAATCAGTTCAGTTGCCGATTGTTGGTGATTTACGAAGAATCAAGCTCAATCTGTATTAAGAATGAGCTAGCTCAGAATGAAAATCAAATGTTATCACTCAAAGCCAAAAACCATTCAGGCTAAGAGCGATAAGCGAAGCATTACTACGCACACCACAAAAGATGGTGACAACGTTGCTTTTCGGTTGCGGCTCCAGCACAAAATTAGCTCCTGAAACAGTGAAGTGGGCTAACGCTGACAACAGACACGGTCGAGAAGGGCAAGAAGTTGACTATTTTGCCAGTAGACGGTGTGCTATATGAGGTGAAGGACGGTGATAAGGTCGATGACCCCATTAATAAGTGCAAGGCTGATAAAGAGCGTGTAGTGCTGTTTAACGACCTTGAAACTAAGCGAGATTAGCAAAGGTATGCAGCTAGTGCTTCCTGGTGGAGTTCTACCAGAGGAAGAGCGCCCAGGGTATGTTGCGCCACCAAGCAATACTGGTGGTCGCAGCCAGAGTAATGCTGCAGGTGGTGGCAGTCACAACTGCCGGAACTGTCGGTGCAAACAGCAGCTACAACAAGGCTACCGCCCCATGCTGGTAATAAATATGCAGCTGGTAACTGTACATGGTGGGTATATGAAAAACGACTTGCAGCAGGTAAACCTATTGGTAGTTTCTGGGGTAATGCTTACTCGTGGGACGACTCAGCACGTGCGGCAGGTAACCGTGTAGATCACAATCCAGAGGTTGGCTCAATCTTTGCAGACAGACGCTGGTGGTGGTGGATATGGTCACGTGGCCTCATGTTACCGGAGTGAACGCCGATGGTTCAGTTGATATTAGTGAGATGAACTACAAAGGCTACAATGTGGTGTCAACTCGTCACATTCCGGCTTCGTCAGTTGGTTCATTCCACTTCATTCACTAGAGTAATTGTAGAAAAAGATACGCCAGGTGCTTACGAGTACCTGGCGTATTTGCTATACTGGTAGTATATGTTTGTAGATACAGCAAAAAGTGATAGTTCACAGGTAAAGGTGGCGATGGTGCTGTGAGTTTTCGCCACGAGATATATGTTGATAAAGGTGGGCCCCGACGGTGGTGATGGTGGTCGCGGTGGTGATGTTATGCTTGTCGGTGATGAGCGACCGAACACACTGCTACATTTTCGTTACAAGACCGAGCTAAAGGCTGAAAACGGAGCCACGGCGCTACACAGTGCCGCGGGCGCTCGGGGTGAGACACTAAAAGTTTTTGTACCAGTGGCACTGTCGTGCGTCGCAATGGCGCAGTAATAGCCGATATTACCACCAATGGTGAAGAGCAGGTGATTGCACGTGGTGGTGACGGTGGATTTGGCAATGCCCATTTTAAATCATCAGCGCGGCAAACGCCACGTATTGCAGAGCTTGGTGAGGCTGGCGAAACGTTTGAGGCTGAACTAGAGCTCTGCTATTGGCCGACGTAGGTCTTGTTGGCTTCCAAATGCCGGTAACTCGACGTTTCTGTCGGTGGTCAGTAATGCTCGCCCGGAGGTAGCGAACTATGCCTTTACGACACTTACGCCGAATCTTGGCGTTGCAGATATTGATAACACCAGCCTGCTGATAGCAGATATTCCCGCTAATTGAAGGCGGGGCAAGGGCTTGGTGATGCTTTTGCGCCACGTTGAGCGAACTGGCGTGCTGTTGCACTCCTATCGATGCGTATGCTGATGATGTAGCAGAAAGATACCAGACAATCCGCAGGGAGCTTGCGCAATCACAGCAGTGAACTAGCAGCCCGTCCAGAGGTGGTTGCACTAACAAAGACTGAAGGATTTGACGACGAGCTGCTCGCCATGCGTAAAAAGAATCGCTGCGCGAGGTGGTGCCGGGCCGAAGTGCCAATATTTGCGATTTTCACCGCAGTCGCGGCGAGGTATAGATCGATGTGCTGCGCCGGCTTGCGGCGGAAGTTGCGGCGTATCGGCAGCGTCAGGCTGAGACCGAAGAAGATGAAGCGGCGGATGACACAACCTAGCAGTCATTACGCTGAGCGATTCTAAGCAGGCTGATCACTGGGATGTGACAAAAGACCTAGAGGAGCCAGACGTATTTATTGTTTCTGGTGAGAAAATTGAGAAGTTTGCGCGCCGCACGAATTTTGAAGGCCACGAGAACGTTAATCGACTACGCGGATATCGATGAAGAAGATGGGGCATCACGCACGAGCTGCCACGCCAAGGGCAAGCGGCGAAAGTATAATCTAAAATTGGTGAAGCGCGGTTTACATTATTGAAATAGCAAGTGTGGTACCGGGGCCCGTGAAGGGGCGCGGGGCGTGATATACTGGAAGTGATGGACCAGGAGTTTTTCTTTTACGATTTAGAGACAAGTGGGTTAGACCGCGCAAATGATCGCATCATGCAGTTTGCCGGTCAGCGCACTGATGCACAGTTTAATTCTATCGGCGAGCCAGTTAACGTACTGGTAGCGCTTAATGATGACACGCCGCCGCTCCCTGGGGCGGTTGCCGTTGACTGATTACCCCACAACGAACGCAAGCAGATAGGATATAGTGAAACTGATTTTGCGCGTTTGGTGGTGGAGGAATTCTTTACGCCGGGCACGATTATTGTGGGTTATAACACAATTCGGTTTGATGATGAATTTATTCGACACTTGCTGTGGCGCAATTTTTATGACCCCTATGAATGGAGCTATAAACAGGGCAACAGCCGCTGATCTTTTGATGTCGTGCGTATGACTAGGGCGCTGCGCCCAGAGGGAATTGTGTGGCCAGTCGATGCGTCTGGGCGAGCGGTGAATAAGCTCGAGCTCATTACGCAACAAATGGTATTTCGCATGATGCTGCGCATGATGCATTGTCTGGACGTGCGAGCGACGATTGACGTGGCACGTCTGATTCGGAGACAAACAGCCGAAATTGTTTGAGTATTTATTAAACATGCGGCACAAGAGCGCAGTAGCCAAGCTGGTTGATGTGCGTAATCCAAAGCCAGTGGTGTATAGTAGCGGCCGTTACGACGCAGCATACGATAAAACTACTGTAGTCTGGCCATTAGCTGAAGCGCCGCATGGTAATGTGCTGGTGTATGATTTGCGCCATGATCCTCAACTGCTACTAGCCTATAGCGTGGATGAGCTGCAGGCACGGTTATTTGCCAGCTATCAGGAGCGTCAAGCCGAAGATTTGTTTGCGGTTCCAGTGAAGCCGCTACCAGTAAATAAGTGCCCGGCAGTTGCACCGATCGGAGTGTTGGGACCAGACAATTGGCAGCATTTAGGCTTATCGCTAGAGCTTGTGCAGCAGCGCATTGATGTACTGCGCCGGCATCCAGAGCTTGCTAGCCGAATCGTAGAGGCTTTTTCTCGGCGGCCACCGCTACCTACTGCAAAAGACCCCGAAGCGCAGCTGTATGATGGATTTATTACCAGCCGCAAAGATATAACCACTATGCAAGCGGTTCGCCAAGCGGATGGCCAGCAGCTGAAGCATATCGGCGAGCAGCAGTTTGAGGACCCACGCTTGAAGCAGCTGATTGTACACTACAAGGCGCGCAATTTCCCATTTAGTTTATCTAGTGAGGAAAACAAGCTTGGCAGCAGTGGCGGGCCGATCGGCTGCAGCGGCAGAGTACTGATTTTCGTGCAGCAGCTCCAGAAGCTGGCCAAGCAGGGAGTGGATGACTATTTACCACCGAGCTACAGCTGTGGTTTGAGAACGATGGACGAGGGGTAGAAATACATCTCCACCCTCCTGGTTTTTGTGGCTAATTTTTGATGAATAGTATAGATGGTCTCGACCACTCCATATTGGTGATTTCATCTGCTATACTAAGTGTAGCGATAAATGTCTATGGAGGGGAGATGTCTGAAGACCAAAAACACCAACTACAAACGTCGCTATGGAATATTGCGAATGATCTGCGCGGCAAGATGAATGCCGATGAGTTCCGTGACTATATTCTTGGCTTTATTTTCTAGTAAATATCTCATCTGAAAAGCTTTGAGCTCTGTGCGGACGAATTACTAGAGGGTGAGGGCACAACGTACCGCCAGCTGAATAATACGGATGCTGATTTTATTCAGGAAATCCGTAGTGCAGCGCTCGATAGCTTGGGGTATTTCTTGCTGCCAAGTGAGCTTTTTACGCGAATGGCAGAGCGTACTGATCTGAGTGATTTTATCGAAGATTTGCAGGCTATTTTGAACCATATCGAACAGAGCACCATCGGCACCAGCAGCCAGGATGATTTTGACCATTTGTTTTCCGAGTTTGATCTTAACTCTACCAAGCTTGGCAAAACTGTGGGTGAGCGCGCTGAGCTGATCGCCAGCTGCTACGCCACCGGCACTATTGACTTCCAGCTTGTAATAGCCAAATCGATATTCTAGGTGACGCCTATGAATATCTTATCAGCCAGTTCGCTAGCGGTGCAGGGCAAGAAGGCTGGTGAATTCTACACACCACAAGAGGTAAGCGAAGTTCTTGCGCGCATCGTGACGCTGGGCAAAACGCGCATCTGGAGTGTGTATGACCCAACTTGCGGCTCGCTCACTACTCCTACGAATTGACGCATGCCCAGGTGGAGTGAATATTTTGGCCAGGAAATGAACGGTACCACCTATAACCTAGCCCGCATGAATATGATTTTGCACGATATTCACTTTGATGCGTTTGATATCAAGAACGATGATACGCTTGAGCACCCACAGCATCTGAGCCAGCGCTTTGAGGCAGTGGTGGCCAACCCACCCTTTAGTGCCAAGTGGGCGGGTGACAAAAACCACCGCATGCGAATGATGAACGCTTTAGCCCACGGGGTAGGCTTGCGGCAAGTAGCAAGGCAGACTATGCTTTCATTACCCACATGTTGCACCACCTGGCGGATAATGGCACCATGGCGGTTGTTATGCCGCATGGGGCGCTATTCCGTGGCGCGGCAGAAGGTATAATTCGCCAGCATATTATCGAGCGGAATTTTGCTCGATGCAGTGATTGGTCTGCCGGCAAATTTGTTCTACGGTACCAGCATTCCAGCTTGTATTTTTGGTATTTAAAAAGTGCCGCACGCATAGTAGTGTGGCTATTTTATCGATGCCAGCCGTGAATTTATTAAGGGCAAGAACCAAAACCAATTGGGCGTAGATATTGATAAAATTATAGATACGTACGCCAACTGGGCAGAGGTAGATAAACACAGCCACATCGCTGAGCCAGCTGAGCAGCGGAGAATGACCACAACCTCAACATCCCGCGCTATGTAGATACTCTTTCGAAGAAGAGGCACCAATCGACCCTACCGCCACCGCGCATGACATTCGCCAAATTAATACTCAGCTGGCTGATGTGGATAAAATCATCGCTGCCTTTTGCCAGGAACTGGGGATTGAGGGCGTGGAGTGATGAAGCTATAAAGCGGGCGCCCCAGCTGCGGTTCCCCGGAGTTTGCGGGTGAGTGGCAAGAGAAGCGGTTAGGGGAGGTGTTCGATTATCAACAACCTACCCCATACATTGTAAGACTCGACAGCGTAAGGACATATAAGACACCTGTACTGACCGCTGGTAAAACATTTATATTAGGGTTATACAACGAAACAGAAGGTGTCTACACTAATCTACCTGCGACACTTTTTGATGATTTTACTACAGCAGTACAATGGGTGGACTTCCCATTTAAAGTTAAATCCTCAGCGGTTAAGATACTAAAGACGAAAGCAGAGTATAACCCAAAAATAGCACACGAGTTACTCGGTAGGGTACAGTTTAAAGCGGAGAATCATCAGCGTCACTGACATCTATACACCAGAACTTAAGTGTTTACAGCTGCTTACTCTGAGCAGCAAAAATTGCTGCCTTTCTTGCTGCGGTGGACATGCGGGTGGCGCTATCTAGAGCGCAAGGTGCAGCAGCTAGAGGCATATAAGCGCGATGTCATGCAGCAACTGTTTAGCCAGCAGCTCCGCTTCACTCGCCCAGACGGCTCACACTTCCCAGCGTGGCAAGAGAAGCGGCTCGGGGAGATAACTGTAAATAAGCCTTCTACAATTACTGCTGGCCAGCTATCTGATAGCTTTGAAGGCTATGCGGTCTATGGTGCTTCTGGTATTGCGGGCTATGTAAAATCATTTCAACATGAATAGCCGTATACTGCTGTTGTTATGACGTGCAGGAGCTGGTCGCCTCTTTTGGGTGTGAAGGTGAGACTCGGTGCAGCACATTGACTGTTTTATTGTCAAGGCAAGGCATAGATGCAGGCTATCTACACTTATGTGCTTCCAGGGTATAGATTTCTCAAGTATATCACTGGCAGCACTATTCCACATGTGTACTACAGGGATTTTTCAAAGGCAAAATTGAAGGTGCCTATATTTGAAGAGCAGCAAAAATTACTACATTTCTCTCTGCGCTAGATGATTGCCCTCACTCGCCAGCAGCTGGATAAAACAAAACAATTTAAAAAGGATTTGGCTGTAAAAGGATGTTTGTGTAGGTTATTTTTCCGGTTTTAGTATTAAATAAGAATTTAACAACAATTATGCAAGCGCAAAAATCTCGGCCAGGTTGTTGTACACAAAAGTAGGAAGAGTGTTACCTGTAAATGTTAGATCCCAAGGCCCGTGAGATATACAATACCCATATTGCCAATAAGTATTACCGATATAATCAACAAAAGACACTTGCTCCCATAGTTGTCTTTGAACTCATCACTATTCTTAATTCAGATATTTTCTACATCCGTATCGAGGCTTTTTCTTTATGACTTTTGTTCTGTAGTTACCTCTATTACAGAATCATCTTTTATTTGGTCTGCAGTACATCGCTCATACGTTGAAGAATACAGCAGCACAGCATTTGGCTTTTCTATATTACTGCTCATCTTGACAAGAGCTTTAGGTTTAATAAGCGATATTCCCATTGCCACAGTAGATACACCGAACTTCATTAGCCAGTAGCTCTGGATGATTGTAGCAAAGGGCATAACTCTTTATCTCACTTTTTAATCATTTTTCTGGCATCAGCAGGTTCGCAGCAAAATAGTCTGCCTCTTTCTTTTTGCTCTTTAATGCCTGTATAGGTGTTATTTCTTCTAAGGAGGCCATACTCATCTGGTTGATGCTTACAGTGCGCCGCTCGTGAGCGATTGTGAAGGTCTGACGAGCCATTAACTCTCACGTTTATGCAGATAGCCCGTAGATGAATCAAGGAATCCCGAGACACTTTATCCCTGAGGCATTTTGTGGTACTTATAGATAAGCCTGCGTCACGAGCTATTTTGAAAAACATTAACAAAAAGGTTTGACTATTTATTATAAGATGTTAGGATGCAGCCATTCAACATCCTGGCCTTGTCCATCTGTATCCCCTTAAATAAAGAAATGTAAACTAATAGCTTAAGTATATCAATGGCTTTAGTAGAAATAAAGAGTGCTTAAGGCATTTTTCAGTGCTAGTAATCACAGCAGCATGACCCACCAATCTGAACAAAACCCTCGAAAATGATTCGCTCGCCCAGCTGGTAGCTGGTGGGTATAGTGTTGATTTGCCTGATGAGGCGGGCGATGCTGGCCAACCGCGGCAGGCAGCCAGAAACGCACACCGCCGCCAAGCTCGGTGGCGTACCGCTACAGACACGGAATTTAAAAGTGAGCTGTTAAACCACCTGGGCCGTGTGGCACGGCGTTTGAGCGCGGGCAAAGACGCTGCGCGATGACAGCCCACCCTTGTGCGTGAGGTGGCGGCAGTATATTTAGAGTTTTTAACACGTCAGTGCGGTGCCAAAACGAATCACCAGGTGGCGCAGCAAATTACCAATACCGGCACTCAATACGAAACGCGCTATGATGACTGGACTACTAACGAATGGCCCGCCGCCATTAGTGCAGCAGATAGAGCCACGCGTCGCGGGACAGAGGCTGCGCGAGGCGTTTAACCAGATCACGCTACCGCCGCCACAGCTAGCAGCGCGGGCCAGCGGGCCATTCCAGTACGCAGCCGTTTGTCAATAAGGCAACGGTGTGGATACGACAGATCATGCCAATACGGTAAGTAATAGCGGGTGACAAGACAGGCCATGAGCTGGTGCTTACCTACTACTGACAGATGAGCGCAAAATGTGCGCATAAGCTGAGCTAGGGCAGTTTGCGGATATCTTTTGAGCGGTGCCAGCCGTCGCAGATGATTGCCAACATATTGTGCTGAATGAGTCGACAGACATACTGATGAAAGAGCTGCGGCCATACCAATACCATGCGGTAGAGAAGATTGTGGTGATAAGGTAGCAAAGGGCGTTGGTGGTGGCTATATTTGGCATGTACGACAGGGGAGCGGCAAAACACTGACTAGCTTAAAGCGTGCGCAGCTACGACGGAAAATCCAGACGTCGACAAGGTGATGTTTGTGGTAGACCGCAGGACTTTAGGACTACCAGACGATTAAAGAGTTTAATGCCTTTGGCGACGGTAGCGTGATGCACCGACAGCACCGCTACGCGTTGCGCAGCAACCTCGCCGGACCCTTTAACACCAAACGACTGTGACGACTATCCAGACTGGATAACGCGCTGTGACACGCCAACGCTGGGCGCGCACAGGCAATGCAGGTGGTAAGAACAAGCTGATTCGTATTTATCTTCGACGAGTGCCACCGCTCGCACTCCACAAAACGCATGCGAGAATACCAGTTACTTTACCAATTACCAGCGCCATTTGGTTTTACAGGGACGCCAATTTTTACCGATAACGCCACTAGTAACTGCGTGGTTTTGGTAAGCGTACCACGAAGGATCTCTTTGGTGAGCGCCGCATGAATATGTCACTACCGATGCGATTAACGATGGCAATGTCCTAAAGTTTAGCGTGGAGTATGTGGGGCGATTCGCACGACGCGAGGAGCTGATACACAGGCGGATATTGATGTTGAGGCAATCGACATCGTGGGAAGCGATGGAAAATCAGCTCGGGTAGATAATATCGTGGATTACATACTAGCGGAACCATGACCGCAAAACGCATGGGCGCGATGTCACCGCTATGATGTGCGTTGGTTCTACCGATTTACTGCGTATGTACTCACGATGCCTTTTCAGCGCAAAAATACCAAGCTCACTATTGCAACGATTTTTAGCTACCAGGCGAATGAAGAAGATCCAAATGCCGATAGCTTACTGGATGAAGACGTGCTAAAGTTCGCTGGCCCCGTCAACCAGTCTGCACGTGATTTTCTGGAGAGCGCTATGGGTGAGTATAATGCGCGGTTTTGGCACCTAACCACACCACGCGTGATAGCAAGAGCTTTTTATGGGTACTACAAGGATATTGCTCGGCGTGTAAAACCGCAGGGAAATTGATATTTTGCTGAGGTAAATATGTTCCTGACCGGGTTTGACAGCAAGACGCTGAATCACGCTTTATGTAGAGTATCTAAAATACCACGGTCTTTTGCAGGCATAGTCGCCACAAACCGTATTCTGAATGAGCGCAGATCCCAGGGTAATATTGTGGTCTTTCGTAATCTAAAAACTGCGACGGATAAGGCAGTGCAGCTATTCAGTAACAAGCAAAGCCATGGAGACGATCTTCCTAAAACCATGCGAATGGTATGTGCAGGACTTTAACGAGTAGCAAGGCTGCTGGCTTTTTACTCCAGAACCACGCAGCGTCGATAATACCTACCTGGTGAGGCTGAAAAGGCGGCAATTGTGGAGTTCTTTCGTGAGGTTATGCGCACGCGTAATGTGCTACTATCGTTTGCTGATTTTTGCCGATAACGATGTTGATATGAACGAGCAGCTCTTGAGGAATTTAAGAGCAAATACTTAGATATATACTTTGAGCGCCGCAGCAGCAAAGAAAAGGTGAGTATTCTGGATGAGGTGGATTTTGAACTAGAATTAATCCGCCGTGATGAGATTACTGTCGATTATATTATAGGGCTTGTAGCTAAAATGGCAGAGGCTGGTGAGCAAGAAAAGAGCCAATTGCGTAAGCAGATAACAGAGCTCATTAATGGTGAATGAAAAGCTGCGTAGCAAGCGTGAGTTGATTGATAAATTCATTACCAGCTGGCTGCCATATTGCTGATAGTGATAGCGTCGAGGAGGAGTTTCAGCGTTTTTGGGGTGAGCAGGAGCAACATATGCTGGAGCAATTAGCTGCGGCGGAGGGTTTTGACCTAGCACGACTGCGCCGGCTGATTGATAATTATAACTATACCGGGCGATTACCGCGGAGTGATGGTATGTGGCGGCGCTGAAGGATAAACCACGGCTTTAGCGGACGTCGTGCTTTGATTGAGCGCTTAAAGGCAAAGGTATGCTTTGTTTATCGATACATTCATAGAATAAGAGAAGTAGAGCGCTGGTTCTGATGAAAATCCCTTCGTCACAATCAAACCTAACCCCGCCACCGCGAAGAAGTCGTGGTGGGTAGCGACGGCACTATACATCATTCTACACTCAAAGGCGCCGGCAATTGAGGGCCGGGCGAATGCGGCGGCTATTGTTGCTGGCCAAATATTTTGGCGTAGCGCAGTCGGGGGTAAGGCTGGCGCGGCGCTCGGGCAAAGCAGCAAAAGTGTTTTTGATTGATATATAAGCCGCCTGGGCAGGGTGCAAGCGGCGCCGCTATGATATGCGTACGGCTAGCATGACAGGCAAGACCAAGGGTATTTTGACGCCTGGTTCGGTTTTGCCAAGCAGGGTGCTAACGGTCACGAACTGGTAGCCTTGCGTTGCTTTAAGGGAATCAAGAATACACGGCACAGCATCAACTGATGTTGGATGGATATCATCCATCAGAATAATGGCGCCGCGTGGCTCCAAATGTGTTAAAAATAATAGGTAGTCAATAGCAGGCGCTGTTGCTCGATAGAGTTGCACCATACACTGCGTGTAGTATGCGATAGATAGCATGACAAACCAACCACGCATCCAACCATACATAAAAACGCTCACTACTCAAACGGCTGGCACTCGGCTTTGCATATGCTGCGGCTGGCATTTGTACTGCTGGGTTTGATATATCACTATGGCCCAACCGTAGGTGGGCGCACTGGGTATGCTGCTGTATCTCGCCGCCCAGCTCGCAGAACGCTACGGCCAGGTGGCTATAGAGCTGCTAGATAGCGGCCTGTATGCCCACGGCGAAGCTCGGCAGAAAGCCCGCCGCGAAGCGCTTGATAGTGTCAAAACGGCCAAAAGCTACGAAGATACCCATTCAGCTATTACCAAGGCCATGCACGTGGCAGGCGGCAAGCACACGTTCTTTAGCCCCCAGCCGGTGGTAGGGCGCGATAGCAAAAGCCCCGTGGCGTTTACGCTCCCACGCCTGGAGCGCCGCGGCGACTATATCCATATAAGCATGCCGCCGTTTGTAGGTACCACGCCCAGGCGGAAGAATATGCCAACACACTCGCAAAATGGCCTGCAGGCCCATAAAGACGCTCAAAGGTGTGGTGATTAATCTAGCGGGTAATACCGGCGGTGATATGGGCCTGATGATAGCCGGCCTCAGCCCGCTTTTGCCTGATGGTGGGGCTGCTTGGCTGGGAGTATAGCGACGGGCCAACCGCATGGCGGGGGACGCTGGCGATGGCGGGCAGTATCGGGTGGGGGCACCGTGGCGGCGGTCAAAACAGGCCGGCAAAATACGCATGCCAATCTGCCATTATTACGGATGGGAAAAACAGCGAGCTCTGGTGAACCAACGCTGCTGGCATTCCGGGGCGCAAGCAGTGCGGACGTTTGGCGCGCCCACGGCAGGCTACGCAACCAGCAAACCAGATTATGAGCCTGTATAACGGGGCACAAATGGGCCTTTGACGGTTGCGCGCGCACCAAGGCCCACTACCGGCGAAACCTTTGGCGATAAACCGATCGCACCAGACGTGGGTGACAGCCGACCCAGTGGCAGCTGCAACCGCCTGGCTCGCCCAGCAAAAGTAGCCTGTACAAGACCCTGGCGACAGTAAGCTACGGCGCACACTGCCCCCGGAGGTGTATATAGCGGATAGTAGTAGACCCCACATCTCAGGCCGGATGTGGGGGCTTAAAGCTGGTTTAAAGACTGCCCCAGGTGACCTAAAAGGTCTGCACCGGGTCAATAAAGAGCATGGCCGCCGGCCGGTTTATCAGCGTTGGGTACTGCCGCTGGTGCTGGTAGTAACTGGGGCGCGCTGCATAATGCAAGGCTCCGGCGATTGAGCCGGGCGAATGCGGCAGCTGATAGCGCTGCTAGCCAAATATTTTTGGCGTGCCGCAGTCGGGGGTAAGGCTGATGTGTGGGGCAACGTCGAAGTATAAAGTGTTCGATATAGGAGGTGATTACGGCGTGCAACCGCTCATGTTGCCGCGCGCAAATGCTACCTCAAGCGAGAACCCATGGCGTATTTACATGAATATTCGTCCAGCTGTTAGTGGCTTGGTCGTAATGCAAGCAGCAGACTTATACCGCGCAACTACCAAGTAGTGGCGTAAGAGAGACTGCCGCAAAGTAAATAGCCCCGCAGCAACGTGAGACTATTTTATAGCGTGTGAGCTCTTTGCAAATGTTACCGCAATGCCTATTATGTGGAGGATAGCAAGGAGTCGTTGTGCTAAAAACGGGCCCGTGTCGTGCAGTGAGCTGCCACAATAAGTAGCTGCGCCGCTTGTTTGCGGTGTTTGTTTGTCATGTTTGTGAGCAGCAATGTGCATTATAAGGTGGTTTTTCGTGCCGAGATACGTCTTTCTTGCGCACCGAGCAATAAACAACGTGCAGTCCATCAGAAAGAGCAGAGCCCACCAAAAGCCACACGCCGTAGCGCTGGCCACACCTTAGTGGTTGTGACGTGAGCGGCCTGCTGGCAAAAACCATCAAATCGAGCTCGTAGTTTGGTGCAGGCGGTGCGCAGCGCAGTGATGTACACTGGCGTCGTGCGCCGCATCCAACGAGAGGTAGCTTTTAGTAGAGCGCGCTATTAGTCGGGTGATAGCACGTAGGGCTGTCCATGTGCCTTTTATGATATAGACGATGCCAGCTGATAGTATTCGGTATAATTCTTTGCCATCACGATAGGTTTGTCGCACAATAGCGCGCGGTAATTTCCAAAATACGATTTGCAATATACGAGCAATGAACCCATAGATGCGACGTATTGTCAGGCGAGCAATAGATATGTATAGTTTAGAGAAACCAGCTCGTAAAACGAGAGCGCCGGCTCGAGGGGAAAAAGTCGTCACAATTGTGCTTGTAGCTTGTTGCTGTGATGGGGTGCTATTGTTCTTGCCACTTGGCAATCACTAGACAGAGAAAAGCCAGCAGCTCATCGTGAGCTCTTGGCGATCTTGCTCACGTTGAACCATAAACGCATCTAGCGCTTCAAGTCCTTCGTTAAACATGTCTGAACCAAAGTCACGCCAACTAGCCCTAATGATCAGGAATAGCAGCGGCAACCCTGCCCAAAGCATCAGCATAGCAGGGCCGGAGAATATGATATTAGTAAACGGCACAATACCGGTGAAGGGAAAAATAACAAGAAGGTCGTTTTCAAGCGCCCAGCAAATTAGGAGCGCTAGTACTACCGCAACAACACCATAGATAGTCAACTTTTAATTTCATAAGGTGGCTCCAATTTTACTAATTTGCTATGCTTTGCGTAATTATTTTTCAATATGTTCTTGTACATTGTAGCAAAGGGGTAGCTAGTATTGCAAGAATAAAGCATAATATTTTTGTAAATATGAATAACCAGCATTCACGGGTCGCTAAGGGGCGACATTTTTGGTATGAACTGGTATAATAATTTAGAGTATGCCAGAGTTTATTAGGGTGCGAGGTGCTCGTGAACACAACCTCAAAGACATTTCAATTGATATTCCGCGCAATAAGCTAGTGATTATTACTGGCTTGAGCGGAAGTGGCAAGTCCAGCCTAGCTTTTGACACAATTTACGCTGAAGAGCAACGCCGCTACGTGGAGAGTTTAAGCAGCTATGCGCGGCAATTTCTGGGTACAATGGACAAGCCTGACGTGGATTCGATTGAAGGGCTTTCACCGGCTATTTCAATCGACCAGAAGTCGACCAGTCGCAACCCTCGCTCGACCGTTGCTACCGTGACGGAAGTGTACGATTATCTGCGTCTTTTGTTTGCTCGCTTGGGTGTTCCGCACTGTCCTGTTTGCGGCAAACCAGTTGCGCGCCGCTCACCACAGGCTATTATCGATGAAGTATGCGGTTGCCAGCTGAGCGGCGGGTGATGATTTAGCGCCGCTGGTGAAAGATAAAAGGGCGAGTTATGCACATTCTGAGCAGTATATGCGTCAGGGGTTTGCGCGTGTGCGTGTAGATGGCGTTGTGTATGCGCTGGATGAGTTTCCTGAGTTACAGCAGCAAGCACACCATTGAGTTGGTTGTCGATCGTGTGGTGATGGCGCCCGATTTGCAGGGGCGTGTTGCTCAGAGTGTCGAGCGAAGCATTGACAATTAGCAAAGGTGTGGTGCAGCTACTTAATGCCGACGACGGTAGCATGCTTACGCTGTCGCAACGATATGCGTGTGTAGACCACCCGCACGAGGAGATGCCAGAGCTTGAGCCACGGTTGTTTAGCTTTAACTCACCAGCAGGGCCGCATGTCCGGTGTGCAGAGGCTTAGCACGCGCATGGAGATTGATCGGACCTGGTATTTAATGATGGTTTGACTATTTCCGAGGGCAATTCGCCCGCATAAATCAGCGTGAATGTTGATAATTTCTACATGAAGAAAGTGACAGCTATGGCGCAAAGAGCACGGGTTTAGTGTGCGTGTTCCGGTGCGCGAGCTACAGCAAAGAGGCACGCCAAAGGTGCTGTATGGCACGGGTGCGCAAAAAGTACCGAGTGACACGGCAGCGAGCCGCCATTACGATGTAACGTATGAAGGTGTTATCCCGAACTTAGAGCGTCGCCACCGAGAGACGGAGAGTGAGTTTTATGCGCCGCGACATTGAGCGTTTTGATGCGGGAGCGCAAAATGTCATGCCTGCAATGGGCGCGACTCAAGCCAGTCGTGCTAGGTGTGAGCGTGCACGGACTTAATATTATGGACATTTGCAGTTTGGGTGTTAATGACGCGTTAGAGCTCTTTCGAAATGAGCTAGCGCTTAGTGAGTCTGAGCAGAAAATTGGTGGCCCGATCGTAAAAGAGATTACAGCGCGCCTTGGCTTTATGAGCGACGTAGGGCTAACGTATCTGGAGCTTGGCCGGGCTGCAAATACATTAAGTGGCGGTGAGCGCAGCGTATTCGCCTAGCCTACAGATTGGCTCTGGCTTGCAGGGTGTGCTTTACGTGTTGGATGAACCTTCAATTGGTTTTGCACCAGCGCGATAATGATCGGCTTATTGGTACATTGCAGACATTTGCGTGATTTAGGCAATAGTGTGCTTGTGGTTGAGCACTGACAGACACCATTCGAGCTAGCGATTATTTGGTTGATATTGGGCCAGGTGCTGGTGTGCATGGGGGCAAGTTGTTGCGGCAGGGACGCCAGCGCAAGTGGCAAGAAGCAAAAGAGTATCACGGGTAAAATTTCTGTCTGGACAAGAGACTATTAGCGTGCCAAAGCAGCGTCGCAGCTATAAAAGGTCACGAGCTAGTGGTAAAGGGTTCGCGAGAATAACCTGAAAAATATTACTCGTAGCCTTTCCGCTTGGCTTGATGACGGTAGTAAGCGGCGTGAGTGGGTCAGGTAAGTCGACGCTAGTAAATGATATTTCTAGCAAAAGAATTGTCTTCGCGACTGCAGCGTGCCCAGACGGTACCGGGGCTGCATGATGAAATTGCTGGCGTTTCCGCACTGGATAAAGCGATTGTTATCGACCAGTCTCCGATTGGTCGGACGCCGCGAGTAATCGGCTACCATACAGGAGTATTCACGGCAATTCGCGAGTTATTTGCAAGTACACACAGAGGCTAATATTCGGGGCTACACTCCTGGTCGGTTCAGCTTTAACGTAAAGGGTGGACGCTGTGAGAATTGCCAAGGTGATGGCGTTATTAAGATTGAGATGCACTTCTTGCCAGATGTTTATGTGGTGTGTGAAGAGTGCCAGGGAAAGCGCTATAACCGCGAGGCACTAGAGATAACCCTATAAAGACAAAACTATTAGTGATGTTCTGGAAATGACCATCGAGCAGGCAGCGGAATTCTTTGCTAATGTTCCGGCTATTGCTCGCAAAATGAATACACTAATGGAAGTGGGGCTTGGGTATATTAAACTGGGGCCAGCCACGACATTCAGCGTGGCGAGGCGCAACAGAGTGAAACTTGCGACAGAGCTCAGTCGTCGTTCGACTGGTAAGACCATGTATATTTTGGATGAGCCAACCACAGGACTACATAGCGCCGATGTTAAGCGGCTACTAGCGATTTTGCAGAAGCTGGTTGATGGTGGTAACAGTATGGTTATCATTGAGCATAATTTAGAACGTCATTAAAAACCGCCGATTATATTATTGATATGGGGCCAGAAAGGTGGCTATGCGGCGGTGGTACTCGTTGTGGCGCAGGGTACACCAGAGCAAGTCGCTCGATGCAAAGAGTCACATACCGAGCATACTTGCGCAAGATGCCGCCATAGCGATGGTGTGAGCTCCTATGAGAAAATTACACCCTAGCGTTGACTAGGGTGCAATTATATAGTTATTGACTGAGGCTTTATTTGTGGGTTTTTGCCCGTGATCGTTCGGCTGTGTGATAGCCAAAAATCTTTGCTTGATAGAACGTAATAGCAGCTTTACGTTTGCGCTTGCTTAGTAAGGAAGTGCAATTGGTGCTAGAGATAATGCGATGACACCAAGTGCGACGAGTTCAACGTTGATACCCATGCTTTGCAGTTTTGTCGCCAATCAGGGTAGCCAGCGTAGGTGAATAGCGCAACCCACAGGGAACCCGCCGATTATATTGTAGGTAAAGAAGGTGCGGTAATGCATCTGCCGCTACCAGCCACAATAGGGGTGAAGGTACGCACGACTGTCACGAATCGAGCCAGGGACGATGGCGATTGGGCCGTGCTTTTTAAAGAATGCTTCGGCACGAACGAGATATTCTTGTTTGAAGAAGCGAGAGTTCTTGCGCTGGAACAACTTGCGGCCAACACGTTTACCGAATAGGTAGCCAGTGTTGTCTCGAGCACGGCAGCAATCCAAAGCAGCAGCACGAATAGGTGAATATTGATTGCAAATGCGCCATTGCGATAATACAAGGTAGCCGGCTGTAAAAAGTAGGCTGTCGCCTGGCAACAAGAAACCGATCAGTAAACCTGATTCGGCGTGAGATAACGATGAGCACCGCAATAAATCCGACGCTAGTAATAATGTGAGTAAGGGCTTCCATATGGATTCATTATAACAGTAGTATTTGCAAAAACCTAGTTAATTTTGGTCTGATATGTAAGTGTCGTATAATAGAGGTATGCAAAAAGATTCTACTCTACTATAAATTTACACCGATCAAAGACCCAGAAGCCATTAAGCTATGGCAGAAGGTCCTGTGCGATAGCCTCAGGCTGCGTGGCCGCATCCTGGTGAGTAGGCATGGGCTAAATGGTACGGTTGGTGGTGATATCGACGCGCTGAAGAAATATATTAAAGAGACCAAAAAAGTTTGCTGGCTTTAAAAGATATTGTATGGAAATGGAGTGATGGCAGCCGTGATGATTTCCCGCGTATGAGCGTTAAAGCACCGCCGCGAGCTGGTGGGCTTTAAGAATAGTGATGATGAATTTGACGTGGACGAACACGGTGTGATTGATGGTGGCATGCACCTCAAGCCAGAGGGAAGCCCACAAACTGATTGAGCAATACGGCGATGATGTTGTCTTTTTTGATGGCCGTAACGCCCACGAAGCCGAGCTTGGTAAATTTAAAAATGCCGTGGTAGCCCAATACACGCACCAGCCGTGATTTCATTGCCGAACTAGAAAGCGATAAGTACGATGACATTAAAGACAAGAAGGTCATTAGCTACTGCACCGGCGGTATCCGCTGCGAAGTCATTAGCGCTATGATGAAAAAGCGCGGCTTTAAGGATGTGTACCAGATTGATGGCGGTATCGTTAAATACGGCGAAAAAGTACGGTGATGACGGCTTATGGGAAGGCGCCCTGCGTGTATTTGACGGCCGCAAAACCATGACCTTTAGCGATAAAGCTAAAACACTGGCTCACTGCCACCACTGCCAGGGCGTCAACCAGCAACTTTGAAAACTGCGCCGAACCAAGCTGTAATAAGCTAGTTGTTCTGTGCCAGACATGCGCAGATGATCCAGAGCGCCGCTACTGCAGTCAAACTTGCCGCGTGAAGGCGGGTAGCGCAGCGTAATGGTTTAGATCGCCAAAGAGGGGCAACTAGGGTAGTGGCAACGATTCTCTTAACTGAAGATGAGCCAATAGTACGCACTGGCACTGAGCAGTTCCTCCGCCAGCGCGGCTTTTACGGTACTGGCGGTGGCTAGCGGTGAGGAGGCGCTGGAGAAATTTACTGGGGCAGATGTGATTATTCTGGATATTATGCTGCCAGGGGATGAGCGGGATTGAGGTGCTGCACCAAATTCGCCAGAGCGAGCGACGTGCCGGTACTGATGCTGACGGCACTGCATGATGAGCCGACGCAGATTGCGAGTTTTGACGAGCTGGCGGATGATTATATGAGTAAGCCGTTTCTCGCTGGTGATTTTGGAAAAGCGGATCAGGGCGCTACTTCGCCGCCAGCAGTCTGTCAAAAAACCTTGTGGCAGCGCGGCCTGGCCTCGGTGGATTTTTGCCGCCTATCAGGGGTTTTATGATGGTACTGACGCGCACCTCAAGCCCAAGGAAGTGCAGCTGCTCAAACTGCTCGTGGATAATCCCAAACATGGTCTGGAGCCGGCAGGCTATCATCGATAAGCTGTGGCATGGTGACGAGGTGCCGTTCGACCGAGTGATTGACGTTTACATCAAAAACTTGCGCAAAGAAAATTGCACCTCGACTGCATCATCACGGTGAAAGGGAGTGGGCTATCGCTATGAAGAATCTTAAATTATTCCCCAAGACATTTTTGGTATCAATTGGCCTGTTTGCGGCGTTGATCATCCTGGTGCATGCGCTGGTCTACACCTTGATGCCGCAATTTTATCTGCAGCAAAAAGAGCGCGAGGCGGCGGACAATCTCGCGGCGCTGTGGCTGAACTACGCGGTAAATCGACTGAGGGCATGCGTCGTCTCAGCCAGGAGTTTGCTCACCTGAAAAACGTTAATATCACACTGACGATTGACGGGCGCGACCAGTATTTTCAGGGTTTTCGAGTCGATCAACATCGTGACAGACAGCGGTAAATCGGTCGATACCAGCGTGGTGAAAAATCGCTGACGGCCAAACGGTTGATCCGCGCTCGGTAATTTTGCGGCAGGGCAGTGTGGCGAATAAACCAAGGGCCAAACGATCGCGGTCAAGCTGCTGGCCGACGTGGCGCCCTGTCACTCAGGCCAAAGCTCGCCACGCTGCAGGTATTACCCTATACCATGCTTGGCTCGCTGCTGGTGGCGCTGCTATTTTCGTACATCTACAGCCGCTTTGTGACGCGGCCGATTCGCCAGATGGCGGCGGTGACCACGACCATGCAGCGGCTGGAAAAGGACGCGCACTACCCAGTAAATAGCAGTGATGAAATCGGCGTGCTGGGGCGAAATATTAATGAATTCTATCAAAAATCTGTGGCAAACGATTCGCTCGCTGGAGCATGAAAATAAGCGGATCACGCAGCTGAAGAAAGAGAAAATTCGCCTTCCTGCGCGCGGCCTCGCACGAGCTAAAAACGCCGCTAGCAGCCCTCCGGATTATGCTCGAAAATATGCAGCTCAACATCGGCGAATATAAAAATCGCGATCAGTACCTGGCGGAATCGGTGGCACAGGTTGACCGCTTGGCGGCGATGGTGAATGATGTCTTGCGCTCTGGCAGTGTGGCCGAGCAGGCTCTGCGCCAAGAGAAGCAGCTGAGGATTGACAAGCTAATCGCTGAGGTGGTTGATGATTATACACTGCTGGCAAAAACGCGCGGCATGACTTTCACGGTTGACACGCAGCCGAGCGACCATTCGTGCCAAACCGCGACATGATGCGCCACGTCATCTCGAACCTGGTATCAAACGCGGTGCGCCACGGCGACGCCGGGAGCGTGATAAAAATTACTTGCGACCAGCATGAACTGGCCATCGAAAAACGCCTGCACACCGCTCACCAAAGCAGCAACTCCAGCACGTCTTTGATCCCGTTTTATCGCAGTCTGGTGCCGCGACAGCAGCACGCCGACAGCAGCGGCATCGGCCTCTACACCGTGAAAAATGCTGCTCGACGCTAAGGGGTCTGGACTACGACTTTCGCGCCACACGGGCGGGGTATGCGGTTTGTGGTGAGACTTTCGTGAGATAATGACTACTTCTGCTGTTAAACTGATTTTACTCCTAGTTACTTCGCAGTGTAAAAAGAATAGATGTAGTAATGAGGCTTCTTACTCCAGAATAAAAGTAATATTTGTGCTTCTACACCATCTACTACAATAATAGTGCTAAACTTTTCAAGCGAAGCAGCTACTGCTTTTAGACAATAATGCGATCATATGCACAAGTTGGGTCTAAAAGCTTAGCTTGAAAAGTTTAGCGACCAGCATGTGGTCGTTTTTGATAGAACGAATCTGCGAGCTAGTTTTTTTGTTAGAAACATGGCGGTCTGCGTGAAAATATGTGTTCTGTCGAACGGTATAGATACTGATCTAAAGGAGATTCTCAAAGAGCCATTGTATAAAATAGTTAGTTCTGTTGATGATGCTGACACAGTTATTGTGGAACCCGGGACAGATATTAGTAGTATACCGCTGAGTAAAAGGTCATTCTTCTTCCCAATCAACAAACTTTCTTTAAACGAAGATACGTCCACATATTGCTTTGCGCAATTATCCAAAAGATCAAACTGTTTGGACGCGCTATTATGATTTTTATGATGAAACGCCCCTACCAACTGACTTTTGGTAACCTTGTATTATTTGGTTTTTCAAGACGGACAGATGGTAGCGTATACTAGGATTAAGGACCAAGGAGTTACCTAAGATCGTAACCGTACGAACACACTCAATGTGTTATACGGGCGATATATTTTCCTCAAAGCGTTGTGATTGCCGAGAAGAACTTGAAAAATGCACTTCGGCTAATTTCTGGAAGGGGTGGCATGTTAATATATCCAGAAGAAGAGGGCGCGGCATCGGTGTTCTACAAAAATTAAGATATACAATTCACAGCAGGTTGATGGTTTTGATACATTTGACGCCCAGTATGTTAATCACTTTCCGAATGATTTGCGTAATTATGACTACTTGCGAGATATATTTAGGTACTATAATGTTGATACGATAGATTTTAATAACAAATAATCCAGAAAAAGTTGTAGCTGCAGAAATGAGGCAGCATAAAAGTTCGAAAAACAGTGAAGCTGCTGTCAACAGTCAATGACTACAATAAGATATCTTCAGACAAAAAATGAAGAAAAAGCGGACACAACTTTACAGCTGAATTTACAATGGAGGAATCATGATTGAGATCGAATCTAAGTTCAAACTATCATCTAATATTGTTCGCGATAAACTCATTGCCACCCTGGAAAACCAATTCGTCGCGCCTATATCAAGCAAACGCCAAATCGACACTGTTTTTCTTCTGCCCGGAGCAAGTCGACGCCCCTATTACTCCTGGTTGCAAAATTATGCGCGTACGCGATGTCCTTTGACCCGGAAACTGGCAAATTACGGCAGAGCTTAATGACACTGAAGGTCGAGAGACAAGCGAAGTTGGTATCTGACGAATATGAGTTTACTGTTAGCAACGGCGATGATGGCGCGTCAAATGCTCACAACACTAGGTTGGCAAGAAGTCGTCACGGTTGACAAAAATTCGTTTTGAGTCAAAAACCAAAGACTATACAATCTGCATCGATGATGTCACTAAGCTCGGACTGTTTATCGAGTTGGAAACCCTGGTAGAAGGTGATGCTAGTACAGATGATATCCAGCAGCAGATGCATACATTTCTTAAGAATCTAGACATTGATGGTAAATTGTGGACGATCCCATATGATACGAGCATCAGAAATCTCAACGATAAGGAGTGAGCTAGATGCTGGCAGCACAAAAATATAGTATTATATGGACCACAATGTGCTGGTAAAACGACACTTGCTAACAAGCTTCTAGAGTTTAAGTATATATCACTTGGGCAGACCATACGGTCGTATGCTGACGATAGTCCACTAAAACAGCAAGCTGATCACCTTATTCGTCAGGCAAAGCCGCTACCTCCGGAATTGGGGCTCCAGTTTATCGCTTCAAGTGTTAAGGATAATCTTAGTGATGGTAGAAGAATGCTGATAGATGGTTATCCAAGAAAAGCGGATGAGTATATTACAATATCTGAATGGTTAGATATTGAAGGATTGCCAGCAATTGATATGTTTGTAGAAGTAACCGCCAAACGAAGTATTTTACTAGCTCGTTACGCAGCTCGCGGCAAAAGAGGAGTAGAGAATCGAGAGTTTTTGATTTGCGCTACCGTCAGTACATGAAGTTCAGGAGTATATAGGTAGTTTAGCTACTAGACAAATTGTTTATGATACATCAGAAATTGCCTAATATTTCTAACCTAATTGTTGTTCCATCATTCAGATTTTTGGATTGCATCGGGATTTTGTGTATATGTGCGTGCTGGTGCTAACATTGAAATGGATACAAAACAGTATAACGTGAAAAGCAAAACAGCTCATAGACGGCAAGGACGAAAACGTGGCCGCTGAAAGAAATTAACAAGCAGGGGATGAAGGCGTATAGCGACGTATTTTTGGGAGAGTATGTGGACGGGAAGCTGATTCTGACGGCTTATTGATAAAACGTATTGACCTGCACCCCTAGATAGCTAGTCTCACGTGTTCTGATACAATAACATATGATGACTATACACCAATTAAAAATTAGCCACCGAGCCCTTTAACGCTATCACCTCTGGCAATAAGACCATCGAATCGCGGCTATATGACGACAAGCGCCAGAAAATCCAAATCGGTGACAAAATAATTTTTACCAACCGGGATAATCCAGACCAAACTGCTACTACTAAAGTGGTTGGTTTGCTGCGCTACGCAACGTTTCATGATCTATTTTCGCACAATGATCCGCAGAAATTTGGCGGCGAAAGTATTGAATGGCTGAGAATCAGATTAGTGAGATATTCGTTGAAGACCAGCGATTATATGGGGGTAGTAGGGATTGAATTTATATTATCTTGATGATGTGACAAAACTGTCCTATCCAAGCTACGTCAAAAGCCGCGCCAGCTACTTCGGCAGAAAGATTGAGTCAAAGAAAATATTATACGCGACATGTCCAAGGTTGCTATTGACGCTACCATGGTAGATGATGGATTTATGGCAGATTTCTCGTTTGATCCATCTGGCAAGCTAGAAATAGACAAGGTAAACTTTGTAGCATTAATAGAAAGGATTATTCATGGCAAAGAGTAAAAACGATTCACTTTATCACCTCCAACCAGCGCAAGTTCACCAGCCTTCAGAAACTCCCTCCAGCCGCTCGGTATTGATCTGCATCAGCTCTACTATGATTTTGACGAGGGGCGGGGGCTGGATATTCAAACGATTGCCAAGAGTAAACTGGCGCAAGCTAAGAAAGCTTTTCCAAACAAGCGCCTGATCGTTGATGATCGCGGCTTTTTCATTCCAGCGCTGAAAGGATTTCCAGGGCCGTTTGTCAAATTGTTACTGGATAGTTTTAGCTATCCCGGCATCATCAAGTTAATGCAAGGTGAAACTGATCGTAGAGCTATCTTTTCTTTCGCGGTTGGCTATTTTGACAATGAAAAAGACCATATTTTTCGTGGCTGATGAAGAGGGGTTTATCATTGATGAGCCGCGCGGCGATAATCTCCATGGCTGGACGGAATTGTTATATATTTATGGACACCCGAGCTTTCCTGGTCGCAGCTTAGCAGAGCTGAATGACGAGGAGTGGAAAGAGTATTTGGCGGCAATTGAGGCGGTTGATGGATTTGTGATGCTGAGAGATTATTTTGGCGGCAATATAAAAACGCCCCGATACCAAAGGAACATAAACCGCCCAAAAGTAATGAGTGGCCTATGAGGCGCGAAGCGGAATATCTCGCGCTTTAGTAGTGGTTACGGTTTGTGTTGTGCCAATTTAACTAGCTATAACCATAAATTACGCATGTATAACAAACAGAGTGGGCAAGGAGTTGTTTGAGAATGGTATTGTCTCTGATAGCTATCGATTTAAGATTAAACCACTTTATCGTATGCCTATTTTTAGTAACTTTGCCTCCAGCCGTCCAAATACAGAAAGATTGCTACATAGAATAATTACGTTGCCTACGCACGAAGGGTTAAGGGAAGCTGATATTAAGAAGATTATTGAAACTGTAAAAAATATTACATTGTAAAGGAGTGTTATGCAAACCCATCTTCCAAACCACGAAAAACCATAAAAAGCACTTTACAGCAACCGGTTATACGGTCAATAAAGACCGTACTAAGATGCTACTTATTCACCACAAGGGGTTTGGGTAAGTGGTTGCCGCCAGGCGGACATATTGATGAAAAATGAAGTGCCGCACGAAGCAGCTATCCGCGAGGTTTACGAAGAGACAGGCGTAAACGCTGCGCCAGTTATGGAAGACGAACATGATTTTGCGACTGAAGAATATCACAGAAGCTCAAATTCCGCGTCCGTATGCCTTGATGTACCAAATTATCCCCGAGAGTAAAAAGGATGTCGAGCATATCCATCTGGATATGGTATTTCTACTAGAGGCTGATGACGATGCGAGCTGACCGCTCAAACTAGGGAAGTCTATAATGTCCAATGGGTGGCGAAAAACGAACTACTGCATGAGTATGATACGTTTGATGCAGTTAAGAACTTTGCCCAGGACGTGCTGGTGGATAAATAAACCTAACAATAAATCATAAACAAAGGAATATGTATAAATATCAAAGCCCCTAGACATAGTATCTATGATAGGTATTATTATCGTAGTATCAAGTAGCGCTATCTCTAGGCATATTGCCATAAAAGCTGGCAAAGGAACAGAAAGCTCAGAAAGAAAAAGACTCTAAAGCTAAAAAGGCAGAATCAAGCAGCCCCGCAGCAGTACCAGCGAACTCCGCGCCAAAACTGGATGATTTAAAGAAGCGAATTTCTGAGCTTGAGATAACCAAATAATCTCCGCCCATTTCACATTCGCTTCACACGCCCTTGCTACACTGACATAGAACCAAGAAAGGAGATCTATGTCATTTGTGCAACGTGCCTGGCTCTATATCACCAGGAAAAAACTCAAAACGCTGATTTTGCTGGCGATTTTGCTGTGTATGTCGACGATTATGCTGAGTGGATTTGCCATCAAGCATTCGACCGACGCGGCGGCGCAGTCGCTCGACAAAACGCTCAAGGCCGGCTTTACGCTGGGCAATAATCCGCGCACCAATCCAGGGACAGCCCGCGGCTCGGGAACGGTGTCGAACAAAGACATCGACGCGGTGAAGAACCTGGAGGGCGTGACGGATTACGTCAAGCGCCAGAACGCCACGGTCGATTTTATCAATACCAAACTGGTGCCACTGCCGAGCGGCGGCAGCGGCTATGACGCCGAGAAAGACAAACAGTTTGGCAACGCCGCTACCATCATCGGCGTCAATAAATCTGAGCTCGAGAAAAAGTTCCGGGCTGGCGTGCTCAAGCTCATCGCTGGCCGGCACATCACCGAGAACGATTCGCACAAGATTTTGGTGCACGAAGATTTTGCCAAGGCTAACAACCTGAAGCTGGGCAGTAAAATTAAGTTAAAGGCTAATCAATACGACACCGATAACGAGCATCCATCCAAGGACGAGGTTGAGGTGGAAATCGTCGGGATATTTAATGGCAAAAACCCAAAGCAGGCAACGTACCAGGTGGAGCTGTTCGAGAATTTGTTCTGACCGACATCGCGACAACTCGCCAGTTGAATGCCTATACCGAGCACAATGAGATTTACCAGGACGCCACGTTCTTTACCAAAGGCACCAAGCAGCTGGATGAGGTGATGGCGCAGGGCGAAATAAACTGCCGGTCAATTGGCAAAAGTATCAATTGAATAAGAATAGCCAGGAGCTAGCCGGCGTGACTGGTGCGGTCAAACGGCGTGTACGGCTTGATCGACGGCATGTTGTGGGCGACGGCGCTGGTCAGTGTCGCGGTGATCGGCATGGTGCTGTACCTGTGGATGAATGAGCGCAAGCGCGAAGCGGGCGTGCTCTTGGCGACGGGCGTGCCGCAGTCAAAGATTGTGCTGCAATATATCGCTGAGCTGGTGATGATCGCGGTGCTGAGCTTTCGGTGCGTCGTACTTTACCGCAGGGCTGATTGCTCAACAAATGGGTGATCACGTGGTATCGCAGGCGGCGCAGAATGCCACACGTCAAGCTGGCAGTTCCTTGAACGGTGCGTCGCTCGGTGCTGACGCTGACTCGGTGACGTCATCACGCACGCTGGACAAGGTGACAGTTGGCGTGCAACCGACGGATCTACTGGCGGTGTGGGGCGCTGGACTGGCGGTGATTATCATTGCGGTGCTCCTGGCTTCGCGGCCGATTACCCAGTCAACGCCAAAAGAATTACTCACCGAGGTGGACTAGGGGCAAATGATGACGGTTATCACACGAGCCTGGACGGCTGTGACGCGCCGGCGGCGTCGCAGCCTGACCATCGCCCTGATCATGACGCTGATTTTCACGCTGCTCATCGGCACGCTGACGGTGCAGCAGACGATGGCGCAGCTGAAGCAATCGGTCGAGCGGAACATCCGCGCCGGCTTTAGTATCGCTAGCAAGCAGCCGTCGGGCGAGGTGCCGATGGACATCGCGCAGCGAGTGCAGCGCCTGGACACGGTGAAAGCACACAATTTTCCAGGCAGAGACCACCGCGGGACTGCCGGGCAAGCAGTTGATCGACACGGCAGGCGGCGGCGTGCAGCTGGACTCTGGAATTGCTGGCGAAGCAAAAGTGACAGGCGCGACACAGAGTGATCTGCTCGGCGAGTTCACTGGTCGATTTTACCAACTGGAGCAGGGCAGGCATCTGGACGGAGCACGATCAAAAACGCGGCCCTGATTCACAAAAACGTTTGCCGAGAAAAAAATAGCATCAAGCCAGGGCGACAAGCTGGACATCACCAAAGACGGCCGGCGGGTGACGGTGACTGTCGCTGGCATCTTCAGTGGCACAGGCGAAAAGCCAGCGGTCTTGCAGTCTGACATGGCGGAGAATCATCTCATCACCAACTTGGCTGCGGCGCAGCAGCTGACAGGTAGCCAGCAGTTGACGCGAGCGACGTATTTTCGCCGAACATCCGCATCAGCTGAAGTCGCTAACAGACCGCGCAAAAAGCCTACCAAACGTCGATTGGCAAAAATTTAGCCTAACCGACAACGGGGCCGTATTCGCTGGGCGTCCTCAAAAACATCGCTGGCATGCAAAACATTTTGACAATTGCCACCATCGGTGCGGCCGCGGCAGGATTGGCGGTGCTGTCGCTGGTGCTGGTGTTTTGGGTGCGCGGCCGCTTGCATGAAATTGGCATCTTGCTGTCCATCGGCACGTCGAAGCGGCAGATTATCGGGCAATTCTTGGCGGAGCTCGCGATCATTGCCGCAGTTAGTTCGGTGTTCGCGCTCGCCATCGGCTCGGTTGCCCTCATCGCAAATTTCTACCGCCCTGACAGCGCAAAACCGACCAAAAGCCAGCGCGCAGAAAACAACTGTGGTGCAAGCCGCGCCAGTGGCGACCTACCTGCAGGCTTTCGCCTTCGGCTACGTAGTCGTTCTGCTATCAGCCATCGCTGCCACCGCGCCAATCATGCGCCAATCACCAAAGCAAATTTTAGCAAAATTAAGTTAGGAGTTATCATGTCATTACTTACGTTACGCGATATTATCTATTCATACGCCGACGGCACTAGCAATGTGCTCAACGGCATCAATTATCAATTTGAAAAGGGCAAAGTTCTACGCCATCGTCGGTAGTTCTGGCGCTGGTAAATCGACACTGCTCGGGCTACTAGCCGGGCTAGACACACCGACTGGCGGGCAGATTTTTGTTTCGATGATGAAGACATCGCCGAGCAGGGTTATTCGCATCATCGCAAACACAATATCTCGCTGGTGTTTCAGAATTATAACCTGATCGATTATCTGACGCCGCTGGAAAACTTGAAATTGGTTAATCCCAAGGCTACCAACGAAACGTTGCACACCATGGGCTTGGACGACGATCACATTCACCGCAACGTCATGAAAGCTTTCTGGCGGACAGCAACAACGCGTGGCGATCGGGCGAGCGCTCGTCTCGCATGCACCGATTATCTTGGCAGACGAGCCGACTGGCAACCTGGACGAAACCACCGCCGCTGACATCATCGACATCCTGCGCCAGGGCCGCCCACGAAAACGACAAATGCGTCATCGTCGTCACCCACAGCAAGCAGCTGGCCAAACAGGCGGATGTGGTACTACAATTGAAGGACAAAACGCTCCAGCAAGAGCGCCGCAAACGGTGACAGCCTGCTTTGGCCAGGCGCCAGGGGATCTTGTATACTAGTAATATGAGTACCCTGCACCACACCACAGCACAATCAATGCGCTACGCGCTGCTCCTCCGCGGTATTAATGTTGGCGGCAAGCATAAGGTGAGTATGGATTACCTGAAGGCGGATCTGGCGGAGCTGGGCTTTCGCAATGTTGTTTCGTATATCAATAGCGGCAATCTGTTTTTTGATAGCAGCGAGCCGGAGGAGGCGATCCAGCGCACATTGGCACGCTATTTTGATGCAGCCTATAGCTTCCCAGTGCCGTTTATCATCATCAGCGCTGCCACACTCCAGCAAGAGGTGGCTCAGTTACCCAGCTGGTGGCAGGATGATACAGTCTACCGGCGGGATGCACTGTTCTATTTGCCGGAGGCGGACACGGCGGCTATCGAGGCAGAAACGGCCACTTGGGCGAACGATCGCGAGCAGCTCCATTTTGGGCGTACGGCGTTCTTTTATTGTAATCATAGTCAAGCCGACTATCTCACATCAAACTACCATAAAAAGCTACTCAAAGCCCGGTTTTATAAGCAGCTCACGATCCGTAATGGCAAAACCTTCCAGAAGATAATTGAGCTAACGGTGGGGACTGATGAATATCCATACTTGCTACAATTGAACTAGCTACGCAATTTCACTATACTGAAGATATGACAAATGCGCAATTACAGCCACTCCTCTACAAAGCACATTTGTGCCGACCCGATGAATGCAGATTTTTGCAGCACAGGGTTGGCAACCGGTCTCATAGCGCCTCGCGCGCTCGCGCATCATCATTGTTGGCCAAGTACAGGCTAGCATTTTTAGAGGTCATTGGAAAGAACGAGAAGTGGCTACTAGAAGAAATTACAAAAACAGGGCTTACGTAGCTACGGGGATGTATTCCTGGGTGAATATATAAATGGCAAGCTGACACTAACAGCCTATCGCTAAATTATCCATAAATTTACTATCTTGCAGACAGGCGGAGGTGTGCTATTGCACCGCAACAATAGTGACTTCTGCCTGGTTTAGTATTGCTTGTAAATTGGCTACAGTTATTACATTAGCTAGGTCGTCTTTTGTGTATGGCGTCGTAGTCTTTTGGTAAAAATAGACTGGTGCGGCAGTATAGTATGGATCAGATATAAAGGCTTCGGCTAGATGGGTTAGGTTACTGGCGTGTGGCGCAGCATCAAATGATCGTAAGTAGCTTTTGGGGCTGCTTTGTCTATGGTTTTCCAGTCAAAAGATTTCTTGATAGTGTAGGTTTGGTTTGTAGCATGCCATCCTGATAAGCAGTGAATTCGCCATGGCTAGAGGGGTAAACTGGTGCTTGGTCGAAACAGGCGCTGCGCACGAGATCGAGCAACAAGGGGTACATGCAGAAAAAGGCAGCAGTAGTTTGGTCGCTCGCATCTGGCACTTCGATGGTGAGTACTATGTCTATAAAATCTTCTGGCTGGTAGTCAATTTCGAGTGGTTGGTTTTTGATTGGCTCGGTATTTCTTTTTGAGCTTGGTGGAGCGATGGTTAGCAAACGCTTTTTGGCAGGCTGCTAGCTGGTTGCGCAGCTCCGTTTGTTCCAGATGGTAATGCTAGATTTCATCTCGGCTTCAATATGGGCGATTGATTCATGAATCGTAGCCCCGTCAAACGGCGTTAGGTCAGCAATAATTTTTGCAAAACAAGCTGGTATATTTGTAATCAAAGAAGGCTGAAGTAAAAACACACTCGATCCGGCTGTTGTAGCCATCCAAGCTGCCGATGAAGGTACGCTCACCACCAGATTTCTTTAGTGACTGCAAGAAACGCCGAATAATCAAATGCTCAAACAGATGGCAGACATCGTGATCGGCTGGTAAATTGTAGGCAGAGTGTAGGGCCGTAGGTCATATGGTTAGTATAGCAGGGAAACTAAGTGATGGTTATCGTGGCGTCTTCATAAGCTACAGCAATGCGGGTCACCTCTAGAATCTGTAATAGATTTTCTAATGTCGCTAGCCTCCTCCAGCCTCGAGCTCCGACGACTATACCAAATTCTTGAGCGATGCGGGAGCTATCTGGCGCTACAAGTGGGGTGATATTTGACGAGCGAAAAATGGTTCATGGCAAGAATTGCAACAAGGAAGTGAGCTGGTTTATAGACGCAGCTCAGGCTTGTTGCGTATGGGGGCTGTAAGAATATTATTTAGGGTCATGTAACGAGAGAAATTTTGCAACCGAGGCGTGAACTTCTGGGTTTCCAGCCCAGTAGGCGTGCCTGGCACCTGGAATCATAGATACTTCTGCATGTGGGATTCGATTTTTGAGAATTGCTGCATTGCCAGGATCGAGATAGGGTCATCCGTGCCGTGGAGGATCAAAGTGGGGACTGTAATATTTTCTGGAATTGGTCCGTCGGGGCGATCTGAGGCTTTGCCGTGGATACTCATTGCTTCTGGCGAGTGAGGCGCGGGAAAGACGCTGGCGCTTTGTTGCAGGGTTTGCTGCGATCCAATCATCCGATAGAAGAGTGAAGCCAATGCGCTTGGGTCCCCAGATGCGAGCGCTGCTACTCCAGCGGCGGGACGGGTAGGCCAGTTCCATCACCAACACTGGTGCCTCCAATCGCGAGTGCAATAACGCGGTCTGCATGCTCCGCTGCGAGCCACTGAGCAATTCTTCTCCCATCGAGTGCCCGTAAACGTGCACTCTATCGATGCCTGCGTGATCAAGAATAGTTATATATCGTTTGCAAAAATCCCGCGTTGACCATTCAGAGCTTAGTGGTGCTGTGAGTCTGGCCGGTGCCCTGTGGTCGATGAGCACGATGGTTCGATCGGTAAATTCATTGAGGACGGAATCCCATCCATGGTGGTCTAGTCTCTTCCTTGATAAGACTAGCGGAGCTTTGGACGATGGCACATTTTTTATGGAATACCAGAGTTTGTCATTGTTCGGTAATGTTACAAAAGTCATAGTTACATTATACCATGGCAATGGGTGCTTTACGGCCGGGATGTGGCGCCAGCGCAGTGCAGCGCCACAAGGTAAAATTGGTAGTAGCTTTCTGGATCGGGTACAGAAAAATCAGTGTTCATGTCGCTGCCACTGCGAACACTGAGGCGTTGGTTAGTAGTGTGCGGCGTAATTAAGTGAGTGAATGTAAACGCATAGTTACCAGAGATTTGCTTTAGTTCTTCACTCTGATCGAGAGGGTCGGGGTAGTCGGTCATTACTAACGCGAAAAATCCTCCGTCTTTGCTCGCGAATAGGTAAAATATTGTGTCGGGGTAAAAGCGGAGTGAGCGCTGCTCAACTGACGAATGTATGATGCACTACTCAGAACTGGAAATGCTTCATTGATAATTTTTGGTAGTGTGATGACCGGGTGGTTGTTCATGATACAGATAATTATAGCAAGAAAAAGAGGGCAGTTTTATGACATGCCCGGGTCTCCCATATACTAGAAGATGGTTAAGTAGTCACGTAGGTCATTGCCATTTACAAGATCCCAGGCGTTGCTGACAATGACTTATCCACCTTCGCTACTTGGCAACCGCCAGTAAACGATATTCTCACCAAAGTGGACCTCCGGTGGCTTTTTAACGTGGCCGTGTCCAGGCCCGTCCGGCGTACCTGTTCCACCGTAGTAAAACATTAGTTGTGCTGGCAGAATATACAACTTTTGCGTCCTGGCCGTCGAACCAGCCGTATTCTTCCATGAGAACTCCTCTTCGAGTCGAGTGAGGGTGTTATCCTCACAAACGGCATGCGTGTCTGTGTGTACAGACTTAGCATGGACCTCGTGCGAATTGCACAAAAGGCTAATATATATATCAATAATAGACCATTAAGTCAAGTTGCGGGCTGAGTGCTGGGTGTTCTACGAAGTCATGTTTTTAGTACCTTTAGGAGTATATACTTACTAAAAATAATAAATTACATGCATCATAATTGAGCTAACTACACAACTTCGCTATACTGAAGATATGGTAACTGTGCAGTCACAGCCGCTCCTCTACGAGCACATTTGTGCCGACCCGATGAATGCTGATTTTGCGGCACGGGGTTGGCCGCCAGTTTACAGTCGCCTCGGCCAGCTCGCGCATCATCATTGTTGGCCGGGAGCGCCGGGCCGCATTGCTCAGGAGACTCACGTGCCGTGGAATGATGCCAGTGGCCGTCTCTTGCGGCGGTGGCTTGGCGTGAGCGATGAGCAGTTCTACAACCCCGATCTCTTTGCGCTCATCCCAATGGATTTTTACTATCCTGGCAAGGGTGCACGACGACTTACCGCCACGCAAAGAGTTTGCCAAGAAATGGCACCTCTGCGCCTTCGCGCCCAGATGCCAGCGGTGCGCTTGACGATTCTGGTCGGTGCCCTGTGCGCAGCACTACCTGCCGGCCAGGCAGGAAGGAATCTAACAGAAACGGTGGCGCATTTTGTGCACTATTTGCCAGAGTATTTTCCACTGGTGCACCCGTCGCCGCTGACTGCTCGCTGGCGAGCGCGTAACCCATGGTTTTGAGGCGGAGGTTGTGCCGGAGCTGCGGCAGAGGGTAGCTGGTATTATAACGCAGCAGGTAGCCAAGGAGCTGAGGGAATATGACAGTAACAATGCACGATACAACGATATATATTGCTAATACGCAGCCATACACAGGTTCGCACTACACTGCGTTTGTTTTGTATTGCGACAAGCAGGGTGTGGTATATAAAACAGCTTTTAGCCGCGGCAGCCTGCCGATTATCACAATGCAAACTGCTGGGGATACAGTGGCAGATCAGCAGTATCCCTACGTAGCTGCTGTGCGGGCCTATTGTGCTGGTGATTGCACTGCACTTGATGTAATTCCCCATCAGTCCCGCACTGCTGTGACGCTCGTTTCAACGGGCTGTCTGTCAGGCCACGAGTCGTATTCCATACGGCCAGGTACGTTCCTATAAAGAGCTAGCGGCAGCGGCTGGTTACCCTGGTGCGGCCCGCGCTGTTGGTACCGCCTGCAAAAATAACCCATTGCCACTGCTGGTGCCTTGCCACCGGGTTGTGCCAGCCACGGGCGGCATTGGTAATTATCTTTATGGCACCGCTGCGAAGGAGGCATTATTGGCTAGAAGGAGCCCTGTAGCATCAGGGTAGGGCGGTCTGTAGTAGCCGTTATGCGCTGATATATGGCATAATAGTATTTATGCAGGAGCATAGCCCGAGTATATACCAAAGATTGGCCGAAACTGACTTTCACCAGAAACTGCACGATGTAAATCCTGAGACAGACAGTATGATTGTTGGTGATGTCGGTGTTGATATATTTAACCATGCAGCCGATATAGACTGGCAGCGAGGGCAGGTTACGCTTGCACATGAGCATGAGTCTACGGTGAGCCATGAAGGCGAGCCCTGGCAAATGGATATTATGGCTACATCGCCAGATGCCGCTACATTAGCCGAGTATAAAGAAACCGCCAAAGAGCTACTGGGCGATGATGTGTCTGTGTCGGTAGTCGGTTTACATCGCTATGCACAAACGTGGCATGATTTGCTCGGACTTACGGGCGGCTATTACCAAGACGGTAAAGGTGGCGTGCAGTATAGAACGGGTATGATCAAGACGCTCATGCGCAGAAGAGAGTTTTGCACCGTGGCAGGGTGCAAGATAGCAGGGTGCCATTTTAGGAAAGGTGATGAACTTGCCTTCGCAGCTATCACTGCTGCAACTATCCGGTTTGTGTCTGCTGTACGGTCGCGTGATGCGGTGCAGTATGCGCAGCTACATAGCTTGCTCAAGAACGAAGAGCAAAAGGTGTAGTCCCAGATTCATATCAGGCTGTGGTAGAGTCGTTTGCTGGAGCATCAGCAAATTAGATCGTGCACGAAAGCGGCTGGGTATGGGTCGCGATTAAATCAGCCCTGCTTGGCGTGTTTGAGCACCACGAAAGTATTAGCTCACTCGTTCAGGGCGACTGGAACGGGCGGTGAGTGCCATGCACCAGTATCGCCATCAGCTGCACGAGAAGTATGCGAGATAATAAAGACGACCATAAGGAAAAAATAATACATGGATGAAATTTCACTGGCATTGCAGTAGGTATTGAGAGTATTTTATTGAGCGGGACGCGCGGCGTAATGAGCAGCTGGTAAAAAATAATTGGAGAGATAAGAAGGAAAGCTGCGTGGACCGTATAATTCATATGGTCGTTTGCTGCTGAGCATTAATAGGCATGTTGCCACTCGCCGCATTTACGCTATTTGGTGGTGTGCCACTCTGTTTGCAAAGCCAGTTGATCTTGGGGCGAGCTTGACGTTGCTTGTGTAGGGCTGCTATTAGTGCTTATTGCATGGTTTGGTATTCATAGAGCTAAGGTGTATCGCACCGGGTATTGCAATCATTGTAGGCAAAAGCAGAAGGCAGCCAGTAACATGCAGTAAACTAAACGCGTGAGAGATCAGCCAAATGGCTGATCTTGTTTTTATGTTGTAGCATAGTATTATCTTTTAAGAATACAAAAAGTATAGAATATAGGAGGTTTATATGGGAGCGGCTCCAGATCAGGTTAAATGTTTCCAAGAGTGTGCTGGTGGTGTTGATCCAGAGCAATACAGCCTGGACGCGCTGAAAGCGTGCATACCAATTTTCGAGACGCTTAAAGATGAGCAACGAGTAAAGATACTCGTGAAGCTTATTAAACACATGGCAGTATGTCGGTTGGCCAGTTAGTGGATGAGTCTGAGCTTTCACCGCCAGCAATATCACATCACTTAAAGATTTTATTGCAAGCAGAGCTTGTGTCATATAAAAAAGAAGGCACCAGGCGCATCTAGAGGCCAAAACTATCTGCTGCGATGCAGGCGCTGACAGCACTCACAAAAGTGATAGAAGAAGGCCAAGCGTATCTAGAAGGAAAGCAAGATGGGTAAGGGGATTGCACTGAATAGGATCGTATATTTTTGCCCACCCGTGGTGATTTGTGCTGCTTTGGCTGGCAATTGTCGGTGTAAGCGTTGGCGTGGGTATGAATATAAGCCGCCCAATGAGCGAGTCAATTACCATTCCTGGCACCCGGGGGCAGGTGGCCCTTGACCGCCTTAAAGGAGCTATTCCCAAATGCTGGTGCGGGTACTGGCTGGGTTGTGTTCGAGACTAGTGATGGCACTTCGGTTGAGAAGCATAAAGCTGCGATTACTGCTGCACTCGATACCGTTAAAAAGGTAGATGGTGTATCACAAGTAGTGAGCCCATTTGAATATCAAGATGCTATTACAAAGGATGGTACGATTGCCTATGCTCAGTGCAGCTGAAAGCAGCAAGCGGGGCAAATCGATAAGAAAGACACTTGAAGATATCACCCATGCTCAAAAAGATGGGCTAGAAATGCACACATGGCTGGTGATCTCATTAACAATCACACCGGGTGAAATTCTTGGTGTAGGTGAGGCTGTTGGTGTGCTGATTGCGCTCATGGTGTTGGTTATCACCTTTGGCTCTTTGGTGGCGGCTGGTTTGCCAATTGTAGTAGCGCTGATAGCAGTGGCTGCTAGTATGGGTGCGTTGCTGGCAGTTGGTCATTGGCTTGAGATTAGCTCGACATCACCAGTGATGGCAGTGATGCTCAGCCTGGCTGTTGGCGATTGATTATCTGCTCTTTATTGTTAGTAGTATCGTAGTTTGCGAATAAGCGGCGTGCCTGCGCGAGAAGCGATTGGTCGCGCTAATGGTACGGCTGGTAACGCGGTCGTGTTCGCAGCTGCAACGGTAGTGATTGCATTATCTGCACTCAGCGTTGTGGGTATTCCATTTATGACAATTATACAGGGACTAGCGGGCGCCGAGCACAGTGGCAGCTGCAGCGATTGCACGATTACACTACCGCCTGCACTGCTTGGGTATCGTCGGAGATAAAAGTATTTAGCAGGAAGACGCGCCATACAGTATAGCAGCTGAATCTGCCGGTGCGCGTACTCACGAAGCGCTCAGCTACTAACGCCAAAACCGTGAAGACCCGCCATAAATTCGGTGAGCGCTGGCAAATTTCGTTTGTGGCACATCCATGGCTGACGATTGTCGGTAGCGTTGCTATCGTAGCGGCAATCGCTTCGGCCAGTGGCACAGATTAAACTAGCATTCCAACGGATCAGTATGCTGCTCCAACTTCAAGCGAGCGCAAGGCCTATGATGCGATTAGCCGTGGGTTTTGGTGAAGATATACGCACCACTTGCTGTAGTAGTGGAACACCTGCAAAAGGTAAAATGACGAGACAAAGCAGGAAGTGCGTCAGCAGCTGCGACCACAATTTGATGCACGAGTAAAGGCTGAACAGCAAGGCAGAGAAGGCGTTTGCAGAAAAAGCAGCAGCAGCCGCCTCAACGCCAGAAGAAATGTAGCCTTGCAGCAGCAGCAATGCAGCAAGCGACTTGCCGAGGCTGAGGCTCAGTTTAACCAAGCAGTAGAGGCGATACGCTAAACTATATCGCCTTAACTAAATTGGTGAACGCTTACAGCAGCAACATGGTTCTATCGCAAAAGTAGTGCCTGCCGTGGCAGAATGATGATGCTACAGCAATGGTGTGTTGCAGGTCATCGAATTCATCACCAACTAGCCAGGAGACTAAAGACCTCATCCACTGGCTGCGTAGCAATGTGATGCTGTCGCTGCTGCAAACCAAGACGGTATCAGCCTGGCTGTAACGGGTTCAACAGCCATGGAAGCAGATATCAACCAGAAGCTAGCAGAAGCTTTGCCGGTATATTTGGTGGTAGTCGTGGGATTGTCACTCGTTATTCTCATGGTTGCGTTCCGCTCGATTCTGGTGCCACTAAAGGCAACACTTGGTTTCTTATTGTCTGTTGGTGCCATGTTTGGAGCTATCGTCATGGCTTTCCAATGGGGATGGTTTGAGTATCACCGACGCTCCAGCGCCGATTGTGAGCTTTATCCCTATCATCGGCATTGGTATATTATTCGGTTTGGCGATGGATTATGAATTTTTCCTCGTTTCGAATATGCACGAAGCGTATACGCATAGTAAGAAACCAAACCCTAAAGAGGCAGTTTGCCATGGGTTTGTTGCTGGTGCTAAGGTAGTGACGGCAGCAGCGGTGATTATGGTGGCGGTGTTCGCAGGATTTGTTACTAACCATACTACTACTATTCAGGCAATTGGCTTTGGCCTTGCCGTGGGTATTTTAGTGGACGCCTTTGTTGTGCGCATGACATTAGTGCCTGCAATTATGGCGGTCCTTGGCAAGAGTGCCTGGTGGCTACCAAAGTGGCTTGATAAGCTGTTGCCACGTGTCTCAATTGAAGGCGAAGAGGGGTAACCGCAGAAAAGATAGTAGTAAAACGAGCTACCCATATCCGGGTGGCTCGTTTTTGATAATAAAAGCCCTCGGTTATCCATACGGATATCTGAGGTGCACTCTACAAACAGTACCGAGGGCTAATTGTGTTATTACTCAGAGCTCTGGCATAAAGTAGCCAAACATTTTACTGTGCTCATATGACATGAGTGTAACCTGAGTAATATATCAGGCTCATTATGCTTTATGCTGCTAGTGTGTAGCCTTGTGCAAGGCTACATAGGAAGCTGGGCGCATAATGAGAACGTTATAGTATAGCGTGTGGTGCAGTAGCCAATGTGCTACACCATAGCACTCGCATGGTTACTCAAGTGGCTACCAGATTGTAGCTAACCAGGCATCAACCTGGGGCAATATCACCTCGACCGGTCTTGAGGCTATACAGCTGCTGCCATTACCACGAGGAGCTATTGCAATTATAGCAAATTCTGGCTTGCTACGCTATAGGTATTTGGCTAATTATTCGTGATACACCAAAAGATACAGGAGGAAATAAATATGAACAAGATTAGTACACACGGCGTAAGTGGCGCTGTAGACCGAATAGCAGCTACAATTGTACAGCATTTGTCTAAAGGAGAGCGAGTGCTATGGTTGGTGCCGGGCGGTTCAGCCATGAGTGTGGCAGTTACTGCACTTGATCGAGATAAAGGAAGCCGGGGTAGACCTCGAGCGACTATATGTTAGCCTTAACTGATGAGGCGCTATGGGGACCCAGACCATCCTGATGAGAATTGGCAGCTTCAGCAACAGGGCTTTTGTGCTGCCGCAGTCGGTGCAGCAATACCGCGTGATTAGGGGAAAAGATGTTGTAGCAACAGCGGCAGCGTATGCCGCGCAGTATTACCCAGTGGCCACAAGAATGTGATTATGCGATTGGTTTGATTGGCATGGGCGCCGACGGGCATACTGCTGGTGTACTGCCGGGCTCTCCTGCAGCGAGTGGTGATAAGCCAGTCGACTTTTATCAGGCCAATGAATATGAGTGCGGGTCACAATTACACCACAGACGATTGGTAAGCTGGATGAGATTGTGCTATAGTGCTTGTGGCGAAAAACATCCACAACTTGCCCGGCTACTGCGAGAGGATGTTCCCGTGAAGAGCAGCCAGTGCAAGCCATCAAGCAGGCTGGTAAGGCTACTATCTTTTTCAGACTGATGGGTCTCGCCTCGCCCTGAGGCAAGCGCAGCGAGGCTACTGTTAGTCATTTATCTTTACGCTGTTGCTTTTGACCAGCGTGTCGTCGCCAAAGCGCCGCATAGCGTCCATTTTTGTCGAGACAGTTCTTGGTGGGTGCCATCTTCTGCAATTTTGCCGTGATCTAGCACTGATGATGCGATCTAGCCCAGCAATGGTACTCAAGCGGTGCGCCACAACGATAGAGGTTCTGTGCTGCATAAGATCGTCCAGTGATTGATGAATAAGCGCCTCTGATTTTGAGTCTGGCGCGCTTGTCGCCTCATCTAGTACTAGAATTGGCGCATTTTCAGAATTGCACGCGCAATGGCGATTCGTTGTCGTTGCCCACCGCTTAGGTTTAACTCCGCGTTCACCGACAACTGTATCTAAGCCTTCAGGCAATTCCTGAACAGTCCCAGGCGTTAGCTTTTTGGTTGCATCAATAGATTTCCTCTGCGGTGGCCTCTGCTGGCATAGGCGATATTATCACGGACGCTGCGGTGGAAGAGTAGCGGCTCTTGCGGTACGTATGATATTTGTGAGCGCAAACTGGTTTTGGCTAACTGCTGAATATTTTGTCCGTCTATAGCAATAGCACCGCGTGATACATCATAGAAGCGAAGTAGTACTGAGTGGATGGTGGTTTTGCCACTACGCTGTAACCAACCAACCCGACTTTTTGTCCTGGCTGCACAGTGAAGGTGATATCTGTTAACACATCGCTAGCGCCATCTTGGTAGCGATAGGCAACATCACTAAACTGGATCGCACCATCTGTGACCGTAAGTTGTTTAGCGCTTGGCTTATCGGTTGCTACATCATTTGAAGGCATGAGCATTTCGGTCATTGGTTGAGCATCGAGGAACGACTGTTCGTAGCGCTTGACAATTTCACTAATCATATAGAGGTGTGACGAAATACGCTGCAAGTAGGCTAATACGAAGATTGCGCCCGCAACCGACAATCCTCCACTAACAGCAAATGACGCCACGATAGCGATAGCAATGATTTGCACGTGCCATTGCCCCACATGCGGATATTTGCCTCGATAACGCTGATGCCTGTTTCGTGGTTCCAGATCTTGCACAAATCGGTTCGTTAGTTTTTGTAGTTGCTGAGATTCATATCTCACCGGTGAATGTACGAACAACGAGGTTGTTTGTCATTGCGTCAGTGACGCGCCCATCATGGCACTGGTGACACGATTACGTTCCTGTTTGAGATTATTGGTGCAGCGCACACGCCAGTGCACCTGGAAGAACATTGCAGCTAATATAAACTGCCACGAGCAGTGCGACCTAAAGGTGAATAGAACAGCAAAGAACCGTTACGCCGCTCAAGACACTTAAGAGGCTGCCTGGCGTTCGACTTACTAAAAGGCTCTGTGAGTGGCTTCGCTTCGTACTGAAGTCAGCGTATCGCTTGTGATGGTACCAATTTTTCGGTTAGCAAAAAGCTGTGGTCTTTGTCGATTAGTTTTTCGAATGTTGACTGGAAAAGTTTTGGTCGAACGCACGCTTCATGCCACACAATCGTGCGGTAACCAATGAAGTTTAGTAGATTGCCGTGCAGCCAACGCCTGCTGCGATCCAAAGCATTTGGTGTAGCCCTGCAAGGTCACTATGCGCGAGGCGGGCAATAGCTTGTGATAGGGTATAGGGGCAAGAAGGTATCGGTCACCATGATGCCAAGAGGAATGGCTGTAAAGGCCACAAAGAAGGTTTATGTTTCGAAACCACCTCCCAGTAGAGCGCAGAGTCTGACGGTAGTACCCATAATATATCTCCTGATTTTAAGAATAGTATAAATAGTGTAGAAGACCGAGCGCAGAAAATGCGTAAAAGGTCCCTATATATCAGCGTTTGCTATAATAGCATATAATGAGTGCTTATTCATCAAACAATAAAGAAAGCCACGTAGTATTACTAACGTGGCATAGAGTATTTTGTAGGTAGTCGCGAGGGCACAAGCTACAACTGGGGATGTATTACGAGGTAGCTGCAACCGGGCACCACTGAGCCTCACAATTTCATGGCTCAGCTCGCATTGGGTAACTAGATTGCGAGAAAATGAAAGCAAAACAGATTTTTATCAAATCGGTGTGGATGGCTGGTTTTGTGTAGCGCCCTAGCTCAAGGCTATCTGCCGGAATCAACAATGGATAATTCTTCGCGTACTTCTCGCGAGGCTTGCGCAAATGATTCTGCCATCTTGCGCCTCCGGTGATGTCCATTTGCCAGTGCTACCAGAGTTGCGGACAATGCGGATGTGATTTTGTGGGGACAAGCGACGCGGGCTGCGGGTTGAGGGTTTCTCCATAATGGGAGCAACTAGTCGTAATAGGCTGCAAAGCGGTGAGTTAGCATGTTCAAGCACTAGCCGCGCAAAAGGGGCGTGCTGGCGAATTTCTGGTAATTGTTGACTAGTAGACATAACTTATTTAGTATAGCACGCCAGGCGCTAGCAGGTAGCTGACGTCTGTGCTGTTATTATGGGTGCGTAAAGGTTTTGTACAGCAGTTTTTACAAGATTTTATAAAAGCAAGCTCATCAAGAAGAAATTTACTGCAATGGGGAAGCAAAGACAGCACGTCGCAGTAGCAGGTATGATGATTTTGGTGGTATGTATCATTATGGCCGTCAGTGTATTTGCGGTGCGCGCAGCGCTATATAATCCAGTCCAACTAAAGATGTAATGAGTAGATAGTCTAGGCCCGGCAGATAATGCTGGGCTTTTTGATTAGTGTTCAAACAAGACATTTTGCTATGGGTAGTTATAGTGGTGATTGAGGTATGATATAAAACTATACACTCAGTTAATAGACTATTGAATAAACTATTCACCAAGTGTATAGTAGAAATATGAATGCACAATATATATTACTTGGGTTTTTAGCGCAGCATTCAGATTACGGCTATGAACTCAAGAAAAAATATGACAGTTATTTCGGGAAAGATAAGGCGATTCTACCTGGGCAGGTGTATGCTACATTGGCTCGATCAGCAGGACAATGAAAGTAATAGTGGAGCAGCCGGAAGGTCTGGTGGACCTGCTCGAACTCGATATGAGATCACGGATGTTGGTCGGCAGGAATTGCGGGAGTGGCTTGAGTCTCCAGAGGCGCCTTCGCCGCAGTTACAGGCTACGATGTATGTTAAAACAGTGTTAGCCTTACTCGAGCAGGGTGATGCTGCACCGTATTTAGATAATCAACGGATGGCACATCGAGCGAATGCGTATATTAACGCGACAGCGACAAGATAGTAACTTGTCTGATATGTTGCTTATAGACCATGCATTGTTTTCATTGAGGCTGACTTAAGGTGGATTGAATGATCCATTTCCCGATTAACAAAATTAAAAGAGGAGTTTATCTCATGAATAATCAATTAGTAGCGCCAGGAATGTTGTAAAACAATTTGGACAAACCAAGGCACTGCGTGGGGCATCACTCGATGTTGCTCCTGGGGAGATAGTAGCAATTATGGGGCCTAGTGGCTCAGGTAAATCTACGCTGCTGCATAGCCTTGCTGCCATTATTGGTATTGACAGTGGTGAAATTACATTAGCCGGGAAGAGAATTGATACGCTAAAAGACGATGCACGCAGCAAGCTCGCCGTACGCATTGGTTTTGTGGCTCAGTTTGGACAACTGGTGCCAGAATTGACGGTGCTTGATAATGTTGCCTTGCCGCTACTTCTGAACGGAGAAAAAACGAACTGCGGCGTATGGGCGAAGCTAAGCGGTGGATTAATAAAGTGGAATTAGGGTGACAAGGCTGACAATGTAGTTGGTGAATTATCTGGCGGGCAGATGCAGCGTATTGCGATTGCGCGTGCAATGGTAATTCAGCCAAAGATTCTTTTTGCTGATGAACCGACAGGTTCGCTTGATACGTTGAACTCGCAAAAGATTATGGAGCTGTTTGTTGCTATGGCAGAGAGAGCACGGTACGACCGTTATTATGGTGACGCATGAACCATCGATTGCAGCCTACGCAGATAGGGAAAGTGATCGTGCGTGATGGTGCGGTAACTGCCGCAGCTCAGCATGCTCCAGGGAGGATGTAGCGATGAGCGTTAGTTTTCTATTATTGCGAAAGTCAGGGCGTGAATCTTTTGTGCGCCTCGGCGATTACTGGAGCGGTAGCGCTGGGGTACACTAATTTGTATTTTATGGCAGGTGTTGACGGTTAGTAGGTAGGGCAGTCGAGAGCTTGTTATCAACAACACTAGTTTCCAGGCGATGATGCAATCTGGTCAAAAATAACTCGGCACAAGAAGGGGCAACGCCGTTGTTAGTTGCAGTTGGCCAGGACAACCCTAACCGATATCGTGAAGATAATATTACCGTACATTCATTACATGCAGAGCCAGGTTCTCCAGAGTTTAAAAAGCTGGCTACGAAGCCTGGTGAGTACTATCTTTCGAGCGACTAGCCGATATCAACAGCAACATCCTGAGGGAGCATATTGGACAACGGTATGGTACAAATATTTGGGTGAGCGCGGATGAGTACGGGTGCCCTGATATGCTAATGGTAGTTCGTGGTGCTAGTCAGCAGGAAGTAGAACAAGCACAACAAATGGGGAGGCCGTTTGCGCCAATCTACAAGACCGATTCGAGCGGACGGGTTGGTATTGCGATAGACCCAGTACTATGTTTCTCACGGCAGTGGGTCTACGATATTACTTGTCCAATCGTAAACTTTTTGTGGCAGTGGCCTCTCAGCTTGCTAGTGTACAGCGTGAAAAACGATATGCAAGCGATCGCGGCCGTATCCCATAAAGGCGCAGGTAAATAAGATATTGCTAGTCGGAATCTCTCGTAGCGGCAGCAGCTGGTATTATAGTGGGAGTTATGTATTTAACCTTGCACAATTCCCACCTAATTAACTTCACTGTGGTGGTCTTCATTTTTGGCCAGCAGACTTTGCGCTATCTTGGGTGCAGTATACACTTATCATTGTACTTACACTTGGGCTTATCTCTTGGGTAAGTTGGCGTCATGCGTCGAGCTCAAGTCTCACCATTAGGTGTTGCAAATACACAGGCTAAAAGCAAAACCGTTACGTGCATGGCGAGTAGCGCCGCTGCTGGTTGGTGTTGGTGCTGTAGCGTGGGTGTCATCGCCAATCGGTCGTGAACGTTCAAATCGGAGTGCCGGTAACGTCAATCAGCAAAATAATGGTATCGCTAATTCTAATGGCTGCTGTTCTTTATCATGTTTGGCCTTATGTTGGCAGGTGGTTGGTTAACGAATGAAGATAGCTAGCTTGGCCGCATCGAGGCACGCCGTCCCGCAACCCTGATTGCTGGTAAACGGTGTCAATGCATTCTCGAGCAGTGTTCCGCGAGTGTTGGTGGTGTTGTGCTGGCGCTGTTCGCAGGTAGCTTCTATCTATCATCAGTGAGTGGTATTGAAGAACTTACAAAACAATCCATGCAGGACAATGGGTATGCCAAACTCGAAGGAGACGGCTAGTGTCATTGGTGGAAAGCATAGTCGCCAGATGAGCTAAGGAAGGCTATAGCAGCAGTCATAGCGTGGTAAGTAGTACCCCGATTACTGCATTAGCTAAAAGGTGGACACATGATGGACTGTACTGCGCTGGAAGTTTACACAGAACACCGCTGTCCGGATGGGACTAACGGGGCACATCAGGTAGTTGTTGACTTTGACAAGTCTGCCAACGAGCCGGTACGACTAGCTGATATATCGGAAATTGATGTGAGGTGCAACTCATGAACTATCTTGTATCATTGCGACAAGTTGAAGATATTGATAAGCTACGTAGCCTCGTCTTCCAGTATGTGGGTGCAATTAGGCCGTTTTGGGTAGTTAGCGGTCAATATACAAAATCTCCGCACATTAATCCGCTAATTATCAACTTTGCTCAACTTGCATATGTTGCCATGATAGTAACATTGCTTGTTGCGGTGGCTAGCCTGGTGGTTGCTACTATAGGTGGACTACTTGAACGACGTCGATCGCTATTTACATGCGGTTAAGCGGTATGTCTGTTGGAAGTTTGCAGCGTTTAGTATTGATTGAGTCGTTAGTGCCGCTGTTCGTTGTTTCGATTATCGCGTGTTGCATGGGAGTTTTGGTCTGGGTCGGTGTTTGTGTCATTGCTTAGTAGTTCGCTACATCAATCATCACCATTACGTATATAGCGATTGTGGCGGGTGGCCTTGCGGCAGCTGTCATTGGGGTATGCTGTGCCACTGTTGACTTACATCACCAGAAGCTAATCAGACTGAGTAGGGCGTGATATAGTAAAAGTAATTACAAAAATAGCCCATTCTTGGGGCTATTTAGTTTGTCATCAGTGTGGCTTATGTATAAAGAGTGGTTCTAGAGTAGAGTGCTTTTACACATCAATGGGTTTGAGATGCATTAAGGCGCTGGTAGGTGCAGCCATACTTCTTGGGCAACTAGACTCGTGCAGCCTGTCCACGAGGTCTTGCTAGTTTTTGTTTTGCAATGGCATCGTGGATTGGAAAGGCTAACTTGGCTTTGTGGCGCGCGAAGTCTAATGATTCGGCAACTTTCATCCACGGGCGGTGACGGGCAGTGCTAGGGTTACAACGGCTTACCGCACAGCGAAAGAATCTCCTGGGTGGTGAAACGTTCATTACAAAGCACACCTGGGTTCTGTGCGCAGAGCATACTTTTGTCGATATGTGCATGCTCGCCGCCAAAGAACTCTAGCGTAAATGGGCCAACCTGTGCGATGTCCCGCGGCAACAGAATGAGTCCATTGTTTGCCACGTCGCGCGGGCCGTAGGAGCACTGCTTCGGAAAAACTTGCTGCAACGCTGCTGTAGCAGCTCGGGGCTGTTATGGTCTGGATGGTTATGGGTGATGACGATTGCAACAACATCTTTTGGCAGCACAAAATCACTCAGTCCACACGCCTGGGTCGATCACGAGGCTCTGGTTATTTACGGTTAATACTGGTACATGCGTGCTGGTATTTTGTTAGTATCATATTGTTTATTATAACAAAAAGTATATACTTTAGATAGCTACGCAGCACGGCTTACACTTCTTGCTCGTGTCTTTACTTTTCCATGCTTCGTGAGCCTGCAACTGGGGCACTTCGATAATCTGTTCCCGATTTTCGCATGACACCCCACGGAGCATTTTCATCTTCGCTCAGGATGCGAATTGCGCAACTTTAGCACCCAAGTACTTTTCGGTATATTTTGCCAGCTCTTGTTCGTCGCTTGGTGTGGGGCCGCTATGGGCGATGCTGTCAAATAGTGCCTCTAGCTCGTCCCAGTTGATGTGTCGATGGCTAATGTGCGCTTCTTCACTCAGGCGTGCCATTGCAAAACAGATCGAATCGAGCGACTCGGCAGTACTTTGTTTGTCGACCGCTTCGTTGTATAGTCGATTACCGCGGGCGATGATGAGCAGGTAGGAAGCAGGGATTTCATGGGTCAAAACAGTAGTATCGGATTTAGCTAGTACAATATATTAATAGACAGAAAGTCAAATCGTTGGTTTGGGGTGGATGGTCAACAAATAATAAAGGTAATAGATGCTATACTTTAGAGATATGACCCATCAGGAGTTTCAAGATTACGTGCGCAGCCAGGGGCAGGCGATTATATCGGCTATGCTGTGGCGTGAGCAGCCCACGTTTTATAATGTGCTCGTGAGTGAGCTGATGTTGCAGCAGACACAGGTATGCGGGTGCACGTAAAGTTTACTGAATTTATGGAGCGGTTTCTAATATGGAGACGCACGGCAGCTGACTTACCGGAGTACTGCAGGCTTGGCGAGGCTGGGCTATAATCGCCAGCGCACTATTTTGCATCCGGCTGCACAACACACAGCAAGGGAGCTAAAGACGAAGACTGAGGCTGATTTGCTAGCGTTGCCTGGAGTCGGGCCAGGCACGACGGGTGCTATCATGAACTATGTCACGGTAGCTGACGCCGTTTGATTGAGACTAATATTCGTACGGTATTTTAACCACTCGACGCAGTGGCGTGACGGACCGAGCTATTGCCGGTGGTTGCTGAAACAATGGATAAAGGTGATCCGCGAGGTTGGTTTTGGGCACCTAATGGATTATGCGCACGGAGCTGAAGGCGCAAGGCAAAGGTAGCTACAGACAAGCCGACACTATGCAAAGCAGTCGCGATTTTCTGGCAGTCTTCGCCAGATGCGCGGGGAGATTGTTCGCCGGGTGGCCGCCGGTCAGGCGGGTGAATCGTACGTGAGTTACGCACGGACGAACGATTTATAACTGCACGAGATGGATTATTGGAGGATGGATTGCTGCCGCATGGTATGCTAGAAAGATAATTGGTAACAGAAAAGGTATCAGCATGAGTTTGTTGTGTAGCACACTATCGGTGGTTTGGCAGGATGGTTGGCATCGAAAGTAATTAAACGCAAGGGTTCTGGCGTTGTAACTAATATTGTATGGGTGTTATCGGTGCCTTTCCTGGCGGCTGGGTTGTAGCCCTAATGGGCGGCAACGCCAATGTTCTCACTGGCTTTTAATGTCTCAAACTTCTTAACCGCCTTCTTGGCGCATGTTACTACCTGCTTTTACTAAAAGGCTATTCGAAAATAACAAGTACCTAAAAGTTTTTCAAACAAAAGCTACCCGGTTATCTGTTAGCCGGGTAGTTTTGTCTAGGGCTTGAAAACCCTCTTTGTTATTGTTTTGTGAACACAGCGGTGCCGTCTTTAGCAGTGACATCGACAGTGTTGCCGTCGTGTACGCGACCATCGATGAGCTCGAGCGCTAGGGCGGATCAAGGATGCGATTTTTGTATTAACCGCTGGCGGCCCGAGCACCAAAAGAGCTGGGTCATATGCTCATCCTCAGCTAGCATGTCGCGGGTGCTCTTGTCAAACCGTAGCGTGATATCGCGGCTGTCTTTGATTTGACGAGCTACTCGTGATAGCTGTACATCCACGATATGTGCACTGTTTCTTTATGGATACGATCAAAAATCACAATGTCATCGATGCGGTTCCAGGAACTCTGGGCGGAAGTGACGGCGCAGCACCTCGAGCATCTCAACTTCTAGCTTGGCGAAGCTCTGCTCGCTGCTGGTCGTGATCCGCGATTTTTTGCGAGCCAACATTACTGGTCATGATGATGATGGTGTTACTAAAGTCGATCGTCCGGCCTTGGCCATCAGTCAGGCGGCCGTCGTCCAGCACCTGGAGGAGCACGTTAAAGACGTCGGGGTGGGCCTTCTCGATTTCGTCAAACACACCACGCTGTCAGGGGGCGGCGCACCGCTCGGTCAGTTGCCCACCTTGGTCGTAGCCCGCGTAGCCTGGCGGCGAGCCAATCAGCCGCGCACCACAGCGTCGCCGCTCCATGTATTCACTCATATCGATGCGGATCATGGCGTGCTCGTCGTCGAATAATTCGCGACACAGGCTGCGGGCTACCTCTGTTTTGCCAACTCCAGTGGGGCCGAGGAAGAGGAAGGGCCGATTGGCCGGTTGGGTATCACTGAGCCAACGCGCGAGCGGCGAATGGCGCTGGCTACGGCAGCCACAGCGCGGTCTTGGCCGATGACTTGGCGGCTGATTGAGTCTTCAAGCTTGGTTAATTTACTCGATTCACTTTCCATCAGCCGCTCGACAGGGATACCCGTCCAGCGCTGCCACCACCAGCAATGTCATCAGGCGTGACTTCTTCGCGCAATGCGGTCGGCCGGTGGGATGAGCCGCTAGTTCCTGGCGGGCGGTGCTCAGCTTCTTCTCCAGCTCTGGCATATCGCCGTATTTGATACGGCTGGCGGTTGTCAGATCGGCATCGCGCTCGGCGATTTCTCAGTTGTGAGCGCAGACTATCCATTTTTTCGGCAGCGGTGTTGACGGTCTGGAGGATGTCCTTTTCGTGCTGCCATTTGCTGTCGATGACATCAGCTTTGGCTCGAGGTCAGCGATCTGCTGCTTGATTTCGCTTTGCGGGCCTTGGCGTGCTCGGATTTGTCTTTTCAGCGCGCCTCTTCAATCTCTCAGCTGTAAGCGGCGGTTATTGAGCCGATCAGACTAATCGGCACGCTCTCCGCTGCATCTTGAGAGCGCTGGTTGCTCATCTAAGAGATCAACCGCCTTATCGGGCAAAAAAGCGATCAGGTAAGTAGCGAGTAGAGAGTCGCGCCGCTGCTACGATCGCATCATCGGCAATCTTGACGCCGTGGTGGACTTCGTACTTTTCCTTCAGGCCACGCAAGATCGCGATGGTGTCGTCAAAGCTTGGCTCGCCAACATAAACTGGCTGAAAGCGCCGCTCTAGGGGCTGCGTCCTCTCGACATACTGGCGGTACTCGGCCAGCGTGGTGGCACCAATCATATGGAGCTTGCCGCGGGCCAGGGCAGGTTTGAGCATATTGCCGGCATCCATACTGCCTTCGCCTTTGCCAGCGCCGACCATAGTGTGAATTTCATCGACGAAGAGAATGATCTCGCCAGCAGCTTCTTCGACCTCTTTTAACACACCCTTGAGGCGCTCTTCAAACTGGCCGCGAAGCTGGCGCCGGCCAGTAAAGCTCGAAATCTCCAGGCTAATCAGCCGCTTGTCTTTCAGCGAGGCCGGTACGTTGCCCTTAACAATGCGCTGCGCCAGCGCCTCGACAATGGCGGTTTTGCCCACACCCGGCTCGCCGATCAGCACCGGGTTATTCTTGGTGCGCCGGCTGAGGATCTGCGTGGTGCGGCGAATCTCTTCATCCCGGCCAATCACCGGGTCGAGCTTGCCCTCGCGCGCCAGAGCGGTGAGGTCGGTGCCCAGAACTGCTCTAGTGGTTTTTAGTATCTTGTTGGTTTCATATTTGGTTGCATATGTCGTCATCTCCTTTCTTTCAACACGTACATAGTGCAAGTAATTAAACATTCAATAATCAATAGCTACAAATAATTTTTAAAAGTAGTCTACTACTAGTATAGTAAATTAGCACTCTCATGGCAAGAGTGCTAATTTTTTAGCAGCCAGTAAAGGACCTGCAGGAATAGTTGCGCAGCAAGGCGAGGGGCAGTATACTGGAAGCATTATGATATGGGGATAAAACAACAATGGCGCCGCCACTGGTCTTGAGTGGCTAGGGCTTGCAGTATTTACTGGAATTATTGGCTGGATGCTGCATGACATATTGCAGCGCGATACCGCGCTTGTGCGCCGCGAAGAAGTTCTTGTAATGGGGACTAATGCTGGATTTAGGCCGTTTGAGTATAGAAGTGGCGATGAGGTAGTAGGGATTTGATGTTGATCTTGCAAAAGAAATTGCTGCATCGCTGGGCAAGAAGCTAAAAATTGAAGATATGTCTTTTGATGGCTTGCTGCCGGCGCTGGAGTCTGGACAAATAGATATGGCCGTTGCAGGTATGAGTGCAACGCCAGAACGGGCTAAAAACGCGTTGTTTTCGGAGGCATATTATACGGCTGCACAACGTGTCATTGTGAAAAAGAACGGCCCGGTGCATAACCGGTTCCAGCTAGAGGGTCGCAAGCTTGGCGTTCAATTGGGGACTAGGGTGATACGCTGGCTACAAAAATAGCAGGGGCTAAGGTGTCGCAATTTCCAACTGCGCCAAGCGTGTTAACAGAACTGTCGTCTGGTGGCGTTGACGCTGTTATTTTTGGATGATGCGCCAGCAAAGCAGTATATTCGTAGCTTTCCTGAGCTTGTGATGCTGCCGGGAGATTGTAAGTAAAGAGGCCTATGCTATCGCAGTAAAAGCGAGGCAACCAGCCGCTGGTTGATAGTATCAATGCAACGATAAAAAGCGATGAAGCAGGACGGACGCTACCAGACGCTGATAGACAAGCACTTTCAGTAGAACGTAACAGATGAGCAAGTAGATAAGGGGAGTATGAATTTTTGGGAGGTAATTTTTGGAGACGGGCGCTGGCGGTTTTTGTGGCACGGGCTTGAAGTTACGTTGGTGATAACGACATTATCATTGATTCTTGGTGTGATGATTGGACTAATTGTCGCTAGTATGCGCACGTCGACGATAATGCCACTGCGGCGAGTGAGCTGGCTGCCGGTGCGGCTTTAGGAAATGGTAATCAGCCAGGCTTCTGGGAGCAACTATACGTGGATATTATTAGGCACGCCTTTGCTCGTGCAGCTGCTCATTACGTACTACGTTGTATTTGGCTCGTATGCGTTTATGCCGAAAGCTATTTGTTGCGGCAATTGCCTTTTGGCATTAATAGCGCGCCTATATTGCTGAGATTATCCATAGCGGTATTGAAGGAGTTGATCGTGGACAAATGGAGCAGCTCGATCGTTAGGGTTTAGCAGGTTTCAGGCGATGCGGCTAGTAATTATGCCGCAGGCATTGCGGATGTCACTGCCTCGCTGATTAACGAATTTATCGCCCTGCTTAAAGAAACGTCTGTCGTGGGGTGGATCGGGCTTAATGATATTATGCGCGGCGCAGATAATATTCGGTTTCAAACGGCGACTGCGTTTCAGTCATTAGTTGCAGCGGCAGTATTATATTTAGTATTGACGACGCTGATTCACCGGTGTGGCATCGCGCGTTGAAAGGAGGCTTGATCGTGATTGAGATAACAGGGTTAACCAAAAACATTTGCCGACCATCAGGTGCTGAAGGCATCACCTTATCGGTGAGGCGAGGGGCGAAGTGCGTGGCGGTAGTTGGGTCGAGTGGTTCGGGCAAGTCGACATTGCTGCGCTGCTTAACGTTGTTAGAACAGCCCACTAGCGGACGAATTGTGCTTGATGGCATAGAAGTGACAAATTCTAATACTACCTTAAATCGGCTGCGTCAGCGAGTGGGTATGAGTATTTCAGTCATTTAATTTGTTTCCGCATATGAGCGTGTTGATAATATCGTGTTAGCACCAAAAACTACGCCATTTGCCAGATATTGAGGCGCGGCAGCAGCGCCTGTTGCCACTGGAGCAGGTGGGGCTGCGGGACAAGGCCGATGCACGGCCAAAGCCAGCTCTCTGGAGGCAGAAGCAGCGCTAGCTATTGCGCGAGCGCTTGCTATGGAGCCCACGATTATGCTGATTTGATGAGCCAACTCTGCACTTGATCCAGAGATGATCGGCGAGGTACTTGATGTGATTCGCGGTGTGGCGGCGCAGGGTATGACGATGATGATTGTCACGCATGAGATGAAATTTGCCCGAGATGTGGCTGTCGGATGATTTTTGGATCAGGGGTAATTATTGAGGACGGCACACCAGAGCAAGTGATGGACCATCCAAGTACAGAGCGGGCGCGGAGATTTTTGAAAGGCCCTAGGCTAGGTATAGTAGGGTGGCCTGCTGGTTCTATAAAAACACGTGAGGTACGATATACTATGAGATGAATCGCCAGGCTCGCCCAAAAACTTCATGACTTCACCGCGTTACCAGTGTGTATCTGCATCAAAGATGCGAGTGGTGAGGTTATTTATGTTGAGCAAGGCTGCAGTTCTGAGAAACCGGGTGCGTCAATACTTCCAGGTGTCACGGCTGCGCGATGCTAAAACAGATGCATTGGTGGCGGATATTACTGAGCACCGATTGGATCAGAGAGAAAGCGAAGTAGATGCTCTATTTTTAGAGAGCGAGTTAATTAAGCGATACAAAGCCGCGCTGGAATATTTTTACTGCGTGACGATACAGCTTCAAGTTATGTGCGAATTGATATGAAAAACGAGTGGCCAACGGTGACGTATACGCGTACTCCGGCAGATGATGGCGCTGAATATATTGGCCCATTTTATGCAGCAAGCGCTTTGCGAGACAGCTGGGCGCGTGCTGCGGCGAGTATATCCATACTAACGAAGCAGCGTCGCCCAGGAGACTCTGACTAGAGAGGAGACTGAGGGCTTTCACCAAAGCGTAGTTTAGGGTCGGCAGCGTATAGCGCGATTTACGAAATCTGATGCGCGCTATATCCGAGGGCAGCGGCCACGACTTGTGCAGAAATGACCGAGAAATGGAAACAGCTTGCCGCTGATCAGCAGTTTGAGCAGGCTGCGATTGTGCGTAATAAGCTACGGGCGCTTGATGAGCTGCAGCGCCGGGGTCATGTTTGGTGATAAAGAGTTTTTAGCTATTAGCAGTGACCAAGCTTTGGTGGACATCGCTGAGCTGCTTGGACTTCCTGGGCCGCCCAGGCGTGATTGAGGTACGATATCACATGGTGAGGGCACAAATGCTGGTTGCATAGGGTGGTGTTTACTAATGGTGTCCGTAATCGCGAGTGAGTACCGCAAGTTTAAGACCAAAAAGAGCATAATAACGATAATATGCACGAGACAATCTCGCGGCGCTTAACACAAAAATACTAACGCCTGGGGCACCCCTGATTTAATGCTGATAGATGGCGGCAAGGGGCAGTTAGATGCTGCTCTACGGGCGCGAGACAAAGCAGAGCGGCTACGCAGCAGCGAGTTACAGGGGTATTCCGTTTATTGGAATTGCAAAGCAGGAAGAGCAAATTGTGATTGCACTGACCGCTCTCAGGTACAATTAAATAAACAGAAACTCAGCACATGGGTGGCTGTGAGACGGTTACCCATGATTTTACGCTCGTTAATTTGCCGCACAGACGCATCTTATTAAGCTACTGCAGCGTATACGTGATGAATCACATCGGTTTTGCGGTTAGTTATCACACGGTGCTTAAGCGCCAGCGAGCCACACAGGGCGCACTGGAAGAGATTCCGGGTATCGGCCCAGAGTTGCCAGGAGCTGCTCCTGGGAGATTTTGGCTCGGTACGCGGCGTTCGGCGGGCAAGTCTGGAAGACTTAATAGCAGCAGTTGGAGCAAAGCGGGCAGCGCTCGTGCGGCAACATTTACCACCGCTATAACGTTTATAGAGAGCTGATCTAAAGAAAAGGATACATTAATTTTGATGGACAATATAACCAAAACACCAGCCCACGACAGCCGCAGCAGCCATGCATCGTGAGCAGCAGCAGCGCTTGTGCGAAAGCGATTTCGGGCGATGGCCTCATTGTGCTATCAGGCTATCCGAAAATGCAGTTGCAGCACGATATGGCACGCACCATTTTGGCAGGAGGCTAATTTCTTATAGCTAACGGGGTCGCTTACCCCTGGCTGGGCGGTGCTTATTGATGTTGCTACTGCTACCACCGTGCTTGTGCGGCCTGATCTAACAGAAGTGGAGCAGCTGTTTGAGGCTCACTGAGCGACGGGGAAGCAATGCATAGTAGTGGAGCCTACAGAGGTAATCTCAAGAGTTGAGCTGCGGGCGCGGGTTAATGCTGCGCGGGCGAAAGGCCAGACACTTTATGCACTCAAGCCAGAGACCGCTCACTGAGCTTGGTATGCGAGCCTAATCGGCTCATCGCCAGTTACTCGATGAGTTGCAACTTTAGTGATGGCGACTACTACGATATAACACCAGTCTTGGCGAAAGTACGAGCTTGTCAAAACGCAGGCTGAGCTAGAGCGCATTACGCGTGCTATTGCAGTAAGCTGTGATAGCTTTTAATGTAATCAGTGGCGCTATTGCTCGGTATACGAGCGAGGCGATTGCCGCCGATATGACACGTGATTTTATCCGCGCAGGTGGTCGTCGTCCGCATATGCGATCCAATCGTGGCTGGCGGCGTCCATGCTACAGTGACCTGCACTACGATAGGCCAATGACGGAGACTCTACGTAAAGATCAGGCGGTGCTTATTGATGTTGGTGCCCATATAGATGGTTACAATGCAGATATACACAACGTTCTATAATGACGCTGCAGTGACAGCAATGTCCGTGCTGCGATTCAGCGTGTTACTGAAGCACAGCGCCACATGATTAGTTTTATTCAGCCCGGTGGGTCTATTCGAGAATTTTTCCAGCGAGGTGGACGATGGTATGATGCAGGGTGTTAGTAGACCTTGGTTGGCTTCGCTCGGGCCAGAAGACCAGCTATCTCGTTATTTCCCGCACGCGATTGGTCACGGGTTGGGGAGCGGATGTGCACGAGTGGTTTTGGCGGCTACGACACCTTCCAGCCAGGTATGGTGCTCACTGTAGAGCCGGGTATATACGATGCGGTCCGTGAGATTGGCGTCAGGATCGAGGGACGATATTTTGGTGACAGATCGGGGCACAGAGAACCTGTCGATAGCGGCCGAGCTCGGCAGCTAGCAGGACTTATCACCAGCCATGCCACTTAGCGGCAAAATATGATATACTAGACATATATGGCTGATGGAATTTTTGGCATTTATTTTACGTTGGTTGCTTAATTCATTTGGAATTTGGCTTTCGGTGAAATTATTTGGAACTGGACTATCTCAGGAGCCGCTGTCTACGATGAGCGCATTTATTGTAGCAGGGCTTGTGTTCTCGATTGTTAACGCTATGGTGCGCCCAATCGTCCTAATCTTGTCACTGCCAGCTTTACTGATAACGATGGGCTTATTTATCATAGTTATCAATGGATTTATGGTGTGGCTAGCACTAGCAATTACCCTGGCATCGGTATGACGTTTGTCGCACGCAATAATAACCGGAATCGTGCTAAGTGTGGTAAACTGGGTAGTATCAGGTATGCTGCAGGTAGATTATTTACGGCGTAAGGCATAAAAAGGAGATAGAGTAATAGTTATGTTAGCGACAATTTTACCTTATATTACAATTGGCTCCAGCTGTTTTGATGATCGCAGCGGTTCTTTTGCAGCAGCGCGGTGCTGGTTTGGGCGCTGGTTTTGGTAGCACAGGTGAGTTTTATACGACTCGTCGTGGGTTTGATAAAAACCTAGTTTGACTCAACAATTGTGCTTGCTGTCATTTTTGTAGCCTCTATTATTGTCACGTTGTTCTTATAAAGTAGCGAGTAAGGGCCATGCTTCATGCCCAAAAAGGCGGTTATAAAGCCGAGAAAAAGTCAAACCACCCGGAAGAGCCGTAGCAAGTCGGTTGGTCAGCAGCTACAGACTGTTGAACAGGCAACGGTTTCTCATGCTCGGCGTTTTTGGTTGAGGCGTTGGGCGTGTTCGTTTTGCACGGCGCCCTATTCTTTTGTGGATCACCGGGGTCCTTGTAATTATTGGCTTGGTTATAGGTCCAGCAGGTTGTTAGTGGTAGCGCCTATAAGACAACGGTATCAGCTGCTGGCGGTGTATTCGCCGAAGGTGCCCTCGGGCCGATCGAGACGTTAAACCCGCTCTATGCTCGTAGCTGTGCAGAAGAATCTGCTGCTCGATTGCTCTTTTCTCGACTATTCACTGATGACGAATCTGGCATGCTAAAGGGTGATCTGGCTGTAAAGCAAGAGCGCCTTGATGACGAAAAGCGGTATCGAATTACGCTGCGTGATGATGTTTTTGGGTGATGGCCACAAACTCACGGTCGATGATGTACTATTTACTATCTCGCTTATGAAAAATCCAGCGACACGCATTCCTGAGGGTGGATGGAGTGACGTAACTGTGACAAAGGTAGATGATAAAACTATTGATTTTACCTTGCCTCAGCCATATGCGCCATTCCAGCATGCATTAACATTCCCTGTGGTGCCAGAACATGTGCTGAAAGATATACCTGCATCGCGACTACGTGAGGCCGATTTTTCGGCTAACCCAGTAACTTCTGGTCCGTTTAATCTACGTTTTTTGCAGGTTACGAGTGCTAGCGATGGACGTGCCAGCGTCTTTATGAATGCCAACAAGAATTATTACGGCGGTACACCACTGCTTAAGCAGTTTAGGCTTAGCAGCTATCGCACACGTGCAGAGATTGCTCAGGCTATGAAAAAGCAGGAGATTAATGCTAGCGGAGACCTATCGCCAAATGAGATTGATCAGCTGAAAAAGACCGGACAGTTTGATGCGCAGAGCTACACGATTCAAAATGGTGTGTATGCGCTATTTAACACTGAAAGCTCGGTACTAAAGAGGCAAAAAGTGCGCCAGGCGCTGCAGGCGGGTACTAATATGAAAGACATTTTTGAAAGTGGCTGGTGAGTCGCATAAGCCATTACATTTGCCGTTTATTCCGCGTGAATATGCCGACCAATATCCAGAAGCTCCAAAAGCTAGATATTGAGAAGGCAGATAAGCTATTAACCGAAAGCTGGCTGGAGGCGTGATGGTGATGGAGTTCGCAGCAAGGACGGCGAGCCGCTTGAGCTGAAGATGGTTGTGCGAAAAGGCGGTGGGCTTTGAGTCTACTGCTGGGGAGTTACAACGGCAGTGGCAGCAGCTAGGGCTGAAGGTTGATATTAATGTCGTGGGGGAAGACGGTGCTACTGATGCCTTCCAGACAGTATTACAGCCACGTAATTTTGATGTGCTGGTGTATGAATTAGCCTTTAACGGTGATATGGATCCGTATGCGTATTGGCACTCATCACAAGTTGGAACAAGTGGACTTAATTTCTCGAATTACAAAAATAGCTTGGTTGATGCGGCTCTATCAAGTGCCCGCGGAAAAATATGATACGCGTGGTCGCGTTTCAAAAATATGTAACGCTAGCACGTAAATGGCTTGATGATGCACCTGCACTCGGGCTGTATCAGTCGGAGTATAATTACACTACCGCCAAAGGCAACCACGCGCTTAGTAAGGATGTTCAACATGTGCAGCCAACGAGCCGATACGCCAACATATTCTACTGGGCAGTGCGAGAGCGCGAGGTTTACAAGACACCGTAACTTGTGCTATGGTACTCCGTATGCCGGTGGCGGAATTGGTAGACGCGCCCTAGCGAGGGGCTAGTGACCGCTGGGTCGTGGAAGTTCGAGTCTTCTTCGGTGCACCACAATCGCCAGTAGTAATACACACCACTTGCGGCAGCCTGCCCAGAGTGGTGTATTTGATGTAGAGATATGCAAAGACTATGATAATGAGCAGCCAAGGAGACAGAGACAGGACATGACGAGGAATCAAAAGCAGCAGGTATCATTCAGGCTAAGCGATAGGTATGGGATTGGTAATCTTGAAACGCCGAATTGGCCTCGTGCTACAGAATTTATTCATAATCTTGGTGACTACTATGTGTTAGCAACGCACAGATACTATTGGCACCTGCAGTGGATGGAGCGCCAGGTAGCGGTTTGGCGGCAGTTCCCAAATGGTGCCGGTGGCGCGCTATTGTATGCGATAGCTGATTATTTGGCAAGTGATGACGAGCGGACTGCTCACGAAACAATTGCGCGGAGTATATCATCTGCTTATCGGTCGGGCGGTTCGCTACGTGTTCATCGAGATACGCACGCACAGGGCCGGGAGGCCGGTTGTGCTGCAGCAGATAAAATCGGGTTAGTGTTTGATATTATTGCTAAACGCAGTAAAGATGTGCAGGTCTTATAGGTAAGCTTCAAAGGGTTAGGTGGCTACGTGATAGACGAGCAGGCTCACCAGCAGATTGTTGCGCGGGCTCAATCTGGCGTAGCCCTATTGCAGGCAGGTGGTGACCAGTTGGTGACATATGCTGGTGATTGCCTAGCATCCTGTGGCTCTTCTGGTAGTCATACTGATATATTGCAGGGCAGCCACTGTGAAGCTGCTGCTATAATGAACCGGCGCCACGGTACAACACTAAACCGCAATGCTTTAGCGCAAGATTGACGTGGCAGGCAAGCAATACCAGGCATTCAATATAGACGTCTGGTCGTTCAGGCCTTCGGCCCAAGCACTTTATCCGGAAGATGTGAGTATGCAGCAGCGCGTTGCGGTGGCGATGCTGTACTATAATATTTGCTGCTATAATGGTTGTGTGGCGCAGACATGACAGCTGTGCTAGTTGAATAAGCCATAACATCGGCCATATAGATGAGCGCCGTATGTTCCTAGAGATAATAGTTTCCTAATCAAATTTAAATGACTGTATAAACTTATCAAGTCTGCTTGTTCCAACATTGCTGGCGTGCAGCGCGTATACACTGGTGCCCAACAATAGCTGTGATGCGCATATCGCCATCGTTACCACCAACAGCAGTTGCTGTTGCTGATGGGTAGCCAAGCGAGTGTACCATTTGTCATTGTAGTGACCTTTGCCTCAGTTGCTCCTCGGCAGCAGCTTTTGATACCGGCATCAAGGAAGGCACGTTCTTTTTGTTTTTGGCCTGCTCTTCGGGAATCTTAAGTACTAACCATAATGTGGTAGCTACTGCCACCTGGTTGACTGTCTTCGTAGGTGACTGTTGGTATTTCTAAACCTTGGCCTTTGACGAGTGTCATGGGTAACTTTTGGTTCTGATGTAAAGTTTGCTGTAAAGCCATTCTCAGCAGAGTGATATGCGAGTGGTTTCTTCTTTTGTTGTTGCTGCTGGTTTGTAACTTTCTTATTTCGGTTGCTTTGAGCGTTTAGTATATGCCAGGCGGCAAAACCACCACACCAGCAGCGAGTGAGCGCAAGCACAACGATAATAATATGCGTACGGGCGGCTTCTCGAGCTCGTTGCTGTAATCTCATGAACTCTCCTTACTAAATCGTCTCTCTGATATATCAGTATTGTTTGGTAGGGTGATACTGCTCTTTACGGTATACCCTGAGTTTCTAATCTTCTGGCGGTGCGGTTTAATGATAACCACTCAAAAGAGTGGTCTGTATATACTAGCTGGTACAGATGAGAGGACTCGCTTACTCCACGTGCATAAGCAATACTAGCACCTGAAGCTCAGCGCGTCTACCACTCCGCCACATCTGCGTGTACTTATGAATTGTACGGTGCAGCGCGGCAAAATGCAAGGGCCTTTGTAAAATTGCCAGGTCGCCAGGGCCTAATGGTATAATCTTTGGCAAAGAGGGCCCGCAGTAACCAGGTGCAGGGACAAACATACGATGAATGATACGACAAAAGATTGCGTAATACTAGCAGTGTGCCCATATTGACCACGGTAAGACGACAATGGTTGATGGGCTGCTAAAACAGAGTAATACCTTCCGTGATAACCAAGCGGAGATGGATCAGCAGCTCATTATGGACAGCGGTGATCAAGAGCACGAGCGGGTATTACCATTACTGCAAAAGCAAAACCGCAATTTTTATAATGATTACAAAATTAACATTATTGATACACCCTGGACACGCAGATTTTTCTGGGGGAAGTAGAGCGAACACTAAATATGGCAGACGGTGTTCTGCTGATTGTGGATGCACAGGAAGGCCAATGCCGCAGACGAAATTTGTGCTCCAGTAAGGCGTTGTCGCTCGGGTTTCGGCTCCAGTGGTGGTGATTAACAAAATCGATAAAGCCTGCGCATCGCGTCAATGAGTACTTGATGAGGTGGCTGATCTTTTCTTGGAGCTAGCGATCGATGAGGACCAGCTGCACTACCCAGTATATTATGCGATTGGTCCGAGACGGTAAGGCATGGCGAGAAATCCGGCAGATCCGCAGAGCGCCGGCTGATTTGACGCCAATTTTTGAGGCGATCATTAGCAGTATTCCAGCGCCACAGGCAGCAGATGGTCCATTCCAACTAATGGTGACTGGCTTTGCGGTATGATTCATTCCTCGGCAAATACGCGATTGGCCGAATTGCACGTCGCCGTGCTACAAAATCGTGCCAGTAGTGCTGATCAAACGTGACGGTAGCCACGTGTCTGGCCGGATTGATAAGATATTTGGTTATCACGCGGATTGGTGAAAAGAAAGAGCTGCCGAAGCGTTGCCAGGTGATATTGTATCACTTACTGGTATGCAGAGGCTGAAACGGTGAAACCATCGCCGACAAAAGAACAGCCAGAGGCGCCTACCGGTATCGCATATTGAGCAGCCAACGCTGCGTATGTACCTTGGCCGAACCTGGTCAATGAAAAGGTCGTGAAGAGTTTGTGATCAAGCCGCCAGATTGGTGATCGTTTGCAAAAGAGCTTGAGACAATGTGAGTTTGCGGGTGGGAAGATAATGGCATTGGTTTTACTGTGGCCGGCAGGGGCGAGCTACATCTGAGTGTTTTGATTGAGACGATGCGCCGTGAGGTATGAATTTGAGGTTAGCCGCCCTCAGGTGGTAACTACACGGAAGATGGTGTCACAAAAGAGCCAGTAGAAGAGGTGCTGATTGAAGTTGGCCGGAATTTGTGGGTGCGATTAGCCAAGAGCTCGGTAGCCGACGCGCAGAACTAATAAAACAAAACACCCAGAGCAGTGGAGCAATGCGCATTAGCTACCGTATGCCAACGCGGGCGTTGATCGGTCTTCGTAATATTTTGCTAACAGCGACTAAAGGTACCGTTATTATGAACAGTTTACCTGCCGGATATGAACCAATTACTGCGCAGCTGCCAAAAACACGCAATGGTGTGCTGATTGCCTTTGAAGCTGGTGCGGCAACGCCATATGCATTGCAGGCGGCCGGGCTCGCGGTGAACTGCTTATGAGTAGGCACGGAAGTGTATGCGGGCATGATTGTTGGACAATACAACAGGCAGGATGATCTTGAAATTAACGTATGTAAGGCCAAGCACCTGACAAATATGCGTAGTAAGTCGAGCGATGGTACGGTGCAGCTAACGCCACACACGCAGTTTGGCCTTGAGCGGTGTATCGACTTTATCCGAGAGACGATGAGCTACTGGAAGTGACGCCCGAAAAACTTCAGTCTGCGTAAGCGCTACCTCGATGCTACCGAGCGTAAGCGTGCTAACAAAGTAGCTTCTACAGAATCAAGTATTATCCTCAAAAAGGTATCGTATAAAAGCTAGATATACTGATATAAAAACCCTGCCCTTGCTAGTATAGAGGCAGGGTTTTCGCTATGAATGGTCTGATTTTCGTAGGGGTTTTCTTTGGTGATTGCTGCTGCAACTTCTGCTGGCAAGAAGCCGTCTGGATGCACAAAGCCAGCTTGCCAGCGATAGCCATCGCCGTAGCAAACTGCTGCAAGAGCGTTGTTTCAGCGTTACGCAAATGCGGTGGCACGCTCGCGTTGGGGAAATTGCTGAGCTCGTGCCTCAGCGGTATGCATGAGGTCGGTGGTTTGGCGTGATTTTTACTTTTTGCAAGGGCGGTGCGCGACGTGAAAAAGGAACGTGCGCCCCTCTGGCTCAATTGCTTGAACTGCCTGGAAGCCACTAACAGCCAGCAAGTGCACCGTTGCCAGCTAGAGCCAATATCTTCACTGGCGAAAATTACCATACGCCGAGCAATAAAAAGCGGGTCTTCTCCGGCCTGTAGCATACGGGCCGATAATATCGTGCTGCATCAACGTCGCTACCACGCATGCTTTTAATAGCAGAAAATAACAGCGTAGTGAGCTCACCTTTTTATCATATGCAGGTGTTGTGGTGGCCGCAACGGGCGACGAGCTCAGGGATTATGGCGGCGCGGCCATTGCGTGATAGTTTCAAGGCTAGCTCAAGCACGCCCAAAGACAATGCGAGCATCTCCGGTGGCAACATCAGCTATTGCCTCAATGGCTTCTGGCTGAGCTGCGTATATGTTTATGCTGCAGGGCGCGATGATAGCTATAAGTTCATTTCGGCTAAGCGGCTGCAAGGTTAACACGCGACTGCGTGACAACAGGGCAATATAACTTTCAAAACTAGGGTTTTCGGTGGTTGCACACCAGTGGTGTGATCAACAGATTCAATATGGAAGAAATGCGTCTTGCTGAGCTTTATTAAACCGATGAATTTCATCAACGAATAGTAGTGTGCGCTTGCTGAGTCGCCGGTTAAACTCAGCTCGCTCAACGGTCGCAATATCTTTTACCACTGGTGACCGCAGATAATTCTATAAAATCTGCTTGCATTTCCGAAGCCACGATGCGAGCGCAGTGTTGTCTTGCCGGTGCCGGGAGGTCCCCAAAAGATGAAGACTCTCAGGTGCGCTCACTTTCGATAATCTGCGCAAAACACCATGCGAGCACCAAGAAGGTGTGGCTGGCCAACGACCTCGTCTAATTGTTTTCGGTCAGCAACTGCTCAGCAAGTGGCACATAATGGTGATTCTCCATACCCTATTAGTATAGCATTTTTGCTAGTAGCGTGCCCGCGCCACTTTATAAGGCTAGTAGGTTGTGGTAAAATGATCATAAATCACTACTTAGTATATAGGAGAGACAGAGGGTATGATTTATAATTGTTATGATGGTGCTATTGTGTTAGTATCTTTTGCTCGCGCAAACAGTTAAAGGATTGTTACCGTCAATATGAACGTGGTGTGGTGCTAACGCTTGGTCGATACACGGGCACAAAGCAGCCAGAATATTCGTATAGTGGACGCAGTGTTCAGCGTATGATTAAGGTGAGACGTGACGATCAACACCAATTGATGTGTGCGGCGCGGGAGGTGATTACAAAAGACAACGTGAGCGGCAGCGATTGACGCGGTGAGTGTATGTCCGTGTACTCGATGCGCAACGTGCTGTGCTTGAGACGACAAACTACGTCGTGGCAACGAGCCAATTTGCGCAGGCGGCGCTACGTGATGTAACGGGTAACGCTAAGCTGGACGAGATTCTTTCACGACGTAGAAGAGATTTCGCAACAGATTCAGAAGAGGTGTGAGATGAGCGAGACATCTGCATGGGGTGTTGACGATGGAAATTGTTTCGCATTCAGAATGTTGGGCTTGCCAAAGGAGCTAAAAAGCGTGACCAATGGCAAAGCAGGCTGAAGCAGAGCGCGACCGTCGAGCAACAATTATTAGCGCAGATGGTGAAAAGATTGCTGCCCAGAACTTGGCAGACGCAGCTAAGGTTTTCAGCGGTGTTCCTGGTGCACTAAACTTGCGTACGTGGCTGCACTAGAGCGAGTGCAGCTGAGCCAAGCCAGAAGACGATGATGCTGTTCCCGAAAGTAGAGGCTGTCGATGCTGCCGTGGCATGTCGGCAATTAAGCCTGGCGCTCAAGAGCAAGAACCAGTTGGTACTCATCAACGAGCCGCAACCAAGAAATAGCAAAGTGCCTCACGCCAGAGCCAGCAGGGATACGATAGAATAAGTCTTAACCCATCAACGGCTCTTTAGCTCAGTTGGTAGAGCAGCAGGGCCTGAAGAGCCCTTTTGTCCCCAGTTCGAGGTCTGGGAGAACGCAATTTGATATGGCGAATACTTGCGGTCTCTATGTGGGGCTGTGTATAGTGGGGCACATGTACCAGCAGAACAATGTATTTTTCACTGTTTTCTGCTTGCAAAATGTATGCAGAGCTGCCACAATAAAAGAGAAAGCAGTTAACAAGTTATGCGGGTTTAGCTCAGTTGTTAGGCACTTCCTTGCCATGGAAGAGGCCAGTTAGAGTCTCTAACCCGCACCATTTCGGAAACTAAAACGGTCGCGCGAATGGGTGACTAGAACTTTGATGGAGCCAAAGCCAGATTCTCATCGGTTCAATTTACGCCATAAACACTACATCAGAGGTGCTCGATTTTGCTTTTGCAGTTGCTTCTTTTCGCTCAGTACAAAAGAGAGCCAGAACTAATAACGCAGGGGTTGCTGCTATATTCACAAAAGAAACATGGCAGTGATAATGGCCTCCTCTCGCCACTATCTCTAGGCTGCAAGACTAATCGCCGTTCAGTAAACCAACGGCACTAACTGCGTGGTGCTACTCTCATTGTGCGTGAGACGCTCCTAAAAGTGTCATCAAATGATGAGCCACAGATTCTCTATACCCTCATCGTTCTCGTGGTCTTCACGGTGAGGTTTTGGCTGTTCGTTTTCATCAATAAAGCTCCAAAGAGATAGTGGTGAATGGTGTATCGTTTCCATCGTCTTCGTTAAACTCGTCAGACACCCTACCTAAAAAGGAGCATGGTGCTTACACACGATACCCAGTTTCTTCTGATATTTCCCAGTGCTGCCTGTTCTGGGGTTTCATCTAGCTCGAGTCGTTTCCTCGCGGGACCCCAACTACTCCGTATGTTCAGTTTACATGTAATGTGAGAAACTTTCACGTTCAGTGGACTATGCCACCGGCTGATGTGGACAAAGCTGTTACTCGCTATCCATAATACTATTGTGCCAGCATTTTTATTATTTACGACGCACCTGTTTGGTATATGATGCGCGTAGTCTGCGGTCATCAGCGGCATAGCTCAAAACTAAGATGGTATGTTACGCACCTACGAATGTAGGTGTGTGTAACTAAGGATGTTTGTTGTTAGCTATATGCACAGATGCATAAAGCCTGGCAGTGCAATGTAGCGCCATATGTGATATACTAGTCTCGTATCACAGCACTAAAGTAGACTGGAGGCTATGTGGCAATAGATAAATTAATGAGCCGAGTGGATGGCAAGAGGTGTCGCCCGAGGCTGCAGCGAGCTGATGATGTGTGGTTGACTGAGCCGAAGTATGCCATGTATGCGAGATACGGTGCGGCAAATGATTCTTCGATGAGCAGTGGAAAAGAACTGGAAGATGCTGTCTTTAGGTGGTGGAATTCGGCACCGGTGGTAGACGTGGCACAACCGGGTTCGCTCAAATCAGTGTCATCACAAAGTGACTATTGGTGAGAGTGCGCAGGCGCTTTGCCGGTATCGTTGCGGGAGTTAACGATCAGGCTGCCGAGCGCAGGGCATTGATGTGCGTATGCAAATACCGGCTAAGCTCAGAAGAACAGCCGGTACACGCCTACCGTATGTGCTGCGGGCGGGTTTCAGTCTAGTTTGTTTGAAGGTTTTCGGGGCGACACCTGAGCTGAGTTTTTGCTGTGCGGCATTTGGGTTGCAGCGGCCGGTGTTGTGATGAGTGCTAGTCATAATCCACCAGCAGACAACGGCTTTAAAGCGTATTGGAGCGATGGAGGCCAGCTGGTAGCACCACGCATGACCGGTGTGCTGGATGAGGCTGCTAATATAACAGCTATTGCCATTCGATGGATTGCCAGGAGCGCTGAGGTCGAGGGCGTATTCGGCTGATTGGCGAAGCGAGTCAGGTGCTGCATGTTACCCACGAGCAGTTACTACGGGAAGCGCTGAGCCAAGATCGTGATTTAAGAGCATCTATTCTCCATTGCACGGAGCCAGGGCAGACGAGCGTATTGCCGGCGTGCGGCATGCTGGGTTTTATTAATATCTCAACGGTTAGCTTCACGGAGTGGTTGCCAGATGGTCGTCCGCTGTTCCTGGTGGTGAGTAACGCCAGCAGAAGAAGTCTGGTGCAAACCAGAAAAACAGATGGCTGTAAAGCACGAATGCTAGCCAAAGGGCAGATAATGCCAGTACTAGCGACAGACGCTGATCGCATTGGGTAATGGTGAACCAGCGCGGCGAAAGCGATTCAGCTGAATGGCAACCAGTCTGCAGCGCTTGCGGCTGACTTCGCATTGCAGCGGTTGCGAGTCGGCTGGAGAGCTATCGTCAAACACTACCTCGCCAGGCCCGATTGTTACAGCTATGCAGGTTGCTCGCCAGTGCGCACAGGCGTACGGCGCGACTTTATGACACTAACTGTGCTGAAGTTGGGTTTCCCAAGTTCATTGCGGCTTAATTCGCCGCAAAGAGGGAACGGACCAGTTTTTGTGCTTGGCGGTGAAAGAGAGCTATGGCCTACTAGAAAGGCACGTATGCTCGAGATAAAGACGACGGCGCTGCTGGTGCACTAATGTTGGCAGAATATGCTGCGCAGCTAGGTCTGAAGGTAAAAACACTATGCTGGCGATCGACTACTTGAGCTATTTGATGAACACGGCATATCAGTTATGAGCAAACGCTTGCAAACGTACAGTTGCCGGGTGCGGGTGGCTTCAACCGAGATGCAAACCGGTATGGCAAGGCTGCGAACAATCCGCCGACATCGCTGGCTGGTTGCGATGTAAGCGCGGTCCGGCGACTTATACAACGCTGCTCATCGTGATATCACCGCGAGGAGGATGAGATTGACTACCTGGCCCGCGCAACGACGCTCGATGTTTGAACTTGGTGATTCTCGCCGCCGGGTCACTGTGTGCGTCCAAGTGGTACGGAGCCAGCTAAAAACTGTATGCGGTGGTTCGCTGAGCGCGATAAAAGAGCTTGGCACAGTGAGATGAAGCAATATATTACCGTAATTGATGATGTAGCTGCGCTAACCAGCGTATAAGAGCAGGAGATTTTTAGATGGTAAGAAAGTGGATCGAGACAATCTTGACGTAGTTATATGGATGGTTACCTCAGATGAGCTTCGTTTCAGTAGCGGCTGCGATTGGTAGATGGGACTCGTCGTACTACATGCTAGCGATGTTCGCGTTTATTATGGCGATTCTTGCTGCCTAATAATAAAAACAGTGAGAGAGCTGGCGTAACGGCTGGATGGAAGCAAAACGCGCTAGGTACCATGCGGTAAAACCATGTGCACTAAAGGTGACGGCGCGTTGGCGGAGCGGTTACGCCGAGGTCTACCACAAACAACACCAGAACGGTTCGACGCTCGTACGTGCCTCCACAACTCGCTGCCCAGTGGTGGAATTGAGTGGGCTGAGGGACTTAAATCCGCGCCCATAAACCGGCGTGCAGGTTTCTGATTTCCCACTGCTGACGCACCATTTAAGAAAAATTCCAAACTATCGCCTTTCAGCGATTTTTGAAGTTTACTACCATAGACTCTTCTTAGCCTGCATGGGAGTTTGCATTTACGACTGGCAGAGGGGTTTGGTGACGATGAGGTGGTTGCGAGAGAAGTGATTGATGCAAGAGAGACCGGAAAGGATGACTATATGAATATTCGACCAGAGATTACGTACCTGAACGACGCCTGATGGACAAGTGCGCCGCTATCTGTGGCACACATTGCAACAGGGGCCAGCTACCACAGCATCCATGGCACCAGGTGCAGCCACGGTAACAGCAAATTATCGTGTGGCAAGGCGGTGCCTGGTAGGGGTTGAGAAAATGGGAAAGATTAATTTGCCAGGAGTGGCCACCATGTTGAGCGCTGGTGAGACGAGTGGCCCAGAGCCCGCATCGAGTGCAGAGGAAACGGTGGTCGCGCGTGCTATTTTGGGAGCCGATTGGCTACCAGGTGCGATCAAAGCAGGAGTGGCCGGATACACTGTATCAGCTGAGGTATGCGCAGAATTGGCTACGATATAAAACCACACACGATTGATTGCTGATAAGCCACTGATTACACGTGCGCACACGTGACTGCTCGGCGACATGCTGCAAACATGTGTGTGGCAGAATCCAGATTAACCGTGCACATGGTGAGAGTTGGTGCAGCAAAAATTTTGCGGTGATTGCTGAAGCGTAGGCAGTTGACACTATTCGTGGTGGGTATTAAAGCCATGTAGGTGTGAATAAGGTGGCACTACGCGTGTAACTCGGCCACAACAGGAGAGAGAAGAGTAAATGACAGCGAATTGTGATAGACTGGTGCGTGACATTATTAGACGATTACATTGCAGCTGCTGCTGCTTGTAGTGTGTGTTACTTGCTTTTCATGCACTCAAGTGCCGACAAAGCTGCCAATTAGTGTGATGCCGGGCAATCCAGATGCCGTTGGCGGTATTGCACAAACACTCGGAGAAGAATAGTGGTGGGGCATATGCGGTGAGCCGTAGAAATCTGACAATGATGTAGCGCGGGATAAAGTGCGATCGAGCAAGAAGCTTTTGCTATTTATGCACCAGCCTCCCGCGTGGCAGTATTACCGTGGCGACTGCCAGCGGTCGAGCGGGTGCGAGCTCGGGTGAGCGTCGCTGGCCAAGTTCGATGAATCATGTCAGAAAAAGGTGCGGGTCGAGCTGGCGGGTGGCAGCGACTATCGACTGAGTGGCTCAAAGCTAACGCACATATGCGCCTTCTATTCAGCGTGCGCACCACTTTCAGAGGGGTGATCAGGGTGGAATAGGACTGCTTTATGTTGCATTCTCTGCGGTGTTGGCGGCTATTTGGCAGCTGTTGTGTGGCTTTAATTTGAGTGCGTTCCTAGATGGAGTTTCGTTCACGATGACGCTGTAACTTCCGGTCGCTTGGGTTAGCGTATCTGCAGTGATTAGCAAAGCATTTTGACCGCCGCCGGGATCGCAACCTACGCCACAGGGCATTCGCGCCAGACCGTTTTGGCCAGTGCGGGTATTGCTGCACTGACATATTTGGGCGTCTCGTTATTCGCTGGTGCACCTGGTGGTAAAGCTCATGCATGGAACGGCACTGGTGATCGTGCTCTTCGTGATTCTAGGTACGCGGCTACTGGCGTGATGCCAATAAGAGCTCACCGGCCAAAGGTTTGTGGCGATCTTTGAGACTCGCTATGTGCCAACAGGGGCTGGATTTGGTGCGATGCGCCGGGCGATTTGCTTTGGAGGGTCGATATTATGCGCCACCTATGGGTGCTGATTTGTTACGTTGTGGTTGGCTGGTGGTGCGTTATTACTGGCTCGTCGTTCGCACCGTTCTAGTGCTGATCTGCCCGAAGATGGTGAGCTCGATGATGCTGATGAGGGCGCGACTTTGCCGGGTGAAACAGTGGATTATGCATGAGTCTGGGCCGCCATAAAGCAGAAGCAGCGGCTAAGCGATGTAACCAAGCGCTTGCAGCGCATAACCTTTGTGTGATGGTATAGCGCGGCAACAACAAAATTAAGAATTACATGAAACACAGAGCAATAGTAGCAGGCGCTGTGTTTGGCGCTTAGTTCGCCGCTATTGGTTGGTGGACATTTAGCTCATGCACGCAGCGGCAACAGGTAGCGAAATCGACCTGATAGAGTGCTAGTGTTGATAAAACTAAAATCACTAAAGTTGGTGATAAACCTTAAGCTACAAGGTAAAGTAACCAACGTTGGCCAAAGGTGGATATTGCCGGAGAGCAGATTGCGTTCCTGGCAAGACGACGATACTGGATCGGTAGCATGCGACGCTCAATTTAAGGGATACTACTGCAATGACAAAACGGATTGGAGATGGTGTCTTCGCTGTCTTCGCATATGGGCGCTGATGGCGGCAAGATGGTAGCCTAACGAGTGCACGCAGTTTTGAAGGTAATGAGGGTACGGTATCTACCAGCAGCGGGAGCTGAACAAAAAGGATTGTTTTAGGTGTTGTCTCTTGCGACAGAGAATAGTTCGTGCACGGGTGTATCCTGATAAGTACGAGCGAGTGAATGAAGAGAATAATGATGAGGGCCAGAGCTTGCACTTGCAGGTAGCGGCAGCAGCCTGATGATAAAGAACAATAAGCCAGCAGATAATAACGCGCTGCACCGCAGCCAGCACATTTTGCTCAGCAGATAAAGACAAAAAGATGAAAAAGAGCTGACAAGGCTGAGCAAAGAAGAACGCCGCCAGAGCCTGAAAAGACAACCGTTGAATGCAATAAATATACAGGCTGAAGTAAACAACCAGCTAACAAGGCTGAATAACTGCACAGCCAGCGCAAACGCTAACTGATACTGGTATGAACACGCCATTGCTGGTGGTATCGTTGCAGTTGTTGAGATGCTTCTGTTGGTATCTTTGCTACTACATAGCGCACTGAAATAAGTAAATAGCAACGATATACCACAAAAAACAAAAGTACATAATGTATAAAAGCAGCGACGGCTTTGGTGCGCTGGCTACGGTTGTGTGCCGGCACTTGGCGCCAGTGCAACTGCACGCGCCAAGGAGGCGGGTCAGGGTTTCCAACAACAAGAAAGATAGTAAGCAGGGGTGACTTCATCTGTTGACAAAAGGTAACTACAAGATTGGTGAAACATATGCCTACTATTAACGTTACTAACAATGGTGATGTGGGGAACTGCAGAGAACCAGCAATATTGTTGCTGTTTCTGAAGGTAGGGTGAAGACATTAAATTTAGCTGTGAGGGGCCGGGCGCAGTCCTTATGTCTGCCTTGATGGTGACAATGGTGCAGCTTTCTTATACAGCAAAAAGCGACTCCAATAAAGAAAGGTGAAACACGCACGTACACATTGGTGCACAGCAACCGAGCAGGATAAGCTGAGCACTGGTGGGCGGTGCTTTTCGGTTGCCACGCCCGGTGACTACTGATAAGCGGTACTTTGTCTGACCCAGAAGGCAATACCATAACTGCCGGGTTGCTATGACGAACGAAGCACCTGGGACGACAAGCGGCCGGATAACCCAGCTGGTCAGGCACTGACAAAACGATCAGAGCTGGAAAAAGACCAAAACGGCTGCTGATCAGGGAGCAAAACCGGGCAGCTTATCCTAAAAATAACACCGAAACCGACCAAAAGATGACGCCAAGAGCGAACTACTAAGCAGCCAGAAACTGGCTGAGCCAGCAGGCTAATGCAGCGACAAATCAAAACAGCAAAAAGCCAGCTGCAGCGCTTAGCAGACACTGGTGACCATTGCCGCTTGTGGCTGTTGGTAGCTTTGCAACTGCAGCACTTGTGGTTGGTGGTATTGGTATCGCGCTTCTTCGACAGCGTGCATAACGGTATCAGCTAAACTAATGTATCATATTCTGGTGCGGTACCTGTGCATGGTGCACGCTAGTTTTACTAACAAAGTGGATATGTTATAGTAAAAGGGGTAACTTTTGTAATAAATAAGGAGAAAGATATATGATACTTTGGATTATATTGGCCATTGCGATTATTCTGGTTATCTATCTGGTGGCTGCACGTACCAATGGCCTCGTGGCAATGCGCAACCGCGTTGATGAGGCTTGGAGCGGCGTGCCGTACAGTTGAGCGATCGTGCAGACCTTATCCCAAACCTTGTTAATACTGTTAAGGGATATACGGCAGCATGAGTCGGGTGTGTTTGAGAGTGTGGTAAAAGCGCATTGTGAGATGATGCTAAACGCACCAGGGCATGTAGCTGAACACTGCTAAGGCTGAGCTCGGTGCAAGAACACACTAAAAGAGCTTGTTTGCCGTTGCTGAGAAACTACCCAGATTTGAAGCATCGCAGAGCTTCCGCTGAGCTGCAGCGCGAGCTGAATGTGACACTGAAGACAAGATTCAGGTTCACGCCGTTTTTACAATGGTGGCGTTCGTGACGCCACACACGACGATCGATCAGTTCCCAAACACGTATTTTGCGGGTATGTTCAAGTTTACTAAGCGAGAGTTCTTTGAAGTTGAGCCGCGCTAGTATTGAAACAACCAGTTGAGGTGCAGTTCTAGTGTATAGCGCTGTCGACCGCGAATAAGCGTAACCCTCGTCATTATTAACGCGGTGTTGTTGGTTTCCAATGCTGGCCTTGCTTGGCTGGTGAGCACCTTATGCAGAGCAATATAATAAAGTACCCACAGGGTAACAGTTGCTGCACTTTTGTACGCGCATGACGTTCGGTATTTTATTGCTTCTCGGGTTGCATGTGAGGCCTTATGGGCGCGCGAAATTACGAAGAACCAAGCCCAGAATGCTATCAGCGAGTCGTTGAAAATCTTGCAATTACCGCTGGTATGCCAGTGCCAAAGTGACAATTGATTGATGATCCTGCGCCAAATGCATTTTGCAGCGGGCCGTGACCCAAAGCATGCGCGGTTGTAGGTATCGCAACTGGTCTACCAGGGTGCTTGATAAACGGGAGCGGTGACCGCTGTGATGGCACGAAATGAGCCACGTGCGAGAGGTATGATATTCAGGTTACGGTGATCTCGGTTGGTTTGGTAAGAAAGCGTTGTGGGAGTGATTTCTGATTTGGCGCACTAAACTTTATGCTGCGTGACCGTGATAATGACACGCCAATCTGGGCATACGTCATTGGCGTGGTGCTTGTGATGCTTGCGCCACTCGCTGCTGCGTTGATACAGCTGGCGATTGGTCGACAGCGTGAATATTTGGCTGATGCCAGCGGTGCGCTAGTAACGCGCGCGTGACTCAGAGGGCATGGCTGGTGCGCTAGAGAAAATCAGCATGGTTTTAGCCGTCAATGGACCGGCGACACTGTTACTAATAGTATGTTTTTGGCTAATCCGTTCAAGGAAGACGGATTGTTTGCTCGAATGTTTAGCACTCATCCACCGCTTGGTGATCGCATTAAGCGGCTACGAAGTAACGCCGATAAGTTTTAATGGCATAAGGTAGTTATGAGATGTGACTCAGAAGACCGACGCAACCATAGAAAACTCCTCGGGCTGCAGCGGGGCGTTTTCACCGCTGCTGGCGCCGGCGTGCACGTCGATGAGTCGTCGCCCGCACCGCTCGTTTGAAAGCCGACGTCTAAATACGACTACAAGCGGTCAATGGAACTGCCTGGGTATAGCTGATTTTACCTGGGAAGTCGTGCGGCTGCTGTGGCGAGTATCGCCGCCCGCTACTACTTTTAACGCTACCTGTTTGCGACGTTATCAACGCTTGCGACGGGCGCATATCAGATCGCCAGCTATGAAAATATTCGTAAAGAGCTGCCGAGGACGCCGCACAAGAAATACTGGTGACGGGCAATTTTTGAGCTGCTGGCTGCCAGCTTCCTAGCATTGTTTACCTCGAACTTTGCAGTCAGCTTTTCGCCAAAGCGAGGGTGTCCGCTCTGCTTGGCGTGGAGCTCGATGCTATTCAACGGCGGCTTGAGTGTGCTGTGGTTTATTCGGCATTCACTAGCCGCACCGAATCGTGCGAGTGCGTGATGCTGTTTTCCGATCTGGTGGTCCGGTGTAGTAGCACTGATGATTTTACAGCTCATTGGCACAGTGCAAATTGATACCCTGGTGCGCTTGGTGTGACTGCGGCGGTGTTATTATGACCGGTGGGTTTTTGATAATGTGAGTATTCCGGCTTTCTTCTGTGTTGCAGCTGGGTTGCGCAATATTATCGCTATGCTGGATAGCTCAAACGGTTATGGCCTGTGTAATCATCCGCACTGCCCACAATGTTATCCGTTGCGAGCTATATGTGTCTTGCGGGCGACCTGGTGACATCGCGTCGGCACGCGGTGCGCTACGTATGTTATGGTCTATGATCGTGGTGTGCGATTCGCCTGCTTGGGTGGTCGCGCTGTACCCAGTCATTCTGCTGTTTAACTGGTTGCGTAGTATGTTTGTGATGCGGTATCCTGTGCCAGTTCCGATGTCTATGTGTGCTACGTTTCTATCTGGTGCCGCGCGCTAACCTTTGTGACGGTGAGGTGTTACGCCTATTTGCTATACCGTGAGATTGGTGAGCGACAATGACCCACCAGCCTAGGGAATAGATCTGGTTTTCTCCGGGCGCAGCGGCGTGCCCAGCAGCTGCGACGCACGTTAACGCAGTATGGTTATGAGTATCACACACGCGAATGCGCCAACTGTTGATAATGATGCGGTGTATGACGGTCTTTTCGCAGAGCCCAAGCAGCTGGAGACTGATGTTCAAAGGTGTGTTATTGCTTAGCAGCCGACGCAGCGCGTTGGAAATGAGATAAAAGGTGGAGTTTCGCAGCGCGTCAGCATAGTAGCCATGCTGAGCCTTAACGATGTGTTTAATGTGTACAAGAAGTTGCTAACGGGTGCATGTGCGAGCTGGCGGCACCTCGGCGTAGATTTTTCTCACTGATATTAAAATGGATGGAGCTAGCCTGTTCGCTAGTTTATGAAGACGGCGAACACTGTACGCAGTGACGCGGTGGTGATAGCGCTGTCAGGGTGAGAGACGTTACTCATAACGTGCGAACAATTCGTAACGATGCCACTAACATTGCACACGAGCTGGAAGACGCAAAGCCGTTTTGTAAGGGCCGCGCACACTGAAGTGCGGGCGAGATATTGATTAAAGTACAGCCGACTTTACTACGGTCAAATCGGCAGCGACAGCAACAAGAAGTCACCATTTGCTAATCCGCGTAATTTGGCTGCAGGAACTGCGCGCCAGTTAAATCAAAAATAACGCCAGCAATACATGTGCT